>Ga0209024_1000035_pt1 | contig 320229 bp, 321 predicted proteins | sample AutmiccommunBRH5_FD_187380 | JGI IMG/M metagenome (GOLD analysis project Ga0209024, IMG submission 187380) | Deep subsurface microbial communities from Mt. Terri, Switzerland - Autotrophic microbial communities BRH/5 (SPAdes) (version 2) | ecosystem: Environmental > Aquatic > Deep subsurface >... | reverse complement strand
CTACCTGCTGAAGGTCTTCACTGACCTGCCGAATGCGCAAACGCTGGGCGACGTTGAGGCACTGCTGCCGTGGGGCGTTACGCTACCTGCGGAATAAGGGCAAGGGTGGGGTTGGATTGGCGCTTACAGGCCAACGGCCTCAATCCGTATCACTACCTGCTGAAGGTCTTCACTGACCTGCCGAATGCGCAAACGCTGGGCGACGTTGAGGCACTGCTGCCGTGGGGCGTTACGCTACCTGCGGAATAAGGGCAAGGGTGGGGTTGGATTGGCGCTTACGCCTCACTGACTATTTTTGTTGTTACAAAATCTGCGGCTTCCTGCATTCTATCCAAATTCTTCTCAGATACAGGTGCAACAGCATGTTTACCAGCAGCTTGGCTCGCACCATTTCTAAACTCTGAAAAGTTCTTCGTCTGCGAAATACATCTCTCTGGCAGCGTGTATTTGAATTTCATTATAAAGGCTCCCAGGGCCCTAGGGTCCAGACGGAAGTCCGCCCTCTACCAAGGTCTCATTCCCGCCGCCGCTTCCGTTATATGGGCCCTCTCCGCCTGGACTTCTGACTCTCTAAACTATGGTTCCAGATGGGATCTTTACAGGCCGCATTCCGGTTAGAGGCTTGCATGGGTCCTGCTTATCTTTCCCCAATCAATCAAAACATTCTATTGCTCTCTCCAGCCTCGCCCTATCCTCCCAAAACGGCCTTATGTGTGGCTGAATTATCTCAAACTTCAATCTGGCAAGAACAGAAGCAAGCTCTTCATCATCACTAAACCTCCAGAACGAGTATTTTCTCGCTTCATCGCTTTCTGACAAGATAGCCCAGGCAGGCAATCCTGTTGTTTTTCCTGTGTCGTCATATTTACTACTACCAATTCCAATGATTAATGAAGGAGAGTAGTTTGGAGCAGATTCCGGCAAGTAACTAACTTCTACGAATATATCGTTTCGCCTGAAAACAACCCCACTAATTTTTGATTTCTCTTCAATGAATCCAAAAGATTGAAAATACGGGCCAAGAATTCTGACGCAAACCGAGAAAAAGTAATCGCATATCAACCTTTCCCACCCAGAACTATCATTCATAGATGCCTCCTATTGTCTTCCAATAACATCTTTGACAGAAGATGGAGAGACCGTGTCATACTTTATTCCACGCTCATTCAGTCTGAGCAGCTCTGATCCAGTTAGATCAAATTGACGCCTCAGGGCAGGATCTCTATAAGCGTCTTGGCCAATGTAGATGAAGCTATCGCCTTCGTTAATTCTTTTTCTTAATGCTCCATCGTTTAGTTTCCACCTTTCTTTTGGGGTGAGTTCCGCCCATTTCTCAGGAGTTGTGCCAAATGGCAATGTCCTTGCTCCTGTATTATCTGCGTAGGGTATTACACGTTCCATCATGTTCTCGCCAAGAACTGTTGTTTCTCGTACTCCAGCAATGGCTCCGTCCGCTTGCTTGCCAGCTCGCACGGCCGCTCCGAGACCTGTAGCAAATGGAATCATTGCGCCCGCAACATCCGCACCAAGCGCGAGACCATTAGTCCAGGTCGGCTCAGCGGCGAATGTATAGATGCTATATCCAATGAACCCGATATCGACAACGAGATCGGCCAGATGCCCGTCAGGATCGGTAAACATGAATGCGCTGTTGTTACTATACGCATACCGATTGAATGACGATGAGCTGGCGAGGTTAAACCGCACCGCATCCGGGCTGATAAACCGCCCCATCGCCGGGTCATACCAGCGAGCCCCGGCGTAGACCAGCCCAACCTGCTCGTCATAAACATGGCCGGTATAGCCAACGCCCGCCGGCGCTTGCGGCACACCCGCCACTGCCTGCTTCTCACCCCAAGGGGCGTAAGCCTGCTCCCATGTGGTTTCGCCAGCATCGTTGCGTCCGGCGATGGGCGAGCCCAGATGGTCTGTATGGATCCAGGTGATGGTTTCAGTGGCTGCCGTCGTCATAGACGGCAGCAGCGCCAGTAGCACCAGCGCAAACATCGATCTAAGCAATGTGATCCGTTTCATTTCGACCCTCCCTGTCACAGTTCGCCGGTGGACTGGATGGCACTGGCGTTGCCAGAGGCATCGACCGCAAAGTACTCCACCACCTTGCTGCCGGTTCCCGCCTGGAAGGTCAGGCTGCCGGGGTAAACGTACCAGCCCGGATACGCCGTTGATGCCACGGCATACACCTGAATCGTCAACCCTGCCGTATAGCGGAACAGTGTCTGCCCCGGCTCGCTGGATGTGATGCTGACATCGTAATAGGTCTTTCCCTTGTTCTTGCGACTGGTAACGCTGTGGGAAACAACCGGTGGCTCGCTATCAATAGGATCAAGATCGTTGACCGTGATGGTCACGGTATCCCGATTCCAGTTTCCACCTTGAACCTGAGCAACCACTTCAAACACCAGCGTCTGATGGCCTGTTACCTGCGGAGCATAGAGGGTGGGCTGTGAGGTATAGCGATTCGCAATCGTCACCGACGGCCCGCTTACCTGACTCCAGGAATACTGGAACACATCACCCTCTTGACCCGATGCGGTGGCGGAGAGCTGTACAAGCTGGCCCTCATCCACTTGCTGGTCAGCCCCTGCCTCCACTGATGGCTGCGGCCCGAGATCATTGACCGTTACGGTTACGGTGCCCTGAGAAACATCTCCGCCTGAATCGGTCACGATGACACGGAATACCAGCTGTTCCTGCTGATCTACCTGGGGCAAAACTACACTCGCATAGTAAAGCGATGTTTCACTCATCAACGCCGTCGGACCTGAAACCTGCGACCACTCATATCTAACGATAGATTGACCTTCGGCATCCCTTGCATCAGCGCCAAGCCGGATCGTTGCGCCTTCTCCTGCCTCATTTGAACTTGCGGCAACATTCAGAAAAGGAACATACCCTCCTTCCTGATCAGGCAAGAACGCAGCCACCCGAGTGCCAGCGCTTACTATCATGTGCCCCAGTGCTCCGACTTTTACTTTGTCCGCACTGGTTACAGGAGAGGCGCCGGGTGCAAGCCCTCCGTATGGCGCTTGCTAGCTTATTGATTCGATCCATCGATGCTTCCAAGGCACATAACAATTTGCAGACATGGCTCCTAATTAACCCGATTTATCAAGCCATTGGAATGCCTCTATATTGCCATCAGCAGTATCAGCAGGCCCCACAACGCAAAAACGCCCCTTTCGGGGCGTTTTTGTTCGCGGTCGGTCGACCGCTCCTACTTTATGTGGGCCAGAATCCCATCCAGTTCATCCAGGCTGTTATAGCTGATCACCAGCTTGCCCTTGCCGCCCTTCTCCTGGCGCAGCTGCACCGGCGCGCCGATGCGGTCGGAGATGTCGCTGACCAGTTGCCGCACGTTCGGGTCTTCGCGGACGATTTCCTTTACCGGCTTTTCTTTCTCGTAGTCGCGCACCAGCGCTTCGGTCTGGCGTACTGACAGGCCCTTGGCAACCACAGTGCGGGCGGCGGCGATCTGCTTGTCGCTGCTCAAGGCCAGCAGGGCGCGGGCGTGGCCCATTTCCAGGTCGCCGTGCTCGAGCAGTTTTTTCACTTCTTCTTCAAGCGAGATCAGGCGCAGCAGGTTGGTAACCATGGCGCGGGATTTGCCGACGGCATCGGCCACTTGCTGGTGGGTCAGTTCGAATTCGTCTTTCAGGCGCGCCAGGGCGAACGCCTCTTCCATCGGGTTCAGGTCTTCGCGCTGGATGTTTTCGATCAGCGCCATGGCGATGGCGGCTTCGTCCGTGACTTCACGGATGACGGCCGGGATGGTCGGCAAGCCGGCCATTTGCGCGGCGCGCCAGCGACGTTCACCGGCGATGATTTCGTAGCGGGTGTCGCTGATCGGGCGCACCACGATCGGCTGCATCACGCCCTGGGCCTTGATCGATTCCGCCAGCTCTTCCAGTGCTTCCGGCGACATGTCGCGGCGCGGCTGGTAACGGCCGCGCTGTAGCAACTCCACCGGCAGGCGGCGCAGTTCGCCGTCGCGGGCCGGCTGGCTTGCGCTGGCCGGGGTGGTCACTTCAAAGCCGTCGTCGTGCAGGCTGACTTCTTCACGGGGTGGCATGGCGCTGCCGAGCAGTGCGTCCAGTCCTTTGCTGAGTCCCCGTTTCTTTTTCACTGCCATGTCTTGTTCCTCAAGATCTCTTCTGTGGCTGATGCCACGGCTACCTGCTCTGTGCCAATGCGGGATATCGGTTTCGCGGCCGGTCGGCCGCTCCTACGGGATCAGGCTTTGGCGACGGCTTCCTGCTGTTGCAGGGCTTGCTCGCGGCGCAGGATCTCGCCGGCCAGGGCGAGGTAGCTGATGGCACCGCGGGATTTGGCGTCATAGGTAATTACCGGCGCGCCGTGGCTGGGCGCTTCCGCCAGCCGCACGTTGCGCGGAATGATGGTGCGGTAAACCTTTTCGCCGAAATGCTGGATCAACTGGTTGGAAACATCGTTGGACAGGCTGATGCGCGGGTCGTACATGGTGCGCAGGATGCCGCCGATATGCAGCTTCGGGTTCAGCATGGTGCGGATTTTTTCGATGGTGTTGATCAGCGCGGTCAAGCCTTCCAGTGCGTAGTATTCGCACTGCAGTGGCACGATCACCGAATCCGCTGCGGTCAGTGCGTTCACCGTCAGCATGTTCAGCGACGGCGGGCAATCGATCAGGATGTAATCGTATTTGTTCTTGATCCGCGCCAGTGCGTTACGCAGGCGGAATTCCTTCAGCTTCAGATCGAGCATCTGGACTTCGGCGGCGGTCAGGTCTTCGTTGGCGGCGATCAGATCAAACCCGCTGGCTTCCGGGGTTTTGACGATGGCGTGCTCGATTTCCACTTCGTCCATCAGCACGTCGTAAATGGTGTGCTCAACGCCGTGCTTGTCGACGCCGGAGCCGGAGGTGGCATTGCCCTGGGGATCGCTGTCGATCAGCAGCACCCGCTTGCGGGTAGCGGCCAGCGAGGCGGCCAGATTGACGCTGGATGTGGTTTTACCCACACCTCCTTTCTGGTTGGCGACTGCGAACACCGTGGTCACAAACTCGTCTCCTTATTCAACGTTAGGCAACGTTGCGCGTCAGAATAATCAGTTGCCGGCGCTCATCGAGCCCCGGCACCGTCAATGCAATTCGCTCGGCTTTCCATGGCGCCTGCACGCCAGCCATTTCCACATCGGTAAGTGCCGCTTTCATTGCCAGCATGCGACCATCAGGGGCCAGCAGGTGGCCGGCGACGTCGAGCATGTCCGGCAACGAGGCAAAGGCCCGGCTGATCACCTGAGGTGAGGCATTACGGTACTGCTCTGCCCGAGCCTGCACAACCTCGACGTTGGTCAATCCGAGCTCCAGTGCGGCCTGCTTCGCAAAACGGGTTTTCTTGCCGTTACTGTCCAGCAAGGTCACCTTCAACGCCGGCAGGGCAATGGCCAGCGGGATCCCCGGAATGCCGGCCCCGGTGCCGACATCCACTATTTCAGTGGCTTGTACGTGTGGCAGCACACTGAGCGAATCTAGCAAATGGCGTACCACCATCTCCGCCGGCTCGCGCACGGCGGTCAGGTTGTAGGCCTTGTTCCATTTATTCAGCAGCCCGACATAGTCGAGCAGCTGCTGTTGCTGCGCCGACGAGAGGTCTATGCCGAGGGCCTGTGCACCATCGGCAAGCATTTTCTCCAAACTCATGCCTTAACCTGGCGCCCGGCGCTGTGTTTTTTCAGGTAGATCCTGAGCAGCGAAATCGCCGCCGGGGTCATGCCGGAAATGCGGCTGGCCTGGCCCAGTGTCTGCGGGCGGGTATCCTGCAGTTTCTGCCGCAGTTCATTCGACAGGCCACTGACAACGGCGTAATCAAAATCCGCTGGCAGTGCGGTGTTTTCGCTGGCGCGCAGTTTTTCCACTTCGTCGGCCTGACGATCAATATAGCCGGCGTACTTGGCGAGAATTTCCACCTGCTCGGCCACCGCCGGTGCTTCCGGTTCAAACCCGGCAGCCTGCATCAGCGGCAGGTATTCCACTTCCGGGCGCCGCAGCAGATCGAGCAGGCTGTATTCGTGGCTGATCGGTTTGTCGAGCAGCGCGTTTACCTTTTCCGCCTTGTCGGTGCCGGGCTGGATCCAGCTGGTTTTCAGGCGCGTCTGTTCGCGCTCCATGCCTTCGCGCTTGGCGCAGAAAACACTCCAGCGCTGATCATCAACAAGACCAAGCTCGCGACCTTTTTCGGTCAGGCGCAGATCGGCGTTGTCTTCGCGCAACAGCAAGCGGTATTCGGCGCGGCTGGTAAACATGCGGTACGGCTCGCGGGTGCCGAGGGTGATCAGGTCATCGACCAGCACACCGATGTAGGCCTCTTCGCGGCGCGGGCTCCAGGGTTCGCGATCACTTGCCAACAGCGCGGCGTTGATGCCCGCCAGCAAGCCCTGAGCACCGGCTTCTTCGTAACCGGTGGTGCCGTTGATCTGGCCGGCGAAGAACAGGCCGGGCACGTGTTTGGTTTCCAGCGAGTGCTTGAGATCCTGCGGATTGAAGTAGTCGTATTCAATCGCGTAACCGGGCCGGGTGATGTGGGCGTTTTCAAAACCGCGAATCGAACGCACGGCCGCGAGCTGGATATCAAACGGCAACGAAGTGGAGATGCCGTTCGGATACAGCTCGTGGGTGGTCAGGCCTTCCGGCTCGACAAAAATCTGGTGGCTGGTCTTGTCGGCGTAGCGATTGACCTTGTCCTCGATGCTCGGGCAGTAACGCGGCCCGGTGCCTTCGATGACGCCGGTAAACATCGGCGAGCGATCAAACCCGGAGCGGATGATGTCGTGGGTGCGCTCGTTGGTGTGGGTGATGTAGCAGCAGGTCTGCTCGGGATGTTCGTCGGCACTGCCGATATAGCTCATCACCGGAATCGGCGTGTCGCCCCACTGCTTTTCCATTACCGAGAAGTCTACCGACTTGCCATCGATGCGTGGCGGCGTGCCGGTTTTCAGGCGCTCGACGCGCAGCGGCAATTCGCGCAGGCGCTTGGCCAGAGCAGTCGACGGCGGATCACCGGCGCGACCACCGCTGTGGTTATCGAGGCCGATATGAATGCGACCGCCAAGGAAGGTGCCGGCAGTCAGCACCACGGCGCGGGCGTGGAAGCGCAGGCCCATATTGGTGACGGCGCCAACGCAGCGCTCGCCATCCATGATCAGGTCGTCCACCGCTTGCTGGAAGATGCTCAGGTTGGGCTGGTTTTCCAGCATGCCGCGGATCGCCGCCTTGTAGAGAATGCGGTCGGCCTGAGCGCGGGTGGCGCGCACCGCCGGGCCCTTGCGGGCGTTGAGCACGCGGAACTGGATACCGGCGCGGTCGGTGGCGCGGGCCATGGCGCCGCCCAGCGCATCGATCTCTTTGACCAGATGGCTCTTGCCGATGCCGCCGATGGCCGGGTTGCAGCTCATCTGGCCGAGGGTTTCGATGTTGTGGGTCAGCAGCAGCGTTGCCGCACCCATACGCGCAGCCGCCAGCGCCGCTTCGGTACCGGCGTGGCCACCACCAATGACAATGACATCAAAACGTTGCGCGAAATCCATCGGCTCTCGACCTGACAGGACACTATATATAGTGGGCAGAGGCGCCCAACGACACTAATTCTGCTCAGATTTTGAGCAAAGGGCGCGTAGTATACGCGGGCGGCGGGGAAATTAAAGGCTTGCTCCAGAATGGCAGCGTGCCCTGTGGAGCGGCCGATCGGCCGCGAAAACATATCGCCGTCGATCGACGGCTCCTACAGAACAGGCATTCTTTTGTGGAGCGGCTGACCAACCGCGGTTATCGCCGCCCGTGAACGGCTCCACCTGTACACCTCACGCCGATGCCTGGCCTTGACCACCACCACGGTCAGCACCGCGTCGTTGACGATCTCGGAGACACTGCGGTGGCTATGCGCAGCCTTGAGCCGCAGGGCGGTATGCAGTGCGGCGTCGAAGTAAATGGTGGAGCGTTTCAGCGGTTCGCTCATGGCGGGTTCCTGTGAACGACATTTTGACGTTATAACGTTAAAGCACATAGCGGCAAATAGTTGGATCACCAATCCCGCTAAAGGATGATGGCCAGAAACGTTGGCCAGGCGTAGTATTACGAGAATGTCATACAGGAGGTCAGCCATGGTGATTTCCATTCGCCTGCCTGCCGAGGACGAGGCCCTGCTGGAGCGTGGCGCCCGGCAGCTTCATATCAGCAAGTCCGAGTTTGTCCGGCGCTCGATTGCCGCTTATGCCGCCCGGGTGATCCCGGAGGCGCAGGGCGTTGCCGAGATAGATGCACAGTACATCGGTCAGGGCGGTGGCCTGCGCCAGCCGGAATCTGTTTCGCGTGCCGACAAGCGCACCATCGTGGAGCGCCTGCGTGACAAGCACGGATACTCTGATTGATACCGGCTTTCTGGTCGCCCTGTTCAATGATGGTGATCGCCATCATGCCAGCGCGGTGGTCATGCTTCAGGAGCTGGCTGGCGCCCGCCTGTACAGTGTCTGGGAGGTGCTCACGGAAGCTGGCCACCTTCTGAACGATACCGGCAAGCTGAACCTGATGCGCTGGGCTGCTACCGGTCGGCTGACGGTGCTCGGCAGCGATCCGGCAAGGCTTGCCGATATGGCCGACTACATGGAGCGCTACGCTGATGGCGGCGCCGATCTGGCTGACGTGGCACTGATCTTCGCCAGCGAACGCACCGGCATTGCCAATATCCTCACCGTGGATCGTCGCGACTTTGATCGCTTCCGTACCCCGAAGGGGCAGAAGCTGAAGCGGTTGTGGTTAAAAGACTGAGGCGGATTCGAAAACGGTATTGCTGCGTAAACCCTGTGCCAGTCTGAATCTCTATACGTGCGGTTTCTGCGTATACTGCTGCTTTAACCGGGAACTCTCCTCTTGGACGCTCTCAACCTGACACTGCTGATTGGCGCCGGCCTGCTGTTTGTCGGCCTGTTGCTCGGCTCGCTGAGCTTGCGCTTTGGCGTGCCGTCGCTGCTGGTGTTTCTGCTGGTCGGCATGATCGCGGGTGAGGACGGTATTGGCGGTATCCAGTTCAACGATTTCGAGCTGGCCTATCTGGTTTCCAACATCGCGCTGGCGATCATTCTGCTCGATGGCGGCCTGCGTACCCGTCTTTCCACTTTCCGTGTTGGCCTGAAGCCGGCGCTGACACTGGCCACGCTCGGCGTCGCGCTAAGTGCCGGGCTGGTCGGTGCCTTTGCTACCTGGCTGATGGATGTGGACTGGCGCATCGGGCTTTTGCTCGGCGGCATTATCGGCTCCACCGATGCAGCGGCGGTGTTCAACCTGATCAAGGGTACCGGCGTCACCCTGAACGAACGGGTGGCGAGCACGCTGGAAGTCGAGTCCGGCCTGAACGATCCGATGGCGATTTTTATTACCGTGCTACTGATCGAGGTGATCACCACGCCGGGGTTCGGTCTCGGCCAGGAGAGCCTGCTGGCCCTGGTGCAGCAGTTCGGCGTTGGCGCCCTGCTCGGGGTGGGCCTGGGGGCGATGCTGGCGGAACTGCTGTCGCGAGTACGCAGCAAGGAAGGTTTGCATGCGCTGCTGCTGTGTACCGGTGGTGCCAGCGTTTTTGCCGCCACCAACGCGCTCGGCGGCTCCGGTTTTCTGGCGGTGTATCTGGCCGGGCTGATTGCCGGTAATCGGCGTGGCGGTGCCGGCGATGACGTGTTGCAGCCGATGGACTCGATGGCCTGGCTGGCCCAGTCCGGCATGTTCCTGCTGCTTGGTTTGCTGGTGACGCCATCGGCGCTTGGCGAGCACGGCAAGGAAGCGATCATCATCGCCCTGTTCCTGATGTTTATTGCCCGGCCATTGGCGGTTTGGGTGTGTCTGCTGCCGTTTCATTTCGACTGGCGGGAAAAGCTGTTCGTGTCCTGGACCGGCCTGCGCGGTGCAGTGCCGATCGTGCTGGCGATGTTTCCGCTGCTGGCCGGGGTCAGCCAGACCCGGCTGCTGTTCGACGTCACCCTGATCGTGGTGCTGGCGTCACTGTTGCTGCAGGGCAGCAGCATGGGCCTGCTGGCACGGCTGCTGCGGGTGTCGCTGCCGCTGCTGCCGAAGCCGTTGCAGGTGTCGGCCTGGCAAGGTGGTGGTCACCTGCATCTGATCCAGTTTGTGGTCGAATCCGGCGCCCGGGCCGAAGGCAAGACGCTGGCTTCGCTGGCGGTGGGCTATGCCCGGCCGCTACTGATTCTGCGCGGCGAAGATCAGCTGCAGGACAGCGCCAGTCTGGTCAGTGCCGGTGACCATGTCGCCTGGGTGGCCCCCCTGAATGACGAGCCGTCGCTGGCGGCGCTATGCCAGACTGTGACGCCATCAATCAAACGGTTTTACGGTGACTTCACCGTCCGTGGTGATGTTCAGGTTGCCGATCTTGCCCTTGCCTACGGCGTGTCGCTGACCGATTCCGCGCTCGGCACGCTGACTCTGGACGCGCTGTTTCGCCGGCGCATCGGCCAACCGGTGGTTGGCGACGTGCTCCGCATCGGCGGTCTGCGCCTGCGGATACGCAGCATGGACGGCGCCCGCGTTGATCAGGTCGGCATTCGTCTGCCGCGGGACTGAGGGGGTTCCCACACTAGCGCCGGCCCTGCCGGTTTTTCAGGTCAAAGCTTCGCCCCTCCCGTTCCGCTATAAATCGCCGCCATCAGGAAACAGCTGTTGACTGACTCCCGTCGATGCCGACTTTTTCGAGGTGATTTATGCCCCAGTACAAGGCCCCCGTTCGTGACATGCGTTTCCTGATGAACGAAGTGTTCGACTTCGAGAGCCACTACAAGGCCCTGCCGAACGGCGGCGAAGCCACTCCGGACATGGTCGAGGCAATCATCTCGGAGATGGCCAGGCTGTGTGAAAACACCATTGCGCCGCTGTATCAGTCCGGCGACGAGGAAGGCTGCCACTTCGATAATGGCAAGGTCACCACGCCGAAGGGTTTCAAGGAGGCCTATGCTGCATTTGTGGCCGGTGGCTGGCAGGGTCTGTCACACCCGGTCGAGTATGGCGGTCAGGGTTTGCCGATGTCGCTGGGCCTGTTCAAGCAGGAAATGATGGGCACCGCGAACTGGTCGTTCTCGATGTATCCGGGCCTGTCGCTGGGCGCCATGAACACCATCATGATGCACGGCACCGAAGCGCAGAAGCAGGAATATCTGGTCCCGCTGACCGAAGGCCGCTGGGGCGGCACCATGTGTCTGACCGAGCCGCATTGCGGCACCGACCTTGGCCAGATGAAAACCAAAGCCGAGCCGCAGGCCGATGGCAGCTACAAGATCACCGGCACCAAGATTTTCATTTCTTCCGGCGAGCATGACCTGACCGAAAACATTATTCATATCGTGCTGGCACGTCTGCCGGATGCACCGGCTGGCACGCGCGGTATCTCCCTGTTTATCGTGCCGAAGTATCTGCCGGGCAAGATCGGCGAGCCGCATGGTGTCAGCTGTGGTTCGATCGAGCACAAGATGGGCATCAAGGCCTCCGCCACCTGCGTGATGAATTTTGATGGCGCCACCGGCTTTATGATTGCCGAACCGAACAAGGGCCTTGAAGCCATGTTCACCTTTATGAACTCGGCTCGTATCGGTACCGCCATGCAGGGCATCTGCCACGCAGAGCTGTCCTATCAGGGTTCGGTACCGTACGCACTGGATCGCCGCTCGATGCGCGCGCTGTCCGGCAAGAAAGATCCTGAGTCCATTGCCGACGCCATCGTTCATCACGGTGATGTCCGCCGCATGCTGCTGACCCAGAAAGCGATCGCCGAAGGCGGCCGGGCAATGCTGTATTTCACCGCCCAGTACGCCGACAAGATGATCAGCGGCCTGCTCGAAAATGATATGACGAAGTACGACTACTGGGATGACAAACTCGGTTTCCTGACCCCGATCCTGAAAGGCTTCCTCACCGAGATGGGTCTGGAAGCGGCCAATATCGGCATGCAGGTGTATGGTGGCCACGGCTACATCCGCGAGCACGGCATGGAGCAGATTGCCCGCGATGCGCGCATCTCCACGCTGTACGAAGGCACCACCGGCATTCAGGCCCTTGACCTGCTCGGTCGCAAGGTGCTGCTGACCACCAAGGGCAAGTGCGTGCGTGAATTCAGCCAGAAGCTGGTGGCGTTCGGCACCAGCAACATGGGCAACAGCACGCTGCGCCCGTATGCCTGGAAGCTGCTGAAAATTGCTGCGCAGTGGAACTACCTGACCACCCGCATCATGCTGGTGGCGGCAAAAGATCGCGACATGGTCAGCACCGCCAGCCACGATTTCCTGATGTACTCCGGCTACGCCATGCTGGCTTACTTCTGGGCGCTGCAGGCCGCCGTCGCGCAGGACAAACTGCAAAATGGCGGCAACGAGCCGAAGGAATTCTACCAGGCCAAACTGGCCACCGCAGATTTCTATTTCGAGCGCATGCTGCCGCGCGCCAGGGCCCATGCAGAAGCCTGCCTGAAACCGACCCGCTCAATCATGCAGCTGAAGAAAGAGCTGTTTGCGCTGGAGCAGTAATCCGGCAGTTGCAGAGATCGGCCTACCCGGAGCGGCCAATCGGCCGCGAAAGTGATCGCCCTCGATCGAGGGCTCCTGCAACAACGCCCCTTGTAGGAGCGGCCGATCGGCCGCGAAAATCTTTCGCCGTCGATCGACGGCTCCTACGGAAGCAGGATCAGAAGTTCAGCGATAACGCCAGATAAGGCCCGCCGATTTCTATATCGGCGACGACATCGTCAACGTCCACATCCAGCGCCAGTTGACTGTAGCCGAGCTCAACCCCCAGCAAGAAACTTGATACCCAGCCAATGCCGGCGCGAACATCGGTAATGTTATTGCCGTCATAACCCACTGCATTCACTTCGCCGGTCGCATAGAACCCTGTCAGCGGCAACTTGCCATAGGCGCCAACATGGATCAGCGGAATGACCTCGCTGATGCTCTCTTCACCACGGTTAGCCGGCATGCCTTCCTGCTCGATAACAAAATCTCCATCGATCTGCCGGGCGGTGATACCGAGATCAATTTTCACCACATTATCAAGCGGTGAGTAGTAAAGGGTCAGATCAGTGTAGTCGAGGTCGAAGCTGCTAATAACATTCGTCGCTTGCGTAAAAACCTGACCGTTGAATGTAAAGGTGTTCTGTACCTCACCACGCGCATCATCCGACAAGGTTGCATGCTTGAGGCGCAAGTTGGGCAGGATCGGTACCGTATGCTCCAGCCCAAGATAGACCACGGTCTGACGGCTATCGTCATAACCAAGATCATCCTCGACATCGGCCTCGTCGGTACCGCCGCTACTGAGCTCGCCAGATAATGCTGTCTGGCCGGTATACAGGCCGCCGTAGACATCCACCAGCGGAGCGCTGTGGGCAGAACCCGCCGCCAGCAGGCAGGCGGAAACTATAGATTTGCGCATGGTACTGCTCCTCACTGTTCAGTTTCCGGACTTCCTTCATCAGGGCTCCAGTATGCACCCACTTTCCGCAGTGTCACGTCAACCGGTTCGCAACCCGGGCTTTTCCGCCCCCCGCCCCGGCAGGCTATACTCCCGCCCCTGAACTTGATGACCGGCGCAGGAGAGTCCCATGGGTGCCCAGTGGAAAGTCAAAGGCAAAACCGAAGCCGCCGCCGCCAAAGGCCGGCTGTTTACCAAACTGGCCAAGGAAATCATGGTCGCCGCCCGCGCTGGCGCGGACCCGGAAATGAACTCGCGGCTGCGCATGGCGGTGGAACAGGCAAAAAAGGCATCGATGCCACGTGACACCCTGGAGCGCGCCATCAAGAAGGGCGCCGGCCTGCTTGATGAGGTGACCCACTATGAGGTCGTCACCTACGAGGGCTTTGCGCCACATCAGGTGCCGGTAATTGTCGAGTGCCTGACCGACAACAAGAACCGTACTGCGCAAAGCATCCGGGTACTGTTCCGCAAGGGCCAGCTGGGCACCTCCGGTTCGGTCGCCTGGGATTTCGATTATCTCGGCTTTATTGATGCTGTCGCCAACCGCGACGGGGTTGATCCGGATGAAGCGGCCATCGAAGCCGGCGCCCAGGATCTTGAGGCCGGCGAAGAGGGTGTTGTTCACTTCTACACCGAGCCGACTGATCTTGATGCCGTCAGTCGAGCGCTGCCGGAGCTCGGCTTCACCGTGCAATCCGCCAAGCTTGGCTATCGGCCGAAAAATCCGGTTTCGCTGGAAGGCGATGCACTGGCGGAAGTCGAAGCCTTTCTCGAAGCGATTGATGAAGACGACGACGTGCAGAACGTCTATGTGGGCCTGGCCGGCTGATCAAGCCGGCCGGCCGCCCTGCTTCCAGCGACCAAGCGCCTGCCGCAGACTCGACAGGGTCAGCGGCTTGGCGAGGTGATCATCCATCCCTGCCGCCAGACATTTCTCCCGATGCTCGGCCAATGCATGTGCCGTCAAGGCAATGATGGGCAACTTCTGCGAACCGTTTTTCATCTGCCGGATCCGGCCGGTGGTTTCGTAACCGTCCATGCCGGGCATTTCGCAGTCCATCAGGATCAGGTCGCAGCAGCCCGGATCCTCCGCCAGCACCATCAGCGCTTCTTCTCCAGAACCAACAATACGGGCGCCGACCTGCAGCTCATTCAGCAACGCACCGATAACCATCTGGTTGACGGTATTGTCTTCCACCACCAGCACCCGTAAACCCTGCAACGATATCTGTGGATGATCGGCACTGCTTACCGGCGGTTCGCTCAGCGGCAACCAGACTGCAAAGTGGAACCGCGAGCCCACTCCCGGCAGGCTATCCACTTCAATCACGCCTCCCATCAACTCGACAAGCTGCCTGGAGATGGCAAGCCCCAGACCCGTGCCACCATATTTTCGCGAGGTCGAGCTGTCCGCCTGCTGGAATGAACGAAACAGGTCTCGAGCCTGATCACGCGCCATCCCAATGCCGGTATCACGCACCTCCACTTTCAGGCGAACCTGCTGTTCGCTGCGCAGTTCTGCATAAACACTCAGAGTGACACTGCCCTGCTCGGTGAACTTGATTGCATTACTGAGCAGATTAAGCAGCACCTGCTTCAATCGCACCGGATCACCACGTACCCACTGCGGCAGGTTAGCGTCAAAATCGCGATGCATGCGCAGGTCTTTCTGTTCGGCACTGCCGGACATGATGGTCAGGCAATCCTCCAGCACACGGTGCAGATTCATGCTGCGCTGTTCCAGTTGCAGTTTGCCGGCAGCTATTTTCGAGTAATCCAGCACATCGTTGATTACCCCGAGCAGGCTTTCACCGGCGCTACTGATAGTGGTGACATAGTTTTTCTGCCGCTCATCCAGACGCGTGGTAGACAGCAGCTCTGTCAGTGCCAGTACAGCATTCATCGGCGTTCGGATTTCATGGCTCATGCGGGCAAGGAAATCGCCTTTGGCGGCACTTTCGGCCTGAGCGCGAACAATTTCCTGCTCGTGCTTCAGCGATTCCTTCTTGAGCGCACTCAGACGCGCAGCCATACCCAGTGACAGCAGCACTTGCTGCAGGACAATGCCGATATGCACACCATGCAGGGTCAGCAGAATCGGCAGTTCAATCACCAGCCCGTAAACGTTAAACGCCAGCAGGCCGATCATGGCCAGAAATGTACCCCAGGCCACTACAAATATTCGCGCCTGCCCGCGGCCGCGATACCAGCTATAAAAACCGGTAATCATCAGAATCGCCATGGTCAGCAACACCATCACGCCCATATACCGCGTCACGGAACCGGGCGGCAGAACAATCTGCAGCACCACCATCATGGCCAGCGCTGCCACCAGCGCCCTGAGCAGCAGATCAAGGCGTGACCACTTCCCGGTTTCAAGAAAATCCCGAGCAAACAACACACCGGATATCAGAGAGATATAACCGCATACATAGGGAAAGTTATCGGGGAACGTCTGCCCCTCCGGCCACAGCCGCTGACTGATTCCCTGCAAGGTGGCGAGGTACACCAGGCTGGCGCCAACATGAACCACATAAAACCGGTAGATGCGCTCTCTGGCTGCCGCCCACAACACCAGGTGATAACAGAACAGGCCAAAACCAATGCCGTAGAAAACGCCAAGCAGCCAGTCATTGTTGACATGGTGCTCAATGAACGCATCGCGACTGGCGATGGTTAGCGGCACGGTCATGGAACTGGTGGTCTTTACCCGCAACCAGTATTCCTTTTCGCTGCCGGCTGGCAGGAAAAGCGGAACGATAGTGTTGCGCAGCTCAATCTCACGGTTCTCAAGGGCGGCCATGTCACCAAGCTGCCAGTGCCGCAATTTTTCCCTGTCCACAGCGTACAGGTCGACATGGTCGAGCAGGGGGTAGTCGACCGTTAGCAGCACCTCATGGTCTGTCGCAGAGCTGTTGCGTAGCCGGAAGCGAAACCAGCAGGCGTCCGACCGATAGCCGAACGCAATCTGCCTGGCATGCAACGGCGTCATCTCGGCACCGAAGGCCTCGCCCGGCGTACTCTCGCCACCACCGTCACACCAGTAGTCAACATGCGGGGCAAGTATCTCGTAACCAAGAGACCGGCCGGCCTCTACAGCCGCCGGCAAGGGCATTGCCCAGCAGCAGAAAAGCAGCAACCAACACCAGCGGCAAGCAGACATGGTCGGATAATCTCTCCCTGATTCCGTGGCAGCTTATTGTTGATATCGGCACTGCCGGCTTGCCAGAATACCCGGAGCGCCTCTGGACTCCAATTGTCTCGCGGAACGTCGCCATACCCGCCCATACCCGCTAAGCTCGGGGTTTCCCCGTGAACCTGACGTCGAGCCTGCAGCATGCCTCATTTTTCCGGACTGCGAATCCTGATCACCGGTGCCGGCTCCGGCATTGGCGCCCTGATGGCCGAGAAGCTGGCCCATGAAGGTGCCGAGGTGATTGTCACCGCCCGCCGCAAGGAGGCCGCCGAGGAGGTCCGTGACCGGATTCGCCGGCACGGTCACAACGCCCATGCCATGGTGCTGGATGTCAGCAAACTCGGCACTTTCAACGCCTTCCGCGGACGTCTGCACAAGGCCCACGGGGCGGTGGATGTGCTGATCAACAATGCCGGCGTGGTGTTTGGCGGCGAGTTCGAGAAGGTAGCCCTGAAGGACCATCTGAATACTTTCCAGATCAACGCCGCCGGCCTGATGGCGCTGACCCACACCTTCTTCGAAGACCTGATCCAGAGCCCGCGTGGCCACCTGGTCAATATCGCCAGTGCCAGCGCCTATGTCGGCCTGCCCTACGGCAGCACCTACGCGGCCAGCAAGTGGGCGGTGCTGGGTTTCTCCGAGTCATTGCGACTGGAGCTGAAAGAGCGTGGAATGAACCATGTCAGCGTCACCACTGTCTGCCCCAGTTATATTGATACCGGTATGTTCAGCGGCGTGAAATCACCGCTGCTGTCGCCAATGTTGTCGCCGGAGAAGGTGGTCCGTGCCATTCTTGACGGCATGCGTCAGCGCGAACCACTGGTGCAGGCGCCGATGATCGTCAAGCATATTGATCTGATGAAGGGCGCCCTGCCGATGCCAGTGTGGGATTTTCTGGCCAAGGCCACCGGCATGTCGACATCAATGAAGAAATGGCGCGGTAAACATTGAAACCGTAGGAGCCGTCGGTCGACGGCGAGAACCTTCGCGGCTGATCAGCCGCTCCTACGATGGACCAGAAACTACAATGGACCAGAAACCAAGGAGAAAGCACTGTGAAGGCTCTTGGCCCGGTGGACCAGTTATTCCTTTTTCTTGAACGACGCCAGCAGCCCATGCATGTGGCCGGCCTGCAACTGTTCTCCTACCCGGAGGACGCCGGCCCCAAATACGTCAGTGAGCTGGCGGCGCAGATGCGTGATTACTGCTGCCCGGTGGCGCCGTTCAACCAGCGTCTGGTCAGCCGCTTCGGCCAGCCGTTCTGGACCGAAGACAAGCAGTTCGATATTGATGCCCACTTCCGCCATGAGGCGCTGCCCAAGCCGGGCCGGATCCGGGAGCTGCTGGCACTGGTCTCAGCGGAACATTCCAACCTGCTCGACCGCGAAAGACCGCTGTGGGAAACCCATCTGATCGAGGGTATCCGTGGTCGCCGTTTCGCCATGTACACCAAAATCCATCATTCCCTGGTCGATGGTATCTCGGTCATGCGTCTGGGCATGCGCGCCCTGTCACCAGACCCGAATGTGCGCGACCTGCCGCCGGTCTGGGCGACCCCGCCGCGCAAGCGCCGGCCGGGGATGCCGAGCAATCCGGTTGCAGCGGTCAGCGGTCTGGCCCAGCTGACCGCCGGGCTGTCCAAGCAGATCGCCACTGTCCCGGCACTGGCCCGGGAGGTGTACAAGATTACCCAGAAAGCCAAAATTTCCCCGGATTATGTGTCGATCTTCCAGGCTCCGCATTGCGTGCTTAACGAGCGCATTACCGGCAGCCGGCGCTTCGCCGCCCAGTCCTATTCCATGGCCCGGATCAAGGCCATCGCGAAGAAATTCGACTGCACCCTGAATGACATCGTGCTGGCCATCTGCGGCAGCGCCCTGCGCGATTACCTGATCTCCCGGAACGCGCTGCCGAACCAGCCATTGATCGCCATGGTGCCGGTCTCCCTGCGTCGGGATGACAGTGCCGAGGGCAATCAGATTGCCACTATTCTCGCCAACCTCGGCACCCATATTGCCGACCCGGCCAACCGGCTGCGGGTGATCAAGGCATCGGTGGAAGAGGCTAAATGCCGCTACCGGCAAATGACTCCGGCGGAGATTCTCAACTTCACCGCGCTGATGCTGGCCCCCACCGGCATCAACCTGCTGACCGGCATGGCGCCGAAACTGCAGGCCTTCAACGTGATCATTTCTAATGTACCCGGGCCGAAAGCGCCGCTGTACTGGAATGGTGCACGACTGGAAGGCATGTATCCGGTATCGATCGTGCTGGACCGGATTGCGCTGAACATTACCCTGACCAGTTATATCGACCAGCTGGAGTTCGGGCTGATCGGTTGTCGCCGCACCCTGCCGTCCATGCAGCGTCTGCTGGACTACCTCGAAAACGGCATTCATGAACTGGAAGTGGCCGCCGGGATACGCTGATTCACTGGCCTTTCACCTCCCGGCCCGCTGCCGCAAAAAAACTGGCGCGGGCCGAAAAACTGCCGTAGAGTCGAAGTTGCTGCGGCTTGAGCAGCGGTGGATCTGGTAGTGCCTTTCGCGCAGTTCTCCCCGTTCAACCCTCCCCGGCCTGCATGCAAAAACATCATCGATATCGATATCGGAACACTCGAGGTAAGTCACAATGGCAACAGGTACCGTGAAATGGTTTAACGAATCCAAAGGGTTTGGCTTCATCACCCAGGACGAGGGCGGTGCGGACGTATTCGTACATTTCAGCGCCATTCAAGGCAACGGCTTCAAGACTCTTGCAGAAGGTCAGAAGGTTTCCTATGACATTCAGCAGGGTCCGAAAGGCCCGCAGGCTGCCAACGTCAACAAGGCCTGATCAACCTTGCCTGATAAAAAACCCCGCGGCCGCGGGGTTTTTTTGCCTGAATCATCTGGACGAAGACAGCACGCTGGCCTGCTTCGGCAGCTACTACCGTGACGATGGGCTGAAGTTTCCCGATGGCACCGACCACGGCAACATCCGCCGCTTCATGCGCGATGGCTGAGCCGGCTTTGAAAGCGAGCCTCTCAGCAAACGCTGGCCACCTGGAGCGGCCGATCGGCCGCGATTCCTCCTCCTCGTTCAATGATAAAGGGCTTTCGCGGCCGGCCGGCCGCTCCACAGGTTCGCCGGTTATTTACCGGCGAACTGTTTTAGAAGATCGATCGGCAACGGGAAGATCAGTGTCGAGGTGTTCTTGCCAGCCATGTCATTCATGGTCTGCAGGTAACGCAGCTGCAGGGCCGCCGGATTGGTGTTGATGATATCGGCGGCCTCCACCAGTTTCTGCGCGGCCTGCAACTCACCTTCGGCATTGATGATCTTGGCCCGACGCTCGCGCTCCGCTTCCGCCTGACGGGCAATGGCGCGAATCATGTTCTCGTTCAGATCAATGTGCTTGATCTCGACGTTGGTCACCTTGATTCCCCAGGCATCGGTCTGGGTGTCGATGATGCTCTGGACATCGACGTTCAGCTTGTCTCGCTCTGACAACATTTCATCAAGGTCATGCTTGCCCAGCACCGACCGGAGTGTGGTCTGGGAAATCTGGCTGGTGGCGTTGTAGTAATCCTCCACCTGAATAATCGCTTTCTGCGGATCTATCACGCGGAAATACAACACCGCGTTGACCTTAACCGTCACGTTATCCTTGGAAATCAGATCCTGACTCGGCACATCATGGGTAATCACCCGCAAATCCACCCGGGTCATCTGTTGAATGCCGGGAATCACGATGATCAACCCGGGACCCTTTACCCCCTGAAAACGACCAAGAAAAAACACCACGCCACGTTGGTACTCCGGAATAATCCGGATCGCCATACTCAGCAATACAATAATAAAAACCAGTGGAGCCAGTAATGCCGTCATTGTCATTCTCCCTGTTGCGGTGATTGCTTCGGCGTCACTTCAAGTGTGAGGCCATCAACTGCGGTAATCTGAAGGTGCTCTCCAGCCTGCACCGGTGCCAGGCTGCGCGCGCGCCAGGTTTCGCCGTGGACACGAACCCAACCTTCGCCATCAAAGGGCTGTGCCGCAGTGGCTTCCATACCGAGCAGCTCTTCCATGCCGGCCAGTGCCGGACGTTTGCGGATTCTTAACAGCCTTCCCAGCACCCAAATCAGGAAGCCTGCCGAGGACAGCGCCGTGCCGGCGATCATCGGTATCGATATGGCCAGATGTTCGTCATCCAGCAGGATTACGGAACCGAACACGAAGGCCACCACCCCGCCAAGCCCGAGCACACCGAAACTGGGAACAAAGGCCTCCGCGATCATGAAGGCCATGCCGAGAATAATCAGGGCGAGACCGGCGTAGTTCACCGGCAACACCTGGAACGCATACAGCGCCAGCACCAGACAGATCACGCCAATCACGCCCGGATAGATCTGGCCCGGATTGGATAGCTCGAAGATCAGCCCGTAAAAGCCGATCAGCATCAGAAAATAGGCAACATTGGGGTTAGTGATGGTGCTGAGCAGTTTGGTGCGCCAATCCGCCGCCCGCTCGACCACCGCCAGCTCTGTCGTGTCGAGGGTTATGTTGCCGGAAGCCATCCGCACTTCACGGCCATGCAGGCGGGTCAGCAATGCCGGAATATCATTGGCGATCAGGTCGATCACGCCGCGCTCCAGTGCTTGGTCGGCCGTCAGTGTGTGGCCTTCGCGCACCGCCTCTTCCGCCCAGTCCGGATTGCGACCATGGTGCTCGGCGAGGTTACGAATGTAGGAGACTGCATCCTCCAGCATTTTGCGCTCCATGGCGCTGCCGCCACGCCGCTTGCCATCCTCATCCTGCTTGCCGTCTTCCGGCTTTTCCGCCGGCTCGGAACTGCCCGGCATGCCGCCCATGGTCACCGGCGTGGCAGCGCCAAGATGGGTGGATGACGCCATGGCGGCGCCATGACTGGCCAGCAGGATATAGGTGCCGGCGCTGGCGGCGCGGGAACCGGCCGGCGCCACCCAGGTCACCACCGGCACCGGCGCGGCAAGGATGTCCTTCACCAGGGCACGCATGCTGCTATCCAGCCCGCCCGGGGTGTCCATGCGCAGGATTACCAGCGCGGCGCCAGCGCTGCCGGCATCGGCAATGGTGCGACGAACATGGTCCACCGTTGCCGGGCCAACGACGCCATCGAGGTCAACGACCACAGCCTTGCCGGTCAGGCTTTCCTGCGTTGCGGCAAATACCAGCAGTGAGGTGGCCAGCAGCCATATGGTCAGGCACAGCCGGCGCCAGATCATTCGCTTCATCGCACATCCCCTGTACAGACTGACACCAGCCTATCAGATTAACGGTGACAGATTCAGTTCACGCTTGCGCCGCTCCCAGTCCGGCAAGCGCTGCGACAGTAAACGGCGGAACCCGGGGCCATGGTTCATGTGCTCAAGATGGCAAAGCTCATGCACCACGACGTACTCGATGCAGGCGAGCCCGGTCTTGATCAGTTCGGCATTGAGGTTGATAAAGCCGCGACTGGACAGGCTGCCCCAGCGGCTTTTCATGGCACGGATACGCAGTGACGGGCGGCTGTGACCGCGCTCGGCAAAAAACGGAAAATGCTGATCAATGATTCGATTAAAGACGGTCTCGGCCTGAGCGCGATACCAGCGTGACAGTTGCAGCGCCACACGCCGTTCATCCTCCGGCGCCGGCAGCAGCATTTCGATACGGTCATTGGCCAGCACGGTCGCGCTTCGGCGAGCGGGATTGAGTGACAGCGGGTAACGCTCGCCAAGAAACAGGTGCGCCTCACCATGACAATACTTCAGGGTCGGCTTGCATTCCTGTTCCGGCAAAGCCGACAGCCGTCGTTGCAGCCACGCAGATTTACTGGCAATGAAAGTGCTGATCTCATACTCGCTGGCACGTAGCGGCACCCGCACTTCAATACGCCGATCCGGATACAGCCTCAGCTCCAGTGAGCGACGCCGGCTGCGGATAATGGTGTAGTCAGTGGGCTTCACCCTGGGGCAGCTCCCGTTGCAGTCGCCGGGCAATGGCGTTGGCTGATGATGCATAAACGGCCAGCCAGTTGTACAGCAGCGGAATAATAAACAGGGTCAGGACGGTAGCGAACAACAGGCCACCAATAATGACCATACCAATAGAGATGCGACTTTCGGCACCGGCACCACTGGCGAAAACCAGCGGCAGGGCACCAAAAATCGTGGAGATGCCGGTCATCAACACCGGCCGGAAACGCACCGTGGCACCTTCGACAATGGCATCACGGACATTCCGACCCTGGTCGCGCAACTGGTTGGCAAACTCGACGATCAGAATGCCGTTCTTGGCCATCAAACCGACCAGCATGATCATGCCGATCTGGCTGTAAACGTTCATTGAGGTGCCGCTCACGCGGATCGCGATTACCGCACCGGCAATGGCCAACGGCACCGTCAGCATGATGATCAACGGATGAATCCAGCTTTCAAACTGGGCCGCCAGCACCAGAAAAACAATGACGATGGCGAGGGCAAAAGTGATGTAGATTGCCGCTGATGCCGACTGGAACTCCTCGGCCAACCCCTTGTAACCAATCCGCGCTTCCGCCGGCAGGGTATCGCGTGCCGCATTTTCGACAAAGCGAATCGCCGAGCCGAGATCGTAACCTTCCGCCAGTGATGCTGACAGGGTAACCGATGGCAAGCGTCCAACCCGGCGCAGTTCCGGTGATGCGCCCTGCTCCTGCAGATTTACCACACTGGACAGCGCCACCAGATCGCCACTGCCGGCACGCAAATAAATATTGTTGAGATCCTGTGGCGTGGCACGGTCTGCCGGTATCGCCTCCAGCATCACGTCATACTCGCGGCCGCGGTCGACATAGGTAGTCGCCACCAGCGACGCCAGCATGGCCTGCAGGGTCTGGCCGACGGTTTCTGCATCAATGCCAAGATCGGCTGCGCGGTCTCGCAGCAGTTCTATGTTCAGCTGCGGCTGGGTTTCATCGTAATCGGTGGTGGCGCCGAACATGCCCGGATTTTTTTCCAGCTCCAGCAGCAGCGCCTCGCTCCATTGCACCGCCGACGCATAGTCCGGACCGGACACCACCACTTCGAGCGCCTGATTAAAGGCACTCTGGCCAAGCCCGGGCGGATTTACCGCCACCGTGCGCAAGCCGGGAATCTGCGGTAGCTGTCGTTGCACTTCGCTGACAATATCCTGTTGCCGGCGATCACGTTCGCCCCAATCCTTCAATCGAACAATGGTGAAGGCATTGGTCACCTGGCCGCGAAAACCGACAATCGACAGAATGCGTTCCACTTCACCAGCTTCCATCAATGGCAGCAGGGTTTGTTCGACCTTGGCGGCATGGTGCTGGGTGTAGTTGGCCGTGGCGCCCTGCGGCGCGGTGGCCGGGACGATAAACACGCCACGATCCTCGATCGGTGCCAGCTCTCTGGGAATCTGGGCCCAGGCAAACAGCGCCAGCAAACAGCCGGCGATAGCGATAGATAACACTGGCGCCGGGTGTTGCAGTGTGTACTGCAAGGCGCTGTGATAATGCCTTGCCATGGCTGCCAGCTGCCGGTCTATCCAATTGGCATCCGCGTTTTTCTTGTGCGGTTTCAGCCAGCGCGAACACAGCATCGGTGCCAGCGACAGCGCGACCACACTGGACACCACGACCGCAGCGGCCAGAGTAAAACCGAATTCACTGAACAGCCGGCCAACATCACCTCCCATAAATGAAATCGGCACGAACACCGCCACCAGCGTCAGCGTTGTTGCCACGATTGCGAATGCCACCTGACGGGCGCCGAGAAAAGCGGCGACCAGCGGCGTTTCGCCTTCATCCATGCGTCGCTGAACGTTCTCCAGCATGACGATGGCATCATCCACCACCAGGCCGATGGCCAGAATCAGCGCCAGCAAGGTCAGGACGTTAAGCGAAAAGCCGAGCACTGCAAGGCCGGCAAAAGCACCGATCACCGACACCGGAATAGTCACTGCCGGAATCAGGGTGGCGCGCAGGCTGCCGAGGAATACCCAGATCACCAGAATCACCAGCACCACGGCGATGGCCAGCGTGATCAACACTTCCTTGATCGACGCGCGGATAAAAATGGATTCGTCATAGTTCACGCCAAGGGCGATGTCCGAAGGCAAGGTTTGCCGCACTGCGTCGATTTCCGCCTGTACCAGATTCGATACGGTGACGGTGTTGGCTTTTGACTGGCGGATAATGCCCAGACCAATAGCCACTTCGCCATTGGCCCGCAACACGGTGTCCCGGCTCTCGACGCCAAGCTCGACGTCCGCCAGATCGCCCAGCCGGATCAGGTGTTCCCCATCGCGGCGAATCACCAGCTGGCGAAACTGCTCGACATCAGACAGCCGGTTGTCGGCACGCACCGTGAAATCGCGGCTGGCGGACTCCACCTTGCCGGCCGGTAGCTCGACGTTGTTGGCACGCAGGGTCTGCTCAATATCGGTAACGGTAACCTGGTGCGCCGCCATACGGCGACGATCCAGCCAGATACGCATGGCATAGCGGCGCTCGCCGCCAATAAAAACATCGGCGACGCCATCCAGCACCGAGAACCGATCCACCAGGTTGCGCTCGGCAAAATCGGTAAGCTCTTCCGGGGCCAGCGCCGAGCTGGTCAGGGTCACCCAGATAATCGGCCGGGCATCGGCGTCGGTTTTGGCAATGACCGGCGGTTCCGCATCTTCCGGCAGGTTGCCGAGTACGCGCGAAACCGCATCGCGGACATCATTGGCAGCGGCATCCACGTCCCGGTCGAGACTGAACTCAATGGAGGTTCGTGCAGAGCCGATGCGACTGCGTGACTCGATTCGTTCGACGCCTTCAATACCGCTGATGGCGCCTTCAATGACCTGAATGATCTGGGTATCAATGACTTCCGGCGCAGCCCCGCGATAGGTCACGGAAACAGACACTTCCGGCGGATCAATATCCGGGTATTCCCGCACCGGCAATTTCAGCAAGCCACTCAGCCCGAACACCACAATCAGCAGGGAGATAACCGTGGCAAACACCGGTCGTTTGATTGATACATCAGAGAGCACCATGGCTCAACCCTTCTGGTCTTTGAATGCTGCGGCGGTTCCCGGCACCAGCGCATCCGCGTCTTCCACCACCTTTACCGGGGCACCGCTACCGAGACGGGTGTGGCCGGTAATCACCACCGGTTCGCCAGCGGCAATGCCACTGCGCACTTCCACCCAACCCTGCTGACGGGTGCCGAGCGCCAGCTCGCGACGCTCGGCTTTTTCGTCACGCACCACAAAAGCAAAGCTGGTGGCACCCTGGGCCAGAATCGCCTGCTCGGGAATCATCAGCGCCTGTTGCTCGCCCACCGACAGCGCCACTTGCAGAAACTGGCCGGGGCGCAGCAACTGCTCCTTGTTGTCTAGCAGTGCCTTGATGGTGATGGCGCGATTCACCGGATCGACCCGACTGTCGAGCTGGGCCACCTGACCGGGGAATTGGCGCTCCGGCCAGCTATCACTGCGGGCGATGACCGGCTGACCAACTGCCAGCGAAGCCAGATATCGCTCCGGCACCGTGAACTGCACTTCCAGCTGGTTGGTATCATCCAGCGTAGTGAGCAGATCACCGGCCCGGACATAACTGCCAACTTCAATCTGACGCAGGCCGACTACACCGGCAAAAGGCGCTCGAATACGGTGATAGGAAAGCCGCGCCGCAGCAGATTTCTGCTGCGCTTCGGCGGCCTGCAGCGCTGCGCGCAGGCGATCAACCTCGGCCTCCGAGACAGCTCGGGTATCCTGCAAGCGAGTGGCCCGCTGCCAGGCCGCGCGGGCATCCGCCAACGCCGCCTCGGCGCTGGCAAGATCAGCCTGGGCGGTACGGTCATCCAGCGCCACCAGCAGATCGCCTGCCTTGACCGGGGCACCCTCCTTCATGCCAATGCGCACTACCCGGCCATCCACCTGGCTGGTCACGGTGACAGATTGTCGGGCACGGGCAGAACCCACCGCTTCCACTTGACGTTGCAGGGTAGCGCTACGCGGCAGCTCGACATTGACGATCTGCGGCGGGCGTTGCCGTTCGCCAACATCGGCGCCACCGAACTGCCAGAAGGCTATGACCAGCAGGGTGACGATAACCACTGCCGCCAGAAAGGCGCCCTGCTTCATTGTGTGACTCCTGCGTGACAATACCCATCGGGCACGGGCAATGAATTACCGGCCCCTTTCATGACCGGCAAGAATGATAACGGTTCCGGATTATGCACAGGGGTTTGTGCAAGAAATGTGAGGCTGGCCGTAGGAGCGGCCGACCGGCCGCGATTGCTCCGAAGAAAGTCGCGGCCGGTCGGCCGCTCCTACGGTTTGTCGAATGAATCAGCCGGCCAGCTCGGCGCGCATCAGCTTCTTGTCAAGCTTGCCAACGCTGGTGCGCGGCAGTGCATCCACAAACTTGATCCGGTCCGGCACGCCGTACTTCGAGATCACGCCCTTGTTGGCATAATCCATCACCAGATCCTTGATACCTTTTTCGTCCGCTTCCGCGCCCGGCTTTTTCACCACCAGCGCCAGCGGCCGCTCGCCCCATTTTTCATCCGGCACGCCGATCACCGCGCACTCGGCCACACCCGGGTGCTGCAGCACCAGCCCTTCAAGATCGATCGACGAGACCCACTCCCCGCCGGTCTTGATCACGTCCTTGATGCGATCGGCGATTTTCAGCCAGCCGTCTGCGCTCATGGTGGCGATGTCGCCGGTGTGCAGCCAGCCGCCGTGCCAGAGATTTTCCGAGTTGTCTTTGTCGTGCAGATAACCCTGGGTCAGCCAGGGCGCGCGCGCCACCACTTCGCCCTGGGCTCTGCCATCGTGCGGCACGTCGTTCATGTTCTCGTCGACGATGCGGATCTGCACCATCGGCACCGGACGGCCGGTCATGGTGCGGTACTGTACCTGGGTATCCAGATCAGCCTGTTCCAGCTCCGGTGGCAACAGCGCCAGTGTCATCAGCGGGCAGGTTTCGCTCATGCCGTAGCCGGTGTAGATATCGATGCCGCGCTCCAGCGCGTTGCGGGCCAGCGCCGCCGGCAAGGCAGAGCCGCCAATGATCACCTTCCAGCCTTTCAGGTCGACACTCTTCGCCGCTTCGGCGCCGAGCAGCATCTGGATGATGGTCGGCACACAATGCGAGAAGGTCACTTTCTCGGTGACCAGCAGTTTCAACAGCGTGGCCGGCTCGTAACGGCCCGGGTAGACCTGCTTCACGCCCATCATGGTGGCCATGTAGGGAATGCCCCAGGCGTGCACATGGAACATCGGCGTGATCGGCATATAGATGTCATTGGCATTGAACTTGCCGTGACCACTGCCGCTCAGTGCCGCGCGGCCGGCATAGGTATGCAGCACCAGCTGGCGGTGGCTGAAGTAGACGCCCTTCGGCAGGCCGGTGGTGCCGGTGGTGTAGAAGGTGGTGGCGCGGGTGTTCTCGTCGAGATCCGGGAAAGCGAAATCGGTGCTGGCTGCTTTCAGCAAGCCCTCGTATTCACCGGCGATATCGACCTTGCTGTCCTGCGGGCCGTCACCGTCATCCAGCAGCACATATTTTTTCACCGGCTCAATCCGGTCCTTGATGGCATCGAGAATCGGCAGGAATTCGCGATTCACCAGAATCACATCGTCCTTGGCGTGATTGATGGTGTAGAGAATCTGTTCCGGCGACAGCCGCACATTCACGGTGTGCAGCACCGCGCCCATCATCGGAATGGCAAAGAAGCACTCCAGATAGCGATGGCTGTCCCAGTCCATCACCGCCACGGTGTCGCCCGGCTTGACGCCAAGGTTGCTCAGCGCCGACGCCAGTCGCCGTACCCGCTCGCCCAGATCACGGTAGGTCATGCGCAGCTTGCCGGCGTAGACGATCTCCTGATCCGGCGCGCTGCCTACCCCGGCTTCAAGAATACTGTTGATCAACAGCGGGGAAGAATAAGCCGACGGGGTGCGGGTGATGCTCAGATCCATGATCGAGTCCTCTGTTGGTATTGTGGGTTCTATAACGGGCCGGCGACCTGCCTGTTGGCCGCCGTCAGAATTCAGTGCCGCCGCGGGTGAGTTTGACCGGATCAAGCAACTTTTCAAGTTGCTCACGGGACAGATCGGTCTTCTCACAGGCCGCATCGATCACCGGCCGGCCACTGCGAAACGCCTCCTTGGCGATCTCCGCTGCGGCGTTGTAGCCGATCAACGGGTTCAGGGCTGTCACCAGAATCGGGTTTTTATTGATGGTTTCGGCCAGATGCTCACTATTTACCCGAAATCCCTGCATCGCCCGCTGATCCAGCATGCTCATGCCATTGGCCAACGTGGCAATCATGCCCAGCAGGTTATCCGCCACCAGCGGCAGCATCACGTTAAGCTCGAAGTTACCGCTCTGTGCGGCGATGGCGTTGGCCTGATCCAGCCCCATGACCTGCGCGGCCACCATGCATACCGATTCGCAGATCACCGGATTGACCTTGCCGGGCATGATCGACGAGCCCGGCTGCACCGCCGGCAACATGATCTCGGCCAGGCCATGTTGCGGGCCGGAGTTCATCCAGCGCAGGTCATTGCAGATTTTCATCAGCACCACGGCGAGGCCGCGCAGCGCCGAGGACAAGGCCAGCGGCCGGTCAATGGCGCCCTGGCCGGCAAAAAAGGAATCCATCGGCTGAAAATGCTGGCCGGTCTTTTCACTCAGGTGCGAACAGAAGCGTTCGGCAAATTGCGGGTGACAATTGACCCCGGTGCCCACCGCCGTGCCGCCCTGCGGCAGGCGCAACAGACCATGCAAGGCGCCGGTCAGCTTGCCTTCGGCATGTTCCAGCTGCACCGACCAGCCCGTCAGCTGCTGACCAAAGGTGATCGGCATGGCATCCATCAGATGAGTACGGCCGGGCTTGACCTGCTCCGCCAGTTCGATGGCGCGGCTGCGGATGGTGTCGTTGAGTTGCCGCAGTGCCGGCAGCAATTGCTGCCCCAGTGCCAGCACCGCAGAAACGTGAATGGCGCTGGGAATGGTGTCGTTACTGCTCTGGCCGAGATTGACGTCGTCATTGGCGCTGACCACTGTGCCGGCCTGCTGGCACAAGTGGGCGATCACTTCGTTAACGTTCATGTTGGTGGAAGTGCCGGAACCGGTCTGGAACACATCCACCGGGAACTGGTCGGCGAGCTCACCTTCGGCAATGCGCATGCCGGCTTTGACAATAGCAGCGCTTTTCTCCGCCGGTAACAGACCCAGGGCATGATTGACCTCAGCGGCCGTCACCTTGATCAGGGCCACGGCGCGGATAAACCGGTTTGGCAGGGGCCGGGCAATGGTGAAGTTGTCGATGGCGCGCTGGGTCTGGGCGCCCCACAGGGCGGCGGCGGGAACCCGCACTTCGCCGAGCGAATCCTTTTCGGTGCGATAGCTGCTCATCACGGCTGTCCGGTGGCTCGCGGTCTTCCTTTGTACCGCCAGCGCTGCCGCGCAACAACCTTTAGTCAGCGCCTGCCTGCATGGCATCGGCCAGCTCTTCGGCACTGAGCACCACGGCGTCGCCAGAGTCACCCGGATTCACCGCGACCTGAATGTTATCGCCGGTCAGCCCCGGCACCCAGCGCTCGAACCAGACATCCATCGGCACCGCCCGTGGCACCAGTGCCGGATCATTGCTCCACTGCTGGGCTGAGTCTGCATCGACCCACAGCGGCAGACACTCTTCGCCATCGCTGTTCAACAAGGCAAAGGACTCGCCGTCACTGAGTACGAACAGCTCGTCCTTGCCGGCGACCTGTTCAATAAACTGCTGGTAGCGTTGCTCTGCATCACTCATGACGACTCCTGGTTGATTTCAACAATTTTCAGGGTGTTGGTACCGCCGTGCACGGCAAGGTAGTCACCCTTGGTGAGGATCACCCGGTCGCCGGGGCCGGCCACCTGCATCTGCACCAGTAGCTCCACCGCGCGCGCGTTGATCTCGTCGGGGTGAATCGCCGCGCTATCAAAATGCACGGTTTCGACCCCGCGATAGATCGCCAGTTTACGGCGAGTTTGTGCGTGCGGGGTAAAGGCAAAGATCGGCAGACCGGAGCGGATTCGCGACATCATTCGCGGAGTATTACCAGTCTCGGTCATGCTGATGATGGCCTTGACGCGGTCGAGGTGATTAGCCACCGACATGGCTGCCCCGGCGATGGCCTCATCGATTTTTCCAAGCCGGTCCATCGTTCGTGCTTTCAGCATATGCGTCTGGTAAGTGCGTTCGGCCCCCATGATGATGCGGTGCATGGCCCGTACGGTCGCTTCCGGGTGATCGCCCACTGCGGTTTCTGCCGACAGCATCACCGCGTCGGTACCATCGAGCACGGCATTGGCAACATCCGACACTTCTGCCCGGGTTGGTTGCGGGCTGTGAATCATCGACTCCATCATTTGCGTCGCGGTAATCACGAAGCGATCAAGATCGCGGGCCCGCTGGATAATATGTTTTTGCACACCCACCAGCTCGGCATCACCGATTTCCACGGCCAGATCGCCGCGCGCCACCATGACGCCGTCGGAGGCGCAGATAATGTCATCCAGTACGGCGGTGTTACTGACCGCCTCTGCCCGTTCTATCTTGGCGATAATGCCACCTTCACCGCCCGCCGCTCGATAACGATCGCGCGCTTCGTCAACGTCGGCGGAATCCCGCGGGAAAGACAGCGCCAGATAATCAACGCCCATGTCAGCCGCGATGATGATGTCAGCCAGATCCTTTTCCGTCAGGGCCGGCGCGGTCAGGCCGCCGCCCTTGCGATTCACACCCTTGTTATTGGACAGCTTGCCGCCGACGGTCACGATGCAATGCAGGGCATTGTCACGAACGTCATCAACCTGCATTTCAATCAGGCCGTCATCCAGCAGCAGGGTATCGCCAACCCGGCAGTCAGGGACCAGCTCCTTGTAGGTAATACCGACCCGGCCCGGTTCGCCGGCCATTTCATCCATACCGGCATCGAGCACGAATGGCTCGCCATTCCTGAGCACAACCGGGCCGTCACGGAACCGGCCGATGCGGATCTTCGGCCCCTGCAAGTCGGCCAGAATCGCCACCGTGCACTGCTGCTGGTCCGCCGCCGCACGGATCCGCTCGGCAATCTGGCGGTGATCCTCGGCGCCGCCGTGAGAGAAATTAAGCCGGAACACGTTCACGCCGGCGCTAATCAACCGGGCGAGCATCGCCTCCGGGGCGCTGGCCGGGCCGATGGTGGCAACAATCTTGGTGCGTCTGAACATGGTCATATCCGTGATCAATGTGCCGACAAGGATACCAGCGGAATCTGTTACCGTTTGCCTGGGCGGAAAAATTTTCATTTCAGCGATCAGGCGCTAAGCTGCTCGCATCGTGCCGGCATTCAGGATGTCCGTCACAGGACCACACTCTCGGGACTGCACATGAAGCGCATGAAGACCCTCGACGCCGCCTGGCTGGCGGTGGAATCCGATGACACCCCGATGCATGTCGGCAACCTGCAGATTTTCTCGCTGCCGGAAGGGGCACCGGATACCTTCCTGCGTGATCTGGTCGCCCGGATGAAGGGGGGCCGGGATTTTGCCCCGCCGTGGAATCACAAGCTGCTCAATCCCGGCAAAATCGGCCGCACCCTGACCCCGGCCTGGAAAATCGATAACGATCTGGATCTCGACTACCACGTGCGCCATTCGGCCCTGCCCAAACCCGGCGGCGAGCGCGAGCTCGGCGTGCTGATCTCGCGCTTGCACAGCCATCCGCTCGATTTCAATCGACCGCTGTGGGAGAGCCATATCATTGAAGGGCTGGAGAACAACCGCTTCGCGCTCTATACCAAGATGCACCACTCACTGATTGACGGCATCAGCGGCATGCGCCTGCTGCAGCGGGTACTGTCGACCGACCCTGATGCACTCGACATGCCGCCACCATGGACGGTGCGACCGGAACGGGTAAAGCTGATTGGCGGCAACCCGGTCCACGAGACCCATGGTCTGGAAGCCGCCATCGAGGCGCTGCGTGGCCAGCTGAAAACCCTGCCGAAGCTGGCCGGAGCGCTGAGCAAGCTGGTTCGCCACGAAGAAGGCAGCCCGCTGGTTGGCCCTTTTGCCGGTCCTCCGTCAGTGCTGAACAAGCGGGTCACACCGCAACGTCGTTTCGCTACCCAGCAATACAACATGCCGGCACTACGCGAGCTGGCCCATCGGGCCGATGCCTCGCTCAATGACGTTGTCCTGTACCTGTGCAGCAGCGCCCTGCGTCGCTTCCTGAAAGAACAGAACGCGCTGCCGGCCGACCCGCTTACTGCCGGCATTCCGGTGAATATCCGCGCCGCCGATGATCAGGGTACCGGTACCTCGATCAGCTTCATGATTGCCAGTCTGGCCACCGATGTGGCCGATCCGCTGCGCCGGCTGAAGGCGATCAAGGCCTCGACCCGCAGCGCCAAGGCGCATTTGCAGACCCTGCCGCGCAGCACCCTGACCCAGTACACCATGCTGCTGATGGCGCCCTACATGTTGCAGCTGGCCACCGGCCTCGGCGGCCGCGCCCGACCGGTGTTCAACATCACCATATCGAACGTGCCCGGTCCGCGCGAGCCGCTGTATTTTCAGGGTGCGCGGCTGGAGGCCATGTATCCGGTGTCGCTGATCGCTCATGGTGGCGCCCTGAATATCACCTGCGTGAGCTATGCCGACTCACTAAACTTCGGCTACACCGGCTGCCGTGACACCCTGCCGAGCATGCAGCGTCTGGCCGTCTATACCGGCGACGCGCTGGATGAACTGGAGCAATTGTTTGATCGGGTCTGAGCTTTCCCCGGCGAAAATCCTACTTGCCGATACAGAAGCTGGAAAAGATTCTTCCCAGCAAATCATCTGCCCCGAATGCTCCGGTAATTTCTTCCAGCATCCGTTGCGCTGTACGCAGATCCTCTGCCAATAACTCACCGGCTTTATGTTGGTTCAGTTGGCTCTCGCCCTGTTGCAAAGATGCTAATGCCGACTCCAGTGCGGTCAGATGACGACGTCGAGCCGAGAAGCGGCTTGCACTGCCATGTTGATAGCCAACCCGTTGCTTGAGGGTCTGGCGCAACTCTGATAGCCCTGTTCCGGTTTTCGCAGAAATGGCCAGCGTGTCAAAACGGCTTTCCGGCATCTGCTTTGTCGCCGACAGATCCAGTTTGTTCAGCACCAAAAGAATCGGTACTGCCAGTTCGGACAGACGCTGATCTTCGTCTGGCAGAATATCGCTCAGGGCCTCAACCCTGTTTGTGGTTTCCGTAATATCAGCCAGCACCAGCAACAGATCCGCTTTTTCAATTTCCGCCCAGGCTCGGCGGATACCTTCTTTTTCAACCTGGTCCGGCGATTCACGAAGCCCGGCAGTATCAATCACATTAATGGGCAAGCCATCAATCTGGATGGTTTCCCGAAGCACGTCGCGAGTAGTGCCCGCTATATCTGTAACGATGGCAGCATCATGACCAGCCAGTGCGTTCAGAAGCGATGACTTGCCTGCATTCGGCCGGCCGGCAATCACTACCGTCATACCTTCCCGTAGTAGCCGACCTTGGCGGGCGACAACCAGTACATTTTCGGTCTGGTTAATCAGCTTGCGCAGATCCGCTTTCACTTTTCCATCGCTGAGAAAATCGATTTCTTCTTCGGGGAAATCAATAGCAGCTTCGACATACATACGCAGTTGAATGAGGGCTTCAACCAGCTGATTAACTTCCCGAGAAAACTCCCCCTGCAGCGAATGCATGGCAGCGCGGGCTGCTGCTTCACTGCCGGCATCAATAAGGTCGGCAATCGCTTCTGCCTGGGTCAAATCAATACGGTCATTCAGAAACGCCCGCAGGGAGAACTCGCCGGCGCGGGCTTGCCTTGCTCCATAACCGATACAGGCGCGGACAATCTGGTCGAGAATGACAGGACCTCCGTGGGCCTGCAGTTCCACCACGTTTTCGCCGGTAAACGAATGCGGCCCGGGGAAAAATAACGCCAGCCCTTCATCAATCTGTCTGCCGCTGTTATCCAGAAACGCAGAAAAATGAGCGTATCGCGGTGTTAGCACCAATCCCGGACGCAATACGCTGCTGGCAATATCCAAAGCAGCCGGGCCAGACAGGCGAATTACGCCGATGCCGCCCTTTCCGGGTGCGGTGGCTACGGCAACGATAGTGTCTTGCGTGTCGGTCATGGCGGAAAGTGTACAGACCGGAGCGGCGGGGACGAAGTGATTACTGAGTGCAGTTCCCCTCCCCCGTTGGGGGGAGGGTGACAGATTATTCGTTTTCGATCTTGCGGGTGATCACCCATTGCTGGCCGATGGAGAGCAGGTTGTTAGTCAACCAGTACAGCACCAGACCGGATGGCATCCACAACATGAACACGCTGAAGATCACCGGCATCCATTTCATCACCTGAGCCTGAGTGGGGTCTGCCGGCGCTGGATTAAGCCGCTGCTGGAACCACATCGAAGCACCCATCAGCAACGGCAGAATGAACCAGGGGTCCATTACCGACAGGTCATTCAGGTACAGGAACGTCGCCTGACGCAGCTCCACGGATTCCAGCAGGGTGTAATACAGGGCAATAAATACCGGCATCTGTACCAGCACCGGCAAACAACCGCCGAGCGGGTTGATCTTCTGTTCCTGAAACAGCTTCATGGTTTCCATCTGCTGTTTCTGCCGGTCGGCCTTGTACTGCTCACGGATACGAGCCATTTCCGGCGCAACCTTGCGCATCTTCGCCATCGACCGGTAGCTGGACGCCGACAGCTTGAAAAACAGCAGTTTGATAATCAGAGTCAGCAGAATAATTGCTACACCCCAATTGCCAACCCCCATACCAATATCGATGACATTGCCAAACAGGGTGATCTGACCGCTTTGCAGGAAAATCAGCAGGGCAAAGATCGGCTGGGCAATAAACCACAACCAGCCGTAGTCCACCGTCATGTTCAGACCAGGACTGATCGATTCCAACACATCCTGCTGTTTCGGCCCGGTATACAGCTCACTGTAGAGAACCCGTTCGGTGCCGGGCGATACGATGGTAACCGGAGAAACAAAGCGCAGCAGGTATTCGTCACTGGCAGATAGCCAGGTTGCTGAATAAGTGTGTCGTTGCAGCCGGTCTGGAACCCAGGCGGTGACGAAATAATGCTGGATCATGGCTATCCAGCCGCCATCCTGAGCCGTTTTCATCGACTCTTCCTTGATGTCCTTGAATGGCAGCTTGTTGTACGAGGTTTCGCTGGTCCAGTAGGCCGCCCCCAGATAGGTCGGCATCGGCACAAAGCCGCCGGTGGCCGCACTCGGGTCATCGCTGGCATCGCGGCGAATCTGACCGTACAGAGCACCGTGCCATGGCTCCGAGCCGTTGTTGCGGACCACGTGGGATACCCGGATCAGGTAGCTGCCACGCTCGAAGGTGTAACGCTTGACCAGACTAACGCCGCCTTGCTGCTGCAAGGTCATATCCACGTTCAATTCGTTATCGCGATCATCCAGACGATAGCGGCTTTGCGTGGCCTGCCAGGTCGGCCGCCCGGCCGCAGTATCGGTGCCATTTGGGCCCACCAGGCCGCTCTGTACCAAATACCTGATATTTTCGCTCTGCTGCATCAGCAGGAACGGCTGCTCCGGAGTTTCTGCATGCAGTGGGTACTGCGGCAACGCCAGGCGGATGATGTCGCCACCAAGACGGTCAATTTCCAACTGAAACACGTCGGTGCTGACGGTAATGACGCGGTCACTGCCGGCAGCTGCCGGGGCAGCTTCAACACTTGCTGCTTCCGGTGCCGGCGCCGCTACCGCAGGAATTTCGCCGGCTTCCGGTACGGCTTCATCCGCCGCCGGAACAGGAGCAATAACCTGCCCGGTCGCAGGACCGTCAGATACGGGCTGAACCTGGACGTAATCACGCTGCCAGGCAAGGATCATCATGTAAGTAACCACGGCAATCGCGGTCAGAACGAGGGCACGCTGGATTTCCATAGCGGGTTCAACATATCGGCGAGAAAAGCGGCCGGCAGTTTCTCAGTCCGGGGCACGCTTGGCAAGCAGCTTGGCCCAGACTTTATCCAGCTCTTCAGCAATCTGGCGTTTGTCAGGATGGCGCAAGTCTGCGCGGACCAGCACGACGACATCCAGACCTGCCAGCTCTGCGGTGCGATGTCGGAACGACTCACGGATCAACCGGCGCAGCAGGTTGCGATCCACAGCCCGCTTAACCCGACGTTTGCCGATCACGATACCGAGCCGCGGAGCGGCACGGCGGTTTTCCGAAACGAGTAACAGAAAATGCTGGCTGCTGGCACGCCATTGTGGCTGGTCAAACAGGGGTTTGAATTCAGACGGGGAAAGCAGGCGGTGCTGACGGGGAAATCCGGTCGTAATGGAGGTCTTGCTGGATAGAGTCATAACGGCGACCGCAGGCGGGGAGTCTCGGCGGTCTTTCTGCCGCCCCGTCAGGGGCGGCAGACGCGATCAGGCGCGTTAGACGCAGAGGCGCTTGCGACCCTTGGCACGACGACGGTTCAGCACAGCACGGCCATTGGCAGTCGCCATGCGGGCACGGAAGCCATGGGTACGCTTGCGGCGAATGTTGCTGGGTTGAAAAGTACGTTTCATCGTCGGTCTCACAGATTCTGGTAATGCGAAGGGCGGCAATTCTAGGCAGAGGTCGGGGGATTGTCAATGCGAGGGTTTTGCGGTTCTTCAGCGGTAAGTAAGTATTAAAAGATATTTAAATTCTTTTTTAGTTATTACTTGTTATAAGGGAGGACGATATCTGTGGATAACCAATTTTTATTTAATAAATACAAATAGATATGTTATTCACAACCCTGCGGAAGATGGCTGAAAACAGGGCGGACAGTAGCCGTGGAACCGGGGATGAAATCACGATGTTCCCCGGAAGGTGGTTTTCTCCACCCTTCGCCCCCAGTGCTCAGACTGGATTATTAACAGTCTTATCCACATGGGGAAAAGCAGGTTTTTGTTCGCTGGCCGGGGGGTAAAACAGGGTATAGAATGCCTGCTTCTTTGGTTTTCCCGGCAAGGCTTTGAGACGTGTCTGAAGAACTGTGGCATCGCTGTTTATCGCGTCTCGAGGACGAATTGCCGTCCCAGCAGTTCAATATGTGGATCCGTCCGCTACAGGTAGTGGCGGCTTCTGACGGCCGCAGCCTGACCTTGTTTGCTCCGAATCGCTTCGTTGTTGACTGGGTGCGTGACAAGTATCTGGAGCTGATCTGCGAACTGATGGGTGATCTCGGCAATGCCGGTGCGCCGAAGATCGAACTGGAGGTGGGTTCATCCAGATCGGTCACGGAGGTGGTGCTTGGCACCCCGGCTCTGCGGACCAAACCCGATACCGTGCCAGTGCAGGTCAGCCAGGAGATCGTTGAGGCCCCGGCCCATCAGCATCGTTCCAACCTGATTACCGGCTATACCTTTGACAACTTTGTCGAGGGCAAATCGAACCGGATGGCATTCGCTGCAGCGCAGCAGGCCTCTGAGAATCCCGGTACCCAGGGCTATAACCCGCTGTTGTTTTATGGCGGTGTCGGTCTGGGTAAGACGCACCTGATGCACGCGGTGGGTAATGCCATTTTGCAGAGCAAGCCGAATGCCCGGGTGGTGTACCTGCACAGTGAGCGCTTTGTTCAGGATATGGTCAGTGCATTGCGTAACAAGACCATTGAACAGTTCAAGCGTTTTTACCGTTCGCTGGATGCCCTGCTGATTGACGATATCCAGTTTTTCGCTGGTAAGGAGCAATCCCAGGAAGAGTTTTTCCATACCTTCAATTCCCTGATCGAGAATGGTCAGCAGGTGATCATGACCTGTGACAAGTACCCGAAGGAGATTGATGGCCTGGAGGACAGGCTGAAGTCCCGGTTTGGTTGGGGTCTGTCGCAACCGCTGGAACCACCGGAGCTGGAAACCCGGGTAGCTATCCTGAAAAAGAAGGCCGAGGAAGCGAAGATCGAGCTGCCCAGTGAAGCTGCCTTCTTTATTGCCCAGCGCATCCGTTCCAATGTTCGCGAGCTGGAAGGGGCGCTGAAACGGGTGATTGCCCATGTCCGCCTGAGCGGTGCGGTAGTGGATATCAACCTGGTTCGTGATGCCCTGAAAGACCTGCTTGCCAGTCATGCCCGGCAAATCAGTATTGATAATATTCAGCGAGTGGTGGCGGAGTACTACAACATCAAGTTGAATGACATGTTGTCGGCGCGGCGTAGCCGTTCCATCAGTCGACCTCGGCAGGTGGCCATGGCACTGGCGAAGGAGTTGACCAGCCACAGTTATCCGGAAATTGCCGATGCTTTTGGTGGCCGTGATCACACCACAATCATGCATGGCTGCAAGAATATCGGAAAATTACGGGAATCGGATGCGGATGTGGAACGGGATTATCAGAACCTGTTGCGCACCCTCACCTCTTAACAGGAAAACCGGAGACGGGAAGGGATCATGAAATTCAGCATCAATCGCGAACAGTTGCTCAAGCCGCTGCAGCAGGTAGCCTCGGTGGTTGAACGCCGGCAAACCCTGCCGGTGCTGTCGAATGTCCTGCTTGAAGTCTCCGGGGGCCGGTTATCCCTGACTGGCACCGATCTGGAGCTGGAGCTGGTTGCCCGTCTGGAGATCGGCGGCGAGATCCGTGACGGTGAGACCACGGTACCGGCACGCAAGCTGGTGGACATCTGCAAGAGTCTGCCGGCGGAAGCGGATATCCGGTTCGAGATTGATGGTGAGCGCTTACTGATAAAATCGGGCCGCAGCCGCTTCACTCTGGCTACGTTGCCGGCAAGCGAGTTTCCAAACCTGGAAGAAAAGACAGAGGGGTCTGTGTTTGCAATCGCACCGGGTGCCCTGCGTCAACTGATTGATAGAACGGCTTTTTCCATGGCTCAGCAGGATGTGCGTTACTACCTGAACGGCATGTTGTTCGAGCTGCGTCCGGGTCGCCTGCGCACCGTGGCTACTGACGGCCACCGCCTGGCCATGTGTGATGCCGAGCTGGAAGCCATCAAGGATCAGGCCCAGGTGATTCTGCCGCGCAAGGGTGTAATGGAATTGGCCCGACTTCTCGGTGACGCAGCCGCTGAAGTGGAGGTCATTGTTGGCAAGAACCACGTCCGGGTTGTCGCCGGGGAGATCACCTTTACCTCGAAGCTGGTCGACGGCAAGTTTCCCGAATACGACCGGGTGATTCCGAAGAAGTGCGATCGTCTGGTCAATGCTGATCGGGAGACCCTGAAGCAGGCTCTGGGACGGGTGGCGATTCTTTCCAACGAAAAATACCGTGGTATCCGGGTGCAGCTGGCAGAAGGCAGCCTGCGCATTCAGGCTAACAACCCAGAGCAAGAAGAGGCCGAGGAAGAAGTGTCCGTGGACTACAACGGTGCGGCGTTGGAGATTGGTTTTAATGTCAGCTACCTGCTCGAAGTGCTGAACGCTATTCACGGTGACACGGTCGAGCTGCAGCTCGGTGATAGCAATAGCTCGGCACTGGTGGCGGATCCATCTGCCCGCCAGGCGCTGTATGTTGTTATGCCGATGCGTCTCTGACCCATTCTCTGCGGGCGGACCTTCAAGGTACGCCCCTGCCCTCTTCCTGATGCTGCAACGTTTTCACCTTCACCAGTTTCGTAACTATCGCGACCAGAGCTTCGCGCCAGACCCGGCCGTCACCGTAGTTACCGGGGAGAACGGTTCCGGGAAGACCGGTTTGCTTGAAGCCATCTACCTGCTTGGCGCCGGACGCAGTTTCCGAACCTCCCGCCTGTCCAGCCTGGTCATGGCGGATTTCCCTGATTGCACCCTGTTTGCCGAGGTGGAATCGTCCCAGGGGAATCGCCGCGTCGGGATCAGGCGAGATCGGCAGTCCCTGCTTGATGCCAGATTGGATGGAAACCGGGTTTCCGGGCTAAGTGATATTGCCCGGCTGTTTCCGGTGCAGGTGCTTCATCCGGGGACAGTGGAGCTGGTTGAGGGCGGATCTTCCGCCAGGCGTCGCTATCTGGACTGGGCCATGTTCCACGTGGAACACGAATTTATCGAAGAATGGCGCCGTCTGCGCGGGGCCGTGGATCAGCGTAATCGGCTGTTGAAAAAGCCGGCGCTGAAGCTGCGCGAACTGGTAGTTTGGGACCGGCAGGTTGCCGAGAGTTCTGCTAGAATCGACGCCTTGCGACGACGGCATCTGCCGTTGTTGGTAAGGCTTTTCGAGGAGGAGTTATCCGCCTTCTCCGGTGCAGTGCCGCCGGTTGGGCTGGCCCTGCATTCGGGCTGGGCGGCCGGGGAAGATATCGCTGCCGTGCTGGCAGCAACGGTCGAGCAGGATGTTCGTCGCGGTTTTACCGGTAAGGGCGCGCATCGTGCTGACCTTTTGCTCAGCAGCGAGGAAGGTTCGGTCCGTGAGGTGTTCAGTCGGGGCCAGCAGAAGATTGTTGCCTATGCCATGGTAATGGCGCAGGTCCGGTTGATCAGGGAGCTTGCTGGCCGGGACTGTCTGATGTTGGTGGACGATCTGACCTCCGAGCTGGACCGCGATAATGCCGACCGGGTGATGAGCGCAGTGATCAGGGTCAGTCGACAGGTAATTGTTACCTCCCTTGACCCGGCATTGGCACCACTGGGCAAGGAAACGGATTACACAGTGTTCCACGTGGAACATGGCACCCTGAAAAAGGTGTAGCACAGGGATAAGGGACTCCGGACATCTGACACCGGAGCCATTTGATATTCAGGTAAGGGAAACACTCCATGACAGAGCAGACTAGCTACGACTCATCCAGTATCAAGGTCCTCAAGGGTCTGGACGCGGTGCGCAAGCGCCCCGGCATGTATATCGGTGACACCGACGACGGCACCGGCCTGCACCATATGGTGTTCGAGGTAGTGGATAACTCCATTGATGAGGCGTTGGCCGGCTTCTGTTCCGAAATCAATGTCATCATTCACCCGGATGAGAGCGTTACCGTTACCGACAATGGCCGCGGTATTCCCACCGGGTTGCACGAAGAAGAGGGTATTTCCGCTGCCGAAGTCATCATGACGGTGCTGCATGCGGGCGGTAAGTTTGATGACAACACCTATAAGGTTTCAGGTGGTCTGCACGGTGTCGGGGTATCCGTGGTCAATGCCCTGTCGGAAGAGCTCAAGCTGACGATCCGTCGGGCTGGCAAGGTTCATGAACAGATCTACCGTCATGGCGTTGCGGATGCCCCGCTGGCGGTGGTCGGTGAAACCCAGGGTACCGGCACGGCGATACGCTTCCGCCCTTCCCCGGCGACTTTTACCAATATCGAATTCCACTACGACATCCTTGCCAAGCGTCTGCGCGAGCTGTCATTCCTGAACTCCGGCGTCCGTATTCACTTGAAGGACGAACGCAGTGGCCAGGAAGACCTGTTCGAGTTTGAAGGCGGTCTGTCGGCCTTCGTTACCTATCTGAACGGCAACAAGACCCCGCTCAACAAGGTGTTCCACTTCCAGTTCGATCGCGAAGATGGCATTGGGGTTGAAGTGGCTTTGCAGTGGAACGATTCCTACAACGAAAACATCCTCTGCTTCACCAACAACATTCCGCAGCGTGACGGCGGTACCCACCTGGCCGGTTTCCGCGCCGCCCTGACCCGGACCCTGAACAGCTACATTGAAAGCGAAGGTTTTCTGAAAAAGGAAAAGGTGGCCACCACCGGTGATGACGCCCGCGAAGGCCTGACCGGGGTGATTTCGGTGAAAGTGCCGGACCCGAAGTTCTCCAGTCAGACCAAGGACAAGCTGGTGTCCTCGGAAGTGAAACCGGCGGTGGAATCGACCATGGCCGATCTGTTCAGCGATTACCTGCTGGAAAACCCGGTCGAAGCCAAGCAGATCGTCCAGAAAATCATTGATGCTGCCCGCGCCCGCGATGCTGCCCGCCGTGCCCGCGAGATGACACGCCGCAAGGGTGCGCTGGATATCGCCGGCTTGCCCGGCAAACTGGCCGATTGCCAGGAGAAAGACCCGGCGCTGTCCGAACTCTATATTGTCGAGGGTGACTCGGCGGGCGGTTCCGCCAAGCAGGGCCGTAACCGCAAGAACCAGGCCATCCTGCCACTGAAAGGCAAGATCCTTAACGTCGAGAAGGCCCGCTTCGACAAGATGCTGTCCTCCGCTGAGGTGGGTACCCTGATCACCGCACTGGGCTGCGGTATCGGCCGTGACGAGTACAACATCGCCAAGCTGCGCTACCACCGTATCATCATCATGACTGACGCCGATGTTGACGGCTCCCACATCCGCACCCTGCTGCTGACCTTCTTCTTCCGTCAGTTGCCGGAGCTGATCGAGCGCGGCTACATCTATATCGCCCAGCCACCGCTGTACAAGGTCAAGAAGGGCAAGCAGGAAACCTATATCAAGGATGACCCGGCGCTGGAGGAATACCTGACCTCGATCGCGCTGGAGAACACCGCCCTGCATCCAGGCAATGATGCCCCGCCGATTACCGGCGAGCGCCTCGAAGCCCTGATTAATGAATACCGCAGCGTGATGAAGATCGTCGATCGCCAGTCGCGCGTATTCCCGGCCACGGTACTGGAACAACTGATTTACCTGCCGACCCTGAGCGAGGACAAGCTGACGGATCAGGCCTTCATGGATGACTGGTGCAAGCGCCTGAATACCATGGCCAACGAAGCGGCTGACGATATCCACCGCTATGAAGTGGCTGCGGTGAAGGATCCCGAGCGAGAATGGTATCTTCCAAGTGTGCGAGCACTCGCTCACGGCGTACACCGCGACTACCGTATCAGTGTCGACTTCATTGCCTCACCGGACTACCTGAAGATCAAGACCCTTGGCGAGAAGCTGGAAGGCCTGCTGGCCGCGGATGCCACCGTGCAGCGTAACGAGACCCGCAAGCCGGTAGCGGCCTTTGACGAGGTGCTGGAGTGGCTGATGGCCCAGGCCCGCAAAGGCACCGGCATCCAGCGCTACAAGGGTCTGGGCGAGATGAATCCGGAGCAGCTGTGGGAAACCACCATGGACCCGGAAGTCCGCCGCATGCTCAAGGTCACCATCGAGGACGCCATTGCGGCGGATCAGATCTTTACCTGTCTGATGGGCGACGATGTCGAGCCGCGCCGGGAGTTTATCGAGACCAATGCGCTTTATGTGTCGAACCTGGATATCTGATCCTGTCACCGATAGCTCGAAAGCCGAGCGCCCAGAGCACTTCGAGAAACGAACCGGCTGAACGGCGCCGGGGGATGCAGCGTTAGTCTGGCGCAATCAGTTGGCCGGGATAGTGCTGAACGATCCACTCGCGGACCTCGGTCCTGACCTGCTCGGTGGATTTGCCGGAGACAGTGATTGGCTTGCCAATCACTACCCGGACAGTACCGGGGAAACGCTTGATCGAACGTGCTGGCCAGCAGTCGCCGGAGTTATGCACCAGCGGCAACACCGGCACGCCGGCATGTACCGCGAGCGCAACGCCGCCGCCGTTGAAGCGGCCGAGGGTGCCGGGAGGCTGGCGGGTGCCTTCCGGATAGATCACTACACTGATGCCGGCATCCAGTCGCTGCTTGCCGACCCGCAGTACGGTCTTGATCGCCTGAGTGCCCTTGCTGCGGTCGATCGCAATCGGCTTGAGCAAAGCCAGAGCCCAGCCGAAGAATGGCACCCACAGCAGTTCGCGCTTGAGAATGGTGGTCTGTGGTGAAATCAGCAGTTGCAGGTAAAAGGTTTCCCACTGGCTTTGGTGGTTGGCCACCACCACCACGGCCTGATTACGCGGAACGTTTTCCAGCCCTTCCACTTCCACTCGAATACCGTTCAGGTGTTGCACCAGCCAAAGGGTGGCGCGAGTCCAGTGACTGACAAAGCGGTAACGCTGCTCAAATGACTGGAACGGCGCCACCAGCAGACTGAGCGAGCTGTGAATGATGCCCATCAGGTTGTAGAGCACAAAAAACAGCATGCTGCGCACGGCGATGAAAGGGGAATATGTTCTGGAGGAGCTTGTTCTTGAAGACATGTACTTCATCCTGCGACGGGGGGTTGCAGGAGCGGCCGATCGACCGCTCTCCTGCGATGAGTGCGATGTGCTTATCCGAGTTCGGAAATATCTGCCACCTGCAGGAACAGCCCGCGCAACCGCGCCAGCATGGCCAGACGGTTATTGCGCAACACTTCGTCGTCGGCCATCACCATAACCTTGTCGAAAAAGGCATCTACCGGTTCGCGTAATGCGGCCAGCCGACCAAGCACGGCGGCGTAATCCTGCGTTTGCCCCTGCGGACCAATATCCCTGATGGCCTGTTGCAGCGAGGTGAACAGCGCGCGTTCTTCCTCCTGCTGCAGGGCGGCTTCGCTGATCGATTCCGGTGCCGCGCCGCTGAGCTTGCCGAGAATATTGCCGACCCGCTTGTTGGCAGCGGCCAGTGCAGTGGCTTCCGGGCGAGCACGGAATGCGGCCACGGCCTGAATGCGCTGTTCGACATCCAGCGGACGGGTCGGGTTCACGGCGAGCACTGATAGGATCACCGGGGTGTCGATGCCCTGCTCCTGATACATGGCGCGGTAGCGGCCCTGGATAAATTCGAGTACATCGCCTCGTACACTGTTGCTGTCTTTCAAGGTTGTGCCGAACGTTGCCAGCGAGGCGTCGACCAATGTGGCCATATCCAGCGGTAGCTTCTGACCTATGATGATCCGCAGGATACCGAGTGTGGCACGACGCAGTGCGTAGGGATCCTTATCGCCGGTCGGCTTCTGACCAATACCGAAAATACCAACCAGCGTGTCGAGCTTGTCGGCAATCGCCACCGCCATGCCGGTTTTCGTTTGTGGTAACACATCGCCAGAAAAACGTGGCAGGTACTGCTCGCGCATGGCTTCGGCAATTTCGTTGTCGAGGCCTTCGTGTCTGGCAAGGTAATAACCCATCACGCCCTGCATGGTGTCGAACTCGTACACCATGGCAGAGGCAAGGTCAGCCTTGCACAATAAGCCGGCCTGCTCGGCCAGCGCCTTGCTGCCACCAATCTGTTCGGCGATCACGCCGGCCAGCCTGGCAATCCGGCGACCCTTGTCAGCAACACTGCCCAGCTGCTGCTGGAATACCACCTTCTCAAGCGGCTCGGCATGTTGCGCCAGGGTCTTCTTGCGGTCGAGGTCATAAAAGAACGCGGCATCGGCCAGGCGTGGACGCACTACCTTCTCATTACCGGAAATCACCACCTGCGGCTCTTTCGAATCCAGGTTGCTGATAAACACGAAGGCATTCTTCAGCTTGCCCTGCCCGTCCAGCACCGGGAAATATTTCTGGTTGGACTCCATGGTGGTGATTAGCGCTTCCTGCGGTACGCGCAGAAACTCTTCCTCGAAATGGCCGACCAGGGCCATCGGCCATTCGACCAGCGCGGTGACTTCATCGAGCAGGTCGACATCAATGGAAGTGATGCCGCCCTCTTTCTTGCCGGCGGCCACGGCCTGCTCGCGGATCATTTCGCGGCGACGCTCGAAGTCGGCGATAACAAAGCCTTCTTGCTCCAGACGGGTTTCGTACTCGGCCGGCGTCTTCAGGCTGATCGCGGCGGGCGCGTGGAAACGATGACCGCGGGAGTCGCGCCCGGCCTTCTGGTCCAGCAGGGTGATATCCAGCACCTGCTCACCCAGCAGTGCGACCAGCCACTGACTCGGGCGAACGAACTGCACCTTGCGATTGCCCCAGCGCATCCGCTTCGGAATCGGCAGACGCTGCAGCGATTGTTCCAGCATGGCCGGCAGCAACCCGGCCAGTGGCTTGCCGGCTTCGCGCACTTTTGCCACCAGCCAGGCGCCCTTGTCGGTTTCCACGGTTTCCAGCTGATCCATGGAAAGGCCGACGGATTGAGCAAAACCGAGCGCGGCTTTGGTCGGATGGCCTTCGTCGTCAAAGCCGGCTTTGACCGCCGGGCCACGACGTTCGATATCGCGATCCGGCTGGCCAACTGCGACCTGCTCGATACGAAATGCCAGCCGACGCGGCGCGGCAAAAATTTTCATGGCACCGTGTTCGAAGCCGGCGTCATCCAGCTGCTTCAGGGTTTCGCCAGCAAAAGCTTCCGACAACGCTTTCAGTGCCTTCGGCGGCAGCTCTTCGGTGCCAAGTTCAATCAACAGATCTGCGCGCTGCATCACTTGGCTCCTTTCTTGTCTTGCCTGGCATCTTGTTTTGCCAGTTCGGCCAGCACTTCTTCGCGAATCGCGGCGTCAGCCAGCGGGAAGCCGGCGGCGCGACGGCTGGCCAGATAGGCATCGGCCACCGCGCGGGCCAGTTCGCGCACGCGCAGAATAAAGCGCTGACGCTCGGTCACAGAGATTGCCTTGCGTGCATCCAGCAGGTTGAAAGTGTGCGACGCCTTCAGCACATATTCATACGCCGGCAGCGGCAGGCCGGCGGCAATCAGCGCCTTGCTCTCGCGCTCGAAATCGTCGAAATGACCGAACAGCATGGCGGTGTTGGCGTGCTCGAAATTGAACGTCGACATTTCCACTTCGTTCTGGTGGAAAACATCGCCGTAGGTGACCTTGCCGAACGGGCCGTCAGACCAGATCAGGTCGTAGACCGAATCGACGCCCTGCAGATACATGGCAATGCGCTCGAGACCGTAGGTGATCTCGCCGGTCACCGGGTAGCAGTTGATACCGCCGACTTGCTGGAAGTAGGTGAACTGGGTCACTTCCATGCCGTTCAGCCAGACTTCCCAGCCGAGGCCCCAGGCGCCCAGCGTCGGTGATTCCCAGTTGTCTTCGACGAAGCGGATGTCATGCACGCTGGTGTCGATGCCGAGGCGGCGCAGGGAGCCAAGGTACAGGTCCTGAATGTTGTCCGGGCTTGGTTTCAGGACTACCTGAAACTGGTAATAGTGCTGCAGGCGGTTCGGGTTCTCGCCGTAACGGCCATCGGTGGGGCGGCGCGAGGGCTGCACATAGGCACTGTTCCAGATTTCCGGGCCGATGGCGCGCAGGAAGGTGGCCGGGTGGAAGGTGCCGGCGCCGACTTCCATATCCAGCGGCTGGATAATGACGCAGCCCTGCTCGGCCCAGTATTGCTGCAGGGCCAGGATCAGGCCCTGGAAGGTGCGGGTATCAGTCTTCGGTGTGTCCGACATGCGAGGTGTCCCGGAAACGGCTGCAAAATCAGCCGCGGAGTATAGCGGGGATGGAGGGGTTTTGCCTCTGTGGAGCGGTCGATCGACCGCGAAGGCTTTTCGCCGTCGGTCGACGGCTCCTACTAGTAGTGTGGCATCCCCGTCCCGTGTGGCATCCCCGTCGCACACGGTCCCGCAAGGGCTGCATTGTGCCGGCTAAGGGTATGGCGCATTCTTCGTGCAGGTTTTTTTGGGAGTTCTGTATGGCCCGTTGTCCCTGGTGCGGGGAAGACCCGCTTTACCAGCATTACCACGATCATGAATGGGGCGTGCCGGTGCACGATGAGCACACTCTGTTTGAGTTCCTCACTCTGGAAGGCGCCCAGGCGGGGCTCAGCTGGATCACCATTCTGAAAAAACGCGACAACTACCGGGCGGCGTTTAACGGCTTTGACCCGGTCAAAGTGGCGCGGTTTACCCCGGCGCGGATCGAGAAGCTGCTGCGTAATCCGGGTATTGTTCGCAATCGCCTCAAGGTTGATTCGACCGTCACCAATGCTCAGGCCTTTCTCGCGGTGCAGAAGGAGTTCGGCAGCTTTGATCGCTATATCTGGGGCTTTGTGAATGGTCGGCCGGTGGTGAACCGGTTTGCCAGTATGAAGGAGGTTCCGGCGCAGACGCCGACTGCAGTGGCGATCAGCAAGGATATGAAGAAGCGTGGTTTCCGTTTTGTCGGCCCGACCATTGTCTATGCGATGATGCAGGCCATTGGCATGGTGAACGATCACCTGTTGAGCTGTGACCGCCATGCGGAGCTGTCATGACGGATGTCAGCCCGCCACAACGCGGCGGGCTGACATTGTGCGCTACGCCCAGGCGGAAAATCAGTTCCGCATGCCGAGCACGGCGTTGATCATGGCCGAGCCGCGCGCCAGAGGAGCCTCGCGAATCAGCTTTTCCTCTGCCGCCATCCGGCCGAACAGGGCGTTCAGGCTCTGGTTCATCACATCGGCCTCAATATCCAGACTCGGTTTGTTGGTTAGTGGCAGGGCGTTGTAGACGTCCAGCATCGACTTGTACTGAGTGTAAAAGCCGGTTTTTTCCAGATTGCTGCGGATGATCGGCTGGAAGCGTGCCCGCAATTGGGCCTCGGTCTGGCCACGGAAGTAATCGGTCGCTGCGGTTTCCCCGCCGGTGGCAACATCCACGGCATCCTGAATGGTCATGTTGCTGATCGCCTGTTGGAATACCGGTATGGCCTCGGCGGCAGCCTGCTCTGCACCGCGGTTCATGGCACTGTCGACCTTGTCCATGTAGCTGCCCATGCCGACTTTGCGCAGGGTATCTGATACCGGCTTCAGTGCGGCAGGCAGCGTAAGCGGGTAACCACTAGTGCGATAGCCGTCATTGGTGGAGAGGGTGGTAGCGGCACGCTGGCTGCTGAGTTTGAGAACCTGTTTGAGGGCGTCGGATGCCTGTGAGGATTCGCTGAGGCCGAGCTCCTTGGCCATTTGCTTGCTGGCGCCATACCAGGGATTGTCACCACCGGTTGTGCACCCGGCCAGCATGGCGATCAGAGCGAGAAAGGAAAGCAGAACGAGCCGGGTCATATGACCTCCTGTTTGTTTTTATGTGAATGTGACAGGGATGCTAAGGTATCCGTCCCCCGCATGAAACCGCCCGGCCCGAGATGACCGATCAATGCCGTGAACAGCCGGTGTCGCGGAAGGGCATCCGCACGACTCATCAATGGCGCGTCGAGGCTGGGCAAGCCGGCAATGGCGCCATTATGATGTCGCCTGTTTTCCTTTATCCTGCCAGCGAGCGTCTGAGGATTGTGCATGAAAAGAACCCTGTCGCAACTGCTGGCGTCCCGCCGTTTTGGCCCTTTCTTTGCCACCCAGTTTCTTGGTGCTTTTAACGACAATGTTTTCCGCCAGGCGCTGATTCTGCTGATTGCCTCCGGGGTGGTGGCGGGCGCCAGCGTCAATACGCTGAATAATGTCGGCCTTGCCCTGTTTATCGTGCCGTTCTTTCTGTTCTCGGCGCTGGCCGGACAGATTGCTGACAAGTATGAAAAGTCCATGCTGGTGCGACGGATCAAGTTTGCCGAGATCCTGATTATGGGTGTTGGTGCCGCAGGGTTCTTTTTTGATGCGGTGTATTTTCTGCTGGCGGTGCTGTTCTGCATGGGCTTGCAGTCGACCTTCTTCGGCCCGATCAAGTATTCGATTATTCCCCAGCACCTGAAACAGGAGGAACTGGTATCCGGTAACGCATTGGTGGAAATGGGTACCTTCCTGGCCATTCTGCTTGGTTCGATTTCCGGGGTGATCCTGAAAATGGACGGCACACCGGGGTGGCTGGCGCCGGTGGCGGTCATTGCACTTGCCGCACTCGGCTATTTTTCCGCCCGGCAGATTCCGGCGGCGCCACCGGCAGACCCGGCCCTGAAAATGAACTGGAATCTGTTTTCGGAAACGCTGGATATCCTGCGTTCCGCCAGAGAAGTGCGTTCAGTGTGGATGAGCGTGCTGGGTATTTCCTGGTTCTGGTTTCTTGGCGCCGCCTACACCACCCAGCTGAAAGTCTATGTTGATGATTACCTGCACGGCACCGAGGGCCTTTATGCCCTGCTGCTGGCGACCTTCTCCATCGGTATTGGTCTTGGCTCTTTCCTGTGTGAAAAGTTCTCCGGCCGTCGGGTCGAGCTGGGGCTGGTGCCGATCGGCTCCATCGGTCTGTCGCTATTCGGCATCGACCTGTTTTTTTCCTATCAGGGCATGGCCGGGCTGGATCAGGTCGACATTGCCGCACTTCTGGCGGAGCCGGCCGGCATCCGGGTGATGATCGACCTGCTGGGCATCGGTGTGTTTGGCGGTTTTTATATCGTGCCGCTGTTTGCCATTGTCCAGTCGCGCTCCAACCCGCAGCAACTCTCGCGAATTATTGCCGCCAACAATATTCTCAATGCCCTGCTGATGGTGCTTTCAGCAGCCACCGCCATCGTGCTGGTGGGTGTGCTGGATGTGACCATTCCGCAGTTTTTCCTGATTCTGGCGCTGGCCAATGTGGTGGTGGCCTGCTTTATTTACACGCTGGTACCGGAGTTTGTTATTCGCCTGATCATCTGGTTGCTGACCCGCACCCTGTACCGGGTGAAATTGCAGGGGCTGGACCAGATTCCCGATGACGGCCCCTGTGTGCTGGTCTGCAACCATGTCAGCTATGTCGATGCGCTGCTGCTGGCCGGCGCGATTCGTCGGCCGGTGCGCTTTGTCATGTTCAAGCCGATTTATGACTTGCCGGTGCTGAATTACATCTTCCGCACCGGCAAGACCATTCCGATTGATTCGAAAACCCGCAATCCGGAAATTTACACGCGCGCGTTTGAGCGGGTGAAAGAGGAACTCGACGCCGGAGAAGTCGTCTGTATCTTTCCCGAGGGCAAGCTAACCAGCGACGGAGAGATTGATGAGTTCAGGAACGGCATCGAGAAAATCATTGCCGGCAACCCGGTGCCGGTAATCCCGATGGCATTGCAGGGCCTGTGGGGCAGTGTATTCAGTCACAAGGGCGGCAAGGCGCTGAGCAAGCCGCCGCGGCGGTTCTGGTCGCGGGTGTCGCTGGTGGTTGGTGCGCCGGTGCCGGCCGATCAGGTCAGCGCGGCCGATCTGCGTGAGCGGGTGCAGGCCTTGCGCGGGGACGCCGCCTGATGTCGTGGACGCGTTGGATAACCTTCTGGCGGGTGCTGGCGGTGCTGGCGATCGCGTTGATCTGGATCGGCAGCCTGTGGCCGGCAAATGAGCTGCGCCAGTTTGATGTGTCCTGGTTTAACGACAAGGTCGGCCACTTGCTGGGCTACCTGACGGTAGCGCTGCTGTTGGCGCTGGGCTGGCGCCAGTCACCGCCCTGGTTGCTGTGGCTGATCGCTACCCTGAGTGGCGCTCTGGCTGAGCTGGCGCAGGGATATCTGAGCACCACCCGTTCGATGGAATGGCTGGATCTGGCAGCCAACGGTGGCGGCGCCCTGATCGGCATCATCCTGGGCGTCGGCTGGTGCCGTCTGGTGACGCCGTCGGAGGCAGGGGCGGAAAACTGACAAGCTGGCCCGGTTCGCGCTGACGCCAATTGAAGTGCCCGGGCATCGCGGCGTCCCGGATTATTGCCGAGCATGATCTCCTCTATCCGGAGGCCTCGATCATGCTTCGATATCAGATCATTGCTGCCCTGTTTGTCCTGTCGTCACTGACTCCGCTTGGCGCCGAAACCCTGTACCGATGTGAGGGTGCAGACGGGGTTCCCCTGTTCGCCAACCAGCCCTGCGACGAGTACAGCGAGCCGCTGGATCTGCCGGAAATCGGCGTGATCGGCAGCGATGACGGTGGCGCGGAGCTACAGCGCCGGGTCGACGCCATGGCCCGGATTGCCGGAATCGAGCAGCCAAAGCGCAAGCGAGGCAAAAGCACCGGCCTCAGCTTCGGAGAGCGGATGAGCCTGCGGCAGCTGGAGATTCGTCGTGACGGCCTGCGCCGGGATGTTGACAATCAGGCACTGGCCAGCGCGTATCGGAAAAGCCTGGCTGATGAGCTGGCACTGGTCGAGCGGCGGATCCGCGAGCTGGAAAAACGCCGCTGATCGTCACGTTTGGAAAAAAACCTGCAGGAGCTGCGGCTAGCCACTAGAATCTGTATTTTCGTTCCGGCAGGAGCCTGCAGACATGAACGCGATGGCGCTTCTGGCACCCAAGTTTCTGGTGCTTTATACCTTCATTCTTACCGGTACCTATGTGCATTTTCGCGGCAAGGTACGGCACAATTTCCAGCGCCAGTTGCTTGATCATTCCACCATCATGGCGCCGTATAACTGCTTCGTGTACGCCACTTCGGCAGTGCCGAACAAACCCTTTATCGAGCTGGAGAACTTCCCGGACCTGAAGCTGCTGCAGGACAACTGGGAAACCATCCGTGATGAGGCGGCGGCACTGTTTGACGAGGGCCATATTCGTGCCGCCCATGGCCATAGCGATCTGGCGTTTCATTCGTTCTTCAAATCCGGCTGGAAGCGCTTCTACCTGAAGTGGTATGGCGACATGCTGCCTTCAGCGGAAACCCTGTGCCCGAAAACCGTGGAGCTGGTGAACCGGATCCCTTCCCTGAATGCCGCCATGTTTGCCATGTTGCCGGCCGGCGGTCGTCTGACCGCGCACCGTGATCCGTTTGCCGGTTCGCTGCGCTATCACCTCGGTTTGGTTACCCCGAATGACGACAACTGTTTTATTACCGTTGATGGGGAGGACTACTCCTGGCGTGACGGTGAAGGCGTGGTGTTTGATGAAACCTTTATCCACTCCGCGCACAACCGCACTGACAAGAACCGGATTATCCTGTTCTGTGATGTCGAACGGCCGTTCAAGTGGAAGTTCGCCCGGGTGGTGAACCGCTTCTTCAAGAAAATCGCCGTAGCGGCGTCAGCCTCCCAGAACGACGTTGGCGAAAAGCTTGGCGTGCTGAACAAACTGTTCAGCTATATTTATCTGGTGCGGATTCAGACCAAAAACCTGAAAAAGACCAACCGGACCCTTTACTATGTGCTGAAGTGGCTGATTATCGGCGCGGCCGCCTACTTCATCTTTTTCCACGGCCTCAATCGCCGCGACTAAACTGCGGTCAGCACCCTGCAGGAGCCGTCGACCAACGGCGAAGGCTTTCGCGGCCGATCGGCCGCTCCTACGGAGAGATGTGTCGTAGCAGCCGTCGACCGACGGCGAAAAATATTCGCGGCCGATCGGCCGCTCCTGCAGGTGGCGGGAAAACCTTCAGGTCAGATCACAAACAAGGCCGGCCTCGCGCCTCTTGCGACTCAATCCAGCGAATGATCTTGCCTCCCAGTTCCCGTTCGGTCACCCGGGCAGCCAGTGCAATCACCTCACGCAGGGCCTGAATATCAATGCCGGTATGCAGGCCGACCGATTCAAACAAATACACCAGATCTTCGGTGGCGACATTGCCGGTGGCGCCGGGCGCGAATGGGCAACCGCCGAGACCGCCGACCGAAGCATCGAACTTGCGAACGCCGAGATCGCAGGCGGCCCACGCTATTGCTGAAGCCAGACCGCGGGTGTCATGCAGATGGATAAAGAATTTTTCCGCACCGTACTGCTGGATCAGCGGCGCCATGATGTCCTTCATTTGCTGAGGGTTGCCGGCACCAATGGTGTCGGCGATGGCGATCTCGTCACTGCCGGCTTCGATCATCTGCCGGGTCAGATCCAGCGTCACATCCACCGGTGTGGTGCCATCATAGGGGCAGGCAAAGGCGCCGGAGATATAGGTGCGAGTAGCAATGCCATCGGCGCGGGCGGCCTCGATAATGCTGCGGCAACTGTCGATGGCCTGGGCCAGCGACATGTTCAGGTTGCGCTGGTTGAAGGTGTCGGTGGTGGACAGTACCAGGCCGACGGTGCGGTAACCGTTATCGCGGGCCAGCTGGTAACCGCGCAGATTCGGTACCAGCGCGGTGTAGTGGAGGTCGTTGCCCTGCGGCAGGCGCCGGGTCAGTTCGGCGGCATCGGCCATCTGCGGCACCGCCTTCGGGCTGACAAAGCTGACCGGCTCGATGTATTTCAGCCCGGCCGCCACCAGCAGCTCGGCCATGCGCGCCTTGTCGTCGGTGGAAACATGCTTTGGCTGATTCTGCAGGCCGTCGCGCAGGCCCACTTCATTGATGATGACGCTGTCTTTCATGCACTGTCCGCGATGCTTCACAGGAGCCGGGATTGTGCCACTGGTGGCGGCTTGCTGCACCCTGCCCTCAAGCTTTTCAGGCATATCAATTATCCGACGCCTCGCTGGCCTGCCTTATTGATGGTGATATGCAATAATCGACGCCTCTGATACGCGTCGGAGCCAGTCCATGCGTGGTCTGACAGTAGTGTTGTTGTTGTGCCTTTCTGCCCAGGTGGTGGCGCTGTGCGAGCGTCCGCTGCGGGTCGCCGCGGAGCACTGGCCGCCCTACGCCGAGCCGGGAGAAGAGGGTTGGCAGGGTATCGATATTGACCATGTCAGGAATCTGATGCGACGCGCGGGCTGCGATGTGGTCTTTATCAATACGCCGATCGAACGCTCCCACCTGATGCTGCAAAAAGGCGAGATCGATATCCTGATGGCGGCCAGCGATGTGCCCGAGAGACACCGCTATGCCCTGTTCAGCAAACCCTATCGCCGAGAAGTGATGGCGGTATTTGCTTTGGCTGGTCGCGAGGACCTGCCCGGCAACTTCCCCGCCCTGCGCGCAAGTGGGCATGTTCTGGTGGCGCCACGCAGCGGCTGGTATGGCGAGGCATTTGCTGCCGTCCGCGGCGATCTGATAGGCAACCACCAGCTGATCGCATTCGACTACACTATTCAGGCTGTATCGATCCTGGCGGCCGGCCGGGCCGATCTGTTGATGGGAGATCCGCAGTCGATCTTGCCCACCGCCAACCGCCTTGGTGTGAAACTCAGCCAGCGCTGGGTGGCCAATGATGCTCCGGTGCATCTGATGCTGAGCCGCACCAGCCTGACCCCGGCCCATCTGGAGCGTATCAATGCTGCCCTGTTGCCTTGATCATTCCGCTTGCATTCCAGTACAGAGTCTGGCTTTGACGCGCTCGCCGAAACCTCCTGGTTTCGAGGGCTGATTACCGGGGGGACCTGATCCATGTTCGATCTGATTCTGCTGGCGCTTGGCGCTGTGATGTCGATCACTGCCTTCCAGACGCTGTCGATGTATGCCATGTGGTATTACGATCGGCGCAATTTCCCGGATGCCGCTCAGGTGCCGGCGGACAGTAATGAGGTGCTGTTGCTGCCGGGACTTTGGGGAGTATTTACCGAGTGGCTGGCGATCAACGTGCTGGTGATCAGCTATCCGTTGCGGCTGATCCATGACGCCTCGCCGGTACGCACTCGGGTGCAGGGCGAGACCCCCATCATTCTGGTACACGGTTACGGCGGCAACGCCGCCAACTTCCTGACCCTGCAATGGCGCCTGAAGCAACGTGGCTGGGCCAATGTCTATGCGGTCAGCTACACCCCGCCGACCATTGATGCCCGCAAGCTGGCGCAGCAGGTCGCCGACCACGTTAATCGAATTCTCGAGGCTACCGGCGCCGCAAAGGCCCATCTGGTTTGCCACAGCATGGGTGGCCCGCTGACCCGCTACGCCCTGCATCATCTGGGCCTGGCCGGCAAGCTTGACCGGGTGATTACCCTCGGCTCGCCCCACGCCGGTTCCCGTATCGCTGCATTGTTCCCGGCCATGGGCGCCGCTTTCCAGATGCGCTATCACAGCGACTTCCTCAATGAGCTGAATGCGCTTGACCCGACCCCGGGCGGCGCGCAGTTCTATTCGATCTATTCGAACATGGACAATTTTGTCGTGCCGGCCTCCAGCCCGGTACTCGGTGGCAACGCCCGGAATATCCATGTGCCCTGTCTCGGTCACTGCGCCCTGCTCTATGCGCCGTCGGTGCTGGCCCATATCGAGCGCAGCCTGACGGAAAACATTTCTTCAGCAACCAGCGAAACTTGATCTGAGACATGGTTGCGCTGTTATGAAAATCCGATCATGGTATCCACAGACTAAAAATGAAGGAGTGGACCATGAGTACCTTCCAGCCGACAGTGAGCTGGCATCTGCAGCGCGGGGTGGAGTTCGACTACGAACATTACAACCGGGATCATGAGTGGACTTTTCCGGGTGGTGAGGTGGTGCCGGCGTCAGCGTCACCGGGCTATGGTGGCAGCGCCCAGCGGGTCAACCCGGATGAGGCGGTGGTAGCCGCGACAGCCAGCTGCCATATGCTGACTTTCCTCGCCATTGCTGCGAAAGCGAAAAAGAAGGTGATCAGCTATATCGACCGCCCGGAAGGCACGGTCGACAAGAATGCCGACGGCTACATGGCGATTACCAAAATCGTCCTGCATCCGAAGGTGGTATTTGATGAAGAAGTGGATGAGGCGACCCTGAAGCGCTTTCACGATAGTGCCCATCGGCATTGCTTCGTCAGCAACTCACTGAAGACGCCGGTGACGATCGAGCCTGCTTAAGGTTTGATTGGCACGTCTTCATCATGGAGACGTGCATGAACCAGCCACACCTGACGCCGGAGCTGAACCTGCTAGAGGATCAGCTCCGGCGTTTTCTTTTCCGTGATATCGCTTGTAGGAGCGGTCGACCGACCGCGAATCTCGAAAGGCTTTCGCGGTCGGTCGACCGCTCCTACAGGGGACGCGGGGAACCCTGAAGATGACCAGCTGGTCCTCCCCCCACAAAAAATTGTATACAATACCGCCACCTCGCCATCCCGGCGACCCAATCCTCTGGAGAACTCCATGAGTCAGGCAGTACAACTTGATCAGGCCGAAATCGACCTGTTCCGCGAAAATGTCCGCAAGTTTATGGAGAAGGAAATCGCGCCCCACTATACCCGCTGGGAGAAGGAAGAAATCCTGCCACGGGAAGTCTGGAGCAAGTTGGGCGAGAACGGCTTTCTTTGTGTTGACGTGCCGGAACAGTACGGCGGTTTTGGTGCCAGTTTCCGCCTGTCTGCCATTGTGGTTGAGGAAGCATCGCGGGCCGGGTTTGGTGGTCTGGCGTCGAACCTGTCGGTGCATTCCGACATCGTTGCGCCCTATATCCTGCATCTGGGCACGGAAGAGCAGAAACAGAAATGGTTGCCGAAAATGGTCACCGGTGAAGCAGTCGGTGCCATCGGCATGACCGAGCCGGGTGCCGGTTCTGACTTGCAGGGCATGAAGACACGTGCCGAAAAAGATGGCAATGATTACGTTATCAACGGCCAGAAAACCTTTATCACCAATGGCCAGCATTGCGATGTGATTGTGCTGGCCTGCAAAACCGATCCGAATGCCGGCTCGAAGGGGATTACCCTGTTCACGGTCGACACTTCGTTGCCCGGCTTTGCTCGTGGCCGCAATCTGGAAAAGATGGGCCACCACTGCGCTGACACCTCCGAACTGTTTTTTGAAAATGTCCGTGTCGGCGCTGAACAAGTTCTCAGCGGCGAGGGCCGTGGTTTTGCCAATCTGATGAACGAGCTACCGCGCGAGCGCCTGATTCTGGCGCTGGGTGCTGTCGCGGCCTGCGAGGGCATGCTCGAGCGGACCGTTGCTTACGTGCAGGAGCGCAAGGCGTTTGGTGTGTCGGTATCGCAGTTCCAGAACACCCGTTTCAAACTCGCTGAGCTGCAGGCGCAGATTGCCGTTAATCGCGCGTTTACCACCCAGTGCACCAATGAATATGACCAGGGCAAGCTGAGCACGGTAAATGCGTCGATTGCCAAGCTCACCGCCACCGAGCTGCAGGGCAAGGTGGCCGACGAGTGTCTGCAGCTGTTCGGTGGCTACGGCTACATGCAGGAGTACCCGATTTCCCGTGACTATGTGGATGCCCGCATCCAGCGCATTTATGGTGGCACCAGCGAGATCATGAAAGAAATCATCGCCCGCTCCGTAGTCGGCAAATAGCATAGGTACAAGCTCACAGAGCTCGAGTGGCGATTTCGCCCCGGGAGCGTGCGGTACGGAAGGGCCAGGTTGTCGATTGCTGGCAAATCGCGGCCACTCCCGCAGGAGATTGCATGGCAGGGTGTTCGCCTTCACTGCGTCAAGCCTTCCACGTCTGGCTACGTGTGGCGCTGTTGTCTTTCGGCGGCCCCGCCGGCCAGATTGCGGTAATGCATCGAATAGTGGTGGAAGAAAAGCGCTGGGTCGATGAGCAGCGCTTTATGCACGCACTCAATTTCTGCATGTTATTGCCCGGCCCGGAGGCGCAACAGTTGGCCACCTATCTCGGTTGGCTGCTGCACGGTGTGCGCGGCGGGCTGATTGCCGGCATCCTGTTTATCCTGCCCGGCTTTATCGCCATCCTTGCACTGTCGTTTCTGTACGCCTACTTGCTGGATGTTGCTCTTGTCGCTGCGCTGTTCTTCGGCCTGAAAGCGGCGGTGCTGGCGCTGGTGTTGCTCGCGGTGAAGAAAATCGCCGGCAAGGCACTGATAACGAGGCCGCTTGCGGTGATTGCGGCGCTGTCCTTTGCTGCCATCGCTGTATTCGATTTGCCCTTCCCGCTGATCATTGCCGCCGCCGCTTTCACCGGCTGGTGGTGGTCGAAGCAGCGCCCTGCGTGGTTGGGCGGCTCGCTGCTGCCAGCCGAAAGCTGGCGACCCGAACCGGCAAGCAAGACAAAAGCCCTGGGCACGCTGTTACTCGGCAGCGTCATCTGGGCGCTGCCGCTACTGCTGCTGTTGCCCTCCTTCGGCAGTGATCATGTGCTGGTTAGCGAAGCGCTGTTTTTCGGCAAGGTTGCGGTGGTCACCTTTGGCGGCGCCTATTCGGTGCTGGCCTATATCGCGCAGCAGGCCGTTGATGTTTATCAATGGCTGCTGCCCGGTGAAATGCTTGATGGCCTCGGCATGGCAGAAAGCACGCCCGGGCCGCTGATTCAGGTGGTGCAGTTTGTCGGCTTCATGGCGGCATTTCGTGATGCCGCGCCATTTTCCGCCCCGGTTGCCGCTCTGCTCGGCTCGCTGGTGACCACCTGGATGGTATTCGTGCCCTGCTTCATTTTTGTTTTTGCCGGCGCGCCTTATGTAGAACAGCTGCGTCACAATCTGGCTATCGCTGGAGCATTGCGTGGTATTACCGCTGCGGTGCTTGGCGTGATCGCCAGTCTGGCCCTGTGGTTCTGCAGCCATGTGCTGTTTGCCGAGCATGTACTGATTAAAGTCGCAGGCATTGGCCTGAATCTGCCTCGCCCGGACTCGGTCAATTTTCTGTCACTGGGCCTGTTTGCCGGCGCCCTGTTTGCGCTGCTGAAACTCGATTGGGGCATTGGCCGGGTGCTGGTGGTTGCCGTCGTGATCGGAGGCGGACTGTATCTTCTGCCGGGGTAGTTGCAGCTGAACGAGAGCGCTGCCTCAAGCCCGGGGGTGCCTTGACGCGGGGTAGCTCCATGACGTATATACGGATATGTATATACGTCATGGAGCTACCATGTCCACTGCCCGCATCTTCCGTTCCGGTAACAGTCAGGCCGTGCGCTTGCCGAAGGAATTCCGCTTCAACTGTGACGAAGTGGAGATCTTCCGTCGTGGAGACGAGATCGTCCTGCGGGAGCCCTCAAAAGGGCTGCGTCGGGCCTTCGATGCACTGGCGGAATGTCCTGCTGACTACCTTGTCGAAGGTCGTGACGATGGCCTGCCGCAGGACAGGGAGTCGTTGGACTGATGGCGCCTTATTTGCTCGACACCAACATCTGCATCTACATCCAGAAAGTGCGACCGGAATCGGTGGCCCGCCGTTTCGAGGCATTGCGTGCCGACGAAGCATTCATCTCGGTGATCACTTGGGGCGAGCTGCAGTATGGCGCCGCTCGCAGTCAGCAGCGTAGCCGGGCAACTGGTCTGCTGGATGAGTTTCGGGCGCTGGTACCGGTACTGCCATTGCCGGATCAGGCCGGCCTCCGTTACGGCACCCTGCGCGCAGACCTTGCGGCAAGCGGTAAGTTGATTGGCAATAACGATCTCTGGATTGCCGCACATGCCTTGTCCGCCGGCATGACGCTGGTGACCAACAACGAGAGGGAATTCTCCTGCGTGCCCGGCTTGCGGTTGGAAAACTGGGCGTAAGCCGCCGCAAGATCTGCGGCCAAATTTCTGAACAGGACAGTTCCATGAGCAAAACCATTGAATGCTTCTTCGACTTCGGCGCACCGACGATATACATCGATGGTGAAATGTTCTTTGGTCAGGATCGCCTGCCAATGATCGAGAAAGCGCTTCAATAACCGGAGAGAACCGTTATGGCCGAACTGCATCCCGTTGCCGCCAATCTGTGGATTACCAGCATTCCGCATCGCTTTATCGGCCTGCATCTGGGCACCCGCATGACAGTGATCCGGCTGGCTTCGGGCGCGCTGGTGCTGCACTCCCCTGTGCCGGTGTCTGATGAGCTGCGCCGCGAGATCGAAGCGATCGGCCCGGTGCGCCACATCATCTGCCCGAACCTGTTCCATCATGTCTATGCCGCTGATGCCAAAGCCGCCTTCCCCGACGCCCAGCTGCACGGCCCGGAAAAGCTGCAGCGCAAGCGCAAGGATATGAAGTTTGATGCTGTGCTGTCAGATGTGCCGCACCCGGACTGGCAGGGCGAGTTGTTGCCGCTCACCGTGCAAGGCTCGATGTTGCATGAAACCCTGTTCTATCACCCGGCCACCAAGACGCTGATCAGCTGCGATCTGGTCGAGAATTTCAGCCATTGCGATCACACCCCGACCCGCTGGTATCTGCAAGCCGGCGGCATCTTCGGCAAGGTAGGCTGGCACCCGCTGCTGCGCCTGGTGTACCTGAACCGGCGCAAGGCGCGGCAGAGTATCGAGCAAATATTCGAGTGGCCGTTCGAGCGGGTGATTCTCGCCCATGGTGATGTGATTACCGATAACGCGCGGCAAGCGGTCCGTGGCGGATTGGCGTGGTTGCTGTGACGCACGCCTTGATCGACGCCAGCTTGTTGGCAAAATCCAGCACTTCGGTGAGCGGCAGGTCGATGGCCGCGCTGTTGCGTTGCATCACATAACCGAACGGCACCGAGTCACTGACAAAATTCACCGTGATCAGCTCCATGGAGCCGCCAACCGGTGAGCGATCAACAGCGCTATAAACAATAATCTCCTTCACTTCATATCTGCCCGGCGGTGTATCAATCCACTCCGGTCGCTCAAGCTTCACGGGCTGGATATTGTCGATGTAGCCGTACTCCCCCGGCCCGGCAATGCGCTGCGAGGTGCGCTTGCCCGACTTTCAGTTCATGGGGAATAAAGGTCCAGTTGAACGCCGGCTGCTTCTTGATCATACCGACAATGGTGGAAGTGCAGCCGGACAGCAGAAGCAGCAGGCTGGCGGAGAGGATCAGGCGGTATGCAATGCGATGCTTCACGGAGCGCCCCATTACTTTTTAGATTTGGACAGTGCCCTGGCGGCGTCTTCCAGTGCTCGGGACTGAAACTCCGCGCCTTCGGCCTTCAGATAATTCTTGGCGACCGTAACATCCGCCTTTTGCACGCTGCCGGATTTCCAGGTTGTCAGGCCCATATTGGGCAGACTGCTATCGGCCCGTTCGGCAATCAGCTCAGCGGCCGTTTTGCCGGTCACGGAGAAATGCAGTTTGTTCTGGATAACCTGAAAGAATCGATTGGTTTCCGGCAGTGTTGGCGAATAATCCGCCGCCATGGCAAAAATCTCGCGCACCCGCAAATACATCCTCCGCTCGCTGGCGCGGATATCACGAATACGTTCAAGCAGCTCGTCGAAGCGGTCCGGCACACCGGAGCCGGCCACCGGCGGGTTCTTCAGGCGTTCGTCATCCAGGGTGAAACCCTTGACCAGATACTCCCGCAGCCTTTCCGTAGCCCAGCGCCGGAACTGGGTACCGCGGGAGGAGCGCACCCGATAGCCGACGGCGAGGATGACGTCGAGGTTGTAGTAGGCTACCCGGTAGTTCTTTTTGTCAGCGGCAGTTGTCAACCATTGGTTGACAACTGAATCCGGGTCCAGCTCGCCTTCGGCAAAGATGGCCTTGATGTGCTTGGCAATATTCTGCTTGCTGGTCTGAAACAGTTCGGCCATACCCGATTGATGCAGCCACAACGTATCAGCCACGAACCGGCATTCAACTCTGGAGCGGCCGTCGTCGGTTTCGTAAAGCAGGAACTCGCCGGGTTGCGGGGGCTGGATGTCAGTCATTGCCCTTTTCGTTTTAGCGGAATCCGGGACATACTGCTCCTCTGGCTGGCACTGATCAAGAGGACAGTCCCTGTTGGCTTTAAGCCTGCAGTAAAAAGTATTCGGGAGGCGGGAATGGCGACATTGACGATAAGCGATATTCCAGAGAGGTTGCTTCAGGCACTGGAAGCTCGTGCTGCGGAGCATGGCCACAGTGTGGAGGCTGAAGCACTCCTGATTCTTGCGTCGTCAGAGCTGAGTGGAGAGCCCGGCAAGCTCGGCTCACTTCTTGCAGAAATTGGGCAGGACGCAAATCTGACGGATGAGGAGTTTGCTGTCTTTGATCAGTTGCGGGGGAAGCCCCCCGTCAGGCCCGGCGCACACGAACACCTTGTTCGCGCCAGACAGATCAGAGACACCCTTAAGGGGCAGGGCTTCGGCGCGAGGAGAAATTGTCGCTGCGATTGAACAAGGGCGGCCGTGATCGTTGCTGATAACGATGCCCTCGTTTAGCTGCATAAGATGCGCGCATCTCTCGGTGTGCATTCATGTGGCCTAGTATCTGCGTCTCCGGGTGTGGCGGCGTTTCCCACAAGCGCACGACTTCAAAGATCCTACACCAAAGACAGTGCATCGATGTATCGCCGAACAACAAGCCAAGAAGCGAGAAGAATTTTTTCCCGCTCTTCCTCAGAAAGGCTTATTGGCGTTCCGTGACGGGCAGGATCTGCCGATGCTTTTACTGCCATTATTGTGTCTTTATCTACCCCCGCCTTGTGTCGGAAGGTCTCCCACTTTTCAGAGTCCTTCCGGTCTAGGATTCAGCGTCCGCCGCTGCGTGATTTCGTAGTGCCTCAATGGCCCTGTAGCAGTAGAAACCAGTGTCTTCCGCATTCTTCATCGCAAGCATCAGATCATTCAAGCACCTGTGAATGAAGATTCCATTGTCACCAGCACAGCAGGCCCAAAGTCTCCGGGTTTCACTTGTGGTATCCCTTCCTTCTTTGAGTTTAGTTAGACATGGAATATCAATTCCAAAAACGTAGTCATCCCCAGTGCTTTGATTCACAACTCTGATGATCTCAAGATCGTATGCATGTCCTTCAATGTACCCGACCATAGACAAGTGTGTTTGCAGTACATCGCGAACCATGTTCCGCAGGTCGTGAAGTTTCCATACTGCATTGTTGGAGTCCACGCTTACCCACACCTGGTTTAGCACGATGCTAACGTTCAACGAGCAAGACGGTCGTCCATCCTTGAAATTGACTTGAATGGGAAATGCCAACGAAAGCGTTGCTCTTTGCGGGAGAACTAAGCCTGTGAAGATGTACGGCTCCATGCTTCCTATCCGGCTATCCGCGATCAGGAAGTTTATTGTCACAGGCAACCAAAACTAACGAGGCAAAAATAATGCAAAGTCTCATCCAATTTCTCCCGAAGATTAATGCCCCGCGAAGCCGATTATTCACACTATCTAGCCTCATATCGGCAAATCATTGCGGCAATTTCAGCGGCCCGCTTGGCGGAAAGGGCTGACAGTTCCTTTTTCTGACGATCATAGCATTTGGTGTATTCATTCGTTGGGATCATGGCGCCATTTTCAAGTTTATATGATGCATCTTGGGTGCCACTAATCTCTTGGCAGAGTGAGCGCACATCCTCCGCGGAGAATGAATGTGATCCTTCGAAGGACTTTTTCAGGCAATCGATATACGAATCATCATTGGCTAATGCAATTTGCGAAATTGCCGAAATAAAAGAAGAGGCTATCATTATGAGAAAAATCTTCATTGCTGGATCTCCATCCGTGATAACAGCAGTATTAATCGGAGGCACCTATGTAAGTCGGAGCCAACGCAATTCTGATGGCCGACTTTCTAAACGGGAGCCGAGCCAATGAAATCGCTGAGCCAGTATGGCCAATATGTTGTTCTTTGAACCCCGGCCGTCTGATCCCCAGTATCGAAATCAAAACGCCTGCGGCTCAATATCCTTCAAATGCCGCGACACCGCGAGCCATGCGCCCATCAACCCGAGCACGCCGGCAAATACCGGCAAGGTCAGCAAGGTTTCCCAGCCCAGCCCGGTCAAACTGAACTCGCTGTTATACAGCGCGCTTAACCGGTTCACCGGCCCGGACAGCCACAGCAGGGTGGACTGCACCAGAATGACCGCAGCAAGGCCGCCGAACAGGCCGAACCAGAAGCCGGTATACAGAAACGGCCGGCGGACAAAGCCGTCGGTGCCGCCAACGATTTTCACCACCACGATTTCCTCGCGGCGGCTTTCGATGGCCAGGCGAATGGTATTTACCACCACCAGAATGACTGCCAGTGCCAACGCCAGCATCAACGCCGACACCACTCGCTCGCCAACAGCAAGCATGGCATGCAGGCGGCGCACCCATTCGATATCGAGCACGGCCTGATCGACATTCGGTTGATCGCCCAGCGAGACTTTCAGCTGGGTCAGTTCGTCCGCATCGCTGCTTGCCGGGTAAACGATAATCAGCGGTGGCAGCGGGTTGTCCGGCAGTGCATCAAGCACATCACCAAATCCGGACAGCGTCTTGTATTCTTCCAGTGCCTGTTCGCGGGTCACCACTTCGACGCGTTCGATGTCGTCGCGTTGTTGCCATTCGCCGGCAATGCGGCGCTGGCTGGCTTCGGTCACGTCGTCTTTCAGAAATACGGACAGATGCACGTTACCGTCCCAGTTTTCGGTCAGCGAGCGCACGTTTCCCAGCAATACGGACAGGCCGGCGGGCAGGGCCAGCGCAATGGCGATCACCAGCACGGTCATCACGGTGCTGACCATGGTCTGACGCATGCGCCGAATTGCATCAACGGCGGAATCACGATGATGCAAGCGCCAGGCGTCAAAACGGTCGCGCAAGGTGGTGTTGGCGACGCGGGCGCCAGCCGGACGTTTTACCGGCTTCGGCGGTTTCGGCTTCATCGGGGTCGCATTACGCGCCATCGCCGTCCTCCTCGCGGTCGGCGATCAGCTCGCCTTCGCGCAGTGTCAGCAGACGGTGGTTGTAGCGGGCAATCAGCGACAGGTCGTGGGTGGCGACAATCACCGAGACGCCAACGCTGGCGAATTCCTCGAACAGATCCATGATCTCGGCGGACAGCTCCGGATCAAGGTTGCCGGTCGGTTCGTCGGCGAGCAGCAGTGGCGGTTTGTTGACCACGGCGCGGGCGATGCCGACCCGTTGTTGCTCACCGCCGGACAGGGTAATCGGATTAAGCCGTTCCTTGTCGAGCAAACCAACCTTGTCCAGTGCCGCGCGCACCCGCTTGCCGATATCCGCCGGTTTATAGCCGGCAATAATCAGCGGCAGGGCGACGTTGTCGTAAACGGTGCGATCAAACAGCAGGTGGTGACTCTGGTGCACCATGCCGATCTTGCGGCGCAGCCACGGAATATCGCGGGTGCCGAGGTGATTGATATTTTCACTGTCGACCATGATGTCGCCGCTACTTGGCCGCTCGATCATCATCAGCAGTTTCAGCAGGGTCGATTTGCCGGCGCCGGAGTGGCCGGTAAGAAACGTCAGCTCACCGGGCGGCAGACGGAATGAGACATTGCTCAGCGCCTCCTTGCCGTTGGCGTAGCGTTTGCTGACGTTGTCGAAATGAATCACCCTTTCACATCCTCGAACAGGGCCTGGACAAATTGTTCTGCCTCGAACGGCCGCAGGTCTTCCAGCTTTTCGCCGACACCGATAAAGCGGATCGGCAGGCCAATGGTTTTTGCCAAGGCAAACAGTACCCCGCCTTTTGCCGTGCCGTCGAGTTTGGTCAGGGCCAGGCCTGTGACGCCGACCGCATTCCGGAATTCGCGGGCCTGATTGATGGCGTTCTGGCCGGTGCCGGCGTCCAGCACCAGCAGCACTTCGTGCGGCGCGTCCGGGATCAGCTTCTTCATCACCCGCACCACTTTGGACAGCTCTTCCATCAGGTTCGATTTGGTGTGCAGGCGGCCGGCGGTGTCGGCGATCAGCACATCAACGCCGCGGGCCATGGCGGCCTGCACACCGTCAAAAATCACCGAGGCGGAATCGGCGCCGCTTTGCTGGGCGATTACCGGAATATGGTTGCGTTCGCCCCACACCTGCAGCTGCTCCACTGCGGCGGCGCGGAAGGTGTCGCCGGCGGCCAGCATCACCGACAGGCCATCGTTGTGGAAACGGCGCGCCAACTTGCCGATGGTGGTGGTCTTGCCAACGCCATTTACGCCGACCATCAGGATCACATAGGGCTTCTTGCCGCGGTCGATCACCAGCGGCTTGTCCACCGGTACCAGCAGTTTGCGCAGCTCGTCCTTGAGGGCGTCATACAGGGCATCGGCATGCATCAGCTCTTCGCGGCCGACCTTGTCGGTCAGTGCCTGGATGATCACATCGGTGGCCTCGACGCCGATATCGGCGGAGAGCAGCTGGGTTTCGATGTCCTCGAACAGCTCGTCATCGATTTCCTTGCGGCCCACCAGCAGGTCGGCGAGACCCTGGCCGAGCACCTTGTTAGTCTTGCTCAGGCCTTCCTTCATCCGCTTCCAGAAGGACTCTTTCTGAGCGGCGGACTCGTCGTGGGAAACTTCGTCTGTCATGATCAGTCACATTTCCGGTTTCGCGCCCCGCCGGCGGCGCGCGGGGCAGATTTGAAAGTCCGCTATCCTACCACCGAAAACCACCGTAGGAGCGGTCGACCGACCGCTCCTGCATGGGGAGAGCTATGCGTTTTCTGGCAGTGCTGCTTTTTATCGTCTCCGGGCCGTTGGCGGCCGCTACCGCCCCGGTGACCCATGACTTCACGCTCGACAACGGCCTGCGGGTACTGGTGCGCGAGGATCATCGTGCGCCGGTGGCGGTGCAGATGCTCTGGTACAAGGCCGGCAGCTATGACGAGGCGCCGGGCCAGACCGGTATCGCCCATGTGCTGGAACACATGATGTTCAAGGGCACGGAGAATTTCTCCGCCGGTGATTTCTCGAAGCTGGTGCGCCGCTTCGGGGGAACCGACAACGCCTTTACCTCCTACGACTACACCGCCTATTTCCAGAAGTTCGAGGTGTCGCGCCTGCCGCTGATGCTGGAGATCGAAGCGGACCGGATGGCCAATCTGATCATCGATGAGGACGAATTTGCCCGCGAGCTGAAGGTGGTACTGGAGGAGCGTCGGCAGCGTACCGATGACAACCCCGGCGCCCAGGCCTGGGAAAAATTCGCCGCCATCACCCGCCCCGGCAGCGGCTATGCCAGCCCGATCATCGGCTGGCCGACCGAGCTCGACCAGCTCACTGTCAACCATGCCCGCGACTGGTACCAGCGTTACTACACGCCTTCCAACGCCACCCTGATCATTGCCGGCAATGTCACGCTGGATCAGGTCAAGCCGCTGGTGGAGAAGTTCTATGGCCGCATTCCGGATCGGGCGAAAGCGCCGGACCGGCCCGCGCCGCGGCTGGCGTCGCCGCCGGGTGAGCGGCGACTGACCCTGCGCCTGCCGGTGCAGGTGCCGTCTCTTTATATGAGCTGGAACGTGCCGACGCTGGCCACCCATCCGGAGGATTTCTACGCCCTGACCATGCTCTCGGCGGTGTTCGATGGCGGCATGAGCGCGCGGCTGGAAACCAACCTGGTCCGCGGCAGCGATATCGCCGCCGGCGCTGGCGCCGGTTATGACGGCATCAACCGTGCCGATGGTCTGTTCACCGTCAGCGCCACGCCGAAGAACGGGGTGACGCTGGCGGCGCTGGAGACAGCGGTACAGCAGCAGCTCGATCAGCTGCGCCAGAACCCGCCGGGCATCGATGAAATGCGCCGGGTGCGCGCCAGTGTGTTGAGCAGCCAGATCTATGGCCGTGATTCCCTGTTTGGTCAGGCCATGGAGCTGGGCCAGTTGGTGACGCTGGAAGTTGACTGGCGGTTGTCGGATCAGTTTATCGAGCGTCTGAATGAAGTGACGCCCGAGGATGTGCGGCGGGTGGCGGCGCAGTGGTTGGTGAATGAGCGTCTTGCGGTGGCGCATGTGTTGCCGGAGGAGGCGAAATGAAAATGGTATTGCAGACCCCCCGTAGGAGCGGCCGATCGGCCGCGAATCTTTTAACCATGATCGCGGCCGGTCGGCCGCTCCTACAAGTAGTTGCGCTGCTGGTGCTGCTTGCCGGGTGTCAGAGCTTTCCGACTACCTTGGAGCAGGTGGAACAGTCTGCGCCGGCAGCGGTGGCGCTGGATATTCGTGAGTGGCGTACCGACGAAGGCACCCGGGTGCTGTTTGTGCCCTCGCCTACTCTGCCGATGATTGATATCCGCATGACCTTTGATGCCGGCAGCGCCCGCGATGGCGACAAGCCCGGCACCGCCTCGCTGACCTCCAGCCTGATCGGTGAAGGTGCAAAAGGATTGAGCGTGGATGATATTGCCCGTGGCTTTGAGGATCTCGGTGTGTCGTTTGGCACTAACAGCTATCGCGATATGGGCATTATCGAACTTCGTGCACTGACCGCGCCGGAGTTTTTTGATCCGGCCATGGAGCTGTTTTTGCGTGTTGTTGGCCAGCCAACATTTCCGCCGGAATCTCTGGAGCGCACCCGGCAGCAGTATCTGATTGGTCTTGCCCGGCAGAAGCAGGTGCCTGGCCCGCAGCTGACGGAGCGGCTGGATGAGGTGTTGTTTGCCGGCCATCCGTATGCGTCACCAACCAGCGGTAATGAGCAAACCCTGCCACTGATTCGTCGCGAACACCTGCAGGCGTTCCACCAGCGCTATTACAGCGCGCAAAATGCGGTGATCGCCATTGTCGGTGATCTGAAAGAAAGCGAAGCGCGAGCATTGTCCGCCCGCATTACGGCAGCTCTGCCCAAGGGCGAGCGTGCAACCCGCCTTGATCGTGTTGCTCAGGCAAGCGAAGCACATATCGAACATATCGAATTTGATGCCAGCCAGACCCACATCGCCATTGCCCAGCAAAGTATCTGGCGTGGCCATCCGGATTGGGTGCCGCTGTATGTCGGCAACCAGATTCTCGGCGGCGGCGGCTTTGCCTCCATCCTGATGGAAGAGGTGCGTCAGCAGCGCGGCTTTGTCTATGGCATCGGCAGCAGTATTTCGCCGATGGCCTCTGCCGGACCGTTCGAGATCAACCTGCAGACCGCCACCGAAAATGCAGACGAGGCCCTGCAACTTACCGTCAGACTGTTGCGAGATTTTATTGGTGACGGCCCGACTGCAGAGCAGGTGCAAGCCGCGGTAGACAGCATCACCGGCTCCATGCCGCTGGGTGTGGCGGAAAACGACGACATCGTTGGCCAGCTGGCATCAATGGCGTTCTACGATATGCCGCTGAATTACCTGCAGTGGTTCGATCAGGAAGTGCGCAAGGTGACACCGGAATCGGTGCGCGAGGCGTTCCGGAAAAATCTGAACCCGGATGCGCTGACCATTATCTCCATTGGCCGTGCTGCGCCGAACCTGACCCCGGTTGAGGCGGAAGAGGCGGTTACGGCGGCGCCATGAGTAAAGCGATATGAGCGCAAGGAAAAGCACGCTTCGTATTATTGGCGGAGAACATCGAGGCCGCCGCCTGATGTTTACCGATCAGAACGGTGATTTGCGCCCGACCGGCGATCGGATGCGCGAAACCCTGTTTAACTGGTTGCAGTTCGAGCTGCGCGACAAGCGCGTGCTTGATCTGTTTGCCGGCAGCGGCGTGCTCGGCGCCGAAGCGCTGTCGCGCGGCGCGGCCCATGCCGTGCTGGTGGAAAAAAAAGCCGAGCGGGCGGCAGATCTGTCGAAGCAGCTCAAGCCGGTATTCGCCGAAAGGGTTTTTATCCAGCTGGCGGATGCGTTGAAATGGCTGCCTCGTGCAGCCGGCCCGTATGATGTGGTGTTTATTGATCCGCCCTACGATATCGGCGCCCAGCAGCCCGCTTGCGATCTGCTGGCGCAGCATCAGTTGCTCGCCCCCGGTGCCTGGGTCTATGTTGAATCGCGCCGTCAGGATGATGCGCCGAACGTGCCCTGGCAGTTGGAAAAGGAAAAGACCATGGGCGATGCCGTGGCAAGGCTGTATCGCGCGCCATGACTTTCAAGCCGGCTCTTTTCCTTGCCAACCCTCATGTCCAGACGCTCTGGCCAACATTACGTCGCAAGCTACCCCCGGTAGCACGCCGTGCAGAAAAAATGTTGTTGCCCGATGGCGATCATCTCTGGCTGCATTGGGGCGCTTCTCTTCCGGACAATGGCCGCATCGTCGTGCTGCTGCATGGCATTACCGGCTGCAGTGATTCACCCTATGCGCGCGGCCTGCAACATGAGCTGGACAAGATCGGCATAGCCAGCGTGGTGGCAAACGCGCGTGGTAACGGTGGCCGTCTGAACGATCGGCCGGAGTGCAGTTACGCCGGCGAAACCAATGATGTGCACGCGGTAATGGAGTATTTGCGAGAACAGCATCAGGCGCGGGAGTTGATCGTTATTGGCTACTCGCTTGGTGGATCAAGGCTGCTCAATTATCTGGTTGAAGATCGCCTCTCACCATTGATCATTGCTGCCGCAACGGTCTGTGTTCCTCTTGATCTTGGTATCTGCGCCCGCCGGCTCGATCAGGGCTTTTCGCGAATTTACCGCAAGCACCTCCTCGGTCAGCTCTGTGAGGATTTTGACGCCCGCCGCGCGCACTTGCGTGAGCATTTCCCGAAGTACGCCCGGCGCTTTGAAGATATTGGTCCGCTGGAGGGCATTCGCAATTTTGTTGAGTATGACAACCGCGTGATCGCTCCTCTGTACGGTTTCCGCGACGCTGATGATTATTACCGTCAATGCAGCACCCTGCCGAAACTTGGGCGGATCAAGGTGCCGACGCTGATGATCCAGGCAGCGGATGATCCGTTTATGACGCCGGCGGTATTGCCCGGAGCAGATCAGATCTCTCCGGGCATCACGCTGGAAGTGACCCGCCACGGCGGCCATGTCGGTTATATCGCAGGCACTTTTCGAGAGCCGATTTACTGGCTCGAACCACGGCTTACTGAGTGGATTTCGCTTTGCTTCTAGAAAGACCGTCCTGTCCTCAGACCACTCTCTCCAGTTCGGCGGTCAGCGCCTCAAGCCTTGCCAACTGATGCCGGTTATCGTGATCCCAAGGGTGAAACGAAGGCCGGAAATAATCTGCCCATGGTCGAACCAGCTTCCGTAGCACGCCTATTTCGCCGAAGGCATAACGTAATATTTCTCGCCAGCCGCGGGTGTTGGAAAGCTGCTTTTCGTGGCCAAGAATGCGCAAGTAAAACGGTATCGCGATGGTCCAGAACACTATCGTTGCCGCGATCAGGCCCATACCGCGTTGCAGATAAGCCAGTGGGCCACGACCACGCACGGATACCCAAACGTCAAAGGCCACAGACTTGTGCTCGGTTTCCTCCAGCGCATGCCAGATCCACAGGCGGCTGTAGTGCGGCTCGGCATTTTCCAGAACGCGCGGCTCGTTCAGTAATGCGTCGGCAAGAATGGCAGTGAAATGTTCCAGTGCGATGGTGGTGGACAGCTGCCATGAGGCTGGCAGTTTCTGCACCATACGAAGAAGGCGATCCACCATCTTTTCCATTGCCCTGGCGGCAGGCACTCTGCTGAACAGCGCTTCATTGTACTGTTCGTGTTCGCGGCCGTGCATGGCCTCCTGACCGATAAATGCTTTTACTGCCTGCTTCAGGTCCGGATCGGTAATGGCGTCGCGATAATTGCGCACGCTGTCGATAAAGAAGCGTTCGCCGACCGGAAAGAAGATCGACAGGCTGTTGAGAAAGTGCGAGAGATGCATACTGTTCTTGTTCCAGGTCGCAATCTGTTCTGCGGGTACATTGAAATGCAGGTTGCGCTGGGTCGGCATGATCGGGCCGGCGTCGGAGTGCGGGTGACGAATCTGTTGCTGGCTAGCCATAAGTTTCTCCCTGACTGCTGATGGACGCAGCTCTTGTAAACAACTGTTCACTTCAAGGTAGAGGCTCGTCCGGGGCGAGTCAATGTCAGCGAGCCTGCCTTTCAGGCCAATCGTTCATACCAATCGTTCACATAATTGCCGAAGAGCGATTCAGATTGACTCCCCCGGTAATCAGCGTAGACTGGCTCTCGCACGAGAAAACCAGTCCATCTATGCTCAAAAGATGTCGGCCGCTCCATAGCAGTTCCCGTCTTGTACATACCTGGCTAACCCTCCCGCGCAAAAAATCGCCCGCAGAATCATCGGTTTACCGATGCTTTGATGAGGCTCAACCCAGTTCCAAGAAGGAAATTTGTAATGGCTACCACTACCGGCACCGTAAAATGGTTCAACGAAGCAAAAGGCTTTGGCTTTATCCAGCAGGCTAATGGCCCGGACGTTTTCGTCCATTTCTCCGCCATTCAGGGCAACGGTTTCAAGACTCTGGCCGAAGGTCAGGCAGTCAGCTTTACCGTGACCCAGGGCCAGAAAGGCCCGCAGGCTGAGAACGTCGTTCCGGCCTGAGCTGTACCCACCCCGATGCGGCTTGCCCGCATCGGGGTTTTACACCCCCTCCCGTTCTGCCCGCTATATCCTCCTGACCTGATGTTTTCTGGCTGATCCAGTCGTCGACTCCGTTTGCTCAAAAAGTCATCTTGATGCACAATGCTAATCATTGTGATGAGCCTGGCGCTGTGCCCCTGGAGCCACCATGCAATCTGCATTCACCATTGATCTGTATCGGCAACTGTCCCTGCCCGAGGGCGTGCTTGAAGACCGGGCTGACTACATTCGTCAGGTCCGCCAGGGCATACCCGGCTCGGTGGTGAAAGGTGCGATTGATCTGCTCGGCAATCGCGAGCTGTTTATCCGTTTGCTGCATACCACTTCGCCGAATCTCAGTCGTTTCTACAAGCGCAAAACCCTGAGCCCCGAGGATTCCGAGGAGGTGCTGGACGCGCTGCGGATCTTCATGGAGGCCATCCGCATTTGGGGCGATATCGGCAGTGCTCGCCAGTGGCTGGACACGCCGCTGCCGGCGCTGGCTGGTGAAAAGCCGGTAGACCTGTTTGACACCTTTGAAGGGCGCCGGTGGATCAGGCAGGTGTTGCGTAAAATCGAGTACGGTGAATTCAGCTGATGCAGCTGTTCCGCATCTGCCCTGAATCCCGGCTTGAGCAGTTTGACGGGCTGGGCGCCAGTTATAAGGATGGCGCCCGGTGGAATTCCGCCGGCAATCCGGCATTGTACTTTGCCTGTTCGGCAGCCGTCGCGCTGTTGGAGATGGCGCATTACCTGCCCTCCCCGCGTCTGATTCCCGCCAGCTATCGGCTCGGGGTCTATCAGCTTCCTGATGAAGTGGCGGTGGATGTGCTGTCTGAAGATCGTTTCCCGGAGGGTTGGGCAGAATATCCCTGGCCCCGTGCTACGCAGGTGTTGGGCGATGCCTGGCTGGCGGCAGGAACCGGCATCATCCTGACAGTACCCAGCTGCGCGGTTACCGGTGGTCTGGAACGTAGTGCCCTGTTCAATCCGCGCCATGCGGATGGCGGCTCGCTGAAACTGGTACAGGTCGTCGAGCACCTCTACAACGAGCGGGCATTTGCCGGTATCAGCCCCTGACGATTCGCCCGCAAACCCGCACCAGCGCAGGCGCGGAACGGCGCCACCCTTGCTATACTCCCACGACATTTTCTGCCCAGACCGACCATGACTGACCAGAACCGGGATCACACAAGCTGGTTTCGCAATTCCTCGCCGTATATCAACGCGCATCGGGGCCGTACCTTCGTGATCATGATCTCCGGGGAGGCGATCGAGGAAACGGGGTTCCATCATATCGTTCACGATCTGGCGCTGATGAACTCGCTCGGCATCCGACTGGTGCTGGTGCATGGCGCGCGGCCGCAGATTTCGGCACGCCTTGCTGCGCGCGGTGTCGAAACCCGCTTTGAAAGTCACACAAGGATTACCGACAGCGCCGCGCTGGAAGCAGTGCTTGATGCGGTCGGTGCGATCCGGCTGCGCATTGAAGGCCTGTTCTCCATGGGGCTGGCCAATTCGCCAATGCACAACGCCAGCATTCAGGTGGTCTGCGGCAACTTTGTTATCGCCAAGCCGGTGGGCGTGCGCGATGGTTTCGATTACCAGCACACCGGTGAAGTCCGGCGGCTGCAGGTTGAGGCGATCCAGAAGCAGCTTGAAGGCGGCAATATCGTATTGTTGTCACCTATAGGGTGTTCGCCCACGGGTGAACTGTTCAATCTGAATTCGGAAGAAGTCGCCTCCACCGCTGCGATTGCGTTGAAAGCCGACAAGATTATTTTCATGGGCGACAGCGCCGGCGTGACCGATGAGACTGGCGCCCTGTTGCGCGAAATGTCGCCTCAGGAAGCTGGCCAGCTGCTGGCTCGCGAAGTTATCAAGCACGACAACACCGAGCGCCAGCTCACCGCCGCCTGTCACGCTGCCAGTAACGGTGTGGCGCGTGCGCATCTGGTGAATTTCCGTGATGACGGCGCGCTGTTGCGCGAGCTGTTTACCCGCGATGGCTGCGGCACCCTGGTAACGCGGGAAATGTATGAGAATGTGCGCGGTGCCTATATCGAGGATGTCGGTGGCGTGCTTGAGCTGATCGAGCCGCTGGAGACTGCCGGTGTGCTGGTGCGGCGCTCCCGTGAGTTGCTGGAAAACGAGATCAAGCGCTTCACCATTATTGAACGTGACGGCATGGTGATTGGTTGTGCCGCACTGTATCCGTTTGACGATGGCAGGGTCGGTGAGTTGGCCTGCGTCGCCGTGCACCCGGATTACCGCAATAGCAAACGCGGCCGGAAAATGCTTGAACATATCGAGAAGCGGGCCATCCAGCAGGGTATCCGCGAACTGTTCGTGCTCACCACCCAGACCGCACACTGGTTCCAGGAGCTTGGCTTCGAGCCAGCCAGTGTCGATGATTTGCCCGGTGAGAAAAAATCGCTGTACAACTTGCAGCGCAATTCCAAGGTGTTCAGAAAACCCCTCTGAGGTCTGTCATGCCCGATTATCGCTCTAAAACCTCGACCCATGGCCGCAACATGGCTGGCGCCCGTGCCTTGTGGCGCGCCACCGGCATGAAGGATGGCGATTTTGGCAAGCCGATTATTGCCATCTCCAACTCTTTTACCCAGTTTGTGCCGGGCCACGTGCATCTGAAAGATATGGGCCAGTTGGTGGCCCGGGAAGTCGAGAAAGCCGGCGGCGTGGCGAAAGAGTTCAATACCATCGCGGTGGATGACGGCATTGCCATGGGCCACGACGGTATGCTCTATTCGCTGCCAAGCCGCGACATCATCGCCGACAGTGTCGAGTACATGGTGAATGCGCATTGTGCCGATGCCATTGTCTGCATTTCCAACTGCGACAAGATTACCCCGGGCATGTTGATGGCAGCCATGCGCCTGAATATTCCGGTGGTGTTTGTTTCCGGCGGGCCGATGGAAGCAGGCAAGACCAAACTGGGCGAGCACAAGCTGGATCTGGTCGATGCCATGGTTGTTGCTGCGGACGATAGCGTCGACGACGCCACGGTTGCCGAGTATGAGCGCAGCGCTTGCCCGACCTGTGGCTCCTGTTCCGGCATGTTCACCGCCAACTCGATGAACTGTCTGACCGAAGCACTGGGTCTGTCGCTGCCGGGCAACGGCTCGACGTTGGCTACCCATAGTGATCGAGAGCAGCTGTTCCTTGAAGCCGGCCGTCTGGTAGTGGACCTGTGCAAGCGTTACTACGAGCAGAACGACGAATCCGTGCTGCCACGCAATGTTGCCAATTTCAATGCCTTCGAAAATGCCATTGCTCTGGATATCGCCATGGGCGGCTCCACCAATACCGTGCTGCATCTGCTGGCGGCGGCGCAGGAAGGCGAAGTGAACTTCACTATGGCTGACATTGATCGGATGTCGCGGCGCGTGCCATGCCTGTCAAAAGTCGCCCCGGCCACGCAAAAATATCATATGGAAGACGTGCATCGCGCTGGTGGCGTGATGGCGATTCTCGGTGAGCTGGATCGCGCCGGCTTGTTGCATCGTGACAATCCGACCGTGCATTCGCCGACCATGGGCGCGGCACTGGAGAAGTGGGACATCATGCGTAGCAAGGATGACGCTGTGCTGAAATTCTACAGCGCCGGCCCGGCGGGCATTCCGACCCAAACGGCATTTTCCCAGAGCACACGCTGGCCGTCTCTGGATATGGATCGTGAAAATGGCTGCATTCGTTCGAAAGAACACGCCTACAGTCAGGACGGTGGCCTCGCGGTGCTGTACGGCAATATTGCCGAGCGCGGCTGCATTGTTAAAACCGCCGGTGTGGATGAATCGATTCTGGTATTTACCGGCCGTGCGCGGATTTTTGAATCGCAGGACTCTGCAGTGAAAGCGATTCTTGCCGACCAGATTGTCGCCGGTGATGTGGTGGTGATCCGTTACGAAGGTCCGAAAGGCGGGCCGGGCATGCAGGAAATGCTCTACCCGACCAGTTACCTGAAATCCAAGGGGTTGGGCAAGGTTTGCGCACTGCTGACGGATGGCCGCTTCTCCGGCGGCACCAGTGGTCTGTCGATTGGCCATGCCTCTCCGGAGGCGGCGGAAGGCGGTGCGATTGCATTGATCGAGGAAGGCGATACTATCCACATTGATATTCCGCAACGCACCATCGCTGTTCGGGTATCCGATGAGGAGCTTGTTCATCGCCGCAGCAAGATGGAAGCACGCGGCAAATTTGCCTGGAAGCCGAAGGAAATGCGTCAGCGCCGGGTCTCCGTTGCGCTGAAGGCCTATGCAGCGATGGCCACCAGCGCTGACCGGGGCGCTGTCCGTGATCTCAAGCAGTTGGGTATCGAATAATAACAGCGGAGAAGGGATTGACTCTGAAAACGGTATTGATGCCTTATGTGGCGATGCTGCTGACCAATCAGCGGCTGGCCCATCTGCGCGAGCGGCTGAGCACCTTGCGGCGATCGCTGCGCGGCAAGCCCCGCGAGGCGGTGTTCTATTTCCGCGTTGACGACCCCTATAGCTGGTTGCTGGCACAACAGTTGTCAGCACTGAGCCGCGACACCGGCCTGCGCATCCGTCCGCGCACCATGTTGCATCTGCCTTCGGAAATGTATCCGGAGCCGGAACTGTACAAGCAGTACAGTATCCGTGATGCGGCGCTGTCCGCACAGCTGCATAACCTGCAGTTCACCCCGGGTACCGCGCCATCGCACAGTGATGCTTTTGCTGCCAGCCGCATTCTGCTCGCTCACGAAAATGATCCGGGCTACTTGTCACTGGCACAGACGCTGTGTCGTCATCTCTGGAGTGGCGACATCGATGCCGTTCACGTGCTCGGCACCCGCACGGATGTGATGGCGGAGAAAGAGGCGCGCAAGGAGCTGGAAGCGCGCCGTGACAATTTTCTCAACCAAGGCCATTACCTGACCGGCACGCTGCACTATGACGGCGTCTGGTACTGGGGGCCGGACCGTCTTGATCATTTACGCGAACGCCTTGCCCGGGAACGTGGCGCAGCCATGCCTCAAAGTACGCTGGCCTGGCGGCGCATTCGATTGACCCGGCCGCCGCGCGGCACCCAGGGCGAGAAACTGGAGTTGTTCTTTTCGTTTCGTAGCCCCTACTCCTATCTGGCGCTGGAGCGGGTGCTGAAGCTGAGCAAGCACTATCAACTGGCTTTGCAGATCAAGCCGGTTTTGCCGATGGTGATGCGCGGCTTGAGTGTGCCGCCAGTGAAGCGTTTTTATATTCTCAAGGATGCGGCTCGGGAAGCGGCGCGCGCCGATGTGCCATTTGGCAAGATCTGCGACCCGGTGGGTGCAGGGGTGGAGCGTTGTATGGCAATCTGGCCATTGGCAGAACGGGAAAAGAAACTGGTGCGCTTTGTCACGGAAGCGAGCCGGGCGATATGGAGCCGAGGCGTCAACGTTGCTACCGATGCAGGCCTGAAATCGGTGGTCGAAGCGGCGGGTCTGAAATGGCCTGATGCGCAGCAAGCGCTGAAAGATAATGGCTGGGTTGAACAGGCAGCCAGAAATCGTGACGAGATGGTCGCAGCCGGAAGCTGGGGCGTGCCGACTTTCCGTCTGCGTGGTGTGACCTTATGGGGGCAGGATCGTCTGCCGGTAATCGAAAAACTGTTGCTTGAGGAAATTCGACCATGACTATTGCCTACTGGTGTGTGCTGATTGCTATTTTTCTACCTTACGCTTTTACCGGGTTTGCCAAGTTTCAGGGCGATTTCGGTCCGAAGCAGAACCATAACCCGCGCGAATTTCTCGAAAAGCTGAGCGGCCCGCGCAAGCGTGCCCACTGGGCCCAGCTGAACAGTTTTGAAACCAACCCGGCTTTCTTTGTTGGTGTGGTGATTGCCCACCAGATCGGTACCGCAGCCCAGGGCACCATTGACGGGCTGGCGATTGCCTTCGTTGCCAGTCGGGTACTGTTCGGTATTCTTTACATTGCTGACCAGGCCACCCTGCGCACTCTGGTATGGGGCGCCGGGATGGCTGCAATTGCTGCACTGTTTATCGTTTCAGCATGAAGGCACTGCTTCTGCTTGGTGCCGTTAACGCGGCACTCGCGGTGACCATGGGCGCATTCGGCGCCCATGGTCTGAAGGCCCGGGTTGATGCCACATTGCTGGAAACCTGGGCCACCGCCAGCCTGTATCATTTTCACCATGCGTTGGCGCTGTTATTGGTCGGGGTGCTGGCGAAACAATTCGGCAATGCCGGTTTTGTTGCCGCCGGCTGGACGCTGTTTGCCGGTATGCTGATTTTCAGTGGTAGCCTGTACCTGTTGGTGCTCAGTGGTCAGCGCTGGCTTGGAGCGGTGACGCCGCTTGGCGGCACTGTCATGATTGTCGGTTGGCTGATGCTGGCCTGGGCGCTATGGCGACAGGTCTGAGCAGCGCGGAAAGAGCATGCAATTAACATTGAACGGCAAACCGCATACATTCGATGGTCGTACCATTCGTGACTTGCTCGACAGCCTCGGGCTGCACGGCCGGTTGGCAGTGGAAGTGAACCAGGAAATTGTGCCAAAGAGCGAGCACGACAAATTTGAACTGTCCGCCGGCGATGTTATCGAGGTCGTCCATGCAATCGGTGGCGGTTAATCGATACCTGTAGGAGCGGTCGATCGACCGCGATCGCGGCCGGTCGGCCGCTCCTACAGGTTGTTCAGAGGCTCTCCGCCCTGTTTCTTGATAAAGGCTCTACCATGACTGACGTTTTCACCATTGCCGGCAAAACCTGTCACTCCCGGCTGCTGATCGGCACCGGCAAGTACAAGGACTTTGACGAGACCCGTGCCGCCATTGAAATGAGTGGTGCCGAAATTGTCACGGTGGCGATCCGTCGCACCAACATCGGCCAGAACGTCGGCGAGCCGAATCTGCTCGATTTTATTTCCCCGGACAAGTACACCATCCTGCCGAACACCGCAGGCTGTTACACCGCAGAAGATGCGGTGCGTTGCTGCAAGCTGGCCCGTGAACTGCTCGATGGCCATGATCTGGTCAAACTGGAAGTTCTGGGTGATCAGAAAACCCTGTATCCGAACATCGTCCACACCCTGAAGGCCGCCGAGCAGTTGGTGAAGGATGGCTTCAAGGTGATGGTCTACACCAATGACGACCCTATTGTGGCGAAAGAGCTGGAGCAAATGGGCTGCGTCGCGGTGATGCCGCTCGGCTCACTGATCGGTTCCGGCCTCGGCATTCTCAACCCGCACAATATTCGCCTGATTCTGGAAGAGGCGAAGGTGCCGATCATTGTCGATGCGGGTGTAGGTACTGCCAGCGATGCGGCTATTGCCATGGAACTGGGTTGTGACGGAGTATTGCTGAACAGTGCTGTGGCGCATGCCCGCAACCCGGTGCTGATGGCCAGCGCCATGAAAAAGGCGATCGAGGCCGGGCGCGAATCGTTTCTCGCCGGACGGATGCAGAAAAAAGCTTACGCCAGTGCGTCGTCACCGTTTGATGGCGTGGTGCGATAATGCTTTTCTTGCCGGAGGCAAGTTGGCAAAGGGTTTATCACGATAAGGAGCAAGGGAATGAGTAACGTCTACCAGACGCCGGCAGCGTCACTGGTCGGGGATATTGCTGAAGATTCCTATCAGCCGAAGATTTTCAGCTTTTCAGGGCGGATCGGTCGACTGCGTTATCTGGGCTACTGTTTTATTGCATCACTGCTGGGCTATGTTCTGATAATACCCGGTACTGTGTTGATGGCAGGGGCAGGCGAGAACGCAGTGGTTCAGGGCGTGGCAGTATTGCTGATGGCCATTGCCTACATCGGCATGATGGTGCTGACCTGGGGCTATATGGTGCGCCGGTTGAACGATCTGAATAAAAATGGCTGGATGTCGTTGTTGATACTGGTTCCGTTGGCCAACCTGATTCTTGCGCTTTACCTGGTTTTTGCCGCTGGCTCGCCGGGGCCGAACAGTTACGGTCCGGCTCCTGTTGCCAATCCGCGAGGAATGCTTCTGCTTGCGCTGGTATTCCCTGCCATCATGTTGATCGGGATCATTGCCGCTATTGCGGTGCCGGCCTATCAGGACTACGTCAAGCGCGCCACCGAAGCGCAGCAAACACTTCAGGCCCCCTGAAGGCGAGAATCAGGCCGGCATATGACCGGCCTGATTCCGCTATCGCTACAGGTTGTCGAGCGAATCAATCAGCTCAAAGAAACCCAGCGCCTCGTCACCGCTGCGGCGCTCAAGTTCCTCCAGTGCGTACTGTTCGTCTTCGATCAGATTACGCATGGCCCGATTGACGAGATCGGAAAGGGATTCGCCGCTTTCGGCCGACTTCAGGACCATGGCCTGATACAGCTCCGCATCGAAGTGAATCGTGGAATGTCCGGCCAGTCTGCTGTTACTCATGGTGGCTCTCCGCGGCTAGGGAACCGCTGACCACTCCGCAACATAGCTGCGGGTGATGCAGCGACTCATGGGGACGGTTCCATCTCACCCCTTTTTCCCGGATTGGTCAATCCCGGAAAGCGACAAACGGCCGATAATGGCGCCGGACAGCAGATTGGCCACGGCCAGAGCCGCAAACACCGCAAAGCTGTCGAACCACAACGACGCCAACCAGGCCAGTGGCACATAGAGCAGGGCCGAACGCAGCAGATAGAACCCCATGGCCCGGTAGCCCAGCCCCAGGGCATTGTAGGTGGAGGCGGCAACGATGACCACGCCATAGCCACCCAGCGTCAGCGGCACGATATGCAGGTAGTTACTGATCTCCCTGATTACGTCGGCATCGTCGCTAAACAGGCGGGCAAACCATGCTCCGGCAAGCCAGAATACCAGCGCCATGGCGGCCCCCCAGAGGACGCAGAACAGGAAGCTGTCGAGCAGTGCCGTACGGATCCGGTGCGGCAGGCCAGCGCCATGGTTCTGGCCGGTAATGGGGCCGATCGAGGCCGACAGGGCCAGCATCGGGATTGCCGCCAGCGCCTCGATCCGGCCAGCGACACCGAACGCTGCCACGGTCTCGGTGCCGTAGCGGGCGAGAATGGCGGTAATGATGGCCAGACACAGCGGGTTGATCATGTTCGCCAGCGACGCCGGGATACCGACATCAATCACCTTGCGCCAGGATTCCGCCACCTCGGCCAGCGGTGCCCGCTCCAGCACGATCAGACGCTCGCGGAAAATCAGCACCGACAGCGCCAGCACCAGCGAGAATGTCCGCGCCACCAGCGTTGCCCAGGCTGCGCCTTCCATGCCCATGGCCGGAATCGGGCCAAGCCCGAAGATCAGGATCGGATCGAGAATAACGTTGACCACCGCGCTCAGCACCATGGTCAGGCTGGGAATGCGGGCATCGCCGGTGGCGCGCAGCAGGCTGCCGGCGACCATCGGCACGACCAGAAACGGCATGCCGAAATACCAGATATCCATGTAGGCGACGACCAGATCGAGCACCTCATCGCGGGCGCCCATGGCGGCAAACAGCGAGCGGCTGGTCAGCCAGCCGAGTACCGACAGCACGGCGACAATCAGTACCGACAGGCCCAGGCTGTCGGTGGCCAGTCGCCGCACCTTGTGCTGATCGCCCGTGCCGATGGCGCGGGATACGACCGAGGAGGCCCCGGCACCGAGGCCGATGGCTACCGAGGCAATGGCAAAGGTTACCGGAAAAGAAAAACTGATGGCGGCCAGCTCGGCAGTGCCGACCTGACCGAGAAACCAGGCATCAGCCAGACCGATCGACATCACCGCAATAATGCCCAGCACCATCGGCATGCCCAGCCGAAAGAGGTGGCCGCGCACGTCGCCGTTGCTGAGGTCCTGCCGAGGCTTCACCAGCCGGCTCAGTCGTCCTGCGCCAACGCCAGCAGGGCGCGGGCATAGGCGTTCACATCAAACGGCTTGTCCGAGGCGAAAGTGATGGCGATATGTTCGGCCAGTGTCTCCGCCATCAGGGTCAGGGCCGACTGCCGGTCGACGCCCTGGCCGAGCAGTGACATCAGCACCAGGCCAGCCTCACGCGGATGACCATCGGCAATCTGGTTTTCGACAGCTTCAATCAGCTTCTGCAGGGCAAAGTTGTCTTCGATCTCGTCCATGCCTTCCACGGCAGTCTCCGTCGGCGCTCGGCCGTCAGTGCATTCAGGGTCGGCATTGTACGTTCCGATGCTGCACAGCGTCTCGAAGATTGCCGTACAATGCGCGTCCCGTTGCCAGCCCCGACCGCCATGCTCGATTTTCTCAGACAGGATCAGGACCCGCTCACCGGTAAGGTGATGCGCAGGGTGCGCAGCTTTGTCCTGCGCGAGGGCCGCCTGACCACCGGCCAGCAAAAGGCGCTCGACAATCTCTGGCCGCGCTTTGGTCTGGAGCGCGATGCCGGCGTGCTCAATCCGCAGGCGGTGTTTGGCCGCGATGCGCTACGGGTGCTGGAGGTTGGCTACGGCATGGGCCAGTCACTGGTACAGATGGCGAGCGCCGAGCCGGACAAGGATTTTATCGGTATCGAAGTACACCGCCCCGGCGTCGGTGCTCTGCTGATGGCGATTGAAGAAGCCGGTGTCGGCAATCTGCGCAGTTACTGCGATGACGCGGTCGAGATCCTTGAGTTGTGCATCGCCGATGCCAGCCTCACCCGGGTCCAGCTTTACTTCCCTGATCCCTGGCACAAGAAAAAACATCACAAGCGCCGCATCGTCCAGCCGGCCTGGGTCCAGCTGGTGCAGCGCAAGCTGGTGCCGGGCGGTGTGTTGCATATGGCGACCGACTGGGAAAATTACGCAGAGCATATGCTTGAGATCATGCAAGCGGAAACCGGCTGGCAGAATCTGGCCGAGGATGGCCGCTTCGCAGCCCGGCCGGACTGGCGGCCAGAGACAAAATTCGAGCGCCGCGGTGCGCGGCTGGGCCACGGAGTCCGGGATCTGCTTTACCGCAAAGTCTAGATGCTCAGGTTTTTGGCGGCCGGATAAGAATTGGCACCGCAGGCTCATCTGTCGGTTGATCGCGTGGCGGCGCCTCATCAAGGTCACGAATCATGTTGCAGGCGATGCACTCCATATAGATCCGCTCGCCCTCTTCCACCCGGACAATCTTGTCGCCGGCGCCACACTGCGGGCAGCTGGCGCCGGCGATAAAGCGGCGTCTGGTCACGCCGCAATTCCACTGTGGCGCAACAGCGGTGCAACACTCGGTTCACGGCCGCGGAAGTCGACAAACAATTCCATCGGTTCGCGGCTGCCGCCCTTGGCGAGAATTTTCTCGCGGAAAGCGCGGCCGGTTTCCGGGTTGAACACGCCCTCCTCCTCAAACTTCGACCAGGCGTCAGCAGACAGCACTTCGGCCCACTTGTAGCTGTAGTAACCGGCGGCATAGCCGCCGGCAAAAATATGACTGAAGCTGTTCTGGAAGCGGTTGAAAGCTGGCGGTTTAATGACAGCGACTTCGTCACGCACTTCAGCTAGCACTTGAGCAATGGTCTTGCCGTTCAGGCCGGCGTGGATCTTCATGTCAAAAATGGAGAACTCGAGCTGGCGCAGCATGCCCATGGCGCTTTGAAAATTCTTTGCTGCCAGCAGCTTGTCCAGCTTGTCCTTCGGCAGTGGTTCGCCGGTTTCATAGTGGGCTGACAGCATGGCCACGCCCTCTTCGGTCCAGCACCAGTTTTCCATGAACTGGCTCGGCAGCTCGACCGCATCCCAGGCCACGCCACTGATGCCCGATACGCCCGGAACTTCCTGCTCGGTCAGCATGTGATGCAGGCCGTGGCCGAATTCATGGAACAGGGTGACCACTTCATCGTGGTTCAGCAGGCCCGGTTTGCCGCCAGCCGGCGGGGCGAAGTTGCAGGTCAGGTAAGCTACCGGCTTTTGCAGGGTGCCATCCTTGTGACGAACGCGGCCAAGGCAGTCGTCCATCCAGGCGCCACCGCGCTTGCCGGTACGTGCATACATGTCGAGATAGAAACTCGCCATGATCTCACCGCTGTTATCAATCACATCATAGAAGCGGACGTCCTTGTGCCAGTTGTCAACGCCGTCGCGCGCACGAATCTGAATACCAAACACGCGCTCAACAATGGCGAACATGCCGTCGATGACTCGCTCCGCCGGAAACCATGGCCGCAGTTCTTCCTCGGAAATGCTGAAGCGTGCTTCGCGCAGGCGCTCACTCCAGAAGGTCATGTCCCAAGGCAGCAGTTCGCCAGCACCCTGCTCGGCTGCAAAGGCGCGCAGCTCGGCCAGCTCCTGCTCGGCTTGCGGTTTTGCCTTGACGGCGAGGTCGCTGAGGAAGCCGACGACTTCCTCTGTGCTGCGTGCCATTTTGGTTTCCAGTGACGCCTCGGCATAGCTGGCAAAGCCAAGCAGCTCGGCTTCCTTTTGCCGAAGGGCAATAATTTCATCCATGAGCGCGCTGTTATCAAACTTGCCCTGATCCGGGCCGGTTTCCGAGGCGCGGGTGACGTGAGCGCGGTACATTTCCTCGCGCAACTCGCGGTTGGTAGCGTGGCACATCACCGCGTAGTAGCAGGGAAAATCCAGGGTCAGTAGCCAGCCTTCCAGATTTTCTTCTTTGGCACGATCGGCGGCGCCGGCGCGAGCCACATCCGGCAGGCCGGCAAGCAATGATTCATCGGTGACATGCTTGCGCCAGGACTGGGTGGCGTCCAGCACGTTATCGGAAAAAGTCGAGGTCAGTTCCGACAGCCGTTTCGCCACCTCCATGTACTCGGCCTTTTTCTCGGCCGGCAGGCTGACACCGGACAAACGGAAATCGCGCAGGGTATTATCCAGATCCTTTTTCTGTGCTTCGTTCAGGGAGTCGTATTCGGCGCTGTCGCGCAGGGCCTGATAGGCGGCGTACAGTTTTTCATTCTGGCCAACTTCGGTGCTGTATTCGCTGAGTAGCGGCAGGCAGGCATTGTAGGCATCGCGTAGCGCCGGATTTTGCGCCACACCGTTCAGGTGGCCGACCGGTCCGAAGGCCTTGTCGAGCCGCTCATCTTCTTCATCCAGAGTGGCAACCAGACCGTTCCAGCTGAAGTCACCCTGTGCCAGTACCGCTTCGATCTTTGCCCGTCCGGCCGCAATCAGCTGCTCGACAGCCGGCAGGACATGTTCGGGGCGAATCTCGGAGAACGGTGGCAGGTCGGTGTAGTCAATCAGCGGGTTATGCGACATGGTATCCTCGGTATCGATGCAGTGCATGGGCGGCGCCGGGTAAAAACGGGCGCGATCAATTCAACGGTGGTGAGTGTAGCAGATGGGGATTCGCTCCTTCGAAAACAAGAGCCCGCAAAGTGGTGTGGGCAGCTGGGTGGACGAGTCGGCCCAGGTGATCGGCGATGTGGTAATGGGTGCGGATTGCTCAGTCTGGCCCTGCGCCGTGATCCGCGGCGACATGCATCAGATCCGCATCGGTGACCGGGTCAGTGTGCAGGACAACGCGGTGCTGCATATCACCCATGATTCCCGTTTCAATCCGGGCGGTTATGGCCTGTCGATCGGCAGCGACGTGACCATTGCCCATCAGGCCATGCTGCATGGTTGCGCAGTGGGTAGCCGGGTGATGATCGGCATGCAGGCGATGGTGATGGACGGTGCCGTGATCGAGGACGACGTGATCCTGGCGGCCGGCTCGCTGGTGCCACCGGGCAAGCGGTTAAGTTCCGGCTGGCTGTACCGGGGCCGGCCGGCGGAGCCGGTGCGGGCGCTGACCGACGAGGAGCGTGAATTTCTCACCTATGTGGCCGGCAACTACGTGAAGCTGAAAAATCGCTATCTGGCCGAGTGATCAATTCTGCCAAAGGAAGGCCAGTGTGCCGAAGCTGATAAAGCGTTCGCTGCTTCGCGTATAGGATGTGCTGTGGTGGAAAGACATCACCGTGGTAAATCGCCCACGCTGCAGGCTGCCTCCGGCAATGCCGGCGCCAACCAGATCCTCGGTTTCGACATTGTAACCAGCCCGTCGGCCCTCGCTTTCCAGATAGCTCCAACCGATGCCATCAGCACGCAACCCGGCAAACAGAGACCAGCCACTTCCGTCCACAGGGCCGAGTCCGGCCAGCGAAGCTGAGCTGCCAGTGCCGGCGTAGTCTGGCAGGATATTGCCCGGCAGATTGTGGCCGATACGAACGAAAGCGCCAGCAGTGAGCTTGCCCATCCAGCCGTCGGCACTGGCACCAACCGCGAACCCGGCCTGGCGGGTCAGGCTCTGATAATCGGTGTTATGCAATAAGCGAGCGTGTACAGCCGCAACCCCGGCAATCGGCTTGCCGGGCAGTTGGTTATCCCAGCCCCGGGGCGGGTCGGACAAGGTCCAGCGGTGCACCATTTTTTGCGTCTGTGCGGCTCCGGAGTCGGGCCCGGTGGTGCCAACAGACAGCATGTAGGCGGTGACGCTGTCTTCTGTACGGGCATACAACCCGATATCGGCCAGCAACAGTCCGGCGTAGGGCACATCGTCAAATTGCGGTGTGCGTACTGCCAGGTCTTGCGGCGTCATCATCAACTGTTCGATGTTGATGCCGAGAGAATAGTGGGCGTCGTCGCTTCCCATGCCTGGCAGGAAAGACAGCCTGTTAGCCACGCGAATAGCGCTGCAACGCTGGCATTGTTTGCGGCGCTCGTCGCCCAGCCAGGAAAGCCGGACACCATTGGTGTAATTGCCGTCAGCACGGAAGAAAATATCGTTGTCCCAGGTAAGCGCCAGAACATCGGCACGTCCCTGAGCGGCCAACAGCAGCAGCCCGGCGAACACCGCTGACAGGGACCGCCTGATGGTCACCGCATCTGCTCGATCACAGGTTGGGTCTGCGGCCGCCAGCCGTGCCAGATGGAAAACGCTTCTGCCGCCTGCTCCACCAGCATGCCAAGGCCATCGGCACTGGCAGCGGCGCCGCGCAGTGTTGTCCAGCGCAGAAACGGTGTGTCGCCATAGATCATGTCGTAGCAACGGGTTTGCCGGCCGACCAGGTTATCCGGCAGCGGCGGCATGCTGCCACCCAGGCCGGCAGAAATGGCGTTGATAATCAGATCATAGGGGCCGGAAAGTTTATCCAGCCCGCCACCGAAAACCGGCACGCCGTGCCCGGCAAACATCAGTGACAGCTCGCGGGCCTTTTCCGCAGTGCGATTGGCAATGCGAATATGCGCCGGGTGTTCGTCAAGTAACGGGCCGAGCACGCCGCGTACTGCGCCGCCAGCGCCAAGAATAAGAATGCGCTGATCGCGCAACGGCCAGCCCAGATTTTCGCGTATATCGGTGACCAAGCCGATACCATCGGTGTTATCGCCATGCAGCCGACCATCCTGCTGCCACAGGGTGTTCACCGCGCCGGCATGACGGGCGCGGTCGCTGAGCTCGTCGCACAGCTCCCAGGCCTGCTCCTTGAATGGCAGGGTGACATTGGCGCCAATGCCACCATTATTGAAGAACTCGCGGACACTGCCGGCAAAATCATCCAGCGGTGCCAGAATCAGGCGGAAATCCATCGGCTGCTCACGCTGCGCCGCAAAGGCCGTATGGATTTGCGGCGAGCGCGAGTGATGCACCGGGTTACCGAACAGCGCAAACACCATCAGAGCCAGTCCCTCACCGGGAGAAATTTTTCATACAGCTCCGCTTCCGCAGAACCGGGTTCCGGTTGCCAGTCATAACGCCAGCTGACCAGTGGTGGCAATGACATCAGGATGGATTCAGTCCGGCCGCCGGATTGCAATCCGAACAGGGTGCCGCGATCGAACACCAGATTGAATTCGACGTAGCGGCCGCGGCGATAGAGCTGGAACTGGCGTTCGCGTTCACCATAGGGAACCTCCTTGCGCGCCTGCAGAATCGGTCGATAGGCCTGGATATAGGCATCTCCCACCGAGCGCATCAGAGCGAAGGCATTGTCGAAGCCGCCTGCGTTGTAGTCGTCAAAGAACAGCCCGCCAACACCGCGCGCCTCGCCGCGATGTTTGAGGAAAAAATACTCGTCGCACCATTTCTTGAAATGCGGATAGACATCCTCGCCGAACGGAGCGCAGGCGTCGCGGGCGGTGCGGTGCCAGCTGCGTACGTCGTCTTCATTACCGTAATAAGGCGTCAGATCAAAGCCGCCACCAAACCACCACACCGGCGCCTCGCCTTCTTTCTCGGCAATAAAGAAACGGACATTGGCATGGCTGGTGGGTGCGTAGGGATTGCGTGGATGAATCACCAGTGATACTCCCATGGCTTGCCAGTGACGCCCGGCCAGCTCGGGCCGGTGGGCGGTGGCAGATGGGGGCAGTTGCGTGCCGAACACATGGGAAAAATTGACCCCGCCCTTTTCAATCGCGGTGCTGTTTTCCAGTACCCGTGAGCGACCGCCGCCGCCTTCGGCACGTTGCCAGCTGTCTTCAACAAACTGGCCGCCGTCAACCTGCGCCAGTTGCGCACAGATGTCGTCCTGCAGTGTCAGCAGATAATGTTTGACGGCATCCGGATTTACATCCTGCATTAAAGCCTCATTGCCGCAAAACGGCCCTGCTTTCAAGGTCGATAATAGTAGACGGCCGCGCAGCGCGGTCGCATTGACCGGTGACAATAAAATCCAGATCCGCGCCCAGCTGTCGGGTGACCTGAAAGACATTGCGACAGGCCGGAGCACCAGCATGGTTGGCACTGGTGGATACCAGCGGGCCACCAGCGCGGCGGCACAGCTCGGTGGCAACCGGGTGCTGGCTGACGCGGACCGCCACTTTATCATGATCGCCCCGAATCCACGCCGGGGTCAGCGCGCTGGCGCGAACCAGATAGGTGGTTGCCAGTGGCCAGTGTTGCCGAAGCCGTTGCCGTTGTTCAGCGGTGAGCTCGACAAAAGGCGCCAACTGATCGAGATCGGCGCCGAGCAGAATCAGCCCCTTGCGCACCGGCCTGGATTTGATCTCCAGCAAACGCATGACCGCCGCCTGATTAAGCGGGTCGCACCCCAGACCATAAACCGCCTCGGTCGGGTAAGCGATAACGCCACCCTGATGTAATATGAGGGCGGCCTGATGAAGATGCATCCACATGGCAGCAGTCCTGTCCTGACGCCGGCTAAACAGAGCGAAGTGTAGCCGAAACAAGCGGCTGTGACTGACTGCGGCTCAGGAAAGTTCTGGCTGGTCATGACAGCGGGCATAGCCGCCGGGCACGCGGCGGATATCGCCACTGAGTTCCAGCTGTGATAACAGACGTGACAGCTCGCTGATGTCGATGGCGCTGCGAAGCTGGAGCTGGTCAATGCTGTTCGGGCCGCTGACGAAGTATTGAAGCAATGGGTGTGTGCTACCGGTGCTATTTGGCAGCGTGCTTTCTGCGACCATGGTCAGGCTGGAGAAAACGGCCAGCACATCCGCTACTGATTCAAGCCAGTTGGCGCCGTCCCGTAGCAACCGGTGGCAGCCCTTGCTGAGCGGATTATGGATTGAGCCGGGGATGGCGAAAACTTCCCGGCCCTGGGCGGCAGCGAGCCTGGCGGTAATGAGCGACCCGGAGCGTTCCGCTGCCTCAACAACGATGGTGGCCAGTGACAGGCCGCTGATCAGTCGATTGCGCTGCGGAAAAAACGCCGCCCGTGGCGGCAGGCCCGGGGGAAACTCGGTCAGCAGGGCGCCGTCCTTACTGATAATTTCCTCGGCCAGCGCCTGGTTGCGTGGTGGATAACAGGGGCCGGGGCCGTGCCCGAGCACTGCCACTGTGGTGCCGCCCTGCAGTGCACCCTCATGGGCGGCGCGATCAACACCGAGAGCAAGGCCGCTGGTAATGGTGAAGCCTGCGCCGGCCAGAGTCCGGGCAAAGCGGCGGGCGTTGTCGAGCCCTTCCGTCGAGGCGTGTCGGGCGCCGACCATGGCCAGCTGTGGCCGTGACAGCAGGGCCGGCTCTCCGCGCACAAACAACAGCGGCGGGGCGTCGTCGATCTGCCGCAGCAGATCCGGCCAGAGATCGCTGTCGGGTTCCAGCATTTGCCAACCACCACTGTGCAGCTGGTGCAGGCGGCGTGCGGCCTCGCCGCTGCCGAGGATTTCATTCAGCGTGGCGGCAGACCGGGGACGAATACGTGCCCGACGTTGACGTGCCGGACTGAGCAGGTCATTGGTGGATGAGAAGGGTTCCGCCAGCCAGCGTTGCAGCTCCGTGCTGTTGCCGCCACAGGCAAGACAGGCACTGAGCAGAAGGGTTTCGCGATCCATGCGAAGGTTCCGGGCATAAAAAAACCCGGTCAGGCTAGCACCGGGTTTTTGTTGTGCAAATGGCTGATGGATTACATATCCGGCATGCTGCCGGTGGGGTTGGTGGCCAGATCATTCATCCGGATTGGCACAGTTGCCTGAACAATCAGGCCGTAAGACACTTTCTCGAATACCCGGAACAGCACCATTGTGCCGGCCTTGACGCCCGGCAGTTTAACGGTGCCCTTGCGCACTGGATCCTTGATGACTTCGCCGTCCTGTACGACTTCCAGCACATGTCCATCGCGCAGGCCGTCACGGCTGCCCTTGTTAATCACGACGACGTCATTTCGGGCGACGCTGTGCAGGCGGTCGAAGAAGCGAATAATGCGAGCCTCAACCGCAGTGTCCGGAGCCGCGGGGTAGAAGATGGACTGCATCCGGCCTTCGCGGCTGGTAAACAGACGGTCTTCCGGACGGATATCTTCCTGGCTCTGGACTACCCGGAAAGTGCCCATTTCGCCGGCCCGATCGGTGGTCCGGACCATGCCGATCTTGAGCGCCTCGATGCCCAGGATTTCATTGGTTTCCGGGTCGACATAGCGATGGCCAACGCGGAACACACCGTAGGATTGAATCAGTTCGGCCCACTTGGTTACCGGGTCAAGTGCGTACACGGTGTCGCCTTGAGCGTACACCACGCGACGGTCGGCACCGGCAACAATATAAGGTGCCTGCGCCACTTCGTCCTTGGTGACAACAAGAGCATCACGCAGGAAGGTCTGGATACTGCTGACCGGAATGGTCGGAATGGCGGAGTCCAGTGGCAGCTCGCGCACTTCCGGTGACAGTTTCACCAGCGAGCCATCGGCCATCATCTTGACGGTTTCCTTCGGTGAATCCGTCGAGCGCTCTACCTGCAGCTGTGGCCGACCCTCAACATAGACCAGCTTGATCACATCGCCCGGGTAGATCAGATGCGGATTGTCGATTTCCTCGTTGACATGCCAAAGCTCCGGCCACTGCCAGGGGCTTTCGAGAAACTGACTGGAGATATCCCAGAGGGTATCGCCTTGCTTGACGTAGTAGACTTGCGGGTGTCCGTTCTTGAGGGTGACATCCGCCGAGGCCTGAAGGGCACCGAGACCCGCAACCGTCACCAGCAGTCCGGCGGACACGGCGCGCAGGAGCGATTTCATCATTACCGGATTCCTTTTATCATTATTGGCGTGGTCCCAAGTGCCTTGAACCGGGGGGCAAATCAGCCCGATTCAGGCAGTGTTTGGAGCCGATATTAGCAATGTGATCATAGCGTTAGCAACCATATTTAGAGTGCTGTCGCAACTTCAGGACCGGACTTATGGCTTTACTTGAGATACTCGAATTTCCGGACCCCCGTCTGCGCACCGTAGCAAAGCCGGTGGAAAAGGTGGATGACGCACTGCGCAAACTGATTGATGACATGTTCGAAACCATGTACGCCGCGCCCGGGATTGGTCTGGCTGCGACTCAGATTAATGTGCATAAGCGCCTGTTGGTGCTGGATATTTCTGAAAATGGCGACCAGCCGATGGTGTTTATCAACCCGCAGATCACGCCGCTTGGCAGTGACACCAAGCCGTATGAGGAGGGCTGCCTGTCGGTACCCGGCTTCCACGAGCTGGTGGAGCGGCCGGACCGGATTCTGGTCAAGGCGCTGGATCGCGATGGCCAGCTGTTCGAACTGGAGGCCGATGGTCTGCTGTCGGTATGCCTGCAGCATGAGGTTGATCACCTGGAAGGCAAGCTGTTCGTTGACCATGTGTCGCGGCTGAAGCGCGAGCGCATCCGCAAGAAGCTGGAAAAGGTCCAGCGGCACGCCTGATCCACTCTGTCATTTAGCCCACGAGGCCAGTCCCTTGCGCATAATTTTTGCCGGTACGCCGGAATTCGCCGCCGAGAGCCTGGTGGCGCTGCTCGCTTCCCCCCATCAGGTGATTGCCGTGCTGACCCAGCCGGACCGCCCGGCCGGGCGTGGCCGTGCCCTGCAGCCGAGCCCGGTCAAGCAGCTGGCGCTGCAGCATGGCATCCCGGTGCTGCAGCCGGAGAATCTCAAGGGCGAGGAGATTCAGGCCGAGCTGGCAGCGCTGACGGCGGACGTTATGGTGGTGGTTGCCTACGGCCTGATCATCCCCCAAGCCGTGCTGGCGCTGCCGAGGTTTGGTTGCATCAATGTGCATGGTTCGCTGCTGCCGCGTTGGCGTGGAGCCGCGCCGATTCAGCGTGCGATCGCTGCCGGCGACAGCGAAACCGGGGTCGGCATCATGCAAATGGAAGCTGGCCTGGATACCGGGCCGGTACTGCTCGAAGTGCGCACACCGATCAATCCGGAAGATACCGGCGGCTGCCTCCATGATCGCCTTGCCCGGTTGGGTGCCGAGGCGTTAGTGCAAGCGCTCGCAAACCTTGAAGGCCTTCAAAAAAAGGCGAAATCCCAGCCGGAGCAAGGGATCACTTACGCCCACAAGCTGACCAAGGAAGAGGCTGAGCTGGACTGGTCGAAGCCGGCTGCCCGGCTTGCTGGCGAGGTCCGCGCCTTTAACCCCTGGCCAGTCAGCTGGGTGGCCAGACCGGAAGGGCCGATGCGGGTCTGGGCAGCACAGGCGGCGGCCGGTCACGGCCAGCCCGGCGAAGTGCTGTCGGTGTCGCCGGCCGGCATTGAAGTAGCCTGCGGTGAGGGCAGTCTGCTGCTGACCGATATCCAGTTGCCTGGCAAAAAACCCCTGCCCGTGGCCGACCTGTTGCGCGGTCGCAGCGACCTTTTCCAGACGGGGCAGAAACTCTGATGGCCGACAACGTTCGCCTGCTGGCAGTGCGCTCCCTGATGAAAGTGTTGCCGGCAGAAGGCGGCGGCAAAAGTCTGCGCGAGGTACTGGCTGAGCAGCCGGTATTGCTCGCCGCCGAGCGTGGCCTGCTGGCAGACCTGCTGTTTGGCGTCTGCCGTCATTATCGTTTGCTTGATCACTGGCTTAACGAGCAGATGGACAAACCGCTGAAGAGCTCCGCCAGAGCGGTGCGGCTGGCGCTGCTGTGCGGTTTGCATGAGCTATGGTTCAGTGAGCGGCCACAGCACGCCGTGGTCAATGCCTGGCCGGATGTCTGCCGGGCGCTTAACGCGCCCTGGGCGGCCGGGCTCTGCAACGCCCTGCTACGCAAGGCCAGCAAGGTCGATGCCGGGCAGGTCAGCCGCCATCTTGATGTGCCCCTGCGCTGCTCGCTGCCGGACTGGCTCTGGCAGCGGCTTGATCAGGCCTGGCCCGAGCAGGCCAACGATATCGCCGAGGCTGCTTTGCTGCCGCCGCCCTTTACCCTGCGTCTGAGCGACCCGTCCATCGAGGCGGCGCTGATCGAGGATGGCCTTGAGGTGCGCCGCGGCCAGTTGTCGCCACAGGCGGCCTACCTCAGCCCTCCCCGTCCGGTGCAGATGTTGCCCGGTTTCAAGGATGGCGCCCTGTCGGTGCAGGACGAAGCGGCACAGCTGCCCGCGCTTCTTATAGAGGCGCCCGCTGGCGGGCGGATTCTGGATGCCTGCGCGGCACCCGGTGGCAAGACTGTGCAGCTGGCGGAGTATTTTCCTGATGCGGAACTGCTGGCACTGGACATAGATGCCAAGCGGCTCAAGCGCGTTCGCGACAATCTGGATCGACTGCATGGTAACGCCACGCTGGTTGTGGGTGATGCGGCCGAGCCTGCCGACTGGTGGGATGGCCAACTGTTTGATGCGGTGCTGCTGGATGCGCCCTGCTCCGCCACCGGCATCCTGCGCCGCCAGCCGGACCTGAAATGGCATCGCCGCGATAGCGATATCGCCACTCTGTGTGGTTTACAGACCCGGATACTGGATGCAATATGGCCGCTTGTCAGGCCGGGTGGCATGCTGGTTTACGCCACCTGTTCGATACTTCCGGAAGAAAACGCCGGGCAGGTGCAAGCCTTCCTGGCAAGGCACGGGGATGCCCGCGAAGATACGCCCGTTGAGGCCCGCTCGGTTATCACCTCCCACGGCTGCCAGCTGTTGCCGGTGGCGGATGGCCCTGACGGATTCTTTTTTGCCCGCCTGCGCAGAGCCGGTTGATAGCAGCATGCGTCGGAGTCCGGCATGAAAATCATCATTCTCGGTGCAGGTCAGGTTGGCGGCACCCTCGCTGAAAACCTCGCCGGCGAACAGAACGACATTACCGTTATTGATACCGACGGTGCTCGTCTTGCCGAGCTGGCCGAACGGCTCGATATCGGCACCGTGACCGGCCGTGGCTCCTACCCGGCGGTGCTGCGGCAGGCCGGCGCCGAAGACGCCGACATGCTGATCGCGGTGACCAACAGTGACGAGGTCAACATGGTTGCCTGCCAGGTGGCCTACTCACTGTTTCGTACGCCAACCAAAATTGCCCGCATTCGCGCCGCCGCCTATTCGCAGAAAGAAAAACTGTTTGGCAACGACGCCCTGCCAATCGATGTGATCATCAGCCCCGAGCAGGTCGTCACCGATTACATCAAGCGCCTGATCGAACATCCCGGCGCCCTGCAGGTGGTGAACTTTGCCGGCGGCCGGGTGCAGCTGGTGGCGGTGCGCGCTTATCACGGCGGCCCACTGGTGGGCAATGCGATTCGTCAGCTGCGCAAGCACATGCCCAACGTCGATACCCGGGTGGCAGCGATTTTCCGTCGCAACCGGCCGATCCTGCCGGAAGGCAATACCGTGATCGAGGCCGACGACGAGGTGTTCTTTATCGCCGCGCGCAACGATATTCGTGCGGTGATGAGCGAAATGCGCCGGCTCGAACACAACTACAAGCGCGTGATTATTGCCGGTGGCGGCAATATCGGTTTCCGTCTCGCCAAAAGCATCGAGAGCCGTTACAACGTCAAGATCATCGAGCGTAACGAAGATCGTTGTCAGGTGCTGGCCGAGCAGCTCCAGCACACCGTGGTCATGCATGGCACCGGCACTGATCGTGACCGGCTGGTAAAAGCCAATATCGAAAGCGCCGATGTGTTCTGTGCCCTGACCAACGATGATGAAGCCAACATCATGGCATCCCTGCTGGCCAAGCGCCTCGGCGCTCGCAAGGTGATGACCCTGATCAGCAACCCGGCTTATGTGGATCTGGTTCAGGGTCACGACATTGATATCGCTATTTCTCCGCAGCAGGCCACTATTGGCAGCCTGCTCACCCACGTCCGCCGTGGCGATATCGTTAACGTCTATTCACTGCGCCGAGGCGCCGCCGAAGCTATCGAGGCGGTTGCCCATGGCGATGCACGCAGCTCGAAAGTGGTTGGCAAACGCGTTGAAGATATTGATCTGCCTGAAGGCACTACCATCGGCGCGATTGTCCGTGCCGAAAAGGTGTTGATTGCCCACGATCATATTGTCATTGAGGCGGATGACCATGTCATTCTGTTCGTGATGGACCGTCGTCGCGTCCGCGACGTCGAGAAACTGTTCCAGGTCGGGTTTACCTTTTTCTGATATGCATCTTGCGCTGATCGCGAAGATTATCGGCATGTTACTGATGGTGTTCAGCATCACCATGCTGCCCCCTGTGCTGGTGGCCTGGCTCTATGAAGACGGGCTGCAGCTACCGTTCCTTACCGCGTTTGCTATCACCTTCGCCATTGGCCTGATTCTTTGGATGATGTTTTTCCGGGCGCGGGACGAACTGGGAGTGCGCGATGGTTTTCTGGTGGTCACGCTGTTCTGGACAGTGCTGGGGTTGATAGGAGCGTTGCCGTTCCTGCTGATCCTGAAGGTGTCGCCGACCGATGCGATATTCGAGTCCATGTCCGGATTGACCACGACCGGTGCCAGCGTGCTGTCCGGATTGGATTTTATGTCCCCATCATTGCTCTATTACCGCCAGCAGTTGCAGTGGTTAGGTGGTATGGGTGTGGTCGTGCTGGCGGTGGCCATTCTGCCTATGCTGGGTGTTGGTGGCATGCAGCTGTACAAGGCCGAGATTCCCGGGCCCATGAAGGAAGCCAAGTTGACGCCGAGAATTGCGGAAACGGCCAAGGCGCTATGGTATGTCTATCTGACCGTTACTGTTGCTTGCGCTACCGGTTACTGGCTGGCAGGCATGAGCGTTTTTGATGCCATTTGTCACAGCTTTAGTACCGTTTCCACCGGAGGCTTTTCTACCCGCGATGCCAGTATGGCGGCTTTTGATAGCGCCGCTCTGGATTGGGTGGGATCATTTTTCATGTTTCTATCCGGCGCCAGTTTTGCGTTGATGTTTGCCGCACTGCGCCGTGGCTCGATCCGCACCTTTTTCCGTGATCCGGAGTTTCGCTTCTATACCGGCCTGATGTTCTGCTACTTCGTTCTGGTCAGCACGGTGCTTTGGGTCTCCGGCACCTATGCAGTTCCCGGAGAAACGTTGCGCCACGCCGCGTTTCAGGTGGCCTCATTTAGTACCAGCACAGGTCTTACCAGCACTAACGCTGCCGGTACCTGGCCGGCGACCATCATGGTGCTGCTGGTGTTTACATCCTTTATTGGTGGCTGCGCCGGTTCGACCACGGCCGGGATGAAGGTTGTCCGGGCTGCTTTAATGCTGCATCAAAGCCTGCGCGAGTTGCGCCGACTGGTCTATCCGCATGGCGTTTTCGCCCTGCGCTTCGGCCGAAAAACCGTCAACGACCAGGTGTTACAGGCGGTATGGGGTTTTATCGGCGTTTTCGTTACTATAGCCGTCCTTCTGACCCTGGCGATGATGGCCACCGGGATGGATCTGGTAACGGCCTTCTCCGCCGTGGCGGCTTCACTGAATACTCTGGGTGTCGGTATCGGTGGCGTGGCCACCGGGTTTGGCCACATTCCCGATGTATCCAAATGGCTGATGTGTTTCGCGATGCTGCTAGGGCGTCTTGAGATTTTTACCATTCTGGTGCTGTTCACGCCGATGTTCTGGCGCCAGTAGTTCTGAGGAAATAACGACATGGCAAAGCATATCTACCCGCATGAAGGCGTGGTCAAGCGCGAGCACCGTGAACGCCTTCTCGGCCAGCGTGGTGTCACCCTGTGGTTCACCGGCTTGTCCGGTGCCGGCAAGTCGACGCTGGCGGTGGCCGTGGAAGAGGCCCTGCACAAGCTGGGCAACCTGACCTACATTCTCGATGGCGACAACATCCGTAGTGGCATCAACAACAACCTCAGTTTCTCGCCGGAGGATCGCAAGGAGAACATCCGTCGTATCGCCGAAATCGCCAAGCTGTTTCGTGAGGCAGGCGTGATTACCCTGACAGCGTTCATTTCGCCCTACCGTGAGGACCGCCAGCTGGCCCGTGATCTGGCCGGCACAGATGACTTCATCGAGGTGTTTGCCGATGCATCGCTGGATTCCTGCGAAGAACGCGATCCCAAGGGTCTGTACAAGAAGGCCCGTGCCGGGCAGATTCCGGAATTTACCGGCATCAGCGCGCCCTATGAAGCGCCGGAAAATCCGGAGCTGCATATCCGCACAGATCAGCAGAGCGTTGAGCAGTGCGTCGAGACGGTGCTGAACTATCTGCGCGAGAAAAAGCTCATCCAGGAATAACTGCCATATCTGTCGTAGGAGCGGCCGACCGGCCGCGATTTTTCCGGGCGGATCGCGGTCGATCGACCGCTCCGGGTTATTCAGATATTCCCTAAAAAAAAGCCGGATCGCGGTGCGGTCCGGCTTGCAGAAAAACCTGCTATATCAAGGGGTCTATTCAGCGGTGGTGGCAATATTGTTAACCCGCTTGCCGGTGCGGAACAGCTGGTCCATCTCCCCCTGGTAGTAGGCCTCGACCCGCGGGTTCATGACCTTTTTCCACAGCGGCGGGATCAGCGCCAGCACATACATGGAGGCATAGCCGCCTGGCAGCTGCGGGCTTTCCTCATAGTGACGCAGCACCTGATAGCGACGCTTGGCGTAAGCATGGTGGTCGCTGTGACGCTGCAGCTGGAACAGGGCGATATTGGTCAGCAGGTAGTTTGAATTCCAGCTGTGGGCCGGGGTGACCCGCTCGTACTTGCCGTTCTCCAGTACCCGGCGGTGCAGGCCGTAGTGCTCGATGTAGTTGATGATTTCCAGCGCCAGCGCGGCAAAGAAGCTCTGGCCGAAGAAAAACAATACGCCCATCCAGCCCCACAGGAGGTAAAAGATACCGGCCAGCGCAAACGAGATGCCGTACCACCAGATCAACTCGTTATCGATGCTGAGGAACTTCTTGCCCTTGCGTGCCAGATACTCTTTTTCCAGCCGCCAGGCGTTGATGAAGTTATGCGGGAAAGCATGCAGCAGGAAGGTATACAGGCCCTGATTGTAGCGTGAGGACGAGGCATCCTCCGGGGTCGATACCATCACATGGTGGCCGCGCACATGCTCTACCTTGAAGCCGGCATAGGTCACTGATGCGAGCAGCAGGCCGCCGGCCCAGTTCTCGATCTTCGGGTCCTTATGGATCAGCTCGTGACCAAGGTTGATAGCGATGATGCCGCCAATGGTGCCAATGGACAGTATCCAACCGAGCATGCCGAACCAGGAGTAATCGTTGACCATAAAAATGTAGCCACCCCAGAACAGCACGCCGAACCAGATCGGCACCATCAACAGGGTAAACCAGCGATACAGCTTTTCCTCGGACAGTGCCGGCACTTCCAGCGCCTCGTCCGGATTGGCGGAGTCCTTGCCGATGATGTAGTCCAGAATCGGGATGATCCCGAAGACGGTGAAATAGATGAACCAGGCCCAGTAATCCTGAGTGCCGGATTCGCGGCCGGCCAGCGCGCTCAGCGGCAGGATCGGCAACAGTGCCAGCCAGAACAGCGGGTAACCCACTTTCTTGACCTTCAGCATGATTTTCGGATCGACGTTCTCGAACATGACTGCACCCCGCATCATTTTTTTAATGTGCCATTGCGCAATGGCATGGTTTAAGCGTAGGCTCGTTTAACTGAGGTGTCAAACAATTCAGGTGTGATTAATGGTGTCCTGCCGACCGGCGGCAGGGGACGTCGCCGTGATTGCGCCAGTATCCCGGAACAGCAGAGGATAGCAGCCGATGAACATACGCAGTGCCAGCCTGAGTGAGCAGATTGCCAGTCATCTGGCCGATCAGATCGTTCGCTGGGAGCTGGCCCCAGGGGCCCATCTGGCCGAACTGGAACTGGCGCGGCGCCTTGATGTGAGCACCAACTCACTTCGCGAGGCCTTCCGGCTGCTGGAGCGTCAGCATCTGATCGAAATCCAGCCACGCCGTGGCGCGCGCGTTTGTGACGTCACTGAAACCCAGGTACGTGAACTGTACGACTTCCTGTTCCTGTTGCTCAGCGAGCTGGCCGCCCGGGCGGCGCGGACCTGGCAAGGTGAGCAGCTGGCTGATCTGGCCGCCATGCTGCCGAATTTCGAGCGTTTCCACGCCAGCAACGATATCGGTGCTGCCCACGAGGAGGCTTTCCGCTTTGTCTCGATTGCGGTGCAGCGCTTCGCCGGTAACCACTATCTGGCCGAAGACATCGAGGACCTGCTGCCGCTGTTGCGCCGCTATTCCTATCTGGCACTCAAGGAGGAGACCTCGGAGCTGGATGTATCCTTGCTGATCTTCCAGAACCTGCTGCGCAATGTTCTGGCTCGCGATGCCAGGGCCGCCGCAGCGGATATTCGCGAATACGGAGACAAGCAGTGCCAGATTGTGCTCCGCGCCATTGCCAAACGGGCCGCTGCCTGATCCGGCCAATGGCCCGATTGAACTCCTGACGGGGTTAGCACTCCAATCCGGCGAGTGCTAACATCTGGTCCATCCGACTCACGGGGGAAGCCATGAACACCCAGTTACAGCCGCTTCAGACTCTCGCCATCGGCGTGCCGGGCGACAATCTTGATGCCTATATTCGTGCGGTGAGCAGCGTGCCGGTACTGACCGTCGAAGAAGAGCGGGCACTGGCTGAGCGTCTCTACTTCAAGGACGATCTGGATGCTGCTCGCAATCTGGTGCTGAGCCATCTGCGTTTTGTCGTTCATATTGCCCGCAGCTACGGTGGTTACGGGCTGCCGATAGGCGACCTGATCCAGGAAGGCAATATCGGCCTGATGAAAGCAGTGCGTCGCTTCGACCCGACCAAGGGCGTGCGGCTGGTGTCCTTCGCCGTGCACTGGATCCGCGCCGAGATCCACGAGTTCGTGATTCGCAACTGGCGCATCGTCAAGGTCGCCACCACCAAGTCGCAGCGCAAACTGTTTTTCAATTTGCGTGGCCAGAAAAAGCGCCTCGGCCGACTGACGGTTGAGGAGGCGACCAAGGTTGCGGCCGACCTTGGTGTCACGCTGGCGGATGTGCAGGAGATGGAAGGCCGTCTCGGGGCTTTCGACACTACCTTCGACGCGCCGGAAGACAGTGATGATGACAGGGCCGTGCTGGCCCCGGCCCAGTATCTGGTGGCCGATGACGCTGATCCATCGGAAACCGTTGACCGTGATCAGCTTGATCAACGCCATGGCCGTCAGCTGAGTTTGGCGCTGAATAATCTTGATCAGCGCAGCCGCGACATCCTTGAGCGTCGCTGGCTGGCGGATAGCAAGGCCACGCTGCAGGAATTGGCGGATGAATATGGCGTGTCTGCCGAGCGGATTCGCCAGCTGGAAAACGGCGCCATCGGCAAGCTGCGTAACGCCATGCTGGTCTGATGGTACATGTAGGAGCGGCCGACCGGCCGCGATTCTGACGTGATCGCGGCCGGTCGGCCGCTCCTACAGTTTTTCGAAGACTACCAGCGTTCGCGAATCTCGTTGCCTGCCACTTCTTCAGTATTCTCCCGCGCTGTGACGGTGGTGCTGACCTTCAGCGTATTGCCAAAGGTGGCAACCAGCTGATCCCCCGGCTGCAACGCGGCGACACCACTTGGTGTGCCGGTAAGAATGATGTCGCCCGGTTCCAGGGTGAACACCTTGCTCATTTGCGCCACCAGTTGAAAAACCGGGAACAGCATCTGCGTGGTATTGCCGCGCTGACGCAGGGCGCCATTCACTTCCAGTGAAATCTCGATCGGCTGCTTCCACGACACGCCACGGGCATCAATAAATCCGGACACCGGGCAGGCGCCATCAAAAGCCTTGGCCCGCTCCCACGGATGGCCTTTTTTCTTCAATTCGTTCTGCACATCGCGAAGGGTCAGATCCAGGCCGAGACCAAACCCGGCCATACTCCATTGCGCCGTCAGCGCATCGACATTCTGCAAGCGCTCGCTCACCAGCAGCGCCATCTCGATCTCGTGATGCACTTCACCCTGATCGGTCGGAATGTTGAAAGACGGCGCCATCGGTACCAGCGACGAAGCCGGCTTTATAAACAGGATCGGTGCGTCCGGCACTTCATTGCCCAGCTCGCGAGCATGCTCGGCATAATTGCGGCCAACACAGACGACCTTGCCAACCGGCAGGTCGATGGCCGAGCCGTCAATCCAGCGATGCTGATAACTCATGTGGCGCTCTCCTCACGTTGCAGGCGACAAGCCTGCCGCGTGTGGTTTGTTGGGGTTGGCGGTGAACGTCGACGGCCGGGGTGATAATCAGGGGTGGCCGGGACACGCACGAGTACGTCCCTGTAGCTCCTCTCCGCCATCCATGGCTCCGAGGGTCCCGGCCACCCCTGATTATCACCCCGGCCTCGCATCGTGCCATTTCCAGATATTGCGTCACGGCAGGCTTGTCGCCTGCAACGTGTGACAGTGTTACAGATCGAAAATCTTCCCGGGATTCATAATCCCGTTCGGGTCAAACGCTGCCTTCACGGCCTTCATCAAAGCGATCTCTTCCGCCGAACGGGAGTAACCGAGATAAGCCTTCTTGGTCCGCCCCACCCCGTGTTCCGCCGAAATCGAACCGTTGTATTTCTCGACAATCTCGAACACCCACTTCGACACATTATTGCAGCGGGCAAAGAACTCTTCTTTCGGCAGATCCGCCGGCTTGAGAATGTTCAGGTGCATGTTGCCGTCACCGATATGGCCAAACCAGACAATCTCGAAGTCGGGATAATTCGCCTGAACAATCGCATCCACTTCCTCAACGAAATCCGGCACCCTGGCAACCGTCACGGAAATATCATTCTTGTACGGCGTATAAACGGAAATGCTTTCGGAAATGCGCTCACGTAACTGCCACAGCTGCGCCGCTTGCGCCAGCGACTGGCTCATCACCCCGTCCAGCACCCAGCCTTTTTCGACACAGTCCTCGAACAGCGCCATGGCGTCGTTCATCACGCCTTCCGAACTGCCTTCAAACTCGAGCAGGCAGTAGAACGGCGCTTCAGCTGCAAACGGCCGCGGCACGCCATGAGCCAGCACATGGGCCATGGCCTTGTCGGAGAAAAACTCGAATGCGGTCAGATCAATCTTCGACTGGAACGCATGCAGGATGCTCATCACTTCGCGGAAGCCCGGCGCGCCAAGCACCAGCACGGTCAGGTTGTTCGGCTGGCGGGCCAGCTTCACCGTCGCCTCAACGACAAAGCCGAGCGTGCCCTCCGAGCCGATCATCAGGTGGCGGAAGTCATAGCCGGTGGCGTTCTTGACCAGACCCTTGTTCAGGTCGAGTAGCTCGCCCTTGCCGGTCACCACCTTCAGGCCGAGTACCCAGTCGCGGGTCATGCCGTAGCGGATCACCTTGATGCCGCCGGCGTTGGTGCCGATGTTGCCGCCGATATTGCTGGAGCCAGCGGAGGCAAAATCTACCGGATAAAACAGGCCCTGCTGCTCGGCAAATTCCTGCAGCTGCTGGGTAATGACACCGGGCTGGACGGTCACGGCGCGGTCGAACGGGCTAAAATCCAGAACCTTGTTCATCCGGTCAAATGCCACCACCACTTCACCGTCGGCGGCCACCGCCGCCGCAGACAGGCCGGTGCGGCCACCGGATGGTACCAGCGCAATGCGATGCTCGTTGGCCAGCCGGACAATGGCCTGCACCTCTTCCGTTGTTTCCGGCAGCAGTACAGCCGAGGGCGCCGGCGCCCAGACCCTGGTCCAGTCCACGCCATAGCGTTTCAGGCTGTCTTCGTCAGTCAGGCAACGGGCGCCCAGCAGCGGGCGAAACAGGTCGGCAACGGCGGACATCAGGGCTCTCTCTGTTAACCGGCTCGGCTGGGCCGGGGAATCAGCCGGGAAATATGCCGGACCAATCGGTCACCAGTGCAGCAGGACTGGCGTGATCCGGGGCGCGCTATGGTACCATACGCGCCCTCTTTTCCAGCTACCGGGCAGCTTCTCCATGGCCAAGACGTCTTTTGAAAAGGACAAGATCCGCATCGTGCTTCTTGAAGGTATTCATGAGTCTGCCGTGGAGCACATGAAGTCCCAGGGCTACACCAATATCGAATCGCTGAAAGGCGCCCTGACCGGCGACGAGCTGAAGGAAAAGGTACGTGATGCCCATGTCATCGGCATCCGTTCCCGTACTCAGCTGACTGAAGACATCTTTGAAGCCGCTGAAAAGCTGATGGCAGTGGGCTGTTTCTGTATCGGCACCAATCAGGTGGACCTGAATGCGGCGCTGGTCCGCGGCGTGCCGGTATTCAACGCGCCCTACTCCAACACCCGTTCGGTGGCCGAGCTGATCATCGCTCACATTATCAACCTGATGCGCGGCATCGCCGAGCGCAATGCTTCCTGCCATCGCGGCGGCTGGCTGAAAAATGCCAGGGACAGCTACGAAATTCGCGGCAAGAAACTCGGCCTGGTCGGATACGGCAACATCGGCGCACAGGTGTCGGTGATGGCGGAATCGATGGGCATGAAGGTGTTCTTCTATGACGTCGTCACCAAGCTGCCGCTGGGCAACGCCAGCCAGGTGCAAAGCCTCAATGAGCTGCTCGGCATGTGCGATGTGATCAGCCTGCACGTTCCGGACACTGCAGAAACCCGCTGGATGATCAAGGAGCCGCAGATCCGCGCCATGAAGAAAGGCAGCTATCTGATCAACTATGCGCGCGGCAAGGTGGTCGATATCGACGCGCTGGCTGCGGCAATCAAGGATCGTCACCTGCTCGGTGCGGCCATTGACGTATTCCCGGAAGAACCGAAATCCAGTGATGACGAGTTCATCTCGCCGCTGCGTGAATTCGACAACGTGATCCTGACCCCGCACGTTGGCGGTTCCACTCAGGAAGCACAGGAAAACATTGGCGCCGAAGTGGCGGAAAAGCTGGTTCGTTATTCCGACAACGGCTCCACCCTGAGCGCGGTAAACTTCCCGGAAGTATCGCTGCCGGCGCACCCTGGCATGCACCGCCTGCTGCACATTCACCAGAACGTGCCGGGCGTGCTCAGCAAGATCAACAGCGTATTTGCCGAAAATGGCATCAATATTGGCGGTCAGTATTTGCAGACCAACGCCAAAATCGGTTACGTCGTGATCGATGTGGACTCCGGGTACAGCCAGCTGGCGCTGGAAAAGCTTCGCGATATTGAAGCTACCATCCGCACCCGCGTGTTGTTCTGATCAGGACCCCGCGCATCGCGCGGGGCACTATCCCGCTGTTCCTTCCCCCTCGTCCTGCACTGGCACGCCCTGAAGCAGTCGTTTAGTATCACCCGGGTTAATCATTTCTTCTGACCGGGGGGTTCCATGGAATTGAGGATGCTGGCTGTGCCGGCGCTGCTGCTGTCACTGTCCGGATGTGCGTCGATATTTTCCAGCTATCCCGCGCAGGCCGACAAATGGATGGTCAGCTACCAGAACGGCCAGACCGAGGCGCTGCTGACCCAGCTGACCCCGAAGATGTCCGAGCAGGACGGCCTGCTTTACAGCCTTGAGGCCGGGCGTTTTGCCCAGCTGGGCGGCCAGCCCGACACCAGCAAACAGGCCTTCGAGAACGCTTTCCTGTTTTTTGAAAAGAAAGATGACCAGGCGCGTCTCAGTGCCGGCGGTGCGGTCAGCGGTACCGGCGCCATGCTCACCAATGACAACGCCCGGCCCTACTCCGGCCGCGATTACGAGCGCATCTTTGCCCATTCCTATCAGGCCCTGAACTACCTCAAGCTGCGTGACGCTGAAGGGGCAGCTGTCGAGTTGCGCCGTGCCAATCTGGAGCAGACCGTGGCCGCCCAGCGGCGCGAGAAGGAGCTGGCCAAGGTGGAGGAGAAGGCGGCTGAAGAAGAAGTCGATGTCAGCCAGCACGAGGGCAGCTTTGCCGGCCTGAATGAGGCCGCAGGGCGGGTCAAGAGCTCGTTCCAGAACGCTTATACGTTCTACCTGTCAGCCGTGTTCTGGGAGGCGGTGCGCGACTACAACGCGGCACTGGTCGACCTGAAACGTGCCTACGAGATCAACCCGGATGCCCTGTTTATCGAAGAGGATATCCGTCGGCTCCAGCGGCGCATGGGTGACAGAAGGGTTGAAGCCCGGGTGCCCGGTCCCGAGGAAGGCAGTCTGGTGGTGTTGTTCGAGCAGGGCCGAGTGCCGCCGAAACGTGAAATCAGCCTGCCGATTCCGACCATTCACGGTGCCTTTGCCGTCGCCTTCCCGACCTATGACCCGGCCGACATCGTCGCTGCCGTCCCCCTGACGGTGGCCGATACCGAAGGTAACGGTGTGCTGCGTACCCAGGTGATTGCCGAGGTGGGCGCCATGGCTGCGCGCAGCCTGCGTGAGGAGTTGAAGGGCATGATCGTGCGCCAGACCCTGCGGGCGGCGACCAAATACGCCTTGCAGAAGCAAGCCAATGACGCCAACCCGTTGGCCGGCTTTGCAACCAATATCTATAATCTGGTGTCGGAGAGAGCGGATTTGCGCAGCTGGATGTCACTGCCTATGTATGTACAGGCAGGCCGCAGCATTGTGCCGGCAGGGCAAAAACAGATTATGCTGTCCGGAGCCGGGGTAAATCAGACCGTCGATATAGAAGTCTCGCCGGGCGGCACCACCATCGTCCGCGTTATTACCACCGGCGGTGTGCCGGTGATTGAAACCTATCGAATGTAAGGAGTGCTGAGATGAAAAAATGGCTGGTATTGCTGCTGCTGCCGCTGGTGCTGGTATTTACGGGTTGCTCGTCGAGCAATATGTCGGCTATCGAAGAGCAGGATGACGGTACCCGGGCAACCTATCTGAAATCGAACAACTCGCTGCTCTACAGCCGCCTCGGCATTCGTGATCCGAAGATGACCATGGCCGGTGACCTGATGCGTGCTCAGGCTACTTTGGAGAACCGCTGGAAATTCAAACTGGATTTCCAGTACAAGGTGAAGTGGTTCAACGCAGACGGTTTTGAAATCGCTCCGGAAGGGCGGCCCTGGACCACCGTGGTGATGCCGGGTCGTACCCAGTTGAACATTCAGGCCACCGCACCGAACCCGACCGCGACACGCTTTGAGGTTTGGGTTCAGGAATAAACTTCCGTTAACACTGTCTGGCTATAACCAAAGAGAAGGAATAAATCATGAAAAAGGTATGGATCTTTGCCCTGCTGGCCGTGGCCATGTTGTCCGGTTGCCAAAGCGTGCAGTACGGTGATGCTACCGCTTCGGAAACCGTGAACACCGATTTTGGCTCCACCGACTTGCAGATGATAGCGGCAAAAATGGTCGATGATCTGCTGGCGTTCCCGCCGGTGGTGCAGATTACCGCTCAACGCCGTCCGGTAGCGTTTGTTGACCGCATCAAGAACAAGACCACCGAGCACATCGATCTTGAGTCGGTCACCGACACCATCGAAAGCAAGCTGATCAACTCCGGCAAGTTCCGCTTTGTCGATATGAGCGTGGTCGAGCGTGTACGCCAGCAGCTGGAATACCAGCGTGACAGCGGCATGGTCGACGATCAGCAGGCCATGATGATGGGCCGTCAGGTCGGCGCCGAGTACATGCTGTATGGCAACATGTCGAGCATCGTCAAGCGCGACAGCAGCACCAAGGATGTTTACTACAAGTTCACCCTGAAGCTGATGCATCTGGAAACCGGCATTATCGAATGGTCGGGTGAGAAAGAAATTCGCAAGTCAAAAAGTCGCGGCTGGATTGGTCTCTGATTCAGGCAGCGGATTTGGAAAAAGGCGGCGTGGCCGCCTTTTTCGTCTGAGGGAGAAGAGCTATGAGAAAAATACTCGGTTTTCTGATTCTGCTGGCATCGCTGCCGGCCTGGGCGGCAACTGATACTGTATCCGCGCGCGGCGAAGGCTTCGGCAATACTGCCGATCTGGCCGTGGGCAATGCGTTGGTGGAAGCGGTGCGACAGGCCGGCGGTGTCACCGTGGCGCTGGACCCGGCGTTCCGCCGTCAAATTCATGAATTCGTCATGCAGCAGAAAGGCGATGCGGTGGTATGGGAAAGCCAGACCACCAGCGTGCCGGAGCCGCAGGTGCCAACCCTTGGTAATGTAAAGTCCTACAAGATTGCCTCGGTTGAACGGCAGGATGAGAAGCTTTGGCGTGCTGTTGTTGACGCTGAAGTGCTGGTGTACAAATCCGTGCTCGGCGATCGCACTAATCTGCCATCCATTGCGGTTGAGACTTTTGCCTCCGCCAAAACCCATTTCAGCCTGAACAAGAGCAAGGTTCCGGCAGATTCCGTGTTGCCGCGACTGCGCATTGACCTGATCGATGCGTTGACCCAGTCCGGGCGTTTCCGGGTGCTGGACCGTGACTTCAACGCGGCCATTGCCCGCGAGAATCAGGTGCTGCAGGGCACGCTGGATCCGGTCGAGAAAACCAAGCAGGCCCGCGAGCTTGGTGCTGACATGATTGTTGTCGGTCTGGTCGAGGACTTCAGTGTTGGCACTGGCAAACGTGCTTTCTATGGCGCCAGATTCAATGATTTCCGGCCGCGTTTCCGGGTGCGCTATCGTGTTATCGAGACCGCTACCCGTGAAGTGGTATGGAGCAGCACGTTCGTGTACGAAGCGCCGGAAGATCTGCTGCGCGAGCGCTATATCGACATCGAGCGTGATTATCCGAACGAACCGGAGCAGTATGCCTACGCCGTTTATCCTGACATCGCCCGCGCTATCAGTGGTGAAATCATTGATACCCTGTACCCGGTGCAGATTATCAACGTCGAGAGTGCCGACGCAGTGTATGTGAGTCAGGGCAACGGCCGGATGGCGCCCGGTGATACCTTTCATGTCCACCGTCGTGGCAAAACCATCAAAGACCCTGACACGGGATTTGACATAAAACTGGAAACTGACTCGCTGGCAAAACTGGAAGTGGTCCGCGCTGCGCAGGGATTCGGTATTGCCAAGGTGATTGAGGGGGAAGCAGGTGCACTGCAGAACGGAGATATTCTGCGTCGTGCGGTGGCTGTGATGCCGGAAAAAAATCTGCCGCCGCGCCGGGAAACACCAGGCTCTTCAGAACAGCCCATCCAGTGGTGATATAACCCGCCAGTAAAAAGCCCGGCAATGCCGGGCTTTTTTACTACAGCAGGATTACTCCCAGAAACGCCACCAGTTTTTCTGCTCCGGAGCACGGGATTCCTGGCCTTGCTCCGAGCCCTTTCCGGTGGAAGGATGCTCGTCACGCTTGGCCATGCCCGGCGGGACTTTCCTGGCTTCGTCAGCCGTTTTCTTACCGGATTCCCCGGTTTCCTCGGCGGCATCTTCTGCCGATTCCTCACCGCTCATGACATCGTCGCTCGCCTTGTCGGCCGACTCTTTCTCTGCAGCACCTTTTTCCTTGCCCTTGCCCTTGCCAGCCTGATGCATATCAGCGCCTTTCTCACGCATCCCTTCTTTTGTCTGCATGGTCATCGGTGCCTTGCCATGATCATCCGCATAAGCCGGCGCCATAACAGCACCCGCCAGAATCAGACCGGCAACCAGTTTGTTGTATCGCATCTGGGATACCTCCTAGAGTGATGGGACAAACAGAGTAACGGAAACAGTCAGCAGGTAAACAGCGGATTGTTGTGAGTTTGTGAACGCAGCCAAAACGAATCAGGATGCCATCAGGAATATCCGGGGTCTATCAGGCCAGATGACGGTCGAGAATGGCATTGATCCTGGCACGGAAGGCTGTCGATTCATTGGCCAATTGATGCCGAGCCCCGGGCAGCACATGAATTTCGGGGCTGGAAAACTTGTCCTCGATAACATTCAGGTTGTGGCGCCAGTCCACGGTTTCATCAAGATCGCCCTGAATGATCACCGGTGAGATCTTGACCCGACTGCTGTTCTCGAAATCCGGAATCCACCGTTTAAGCGCTGAAACCCAGCGCGAGGACAGCACCGGTGACTGCAGTGGATCCATATGCTGAAGAAAATGAACAAAATCCGGATCATTGGAGTTGGTGCGAAACACGCGCCGGACATTTTCCCGGAACGGCCGTACCACACTGTGCAGCAAGGCGCCGTAGCGCCAGTTTGCCGGTCGCACCAGTGGTGCCAGCAGAATCATTTTCTCAAACGGAAACGGTTCACCGAGGCCGCTCGTATGCAATGCGTAGTCCATCACAATCGCGCCGCCGGTGCTTTGCGCTATCACATGCCAGGGTCGGGGAAAGGAGTTGGCCTTATTGGCCAGACACTGGCTGAGCACATCACGGTAAATGCGGAAGTCCTCGATTGCCGCGCGTGGACCGGAAGACAAGCCATGACCGGGCAGGTCATAGGCCAGCACCGCATAGTTCAATTCAAGCAGATGACGAATCACATGACGGAACAAGCCAACGTGATCGAAGTAGCCGTGACAGACCAGCACCGAGCCACGCGGTGTCGGCGGCCGCCAGGCATGTACGGCAATGGCATGATCGGCCGCCTCGAAGTAACCGAATGCATGCAGCAGATCAGGGAACTGGCTGGAGAAGTCGATCCCGTAGTAACGGGCATAACGCTGCGCCTCACCACTAATGGACTGGGGCGACTCCCAGTCCAGCGGTTGCCAGCTGTGCTGAATGCGATCGATATCAAACGGCTTGCTCACCTGTTCTCCCACCCGGCGGACCGACTCCATGATACGGTGATCCGGGTCGGTTCCCAGTCGTAAATCCATTTCACCCGCCGCGCAGCCATGTTCGGGCTGAATGTTGCCAGACCGCGTGCCACGATATCGCGCCCGGCCCGGATCAGTGGGGAGTGGTGATGGAACAGATTCATATTTTCGCGGGCAAGTTTCTGTACCCGGGAACAACGTTCGGCACGTTGCTGTTGAAACTGCGCGGCGGCATCTTGCGCACCTGTAGCAATCAGGCCGCTCAGCACCCAGGCATCCTCGATGCCCATGGCCGCACCCTGGGCCAGAAACGGCAGCATTGGATGTGCCGCGTCGCCGATCAGAATAATCCGGTCACGATACCAGTTGCTGATCGGGTCGCGGTCAAACAATGCCCAGCGATAGCAGGTTTTCGGGTCGGCGTGGGAAAGCAGCTCGAACAGGGTCGGGTCCCAATCAGCAAAATCATACAGCAGGTCGCGCAGTGACGCCGGCGCATTCCAGGACTCTTCCTGCCAGTCACTTTGTTCGCGTACGGCAACAAAGTTGATCAGCTCGCCACCGCGCAGGTAATAGATCACTACATGACCACCGGGACCCATCCACAGATTGGCCCAGGGCGGTGGAAGAAGTGATTCCGGCACCGCATCCCTATGCAGCAGGCCGCGCCAGGCGACATTGCCGGTGAAGCGCGGCAGCTGGTTATCGCGCACCACATAATCGCGGCAGCGTGAATGAATGCCGTCGGCACCAATCACCCAGTCCGCCGTCAGGCTGTCGCCATGGCGGATCATCAGGCTGGCGCCATCGCCTTCACTGATAATCGCTTCAACATGCTGGCTGGTACGGATGCAGCCCGGATCATTGGCCAGCACCGCGTCCAGCAGCACCTGTTGCAGGTCTGCGCGATGGATATGCAAATAGGGTGAATGAAAGTGCAGCGAAGCAAACCGCAGCAGCGCCGATTCCTGGCCGCTGCGCCAGTTGACGCTGCGGATGCCTTCCGGCAAGAAGCCCTTTGCCAGCAGCGCCGGTTCCAGCCCCAGCTGGCGTAACACGGACATGGCGTTCGGGCTGAGCTGCAAGCCGGCGCCGATTTCCTTCAAGGCGTGGGATTGCTCCAGCACAATCGGTTTCAGCCCGCGCTGCTGCATCGCCAGCGCGCAGGTCAGGCCGGCAATGCCGGCGCCAACAATGATGACGGAAGGACGGGCGTCCACTTCAGGCAGGCTCCGTGAAAGTCACATACTCTTTATACGCCGGATGTCAGCCTGATACACCGGGCGATACGGGCTGAAATTGACTCCGATCAGTTTCCGCTCTGATCCGGTGCGGCCTGCCAGGGCCAACGCCCGGTCAGTTCGACCTCCAGGGTAAAACTGAGGAAGGTCCGGATGGCGACCACGGCGGCGAGAATGCCGATCGACTCCAGTGTCAGATCAACGGCTACAGTGTGAATAATATCGGCAGCGATCAGCAATTCCAGGCCGAGCAGAATGCCTCTGCCCAGCTGCTGCCGGAATTCAATGAACACTGCCTCAACCGGCAGGCGGCGTAACAACTGCCATGCTGCCCGAAACAGTGCATAGAAAGAAATCAGCACGATCAGGCTGATGCCAAGCGCTTCAATGGCACCGGCTGAGTACTCGGCAAATGGTGCAATCCAGTCAGACATCGTTTGGCCTATCCGGAAAATTGATAAAGCCGACGTCAGCCGGCCCTCCTGCAGCCTTCTCTCGGGGCTTACTTCACCCGCGGGTCCAGTTCCCCCTTGCTGTAGCGGCCGGTCATGGCATCCAGCGACAGCACCTTGATCTTGCTGGCCTGGCCAGCGGTGCCGAACGCTTCGTAACGGGCCAGACAGATTTCTTTCATCGCCTTGGTAGCCACCGCCAGATACTTGCGCGGATCAAACTCGGCCTTGTTCTGTGCCAGGAAGCGGCGGATAGCACCTGTCGAGGCCAGGCGCAGGTCGGTATCGATGTTGACCTTGCGCACACCGTGCTTGATGCCCTGAACAATTTCTTCCACCGGCACGCCGTAGGTTTCGCCGATATCGCCACCGAACTCATTGATCACCTTCAGCCATTCCTGCGGTACGGAAGAAGAGCCGTGCATCACCAGATGGGTATCCGGAATGCGGGCGTTGATGGCCTTGATGCGATCAATGGCAAGAATGTCGCCAGTCGGCGGGCGGCTGAACTTGTAGGCGCCATGGCTGGTGCCGATGGCAATGGCCAGCGCATCGACCTTGGTTTTCTTGACGAAATCAGCTGCTTCTTCCGGGTCGGTCAGCAGCTGGCTGTGATCAAGCACGCCTTCGGCACCGACGCCGTCTTCTTCACCGGCGGTGCCGGTTTCCAGTGAGCCGAGGCAGCCCAACTCACCTTCCACCGAGACGCCACAGGCGTGGGCAAAGTCGACCACGGTGCGGGTAACGCGGACGTTGTAATCGTAATCGGTCGGCGTCTTGCCATCTTCGCCGAGCGAGCCGTCCATCATCACCGAGGAAAAGCCGAGCTGGATCGAGCGCTGGCAAATCGCCGGGCTGGTACCGTGATCCTGATGCATCACCACCGGGATATGCGGGAATTCCTCAATCGCCGCCAGAATCAGATGGCGCAGAAACGGCGCGCCGGCATATTTGCGCGCGCCGGCGCTGGCCTGCACGATCACCGGCGAGTCGGTCTGATCCGCCGCTTCCATGATGGCGCGCATCTGCTCCAGATTGTTGACGTTGAAAGCCGGTACGCCGTAGCCGAATTCGGCCGCGTGGTCGAGCAGTTGGCGCATGCTGATCAGTGCCATGACAAGGCTCCCTTATTGACCGCGTGTTTCAAGAATGGCCACTGCCGGCAACACCTTGCCTTCGAGAAACTCGAGGAAGGCGCCACCACCGGTGGAGATATAAGACACTTTATCGCTAATACCGTACTTGTCTACCGCTGCCAGCGTGTCACCGCCGCCGGCGATCGAGAAGGCATCGCTGTCGGCAATGGCTTCGGCCAGCTCTCGGGTGCCGTTGCCGAACTGGTCAAACTCGAACACGCCGACCGGGCCATTCCAGACAATAGTGCGCGCTTCTTTCATCAGCGCGGCAAAAACGTGGGCGGTCTTCGGGCCGACATCGAGAATCATGTCGTCGTCGGCAACGTCATCGACATTCTTCACCGTCGCCGTGGCGCTGGCGGCGAACTCCTTCGCTACCACCACATCCACCGGCAGCGGAATCTGTACCTTCACGGCAATACGTTTGGCGGACTCGAGCAGGTCCGGTTCATACAGCGACTTGCCCACCGGCTTGCCGGCAGCGGCGAGGAAGGTATTGGCAATGCCGCCGCCGACAATCAGCTGGTCAACCTTGTCGGCCAGCGATTCGAGCAGCTCCAGCTTGGTCGATACTTTCGAGCCGGCGACAATCGCTACCAGCGGCTTCTCCGGTTTGTCGAGGGCACGGCCGAGTGCATCCAGCTCTCCGGACAGCAGCGGGCCAGCGCAGGCAATCGGGGCAAACCTGGCCACGCCGTGAGTAGATGCCTGAGCGCGGTGGGCAGTACCGAAGGCGTCCATGACAAACACATCGCACAGCGCGGCGTACTGCTTTGATAGCTCTTCGTTATCTTTCTTCTCGCCCTTGTTGAAGCGAACATTCTCAAACAGCACTACTTCGCCTTCAGCCACCTCAACACCGCCGAGGTAATCACGGATCAGGCGCACTTCACGGCCGAGCAGTTTGCCGAGGTGATCGGCCACCGGGCGCAGCGAGGCGTCATCATCAAACACGCCTTCTTCCGGACGGCCGAGGTGCGACATCAGCATCACCCGGGCGCCGGCTTGCATGGCGTGACGAATGGTCGGCAGGGACGCCTGAATACGGATATCCGAGGTCACACGGCCGTCTTTCACCGGCACGTTGAGATCTTCACGAATCAGGACGCGCTTGCCTTTCAGGTCCAGATCAGTCATCCGCAGGATGGTCATGGTGTGTCCTCAATTACGAATCAAGTGTTGTGTGATTGTTGTGTGCCAGAGCATCGACCAGATCCAGCAATCGGTTGGCGTAGCCCCATTCGTTGTCATACCAGGCGACGATATGCACCAGATCGCCCTGAATCCGGGTTTGCGTGGCGTCGTAAATCGCCGACTCCGGACGATGATTGAAATCACTGCTCACCAGTTGCTCGGTGTTGTAACCGAACAGCTCCGGATGATTTTCGCTGGCGGTTTCAAACAGCTGATCAATTTCGGCCACGGTCGGCGTGCGCCGCAACGCCAGCGTCAGATCGACCATGGCCACATTCAGTGTCGGCACCCGAATCGAATCGCCGCTGATCCGGCCGGCCAGTTGCGGCAACACTTTCTGCACCGCGCCGATGGCACTGGACGTGGTCGGCACAATATTTTGCGCCGCTGCCCTGCCCCGACGCGGGTCGCGATGGACATGATCCAGCAGCGACTGGTCCGAGGTGTAGGCATGGATCTCTTTCATCAGCACCTGTTCCACGCCGTACTCGCGATCCAGCAAGGCCAGCAGCGGGGCAATACATTGGGTCGTGCAGGAGGTGGCGGACAGCACCCGGTCGTTATTCTGCAGCGCCTCGTGATTGACGCCCCACACCATCAGCGCATCGGCATGATCAAACGGCACGGCGCCGATCATCACCCGTTCGGCGCCGGCACGCAGATGTTCCGAGGCATCTTTATGGCTGCGAAACTCGCCGGTACATTCCAGCACCAGATCGACGCCCGTCTGTTTCCACGGCAGCCGCGCCGGATCCGGTTCGTGCAGCAATTGCGGCGCGTGATTGCCGACCCGCAGGCGGCCATTCACCAGTTCAACCTGCTCCAGAAACACGCCATGGGCGGTATCGTATTTGGTCAGGTACAAAAGATCTTCTGCAGAGCCGAGATCATTGATCGCCACCAGGGCAAACGGTGCCACCCAGCCGCTCGCTTCGCGCTCGACCAGAGCACGAACAAAAGAGCGGCCGATGCGGCCATAGCCATTCAGGGCGATTTTCACGTCAGATCAGTTCCTCTACGGCACTGGCAACAGCGTCCGCGGTGATACCGAAATGTTTGAACAGGGCCGGCGCCGGCGCCGAAGCACCGAAGGTGCTCATGCCGATAATGCGGCCATCGAGACCAACGAAGCGGTACCAGTAATCCTTGATGCCCGCTTCCACGGCAACGCGATTGCGCACGGCGGACGGCAGCACTGTTTCCTGCCAGCTTTGATCCTGCGCCAGAAACTCTTCTACACACGGCATCGACACCACGCGCACATTCTTGCCTCTTGTGCCATCGGGTCGAGGGGCGCCCAGTTTCTCGGCGGCCTGCATGGCGATTTCCACTTCAGAACCGGTGGCAATAATGATCGCCTCCGGCGTGCCGCTGCCGGTTTGTGCCAGCACATAACCGCCGCGGGCAATCTCGGCCAGCTTGGCATCATCGCGCTTCATGCACGGCAGGTTCTGACGGCTGAACACCAGCGCACTGGGGCCATCGGTGCGCAGAATCGCCTGCTTCCAGGACACTGCCGATTCGACCGTGTCGCACGGGCGCCAGGTGCGCATGTTCGGGGTCAGGCGCAGGCTGGCCAGCTGTTCAATCGGCTGGTGGGTCGGGCCGTCTTCGCCCAGACCAATCGAGTCGTGGGTGTACACCAGAATATTCGGCTGGCCCATCAGTGCCGCCATGCGCACCGCGTTGCGTGCGTATTCCATAAACACCAGGAAGGTGCCGCCATACGGACGCATGCCGCCGTGCAGCACCATGCCGTTCATAATCGCGGTCATGCCGAACTCGCGCACGCCGTAATGAATGTAGTTACCGTTGGCATCTTCACCGGTGATCGACTTGCAGCCTTTCCAGACGGTGTTGTTGGAACCGCCCAGGTCAGCAGAGCCGCCAGTCAGTTCCGGCAGCAGCGGGCCGAACGCATCCAGCGTGTTCTGGCTGGCCTTGCGGGTGGCAACCTTTTCCATTTTTTCCTGACAGGCTTTAACAAAGGCATCGGCCTTGTCAGCAAAATCCGCCGGCAGTTCACCGGCCAGACGACGCCGCAGCTCGGCGCCTTCGGCCGGGAACTTTGCCTGATAGGCATCCATCAGTTTGTTCCACTCGGCTTCAGCAGCATCGCCAGCCTCGCGGGCATTCCAGTCAGCGTAAATGTCGGCAGGGATTTCAAACGGGCCGTGTTTCCAGCCAAGGGTTTCGCGCGCCAGAGCAATTTCGTCGGCACCCAGCGGTGCGCCGTGACACTCTTCCTTGCCCTGCTTGTTCGGGCTGCCGAAACCGATCACCGTGCGGCAGCAGATCAGCGTCGGCTGCGTGGTGTTGGCGCGCGCGGTTTCCAGCGCGATGCGCACTTCTTCGGCATCGTGGCCATCCACATGCGGAATTACCTGCCAGCCATAGGCGCGGAAACGCTCGACGGTGTCGTCGGTAAACCAGCCTTCCACTTCGCCGTCGATGGAAATGCCGTTGTCGTCATAAAAGGCAATCAGTTTGCCAAGGCCAAGCGTGCCGGCCAGCGACGAGGCTTCGTGGGAAATGCCTTCCATCATGCAACCGTCGCCGAGGAAGGTGTAGGTGTAGTGATCCACCACCGGGAAACCGTCGCGATTAAAACGCGCGGCCAGCATTTTTTCGGCCAGCGCCATGCCGACCGCATTGGCAAGGCCCTGACCGAGCGGGCCAGTGGTGGTTTCCACGCCGGGGCATTCATGGTGTTCCGGGTGACCGGCGGTGGGGCTGTGCAGCTGGCGGAAATTTTTCAGATCAGCAATGGAGAGGTCGTAACCGGTGAGATGCAGCAGGCTGTAAATCAGCATCGAGCCGTGGCCGTTCGACAACACAAAACGATCACGGTTGGCCCAGCTCGGGTTGCCCGGGTTGTGCCGCAGGAAACCGCGCCACAGCACCTCGGCGATATCCGCCATGCCCATCGGCGCACCCGGATGACCGGAGTTGGCTTGCTGAACGGCATCCATACTCAGCGCCCGGATGGCGTTGGCAAGTTCACGGGATCGGGAAACAGCGGTCATCAAACACTCCTGCTGGCTGGGCGGTCCCGGAGGGGGCCTGAAATGGGGCGCTATTGTCGTTGATGGCGGGGTGTTGGGCAAACCCTGAGCAGGCCGAGGCAGAGGAAAATGTCTCAGCATCAGGGCATGGCCAAACCATGGTCTCGGTATCGGCTTGTGGCCGGAATCAAGTATTTATATATATGGACTTATTGTTTGTAATGGTCTATTTATATATAGACTACTAGCCGCGATTGGTCTGTATATATATAGACCAGAGGTCGATATGAAGATGAAAGATGTAGTTGTCTCGCAAGCTCGAGACATCGCCAACCAGAGCATGTCCATCAGTATCCCCCGGCCGCCGAAGGGCTGGATATACACCCTGCGAACCGCGCTGGGCATGACTGGTGCCCAGTTGGGCGAGCGGCTGGGGGTAAAGAAGGGCCGGATATCGCAGATGGAAGCCATGGAAAGCCAGGGCCGGATTACCGTGCAACAGCTGGCCCGTGCCGCGGATGCGATGCAGTGTGACCTTGTTATAGCCTTTCGTCCTCGCCAGCCGGTCGACCAGATCGTCGCCCGGCAGGCCAGAAAAAAGGCGCTGGCTGTGGCATCAGAAACCCAGGCGCATATGGCGCTGGAAGCACAGGCCCTGGACAAGCGCACCTTTGAGCGGGAAGTGGAGCGACTTGCGGAGGAGTTCCAGCGAACCCTGCCCGGCGACTTGTGGGATGAGTAATGGAAAGTTTTGACGCGCCCTACGGGGCCACACCGCTGGACCCCTCCGAGCTTGAAGGATTGAAGTTCAAGAACATCGGCATTGATCCCCTCCATATTCCGGTGGAAATCAGAAAGCTGCTGGATGACGCCAGGTACTGGATTGAGAACCAAACATACAACCGCATCGAACTGGCTGCCCGCCTGCACCACCGGCTGGTAAGGATTCATCCTTTCCCCAACGGCAACGGACGAATCGCCCGGCTTTTTACCAATGCCGTGCTGGTCAATGAGATGAAAGAGAAGCCTCTGGTGTGGAGTGCAGGAAAACTCCATGTGATTCCAGATAACGAGGAGCGGCGATCATACATTGACGCGCTGCGGGCAGCTGATGCGGGTGATATGAAACCGCTTATTGACTATCTGGCAGTCAGAAACCCGGCCTGATATTTGTAGGGGGGGCAAGAACGGAATGCGTCAGGCTGTTACAACGACCGAGCAAGTATCCCTCGCTACGGCCTGTTGCTATCAGCCCGCCTGACCGAGATCAGGCGGATGCAGCTGTTGAGTGTAAATTATTCTCTTTCTACTCAAAGTCCCGAGTTAAGGCATGCCGCTTTAGTCTTGATAACAGTTATCAAACAGAGGCAAGATTGAGCCATCTATTTATGCGGGAGAGCCGCCAATGATCAGCGCCGAACTGGGTCCTCAGCTGGAGTCCCTGATCACCCGGTTGGTGGAGTCCGGCCGCTATGGCTCAAAAAGCGAGGTGCTGCGCGAAGGCGTGCGCCTGATTCAGGAGCGCGAGCGGCGGCTGGAAACGCTGGACGCGCTCTTGGCAACCAGCCTGGCCGAGGCTGAGGCCGGCCTTGGCCAGCCCGCCGAAGCCGTATTCGACAATCTGGAAAGGAAATACAGGGAGCAGATCAAGGAGTGATCGTTCATCTTCAGCCGTCTGCTATCAGGGATCTGGAGCAGATAGGTGACTACATTGCGCTCAATAGTCCTCAGCGGGCGCTGTCCTTTGTCCGGGAGCTGCGCGCCGCCTGTCTTGAGCTAGGCGAGCTGCCCCGGGCTTTTCCGCTCGTGCCCAGATATGCCGAACAGGGCGTGCGGTATCGAGTATCTGGCAACTATCTGATCCTGTGTCGCATCGCCGAGCAGGAGGCGCGAGTGGATGTGTTGCGGGTGGTGCATGGGGCGAGGGATTGGGTGGGGAGTTTGCTGTAATTAGCGGCCTCTGCTATTTGCTACATCGAAGTGAACATGCTTCGCCACCTTGCTTTTGAGCAGTTGAACAAGCTCAGGATCCATTCGGTCGTAGTTGTCAGGAATATCCAGGCACACCAACTTCTTGCCTTTAAGTAGGTCCCGGTATTTCTTGGAGACCTTCTGTTTATGGGTCTTCTCCATTACAAATATCACGTTCGCCCATTCAATAAGATCCCCGCTAACCACTGTATCGGCATCGGCATTCGTACCTGCTCCGATGGCGTTGATGCCTTCATACTGGGAGAAAACTTCCTCGCCAGTGGGGCTGCGTTTTTTTACCGCGATTGACCAGTCGCGCTCACTGTTTCTGACCAGCCTGCTCGGTCAGACCTGCCGCCTGAGGCAGGCTGACCAGAAACTGAAAGCCTGAGCGAAGAACCTCGCTCTTCATTACAGAACCTCTTTTCCTACTGGCGGGCCATTCAGCCAGCCATCATCCTCTGGTGCGCGACATTTCTTTGGCGAGCCCCCCTCAAGCAGCTCCCTCAGGCGGAAAACATGGTGCTCTGGTGGTGATTCTTTCTCGTCTTTCTCCATTTTTACCTCCTATCTGTCGACCGCCGGTGCAGCACCCTGCGCATTTCCGTCGCTTGTTCCGGGCGCTTCCTAGCAGAACAGAAGTATAGTTCAGCGGGATTGTTGCCTCGCTGGTTTTCACCCTGCCCAGCGGGTAGCCGTAGAATGGCCTAATCAGGAGGAGGTTCGCGAATGACTCAGATCCAGATGATGATACCCTGTCAGTTGTCTCCTTTTCTTCGCCTGCATCTGGCTCGGTCACACAAGCTGGCAATGTCCTGATTTATGAACCTTTTCAGGGCTTTGTGGGAGAGGACTCTTTCAACTACACGATATCTGACGAATTGGTCTCAGCTACAGCCCGAGTTGCGATAACAGTAACCGCATCGCCAAACCGGGCACCCGTGGCAACTGATGACGATGTTACTGTCACTTCAGGAGAGTCTGTATCCATTGATGTATTGAATAACGATACAGACCCTGACGGGGATCCGCTGACCATTACGTCATTCACCAATCCCGCGAATGGATCTGTGTCGCAGGATGAAAATGTTCTGACGTACATATCCTCGCCTGGATTTGTGGGAGGAGACGTATTCAGCTATACGGTGTCTGATGGCCAAGAAGCCGTGACAGCAGTTGTCTCCGTTACAGTGAAAGGGATCTCTGCTGGGGTGTACACCAACAACCAGCCCTACAATATTCCGGATAACCGGGGCTATGGAGTGCAGTCGCCAATACAAGTGGACATTGCTGGATACAGGGAAGGCATCACCGTCTATGCGACCATTCGTCATGCACGAGTATCGGATTTGCGCATTCAGCTCGTTTCACCGGATGGACGTCGATTCAATTTGCCTGCAGACCAGGTAGGCGGCACGGAGACACAGTGGTATATAGCTCTGCCCAAGCATCTTGATATAGGAGGTGAATGGCGGCTTGAGGTTTCTGACCAGAAGAAATCCATAGTTGGCGTGCTTGAGAAGTGGGGACTCAGGTTTGAATAAGAACCGTAAGTTAGCCGCTCTCATGGTTCTCTGGATAATTGGCTCCGTCCTTTGGGGCGGGGCTGCGTCCTACATGGTATCTGTATTCGCTACAAAGTTTTCTGTTGTTGCCATATTTCTGGGTATTGTATCTTCCTTGCCATTTTTTCTCGCCATTGTGATTCTCTTCAGGTTTTGCACGCCTCCCTTTAAATCTTATGGAGCCCTCTTTCTGGCCTTCCTGGCAGGATCGGTGCTGCTTCAATACCTGTACGATCCGCCGGATAGAACATTTACTATTTCAGCATCTGATCTGAAAGCCGTAACAGAGAATTACGTCCATTGCTCAGGAGTGCCACAGGAAGAGTTCACCATTACTGTCGAACCTGTCTATAAGAAGGCCTTTCATGCCTTCAGACAAGAGTTTTACGAGTTTTCTATCGCTATTGATGGTAAAAGAGAGCTGCATTCCAGATATGTGATCGATAAATCCGACTTGAAGATAAAATGTGCTTATAGGCAGGTGGGTGAGACAAAAATATTCAAGTCGAGGAAGGTTCAGGCGCTAGGAGAAAAATGAGCTGGCGCCTTGTTCAAGCGTGTATCTTCAATTTTTAATTTTAATCTACCGTGTGGCCGCCACTCTCTCCTTTCTTTGCACTATGTGATGGCTGGCTTCTTTACAGCAGAACCACCTCTCGGTTTAGGTCAGCCGCTTGCTCAATTTCTCCCTGGCCTCACTCTCGCTAAAGGTTCTTCCCTCAACTACAGCCTGTTCCCCCGTGCGATCCCATCACGCAGCTCCGCCTGCAGCCGCTCCACCAGCCACACCTTGATAATCGACTGCCGGGTAACTCCGATACGAGATGCCTCCCGGTCCAGTGCTTCCACCACCCACGCCGGGAAGTCCACGTTGATGCGCTTCTGCTCCTGATTGACGCGGCGCGCGGTGGACAGATCAAGGTCATCGACGATCTCTTCCCGGCCATCATCAAACTTGCGGTCGAAGTCCTTAGCTTTCATAAAGTGCCACCTCTGTATTACGGGCCCGCCTGACCCAGATCAGGCGGATTCGGCCATCTCTGTACGTGACGATTGCAGACCAGTGCTGGTTGCCAATCCGTCCTATCAGCAGATAACGCCCTTCATCCTCGGATCTTGCCCGGACCTCCAGCAGGCTGGGGTCGTTCCAGAGCGCCTGAGCGGTCTCAAAGTCGATCCCGTGCTTGTCCAGATTGGAGCGGCTTTTCTGCGCGTCGTACTCAAACTCGTCCATGAGTATAAATTATTCCTTTTCTACTCAACACCCCCGTATGAAGCCAGCAGGGGCTGGGTTAGTGGAAGCAGCCATGCTAGACGCCACGGAGTCCACAGAGGATGGCGGATCCCTGATATCCGCTGGCGACGCTGCCGTGTCTTTGGGTAAGTCGCGCCCGCCGATCCCGCCCCGCCTTCCGCATCCCCAAAGGCACCTTGCTGGTGGCGCACATCGGCTACATCCACCAGCGCGATGACCACTTTGAAAACCCGCATGCCTTCCAGCCGGAACGCTTCCTCGGCAAACGGCCGGAGATCAATTACTACGCGCCCTTCGGCGGCGGCTTGCACAGCTGCAAGCGCAAGGCGGAGCGGGAGAAGCGGCAGACGATTTTGAATCTACCGGGGAAGGGGGTGCGGGTGGTGTTTAAGGGGATGAATGGGCGTTGAGTAGATGAATTTACAGATTGGCTACCTGAGCAGAATTGAGGTGGTAGCCAACCGAGATAATCACCCCCGCACCTCCCAGTGGCCGGCCTTGTCCGAGCCGATTCGGCGCAGGGTGCCCGCCTGTTGCAGTTTGGCGATGGCGCGGGCAATGGTGCGCACGTCTTTACTCAGGATTGTGGCGATCTGCTGGCGTGTCAGCCGGGCATCGCTCTGCAGCAGTAGCAGGATGGCTTCCGGGGTTTTCAGCCCTTCGACATTTACAGGGGCGTTTACAGTGGCGTTTACAGTGGCATTTTGCGCCAGCGTCCCGGCGATAACGGACAACATGAAATGCACAAAAGGCGTGCTTTCGGCCTGCTGGTCCGCCTGCTCAAGAGCCTGATAGTAGGCTTGCTGATGGTCCCTGATCACACTCTCCAGCGGCAGAGACAAGAACAGCGGGTGCCATTGCGACAGGATTAACGTCTGCCAGAGACGCCCCATGCGGCCATTGCCGTCGCTGAACGGGTGGATAAATTCCAGCTCGTAATGAAACACGCTGCTGGTGATCAGGGGGTGGTCCCGGGATTGTGCCAGCCAGCGACACAGATCAGCCATCAAGCCGGACACCTGATGCGCAGGCGGTGCGACATGCTGAACCTGGCCCCCTTTATGAATACCCACGGCCTTGTTGCGGAATGCTCCGGGGCTAATCAGCACCTCGGCCATCATCAGGCCATGGGCGCGAAGCAGGTCGTCGATGCTGTGTGGCTGCAAGCCCGGCAGGGCGTCATAAGCGGCGATGGCGCCTTTCACCTCGGCCAGTTCCCGCACACTACCCATTACCCGCTGCCCGTCGACAATGGCGGTGACCTGCTCCTCTGTCAGGGTATTGCCTTCAATCGCCAGCGTGCCGGTGATGGTCTTGATGCGGTTTTGTTTACGCAGCTGTGGCGAGGCATTTAGCGCGCCAGCCTCCAGCCGACCCACCTGCTCGCTGATGTCGGCCACCAGGTTGAGGATATCGGAGGTGATGGTAAACGGGGGCTTGTCTCGCATTGGACTCACTCAGCTATCGGCTTTCAGCAGGATTAAAGTGCTCGACCAGCGTGTTGTCATTGATCAGCTGCTGTTTCAGGGTGCGGGTGGCCCACTGGCGGAACTGTACACCACGCTGGGACTTGACCCGATAACCCACCGAGATAATCAGATCCAGATTGTAATGCTGAGTCTGGTAGGTTTTGCCATCCTCGGCAGTGCGTGCAAATTTTGCACATACTGAATCGCGCTCCAGCTGGCCATCCTCTGACTGGAAAATCTCAATGCTATCGGTCATAGGTACGTCCCTGTTTCATGATGCTTTTGCCAATCCGGCGCTCCAGGCCCGTAGATTATGCGCGCTAACGGTTGGCTGGCGGCGGATCCCTTGAGCGGGCGTCGGCCAGCGCAAATCATCTTGAGCCTTTAAAAGGTGCTGTCAATCAGGGCGGGCGTGGCGGTAGCGGGTGTAAACAAGGTAATTTGGGGTTTATTGGGGCATTTATGATGCGGAATACCCCATTAATCTCACAGGCGGTGCCCCCATGCTCTCACTCTCGCCCGGCTGAAATCCCTGATGATGAAAAACGCCGAGCCGAAGAACCGGTCCGAGCAAGAGGAGGCTGGCTATCGCGACGCGTTGCCCTGCCGCGCGCCAGCTCCACCGCATCCCAAAAGGCACATTGTTAGTGGCGCACATCGGCTACATCCACCAGCGCGATGATCACTTTGAAAACCCGCAGGCTTTCCAGCCGGAACGTTTTCTCGGCAAGCGCCCGGAGCTCAACTACTACGCGCCCTTTGGCGGCGGCTTGCACAGCTGCATTGGCAATCATTTTGCCGCGCTGGAAGTGCGGGTGTTTTTGAAGGTGATGTTTGGCAAGGGGGAGTTCAGCTGCAAGCGCCGGGCGGAGCGGGAGAAGCGGCAGACGATTTTGAATCTGCCGGGGAAGGGGGTGAGGGTGGTGTTTCGGGGATTGGCTAAGAGGTGATAGCCATGGGCCGACTCGGACTCCAGCCGCTACACTAACCGCATCTTGATAATCGTATGTCGGGATAACCTCGGTGCGAGACAGCCTGTCTTGAGGCTGATGATGCATGGGGAGAGGACTGGGAGGGGTGCTGGCCGTTCGTGGAGTTGCTAACCATTTGTAAGCAAAGGCAATATAGCCACGCATAAAAGGACTCACATGCCTCTGGGATCTTCTGACATATGGATCGAGAGTGTCATGAATTAAAATTCTGATTTGGGCAGCTCCGAACAGGAGGTACTTCTCTAATGGCGAGCTAAGCAGTCTTTTGTTAGATTCGTTACGATTTTAGACTACTTAGAGCTTCAAGGCTGAGCGCCGCTACCATGAACGCTGAACCGTGGGTTACCGCCGAGCAAGTCGCCCAGCACTTAGGCGTGGTGAAGGATACCGTTTACCGTTGGCGGGAGCGCAAAGGGTTGCCCGCACACAGGATCGGTCGGCTGTGGAAGTTCCAGTTATCGGAAATCGATGAATGGGTACGTGCAGGCGGCGCCGACGAAGAAAAAGAACATGAGTGATGGAAGGCTGCACGATATGGACAAGTCCCAGCTCAGTGAGCGCGATATCTGCACCAAGTTTATTACGCCTGCGATACAGCAGGCCGGTTGGCAGCAGCATCAGTTTCGCGAGGAGGTAAAGCTCACTGACGGTCGAGTCATGGTGCGAGGCAAGCTGGCGGCGCGCATAAAGAACCCCGAAGCGAAAGGCGGCCCCAAGCGTGCCGACTTTGTGCTCTATGCCAGACCAAACGTTCCCATTGCGGTTGTTGAAGCCAAGCAGGCCAAGTTCTCAATGGGACACGGCATGCAACAGGCGCTGACTTATGCCGAAATGCTGGATGCTCCCTTTGCTATCAGCAGCAATGGTGATGGCTTCCTGATTCACGACCGTACCGGCATCACCCAGCCCGTTGAACGCGAGCTGCAGCTTGGTGATTTTCCTTCATTGGACTACCTATGGCCTCTTTATCAACAGTGGAAAGGTCTGGCGGCACCCGAGTCGGTCAAGCTAATTGAACAGCCGTTCTACACTGATGGCAGTGGCAGGGAGCCCCGCTACTACCAGCGTGTAGCCATCAATCGTGCCGTCGAAGCGATTGCCAAAGGCCAGCAACGCGTGTTGTTGGTGATGGCCACCGGCACGGGCAAAACTTACACCGCGTTCCAGATCATTTGGCGTATGTGGAAGGCCAAGGCAAAGAAACGCATCCTGTTCCTGGCCGACCGCAATATTCTCGTCGATCAAACCATGCAGCAGGACTTCGCTCCGTTTGGCGAAGTGATGCACAAGGTCACCAATCGCGAAATTAAAAGGAACTACGAAATCTACCTTGCTTTGTATCAGGCGGTCACCGGCAAGGAAGAGTGGAAGCAGATTTACCGACAGTTTCCCGCGGATTTCTTCGATCTGGTCGTTATAGACGAATGCCATCGCGGCAGTGCCGCAGACGACTCGGCCTGGCGTGAAGTGCTTGAGTACTTCAGTAGCGCCACCCATCTGGGTCTGACGGCCACGCCAAAGGAAACAAAGGATGTCAGCAACACCCACTATTTTGGTGATCCGATTTACACCTATTCGCTCAAGCAGGGTATCGAAGATGGCTTTCTCGCTCCTTACAAAGTGATCCGCATCGCCACTGATGTTGATGCAGTCGGCTACACGCCGGAAAAAGGCAAGGTTGACAAGCTCGGCCAGGCTGTTGAGCAGCGCCAGTACAACACTAAAGATTTTGACCGCAATTTGGTGCTGGAAAAACGCACCAGGCTTGTCGCCAGCAAGGTATGGGAGTATCTCAAGGCCACCGATCCCATGGCCAAGACCATCGTCTTTTGCGACGATCAGGATCACGCGGAACGCATGCGGCAAGAGCTGGTGAAACTGATTCCAGCCGCTGCCAGCAACCGCCGTTATGTTATGCGCATCACCGGGGACGACAACGAAGGCAAGGCGCAGCTTTCGTACTTTATTGACAACGACGAGCCTTACCCGGTCATCGCCACCACCTCCAAGCTGCTGACCACGGGGGTAGATGCCAAGACCTGCAAGCTGATCGTGCTGGACCAGAACATCAACTCAATGACGGAGTTCAAGCAGATCATTGGCCGTGGCACCCGCCTGCGTGAGGACTACCAGAAGCTCTACTTCACTATCATGGACTTCAAGGGCGCCACGCGCCTGTTTGCAGATCCGGATTTTGATGGCGAGCCGGTGGTAATCTACGAGCCCAAGCCTGATGACCCCATTGTGCCGCCGGAAATTGTTCCGCCAGAAGGCACGACCCCTCCGGGCACCGGTGAGCCTGAGCCTCCGCCGTATGACCCCGGAACAACAGGTGGTGATGATGCCGGCGGCGGCGAAGGTCGCATCAAATATGTGATAGACGACGTCGATGTGCGCCTGGCCGTAGAGCGTTCGCAGTACCTCGATGCCGATGGAAAGCTTATCACCGAGGACTACCGGGTTCTGCTCAAGGACGACATCAAAAAGGCACTGCAAGCCGAGTTTGGTAACCTCACCGATTTTCTGCGTCGCTGGAACAGTGCCGAGCGCAAACAGGCCGTACTGGAAGAGCTGGCTGAACACGGGGTGCCGCTGGAAATCCTGCAGCAGGCGGTTGCCAACGGCAGTGAGATCGATGTGTTTGATCTGGTCGCTCATGTGGCCTTCGACCAGAAGCCGCTGACCCGCCGCGAGCGTGCCAACAACGTAAAGAAGCGCAACGTATTCGGCAAGTACGGCGATCAGGCCCGTGCCGTGCTGGAAGCCCTGCTTGACAAGTTTGCCGACCACGGTGTGCAGGATATTGAAGATGCCAAGGTGCTGGAGCTGCCGCCGTTTGATCAGTTCGGCAGTAAAACCCAGATCCGGCGCGGAATCTTCGGCAGCCTTGAACAATACACACAAGCAATAAAAGAGCTCGAAAAAGCGCTATACGACGACAAAAGCGCCTGAACCTGATTACCCATAGGACACTTCATGAACCTCAGCAGTACCATCAAATCCATTCAGGACATCATGCGCAAGGATGATGGCGTCGACGGTGATGCCCAGCGTCTTGGCCAGCTCACCTGGATGCTGTTCCTGAAAGTATTCGACCAGCGCGAAGAAGAATGGGAAGACGATAACAAAAAATACAAATCCCCCCTGCCCGAGCGCTACCGCTGGCGCAACTGGGCGGCTTACAAGGCCGACGCCGAAGGCAAGAAGAAACCACAGATCGCCGGTAGCGAGCTGATCAGCTTCGTCAACAACGAGCTGTTCCCGGCACTCAAAGACCAGATCGACGCCAGCCAGAGCCCCCAGCACAAGGTCATCAAGCAGATATTTGAGGACGCCAACAACTACATGAAATCCGGCCCGCAAATGCTGGCTGTGATTGAAAAGCTGGAAGACGCCATCAACTTCCACGATTTCAAGACCCGCGCCAGCCTGGGTGATGTTTACGAGCAAATGCTCAACGACCTGCGCGGTGCAGGAAATGCGGGCGAATTCTATACGCCTCGCGCCATCACTGCTTTTATGGTGGCGCAAGTCAACCCCAATCTGAAAAAGCGTGAATCTGTGCTCGACCCCGCTTGCGGCACTGGCGGCTTTCTCACTGCGGCAATCGATTATTTTCGCTACCAGATCAAGACAACGAAGGCCAATACCAAAGATCAACGGGCCATAGAAACACTGATTCACGGCATAGAAAAGAAGCAGCTCCCGCACCTGTTGTGCACCACCAACATGCTCTTGCACGGCATTGACAACCCTCATCAGATTGAACGCCGTAACACCCTTGGCATTGGCTGGAACGAATGGAGCGCTAACGACAAGGTCGATTGCATCATCACCAACCCGCCCTTTGGTGGCTATGAAGACGACGGTGTCGGGAGCGACTACCCGGCCGATTTGCGCACCCGTGAAACCGCCGACATGTTTATGGCGCTGATCATCAAAAAGCTGCTCAAGGAAAATGGTCGCGCCGCCGTGGTGCTACCTGATGGCTTCTTGTTTGGCGATGGCATCAAGGGAACGCTAAAAAAACTGCTGCTGCGCGACTGCAAGCTGCACACTATTGTTCGCCTGCCCAAGGGCGTATTTGCCCCTTACACCACCATCAAAACCAACCTGCTGTTCTTCACTAAGGGTGCCCTGGTCGATGACGGCACCGAGCACTTCCATACCGACACCATCTGGTTCTACGAACATCCATACCCGGCAGGTTACAAGAGCTATTCCAAAACCAAGCCCATCCGTCTCGAAGAGTTCAAGCCCGAACAGGAATGGTGGGGCGACGAGGCCAACGACTTCGCCGACCGGGTGGAGAACGAATTTGCCTGGAAGGTCGACTTCAAGGCCAAGCGCGAGCAGGCCGAAGCTGCGGCCAAACCCCACTGGCAACGGGTCGAGGAACTGAACAACCAGGCCGCTGCGCTGGAAGGTGAAGCCAGCGACTTGCGCAAGAGCCTGGTCGGCACCACCAAGGCCGCCCACCGCAAAAAAATAGAGGCCCAGATTGCTGACCTGCGTGCCAAGGCCGAACCCCTGCGCCTGCAGGCCCGGGACGCGCAGGCGGCGGGTGACCGGCTTTACTGGCCCATCTTCAACCTTGATATCAAAAATCCCAATGCGCCAGAGGAAGAAACCCACGACCCGGATGTGCTGCTGGAAAAATACAAGAAGCTCCTCGGTGAAATCGAAGAAACCGAAAACCAGCTTAAGAGCGAGCTAGCCGCCGCACTAGCGCATCACTTCAGTTCGGACGCGATGGCGCAAGAGGCAACGGCAGAATGAGCAAGCACCCGGCCACGCCAGCGGACCCGCAGTTACTGGGCGACATCCGCAACCTGATCGAGCAGGGCCGCCAACAGCTTGCCAGCACCGTTAATAGTGCGCTAACGCTGCTGTATTGGCAGATTGGCCAGCGCATTCGCACTGAAGTGCTGCAGGGCGAGCGTGCCGCCTATGGCAAGCAGATAGTCTCCGCACTGTCGAGACAATTGGAAGCTGACTACGGACGCGGTTTTTCCAGCAAAAATTTGCACCATATGCTGCGCTTTGCCGAGGCCTTCCCCTCAGAGGAAATTGTCTCCGCAGTGCGGAGACAATTAAGCTGGACCCATATCAAGACCCTGATCTACATAGAAGATCCACTCAAGCGTGACTTCTATCTCCAGCTGTGCCAACAGGAACGTTGGAGTACCCGCATACTGCAAGGTCAGCTGGACTCAATGCTGTTCGAGCGCACCGCGCTGTCTCGCCATCCCGATCAGTTGATCGCTGAAGAGCTGGCCGCCCTGCGCCAAACCGGTGAGATCACCCCCGCGCTGGTGCTGAAAGACCCCTATGTGCTGGGCTTCCTCGGCCTGCAAGACCGCTATCTGGAAAAAGATCTGGAAGACGCCATCCTGCGCGAGTTGGAAAATTTCCTGCTGGAGCTGGGTGCTGGCTTCTCATTTGTGGCACGGCAAAAACGCATCCAGATCGATAACGACGATTTCTACATCGACCTGCTGTTCTACAACCGCCGCCTGAAGCGGCTGGTGGTTATTGAGCTCAAGCTGGGCGAATTCAAGGCCGAGTACAAGGGCCAGATGGAGCTTTACCTGCGCTGGCTGGCCAAACACGAGCAGGAGCCCGGCGAGGCACCACCGCTGGGCATTATCCTCTGCAGTGGAAAAAAACAGGAGCAAATCGAATTGCTGGAACTGGATCAAACCGGCATCCATGTCGCCGAATACCTCACCGCCTTACCGCCCAGAGAGCTGCTGCAAGCCAAGCTGCATGAAGCCATCGCCCGCTCACGGGCCCGGCTGGACAACCGTGAGGAGCAAGTCTGATGGATGCGCAGCAGTTTTTGGCGGAGTTTGGGCATATTGCCAACGCGCCGGGGGGCATACAGCGGCTTCGTGAAATGGTGTATCAGCTAGCGATAACAGGAGCATTGATGCCTCAACTCGGGTCCGATGGTGACGCCCATCAATTGCTATCTGACATCGCCATATTAAGAAGTAGGTTAATTCGTGAGAAAGCATATAAGCGTTTGCCAAAGCTGGAGGGCGAAGCGCTTGATATTCCCACTTCTATAGAGCTTCCTGAATCATGGTGCTGGACGCGCCTTCTTGATATTGGCGAGATTGGCCCGAGGAACGACGCGCCGGATGACGCCACCGCTTCATTTATTCCAATGAGTGGCTTTTCAGAGTCTCATAGGGGCTTATTGGCGCCCCAGACAGAAAAGTGGGGAAAGGTAAAAAAAGGTTTCACTCACTTCAGGAATGGCGATGTCGTCGTTGCCAAGATTACGCCATGCTTTGAAAACGGCAAAGCCGCCATTATTGAGGGTCTTGAACACGGTATTGGTGCCGGGACCACTGAGCTTCACGTATTCCGGCCGATCCACCCAGATATATTGCCGGGCTATATCTATCTTTTCTTGCGTTCACCATATTTTGCAGTTGAAGGTGAAAAGAGCATGACTGGCACGGCGGGACAGAAGCGGTTGCCAACGGAATATTTTTCCACTCGGGCTTTGCCATTGCCTCCACTCGAAGAACAATCTCGCATCGTCGCCAAAGTCGACGAGCTGATGGCCTTATGCGACAAGCTGGAAGCCCAGCAGCAGATCCGCCGCAAGCTGCAAAACAATCTGCGCCAATCCATACTGCAAGCCGTCGCCAATGCCTCCAGCCCGCACGAACTGCAGGCCACTTGGGCGCGTCTGGACGACAACTTCGGGCGGCTGTTTAGTGAGCCAGAGGATGTGAGTGATCTAAGAAAGGCGGCCGCTGACCTTGCAATTCGTGGTTCGTTAGACATCTTCAGTGGACCAGCTGACACAGCAACAGTTGACGCATACTTGGCTGATTTGAAAAGAAAGAAATCAGGAAAGAGATTTGCAAAATCGATTCGGGCTGATGAGGATAGTCTCCTGCCAAATGGTTGGCGTTGGGTGCTGTTAGAGGATTTACTGTCTAATTCCGAATCAGGCTGGAGCCCTAAATGCGATGCGGAGCCACGGCGCATGGGCGAATGGGGTGTGCTTAAAGTTAGTGCGGTGACATGGGGATTCTTCAATCCAAGCGAGAATAAACGTCTTCCGCTGTCTCTCGAATCGAGGCCAGAATGCGAAGTTAAGCCTGGTGATTTTATGCTGTCCCGTGCAAACACTGCCGAGCTCGTTGCCCGCAGTGTTATTGCGCCTGATAACTGCCCGGATAAACTTCTGATGAGCGATAAAATTGTCCGTCTGAATTTCTTGGATGATGCGCTTAAACCGTGGGTTAATCTGGTAAATAACTCCGATTTGGCTCGTTCGTACTACAAGGAGCGAGCGACTGGAACCAGTGACTCCATGCGCAACGTATCGCGTCAGATTATCCATGAGCTACCTATTCCGCTTCCTTCTCTGGAAGTGCAGAAGCGTGTCCTCATGGCGCTAAGAAGACTTCTTTGCTATTGCGATGAGCTTGAGCGACAACTCGCTACGCGCAAAAAACTGAGTGCTCAACTTTCAGCAAACGCTGTTGCCAGCATCGCCGGCATTACCATCGAACAAGAAGAGGAACCCATGAAAGTCCCGCAAACCGAATTGATCGCACCGCTGCGTTTGGGCGCGGTACCCGATGTAAAAGCTCAGGCACCGCTGGCCACCATTCTCGCCCGTCACAACGGTGAGATGAGCGCCAAGGATCTATGGCAGCGCTTCGGCGGCGAGATAGACGCCTTTTACGCGCAACTAAAAGCCGAGGTGAGCCACGGCTGGCTTCTGGAGCCTGTCGGGGCCGAAATGCGCGAAAAGCACGCTGACACGGTGAGCGCCTGAGATGCAGCTCCAGCGCATTCGCATCCCGGCTTTCCGCAATCTGCGCGATCTCGACATTGCTTTCGATTCGCACTTGCAGCCCGCTGCAGGTGCATCTGCGGATGCGCAGCCGAGGCCCATCCGCAGCCATGCCCTGATCGGCCAGAACGGTACCGGCAAGTCCAACCTGATCGAAGCGCTGATCACGATCTTCCGTGATGTGGATCTGGACCGCGAAGCGGCGTTTGACTACACACTGGAATACAGCATCCGCGGGCACGTCGTGCGCATCGAGGCGGATGCCGCTAAACAGAAGCGCCCTTTTGTCTGGGTGGACGACAAGGCCCAGTCGCAGGGCTATTTGCTGAAGAACCGCGAGCTGCTCCCCGCGCATATCTTTGCCTACTACTCCGGGCGCAACGAGCGTATCGAATCCCTTTTTCAGGAGCATCAGCGCCGGTTTAACCAGCGCCAGGAGATCACTACAGACGAGGTGCTATCGGAAAATCTACTGGAGAACTTTACCGGCTCCGAGGCTGATATACGCGCTGTAGAGGAGGCCAAGCGTCGCCGCGAGTCGCTGCTGAAACAAGCGGGCGACGACCGCCTTCGCCGCCTGTTCTACTGTCGCGGAGGCCACAGCCAATTGGTGCTACTGGCCTGCTTGCTATCCGACGATCCGGTATTCCAGAAGGTGTTAAGAAACCTGCATATCGAATCACTGGAATCCGCGCTGTTCGTTTTGAAAGAGCCACATCGTCTGCGCGAGAAACGCCGGGGCGGAAGGTTCGACGAACAGGAACTGAACGAGGGCGATCCGCGCTTTTGGTATGCCCGTGGCAATGTGGTAAGCGAGTTTCTCGACAAGCTTTGGCAGGTGGCCTGGGCGCCCATTGAACAAGAGGCTACCAAACAGATCGATTTCCGAGGCCGTAGTGAAAAGCAAAAGCAGCTGTACCTGTTTGTACCCAGTCACGAAAAACTTAAGCAACTGGGCGATCTGGTTGGCGGTACCGACAGTTTCTTCCGCTACGCCGAAGGCGCTTATATTGGTGATCTGATTGAAGAAGTGCGGATCACCGTGAAGAAGCGCGACGAGCACGGCGGCAAGGTGAGTTTTATCCAGCTGTCCGAGGGCGAGCTACAGATGCTCACCGTGCTTGGCCTGATGCGCATCACCCGGGAAAACCATTGCCTGTTCCTGCTGGACGAGCCCGATACCCACCTGAACCCGATCTGGAAGCTGCGCTACTTCGACGACATTGAATGCGTGTTGAGCGCTGATGAGGGTGCCCTGGTAGAGGGCGAGTCGCAGATTTTGATCACCACGCATGATCCTATGATGGTAGGCAGCCTGAAACGTGAGCAGGTGCATATCCTGCGCCGGGACGGCAATCGCACCGTCGTCGATACGCCGGATGAGCACCCGCAAGGCATGGGTGTCACTGGCCTTCTCAAGAGCGAACTGTTCGGTCTGTCGTCCACGCTGGATATCGAAACCGAGCGCCGCTTGTTCCGGCGCAATGAGCTGTTTGTGAAGAAGCCGCGCACGGCCGAGGAGGAGGCCGAGTTGAGTCGCTTGTCCGCTGAGCTGGCTGATCTGGGTTTTTCGACCGTCGATTTCCGCGATCCCGATTATGCGTTGTTTGTAAGCAGGATGGCAAAACACCGCCGCTTCCGGAAGTCCGTGCTGACGCCAGAAGAAAAAGCCCAGCAGGACACAATAGCCGATGCCATCATCAATGAAATTCTCGGTGAGGAGGACTAATGATCTGGATTGATCTGGAACACAAGCTGCCTACCGATGCCGACATCCCGAACTGGATGCCATGGACGCAAGCGCGTTGGGATGCCTGGCTTGCTAGATCTGCACAGCTGGTGATCGATTTGGCCGAGCTAGATGCGGCAGGAAACCGTGATGCGCGCAATGCCCTGATCGACGCGAACAGCGCCCACTGGGGTGCCTTGAAAGAGTGGCTTCTGGCGTTATCCGCTGGTAAGTGCTGGTTCTCCGAAGTCCGGGAACTGTATTCGCACTATGATATCGAGCATTTTCGCCCGAAGAAGGAAGCCAAGACGCTCGGGGCCGACGTCCGTGATGGTTACTGGTGGCTGGCTTTCAGCTACATGAATTTCCGCGTTTGCGGCAATGTTGGCAACCGCAAGAAAGGTGGCTGGTTTCCTCTCAGGAATGGCTCATTGTGCTCAACGTATACACAACCCTGCGAGGAATCAGAAACACGCTATCTGCTGGACCCGATTGATGACGACGATGTGGCTCTGATCGCCTTCGATGAGGAAGGCAAGGTCATCCCAATGCCCGGTATATCGGCATGGGAGAAACAGCGCGTCGACGAGACCGTGAAGCGCCTCAAACTCAACGAACACGTGGCGCTGGCCGAAGCGCGCCGAAAAGTTTGGCAGCAAGTAGACAAGTTAATTGATGACTTCGCCAAGGCAAAAGCCCGTTGCGACCTAGCGCCTAACCCAGCAGCAAAAGCGAAGCTGACCGAAGTCCGGGCCAGGGTGCGCGAAATGACCAGCCCGGTTGCTGAGCTGTCGGCGGTCGCCCGCTGGTGCTTGCTGGTGCGCAACGACCCACAACTCTCACGCTTGGTCGGGTGACTTGCTGGCCATAGTTACTTCCGGGGCCACCCCCTCCCTTCTCATTGAATATCGAAAATAATTGATATTGCCTCCCATCAGGCGTAAAGTCCGCCCCCATGTCACTGACCCAAGCCATCGCTCACCTCTCTGCAGACCGGGCCCCAACCCTTGAGCCGCTCGAACAGCTGCTCTGGGCCGCCGGCGACAGCCTCCGGTTATCGGTGCTGCAGGTGTTGGGGCAGAGCAGTTTCGGGGTGCTGGAGCTGTGCGAGATCTGCGATATGCGCCAGCCGGCCATGAGTCATCACCTCAAGGTGCTGGCCGAGGCCGGGCTGGTGGAGCGGCGTCGCGAGGGTAATGCGATCTGGTATAGCCGCAGCCTGGCCAGTGATGCGCTGCATCAGGCGCTGCTGGACCGGATCGATGAAGTGCCGCCGGATGGCGAGCTGGCCGGGCGGCTGGCCCAGGTGCAGGCGCGCCGGGCGGAGCACAGCCGGGTGTGGTTCGAGCGTTATGCCGGTGAGGCGGGTCAGGAAGAGCTGATCGCCGCCTATGAGGATTACGCCGATCTGGCGCTGGAGCTGGCCCTGCGCAGTGTGTCCGAGGGCGAGCTGGCGATCGAGATCGGCCCTGGTGACGGGGCCTTTATGCAGGCGCTGTCGGGCCGCTTCCGGCGCCTGATCGGTTACGAGAATGCTCCGGCCCAGTTGGCCCGGGCCGAGCGGCAGCTGGCCGACGCAAAAGTGCAAAACGCCACGCTCATATTGGGCGAGTGGCCGGCGGCGGCGCCGGACGAGGCGGAAGCGGATCTGGTGGTGCTGAATATGGTGCTGCACCACATGCCCGCCCCCGCCGACAGCCTGCGCGCCGCGGCGCGGCGGTTGAAGCCGGGCGGCATTTTGCTGGTGACAGAACTGTGCCGGCACGAAGAACACCGCGCTCACGACACCTGTGGTGATCTGTGGCTCGGTTTTGAAGAGCAGGAATTACTGGCCTGGGCAAAGCGCGCAGGCCTTGAGCAGAACGAAGTGCAGTACTTGGCACAACGCAACGGTTTTCAGGTGCAGGTGCGCACCTTTGAACGCAGCGGTGAGAAGTAAGCGTGATCACCGTTTTAACGATTAACCAGCAACATATGACCATGGAGTACCACCAACGATGAGCGAATATTCTGTTTTCACTTCCGAGTCCGTGTCCGAGGGCCATCCGGATAAAATGGCGGACCAGATTTCGGACGCCGTACTGGATGCGATCATTGAACGAGATCCGCATGCCCGTGTGGCCGTGGAAACCATGGTGAAGACCGGTATGGCGATCATCGCCGGTGAAGTCACCACCAACTGCTATGTCGACCTGGAAGATATCGTCCGCGGCGTGATCACCGATATCGGCTACGACTCGTCTGACGTCGGCTTCGACGGTGCGACTTGTGCGGTGCTTAACGCCATCGGCAAGCAGAGCTCTGATATCTCCATGGGCGTGGACGAGAAAGAAGACAAGCAGATCGGCGCGGGTGATCAGGGCCTGATGTTTGGCTTTGCCACTAATGAAACCGATACCTTGATGCCGGCGCCGCTGTTCTATTCACACCGCCTTGTTGAGCGTCAGGCGAAACTGCGCAAGAACGGTGTGCTGCCGTGGCTGCGTCCGGACGCCAAGAGTCAGGTCACCATGCGCTATGAAAATGGCAAGCCGGTGGCGATTGATGCGGTGGTGCTGTCGACCCAGCACAGCCCGAACATTTCGCTGTCGGATCTGCGTGAAGCGGTGCTGGAAGAAGTGATCAAGCCGGTGCTGCCGGCCGAGTGGCTGCACGACAAGACCCTGTACCACATCAACCCGACCGGCAATTTCGTGATCGGCGGGCCGATGGGTGACTGTGGTTTGACCGGCCGCAAGATCATTGTCGATTCCTACGGTGGTATGGCCCGTCACGGTGGCGGCGCATTCTCCGGCAAGGATCCGACAAAGGTGGACCGTTCTGCTGCCTACGCGGGCCGTTACGTGGCGAAGAACATTGTTGCTGCAGGGCTTGCTGCGAAGTGCGAGATTCAGGTGAGCTATGCCATTGGTGTGGCCGAGCCGACCTCGATCTCGATCAACACTTTCGGCACCGGCAAGGTGGGCGATGATGTGATCATCAAGCTGGTGCGGGAAATGTTTGACCTGCGTCCGCGCGGCATTATCGAAATGCTCGACCTGCGTCGTCCGATCTACCGGGAGACTGCAGCTTATGGCCACTTTGGTCGCGAGCTGCCGAACTTCACCTGGGAGAAAACCGACAAGGCGGACGAGCTGCGCAAAGCCGCAGGCCTGTAACACCCTGTAGGAGCGGCCGACCGGCCGCGAAGGCTCTTGAGATAAAAGCTTTCGCGGCCGGTCGGCCGCTCCTACAGGTCTGATTTTGCCTTCGCTTCGAGGGGCGCTGCAGCGGCTGGACCGCGAGGCTCGAAGTGATCGGAACAATAATAACGGCGCCCATTCGTCGGAAAACGAATGGAGAGAACCATGAACGCAGAAGCAAAAGTAAAACAGGATTATAAAGTCGCGGATATTTCCCTGGCTCAGTGGGGTCGTTCGGAAATCGAAATCGCCGAAACCGAAATGCCGGCGCTGATCACCATCCGTGAGAAGTATCGCGCTGCCCAGCCGCTGAAAGGCGCCCGCATCATCGGCTGCATCCACATGACCATCCAGACCGCCGTGCTGATCGAAACCCTGCAAGCGCTGGGTGCGGAAGTGCGCTGGTCCAGCTGCAACATTTTCTCCACTCAGGATCACGCTGCTGCTGCGATTGCTGCTGCCGGCACGCCGGTGTTTGCCTGGAAAGGCGAAACCGAAGAAGAGTACATGTGGTGTCTGGAGCAGACCTGCCGCGACGCCGATGGCGAGCTGTGGGATGCCAACATGATCCTTGACGATGGCGGTGATCTGACCTGGTACATCCACGACACCTACCCGCAGATGCTCGACAAGATCCACGGCATCACCGAAGAAACCACCACCGGTGTGCATCGTCTGGTCGAAGCGCTGCGCAAGGGCACGTTGAAAGTACCGGCGGTGAACGTGAATGATTCCGTCACCAAGAGCAAGAACGACAACAAGTACGGTTGCCGTCACTCGCTTAACGACGCTATCAAGCGCGGTACTGACCACCTGCTGGCCGGCAAGAAAGCGCTGGTGATCGGTTATGGCGACGTCGGCAAGGGCTCGGCCCAGTCGCTGCGTCAGGAAGGCATGATCGTCAAGATCACCGAGATCGATCCGATCTGCGCCATGCAGGCCTGCATGGACGGTTTCGAAATCGTTAGCCCGTTTATCAACGGTGTTGATGACGGTTCTGAAGCGTGCATCGACAAGGCGCTGCTTGCCAACACCGATCTGCTGGTCACCACCACCGGCAACGTCAATGTGTGCAACGAGCGCATGCTGCGCGCCATCAAGAAAGGCGCCGTGGTCTGCAACATCGGTCACTTCGACAACGAAATCGACACCGCCTGGATGCGCAAGAACTGGCAGTGGGAAGAAGTGAAGCCGCAGGTGCACAAGGTATGGCGCAACAAGGAAGCCAATGACTTCCTGCTACTGCTGTCGGAAGGCCGTTTGGTTAACCTCGGCAACGCCACCGGCCACCCGAGCCGGATCATGGATGGCTCCTTCGCCAATCAGGTGCTGGCACAGATGTACCTGTTCGATCAGGCCTATGCCAGCCACAGCGACACCGTCAAAGAGAAAATGCTGAAGGTAGAAGTGCTGCCCAAGCATCTCGACGAAGAAGTGGCACGCTATATGGTGCAGGGTTTCGGCGGCGTGATCACCAAGCTGACCGAGAAGCAGGCCGACTACATCGGCGTTAGCGTCGACGGCCCGTTCAAGACGGACAGCTACAAGTACTGACAACCTTGTAGGAGCGGCCGACCGGCCGCGATGCTTGAAAAGAAATCGCGGCCGGTCGGCCGCTCCTACAGTAGGGAGCATGAATGAAGCCGAGAATCAGTTTTGAGTTTTTCCCACCCAAGACCGACGAAGGGTTGGACAAGCTCATTAATGTTCAGCAAAAATTGCTGACAAAAAATCCGGAATTCTTCTCCGTGACTTATGGCGCCGGCGGCTCCACCCGCGACCGCACCTGGACCACGGTGATGAAAGTTCGCGAGGCCGGCATTGATACGGCGCCGCACCTGTCCTGCGTCGGGCAGGGCCGCGAAGAACTGATCGAATTGATTGAACAGTACCGCGCCGCCGGCATCCGCCGCATCGTTGCTTTGCGCGGCGACCTGCCCTCCGGCATGGGCCACGGCCAAAGCGAACTGCGCTACGCCGACGATCTGGTGAAATTGATCCGCGAAATCAGCGGCGATCACTTCCACCTGGAAGTCGCCGCCTACCCGGAAATGCACCCGCAGGCGCGCTCGTTCAGCGACGACATCGATCACTTCAAACGCAAGATTGATGCCGGCGCCAACAGCGGCGTCACCCAGTACTTCTACAGCGCCGAAGCCTACGGCTTCTTTATGGACCAGCTGGAAAAACGCGGCGTCACCGCCCCGGTAGTGCCCGGCATCATGCCGATCACCAACTACGCCAACCTGGTGCGCTTCTCCGATGCTTGCGGCGCCGACATCCCGCGCTGGATTCGCAAAAAGCTGGAAGAGCTGCAGCACGACGAAGTGTCACTGAAAGCGTTTGGCGAAGAAGTGGTTACCCGTCTGTGCGAACGCCTGCTCGCCATGGGCGCCCTAGGCCTGCACTTCTACACCATGAACCAGGCCGGCGCGAACCTGAAAGTGATCGACAACCTGGGTCTGTAATCCCTCGCAGTAACGCCTGTAGGAGCCGTCGACCGACGGCGAAATCTTTTAATGAAAGAGATCGCGGCCGCTCGGCCGCTCCTACAAGGGTGTTCTGCTGTAGGAGCCGTCGATCGACGGCGAAATCTCCTGATAGAAAGATTTCGCGGCCGCTCGGCCGCTCCGACAGGAATCAGTGCGCCGCCACCTTGAGATGGCGCAGAAAATGCCACACCACCAGCATGGCCACCAGCACAATCGCCACGCTGATGCCGGCATTCACATGCAGCGCCTGGGTAAATGCCACACCGGCCTGGGTGCTGATGCCCTGCCCCGCTTCACCAAGTTGTTGCGCCACGGCCAGCGCGCCGCCCAGCGTATCTGCCGCGCTCTCGCGATCGACAGCTGACAGGTCCGTCGGCAATGACAGCAGCATCTGCTGCCGATAGACAAAACCACCGATACTGCCAATCACTGCAATGCCCAGCGCCATGCCCATTTCCGCCGCCGTTTCCGATGTGGCAGAAGCGGCGCCGGCCTTTTCCGGCGGCGCGGAGCTGACCACCATATCGGTGCCAAGAATCATCATCGGCATGGCACCAGCGCCCATGGCAATGGTGGCAATCACTACCATTGCCGCGGCATGACTTCCGCCGACCTGAGTCATCAGCACCATGCCGGCAGCGGTAATTAACAGACCGCTGCTGATCAGGGCTGCGGGCCGTATGCGCTGCGCCAGATTTGGCACCAGCATGGCACCGACAATCTGCACAATAGCGGAAGGCAGAATCAGCAGCCCCGCATGCAACGGTGACATGCCAATCACGCCCTGCAAATACTGGAAGATCATCAGCCAGATGCCGGAGAACGACAGAATCACCAGCAGCAGCGACAATACCGACACGGAAAAAGTGCGATTGCGGAAAAGGTTGATATCGAACATCGGGTCAGGCAACTGGCGCTGGCGACGCGCAAACAGCACGCCGATCATGACGCCGCTGACCGCCACCAGAAATGCGGTAAGGTTGAGACCATTGCGGGCAATATCCTTGAGCCCGTAAATGACCGCCAGAATCATGGTAACGGCGAGTAGCGCGCTCAGCAGATCAAGGCGGCCGGCCTGTTCATCGCGAAACTCCGGCAGCAACAGTGGCCCGCTGATCAGCAGCACCAGCATCACCGGCACGCCGAGCAGAAATACCGAGCCCCACCAGAAGAATTCCAGCATGACACCACCCACCAGCGGGCCGATGGCGCTACCGACCATAAAGCCGGTCATCCACACGGCGATGGCACGGGTGCGTTCGCCCGGGTCATGGAACATATTGCGAATCAGCGACAGCGTTGATGGCATCAATGTGGCGCCGGCAATGCCCAGCAGTGCGCGGGTAATAATCAGCATGTTGGCGGTGCTGGAAAATGCGGCCATCACCGAGGCAACGCCGAACAGCGCGGCGCCGATCATCAACAGCTTGCGCCGGCCAATGCGATCGCCGAGCGTGCCCATGGTGATCAGAAAGCCACCGATCATGAAGCCGTAAATGTCCAGTATCCACAGCAACTGCGAGCTGGTCGGTTTCAGGTCTGCGCTTAAATGCGGCACGGCAAGATGCAGCACTGTCATATCCAGCGCCAGCAGAATCGTTGGCAAAACCAGAACGGCGAGAGCAATCCACTCTCGCCGCCCGGCCTTGCCAACACAGCTTTCCCTGTCGGTCATGGCTTGTCTCAGTGAGCGCTCGCCACACTGGCCTGCATCTGTTCAGCCTGAAGATCGCGGCCAAGGTACAGATAAATTGCCGGCACGATAAACAGCGTAAATGCGGTGCCGATGGTCATGCCGGTGGACACCACCAGGCCCATGGCAAAGCGCGCACCGTTACCCGGTCCGGTGGCGATCAGCAGCGGAATCATCGCCAGCACCAGTGCTGCAGTGGTCATCAGGACCGGGCGCAGACGAATCGAGGCTGCTTCCTCAATCGCCTGACGCTTGCCCATGCCCTCTTCCTGCAGCTTGTTGGCAAACTCCACGATCAGAATGCCGTGCTTGGAAATCACCCCGATCAGTGTCACCAGGCCAACCTGGGTATAGATGTTCAGGCTGGCGCCGGGGAACGGTTCGAACTGCGCGCCGGTCATGCCGGCGACCATGCCGCCGATACCGTTAATGATGGTCACTACATTGAGTGCCAGCATGGCACCACAGACAGACATCGGCACGGTCACCAGCATGATGATCGGGTCACGCCAGGATTCGAACTGCGCTGCCAGTACCAGATAGATAATCACCAGCGCAAAGAAGAAGGTCACTACCAGGCCGCCGCCTTCTGTTTTCAGCTGCCGTGCCTGACCGGCATAGTCAACGCTGTAGCCCGGTGGCAGTACTTCTGCCGCGGCCTGATCCAGCACTGCCAGCGCATCACCCAGCGTCACACCCGGGCGCGGCACCCCGGACAGTGTCACGGCGTTGAGCTGCTGGAAGCGCTTCAGCTGCTGCGGCTCCACCATTTCGCGCAGGCTGACAATAGTGGATAGCGGAATCAGCTCACCAGAGCCGCTCCGAATGTAGTACTGCTCCAGTTGCGATGCGGTCAGACGATCGCTGCGTTGCACTTGCGGAATCACCTTGTAGGAACGGTTCTCCAGCGAAAAGCGATTGGCGAAGCCGCCGGACAGCATGGCGCCCAGCTCCAGACCTATCTGCTGCATGCTGATGCCCAGCGTCGCCGCTTTCTCGCGATCAATCATCACGTCGATGCGCGGCTTATCGATCTTCAGATCCTTGTCGATAAAGATGAACTTGCGACTGCCATAAGCGCGCATCAGGATCTCATCAGCCAGTTCAATCAGGTTCTCGGCAGACTCTGTCGAGCCGATCACGAACTGCACCGGCGGGCCACCGCCGGCGCTGGGCAATGATGGCGGCACAAAGCTGTACAGCCGCAAGCCGGCAATCTGCGACAGCTGCTGGTTGATCGCTTGCTGAACCGACATGGTGTTGCGATCACGCTCGTTCCAGGAATTCAGCACAAAGCCGGCAAAGGCACTGTTGGTGGCCGCCCCTGCCCCGCCGATACCGTTCAGCAGGAACAGGTTTTCCACTTCCGGCAATTCTTCGGCAATGGTATTCATCTGCCGGGTGTAGGTTTCCAGGTAATCCAGTGTCATGCCGGGATCACCCTGGGCCATCGCCAGCACAAAGCCCTGGTCTTCCTGCGGTTCCAGCTCGTTTGGTGTCGAGATAAACAGGAAGTAGCAGCTCACCAGCACGATCAGGCCGAACACCAGAATCACCTGCTTTTCTTCCAGCGCACTATGCAGCTTGCGCTGGTAGCTGTGTTGCAGAACGGTGAACTTTTCGTCCAGCCAGGCTTCGACGCCGGTTTTGCCTTCGCCATGCGGGTGCGCCTTGAGCAGCTTGGCGCACATCATCGGCGACAGCGTCAAAGCGATAATGCCGGACAGCAGCACCGCGCCGGCCAGTGAAAAGGCGAACTCGACAAACAGCGTGCCGGTCAGGCCGCCGAGAAAACCGATGGGCAGATACACCGCCACCAGCGTGGTGGTCATCGCCACCACCGGCCAGGCCAGCTCGCGGGCACCACGAACGGCGGCGTCTGTCGGTGTCATGCCATCTTCGATATGCCGATGAATATTTTCCAGCACAATAATGGCGTCATCAACGACGATACCAATCGCCAGTACCATCGCCAGCAGCGTCAGCAGGTTGATCGAAAAGCCCATCAACAGCATCAGGAACAGCGCGCCAATGAGTGACAACGGCACCGCCACTGTCGGGATCAATACTGAACGTACCGAGCCGAGGAAGGCGTAGATCACAATGATTACGATGATGATGGCTTCTATGATGGTCTTGATGACTTCATCAATCGAATCCTGGATATAGCCGGTGCTGTCATAGGGAATATCGCCGGCCAGACCCTGCGGCAGCTGCGGGAAGATTTCATTTTCCAGCACGACACGTACAGCGCCGATCACATCCAGTGCGTTGGCATCAGGGGCCACATTGATACCCATAAAGGTCGCTTGCCGGCCATTGAAGGATACTGATGTGGCGTAGGACTCCGAGCCGAGTTCGATCTCGGCCACATCGGCAAGACGGACAATGGCATCGTCGCTTGCACGTACCACCATCTGGCGGAATTGCTCGGTGCTGTTCAGGTCGGTGGCGGCGGTCAGGTCAACACCGATCATGGTGCCCTTGGTCGAGCCGACAGCGGACAGCACGTTGTTGGCCTGCAGCGCGCTATAGACATCGCTCGGGGTAATGCCAAGCGCAGCCATCCGGTCCGGTTGCAGCCAGATACGCATGGCAAAAGTCCGGTCGCCAAGAATCTGCGCACGCTGCACACCTGGCACGGTGGTCAGTTTCGGCTGAACCACCCGAACCAGATAATCGGTTATCTGGTTGTTATCCAGCACTTCTGACGAAAAAGACAGATACATGGCGGACAGGGTGTCACCTATGGCCAGCTCCACCGTTGGCGATTCTGACTCCTGCGGCAGCTCGCTGCGCATCTTGTTCACTTTTGCGACAATCTGCGTCAGCGCTTCATTGGGATCGTAATCAAGCCGGATAAAGGCCTGAATCACCGATGCACCCTGCACCGATGTTGAAGTCAGGTAATCAATGCCGTCAGCACTGGAGATCTCCTGTTCCAGAGGCGTGGTAATAAAGCCCTGAATCAGGTTGGCATCGGCGCCGACATAGACGGTGGTTACGGTGACAACCGCATTTTGCAGCTGGGGGTACTGGCGCACGTTCAACTCGAACGCGGCGCGCAGACCGAGCAACAGGATGACCAGACTGACCACTGTGGCCAGTACCGGTTTGCGAATAAATATCTCGGTAAAGTTCATACCCGACCTCAGGAGTTGTCAGGACGTGGATCGGCCTTGGACGACGGTTCGATCTCGTTGTTGATAATTACTGTGGAGTCGTTGCGCAGCTTCAGCAGGCCGCTGGTGGCGACACGCTCGCCGGTCTTCAGGCCATCGGTCACGGCGACCAGGTCACCACGTTCGCTACCGGTTTTGACGAAGCGACGCTTGACGATCAGGGTTGGCGCTTTATCTTCAGCGCCCTCGCCTTCACCGCCTGTGCCCTCTTTCACTGTTTCTTCCTTTTCGGTAATCACATAAACCGAATTGCCATAGGGGGCGTACTGAATTGCCGTTCGCGGCACCACCACCACCTTTTCGGAATCCGCCAGACGGATGCTGATGCGGGCAAACATGCCAGGGCGCAGTTTTTGTTCGTCGTTACGGAAGGTGGCCTGAATATTAAAGTTGCGGGTGGCCGAATCGACCCCCGGCTCAATCGCCGAGATCTCGCCAGTGAACACCTCATCCGGCATGGCGCTCAGCGTGGCGCGCACGGCAAGGCCAGATTGCAGCAGGGGCTGGTCGCGTTCCGGCAACGAGAAGTTTACGTAGATCGGATTCAGTTGCTGCAGGGTGACCACGGCATCGCCCGGATTCAGATACTGGCCGAGATCAACCTGACGAATGCCGAGCTTGCCGCGGAACGGAGCACGAATGGTTTTCTGTGCGACCCGCTCACGTTGTGCATTGGCGGTGGCAATGGCCTGATCGCGCTCGCTTTGCCGGCGGTCCAGTTCCGAACGGGAAATCGAACCCTGCTTGAACAGGGTCTGGAATCGCTCGTATTCCTGTTCAGCAAGACGGGCTGCAGCTTCCAGAGCTTTCAGCTGGGCGCTGTCGGTGCGCGCATCCAGCGATACCAGTACGGCACCCTGTTTCACTTCATCACCGGAATTGAAATGGATTTTTTCCACTTCGCCGGCGACCTGAGTGGTGACTTCCACGCCGTTAACCGCGCGCACCGTGCCAACCGCGTCCAGTGCCAGCACCCACTCATCCGATTTTGCCTCGGTGGCAGTGATAGTGGCAGGGGGCATCGGCATATTGTCGAAGAACTTATTGGTCATAAAACCAAGCCCGCCCTTGAGTCCGAATACCAGACCGAAAACCGCAGCACAGGCCGCCAGCATGAGGATCATGCGTTTACTCATTGGACAGTTCCTCTATTTACGTAAATCGTTAAAGTCCGTTGTCAGGAGCCGCCGACCGGCGGCGAAAGCCGTTGTCGCCACTGCCTGGTAAAAATCGCGGTCGGTCGACCGCTCCTACGGTGTTTTTTCGCCGCCGTTCTCGCACAGATCGGCAAATACATTGCGCTGGATACGTTGCACCAATGCTTCCAGCGCTTGCTCATCAAACGGATCCTGTTGTGGCTGCCAGCCGATGCCATTCAGCAGGGCATTCAGTTGTCGCAGCAATATCCGGTACGGGTCGTGCAGGTTATAGAGCTGCAGGACCCCTTCGGCGTGAACGAGGTTGTGCATGCCCAGGGTCATGGTCCACTGCCCCAAAGTCATTTCCAGCAGCGGCCTGCCACGCAGGTCGAGATCTCCGGCGGCAACTGCGTCTTCAATAATGCGTTGCACTGCCTCGCCCATCGGCTTGCTGGTTTCCAGCAGCTGCTGGCGGCGCCGGTCGGAGGCGGCTTGCCAGACCACTTCGGTGAAGACGAACTGGGCCAGCCGGAAGTGTTCCGGGTAATGGCGGGCAAAGATGATGTCGCCGACGGCGATACCAAAGATACGTTCCCGGCTGGGCGCCTCCCAGGCCACCAGGCGATTGAATATTTCGACTCTTTTGTCGACAAGTTCGCTGCAGATGGAGACCAAAAGGTCTTCTTTCGAGGAAAAGTGTTGATACAGGGTGCCGGTGGCATAGTCGCAGGCACGGGCAATTTTGGCCATTTGCAGGCTGAGCAGGCCGTCCTGACAGATCTGCTCGCGGGCAGCATTCAGAAACAGCTGCTCGCGCTCCGCGAGTTGGCGTTCCTTGCGGTCCTGAATGGCCATAGGGAATGGGTTGTGGCGGTAAGGGGGAATGATTCTGAATCTGGTTCATAAAATGAGCAAGGTTCGGAGTGGTGGTTTTACAAAGCTTTAATAATTGCCCTTCAGAAAAGCCTCAAGCACCCGGTTCAGATGGCGGATGCCCAGAGCAGAGCAGCTTATACTGAAGATGTCGGGAGTAAGTAATTGCTTGCTACGGAGAGATGCTAAGGTGGCGGACAGGGTGTCCAGCGGCAGCCCGGTGCGCGCCTCGAACAGGCTCGCCGGGGCGCCCTCGATCAGCCGCAGGGTATTAAGGAAGTACTCCATCGGCAGCTCGTCCGGCTGCAGAGCGCGTTGCTGGCGGGTGCGGTCGCCGCCGGCCAGATAGTGTTCCGGCAGGCGGGTTTTCTGGTAGCGCAGGATGCGGCCCTCGGCATCGGTGAGCTTGCCGTGGGCGCCGGCGCCGATGCCCAGATAGTCGCCGAACTGCCAGTAGTTCAGGTTGTGACGGCAGCGCCGGCCCGGTTGGGCAAAGGCGGAGATTTCATAGCGCTCGAAACCGTGCCGGGCCAACAGGGCAAAGCCGGCTTCTTCGGTGTCGGCCATCTCGTCGCTGTCGGGCTGCTGCGGCGGATTGCTGTAAAAGGCGGTGTTTGGCTCGATGGTCAGCTCGTACCAGCTCAGATGGGTCGGGCCCAGTGCAATGGCCTGTTCCAGATCCGCCAGCGCCTGTTCCCTGCCCTGCCCCGGCAAGCCGTGCATCAGATCCAGATTGAAATTATCAAAGCCGGCCCGGCGCGCCGCCTCGGCCGCAAGGATCGCTTCATCCTTGCCATGAATCCGGCCAAGCGCCTGCAGATGTGTCGGATTAAAACTTTGCACGCCAATCGACAACCGATTGATGCCGGCCGCCCGATAAGCCTCGAACCTGCCCTGCTCCAGCGTGCCCGGATTGGCTTCCAGCGTGATCTCGGCGTCCGCAGCAATGTCTATTCGCTGGCGGATCTCGCTGAACAGTTTCTGATAAAAATCCCCGGACATCAGGCTCGGCGTGCCGCCACCGATAAACACGGTTTCGATACGCCGCCCGGCCACTTGATGCAGATCGGCGCTGATATCCTCAATCAAGGCCGCCAGATAGGCCTGCTCCGGAATGTCGCCACGCTCATGGGAATTGAAATCGCAGTACGGGCACTTGCGCACGCACCAGGGCACATGAATGTAGAGCGACAACGGAATCAAGAATGCCTCGTTCAGAGTTCCCTGTAGGAGCGGCTGATCAGCCGCGAATCTTTTTATCAAAAGATCTCGCCGTCGATCGACGGCTCCTACAGTAGGGTCAGAGTTTTTTAATCAGTTCGGCAATCGCCTTGCCGCGATGGCTGAGCGAATGTTTCTCCACCGCCGACAGTTCCGCCGCTGTTTTGTCCAGCTCCGGAACGAGAAAATGCGGATCATAACCAAAGCCGCCCTCGCCTTTCGGCTCAAGCACTATATGCCCTTCCCAGCTGCCCTGCGCAATCACCGGCGTTGGGTCATCGGCATGGCGCAGCATCACGATCACCGCCCGATAGCGCGCTGTGCGCTCACTTTCCGGCACGTCCCGCAACTTCTCCACCAGCAGCGCATTATTGCGCGCATCGGTGGCGCCCTCGCCGGAAAAGCGCGCGGAATAAATGCCCGGCGCACCATTCAATGCATCCACCTCAATCCCTGAATCGTCGGCAATTGCCGGTAGCCCGGTATGTTGTGCTGCATTGCGTGCTTTCAGAATGGCATTCTCGACAAATGTCAGGCCGGTTTCTTCCGCTTCCGGCACACCAAATTCGGTTTGCGGAATTACCTGCATGCCGAACTGGCCGAGAATTTCCTGCAGCTCGGCAATTTTCTTTTTGTTGCCGGAGGCGAGAACAATTTTTTTCATAACATCTCCGGCCGAAAAGGACTGGTAGGAGCGGCTGACCAGCCGCGATTTTCCGGGATATCGCGGCTGGTCAGCCGCTCCTACGGTAAACATATGCGCTTGCTGTCTGTAGGAGCCGTCGGTCGACGGCGAAAGCTCTTCGCGGCCGGCCGGCCGCTCCTGCAGGGGGTTATCTCGTTACCCGAAACAAGGCAATTTCCCCAAACAGATTCGGCATGGCCCGCGTCATCGGTCCGATCTCATGATGCCGGTCTACCACCATCGACTGCAGAATCCGGTAGCCGGCCTCACGACAATGCGCTTCAAAATCGTGCACCGTGCAAAGATGAATGTTCGGCGTGTTGTACCATTGGTGCGGCAGGGTAGGGGAGACCGGCATCCGCCCCTTGAAGAACAGATAGCCACGCACCTTCCAGTGACCAAAATTCGGAAAAGTAACAATCGCCTCACGTCCGACCCGCAGCATCTCGGATAACACCAGATCCGGCCGATGCACCGCCTGCAATGCCTGCGTCATCAACACATAATCAAAGCGCTTGTCCTGGATATTGCCAAGCCCTTCATCAATATCCTGCTCAATAACATTTACACCGCGCTCAAAACAGGCGGCGATATTGTCCTGATCGATTTCCAGGCCGTAACCGTGCACATTTTTCGTATCGCGCAGGTTTTCCAGCAGGGCGCCACTACCGCAACCCAGGTCAAGCACCCGGGTGTCATCGGGAATCCATGTACGGATAATTTCCAGATCAGGACGCAGCATCGTTCACCTCCACGGCAACACGATGCATATAAGCGCCAAGCAGCTTCAGGTATTCGGGGATGTCGATCAGAAATGCATCGTGGCCCTTGTCGGTATCAATCTCCGCATAGCTGACATTACGGCCGACATGCACCAGCGCATTAACGATTTCCTCGGAACGCTGCGGTGCAAAACGCCAGTCGGTAGTAAATGACATCACCAGAAACCGGCATCGGGCTTTCGCCAGTGCTGCTTCCAGATCATTGTCAAAATCACGGGCCGGATCATAGTAATCCAGCGCCTTGGTCATCAGCAGGTAAGTGTTGGCGTCGAAATTGCGGGAAAAAGTTTCGCCCTGATGGCGCAGGTAGGATTCCACCTGAAACTCGACATCAAAACCGAAATGAAATTTTCCGGCGCGCAGATCACGACCGAACTTGGCGCGCATGGCGTCTTCGCTGAGGTAAGTGATATGGCCGACCATGCGCGCCAGAATCAGCCCCTGGCGCGGGTAGGTGTCGTGCAGGTAATAACGGCCACCATGAAAATTCGGATCGGTCAGGATCGACTGCCGCGCGACCTCGTTAAAGGCAATGTTCTGCGCCGACAGCTTCGGTGCCGAGGCAATCACTACCGCATGGCGTACCCGGTCCGGATAATCAATCGACCACTGCAGGGCCTGCATTCCGCCGAGGCTGCCGCCAATCACCGCCGCCCATTGCTGGATGCCGAGCGCATCGGCCAGCCGGGCCTGACTGTTGACCCAGTCGCGCACCGTCACCATCGGGAAGTCCGGCCCCCAGGGCTGGCCGTTAGCCGGGTTGATGGAGGACGGGCCGGTGGAGCCGTGACAGCCGCCGATATTATTCAGGGCAACGACAAAAAACCTATTGGTATCAATGGCTTTGCCCGGGCCAATGGCGGTGTCCCACCAGCCGGGGCGCTTGTCGTCCATGCTGTGATAGCCGGCGGCATGGTGATGGCCGGACAGGGCATGGCAGATCAGCACGGCGTTGGAGCGCGCCTTGTTCAAGGTGCCGTAGGTTTCATAGACCAGTTCGTAGGCGTCGAGGCGCCGGCCGCATTCGAGTTCGAGCGGCTGGGTAAACTGCAGGCTGGTCGGGGTCACCAGACCAACGGAGTCGGCGGGAATCGATTCAGGCATGACGCTCAATGCAGGTGAAAGTGCGGCAAGTCTAAAGGCGGGGTCATGCGCCTGCAATGAATCCGGCGCGGCGGATTGCGCTCACAGGCCGAACAGAATCTTGATGAACTTGATTGCCAGCAGCACGATGATCGGGCTGAGGTCGAGGCCGCCCAGTGGTGGTAGCAGCTTGCGTGCCGGCGCCATCACCGGCTCGGTGATCTGAGCCACCAGTTGCACCACCGGATTGCGCGGGTCCGGCGCCACCCAGCTGAGGATGATGCGCAGGATGATGGTCCAGAACAGGTAGTCGAGCAGCAGCCGGGCCACTTCGGTCACCGTCACCACCAGCAGTTGCAGCGGACTGAAACGCATTGCTCCCATGGCCAACAGGCTGACCAGTACCAGCTTGAAGACGATCAGGGCCACGACTGCCACCAGTGCCGCGACATCCATGCCGCCGTAGCCGGGAATGATCTTGCGCAGCGGCGTCAGCACCGGGTTGGTGGCCTTGACCACGAACTGCGACACCGGGTTATAGAAGTCGGCCCGCACCAGCTGCAGCAGAAACCGGGTCAGCACCAGAAAGATGTACAGGTCGATAACAAAGCCGAGCAAAAACAAAAATGCGCCCTGCGGATTCATGAACAGCCTCCGGGAAAAAGATGGCGGGCATCATAGCAAACCCGACGCCTCTCTGTAGGAGCCGTCGATCGACGGCGAAAGCGTTCAGCCGGCCAGTTCTTCCGAACGGCGTCGGGCTGCTGCCAGGGCGCTGTCGACCAGCACCCGGAAGCCACCGTCCTCGAATACGCTCAGGGCGGCGGCGGTGGTGCCACCGGGGGAGGTGACCTGCTGGCGCAGCACATCCGGGCCGACTTCGCTGGCAATGGCCAGCTGCGAGGCACCCCAGGCGGTCTGCAGCACCAGCTGGCGGGCGGTGCGCTCATCCAGGCCGAGCTTGCGGCCGGCCTCGATCATGCTTTCCATCAGCAGGAAGAAATAAGCCGGGCCGGAGCCGGATACGGCGGTGACGGCATTCAGCGTCTTTTCTTCATCGAACCAGAAGGACAGGCCGACGCTGCCGAGAATCTGCCCGGCCAGCTCTTTCTGCTCGGCCGACACCGACGGCTCGGCATACAGGCCGGTGGCACCGGCCTGTACCAGCGCCGGGGTGTTGGGCATGCAGCGCACCACCGGCAGCTCGCCCAGCCAACCCTTCAGGCTGGCCACAGTCACGCCAGCGGCAATCGAGATTATCAGTGGCTGGCGATCACCCAGGGCTTCGCGCAGGGTTTCGCAAACGGCCTGCATCACCTGCGGCTTCACCGCCAGCACCACCACATCGGCGCGCCGGGCGATGTCGGCATTGTCGGTGCTGACATGGACGCGATGCTGGCGCGACAGCTCGTCGAGCCGGTCCTGACTGACGTCGCTCATCCAGATCCGGGCCGGGCGGATGCCCTTGGTGATCATGCCGCCGACCAGACTGGTGGCCATGTTGCCGGCGCCGATAAAGCCGATGATCTGCTGAGCCATCTGGTCTGTCCTCAGGGTTTGGCCGGGCGCGGCCCGAACAGGGCGGTGCCGATACGGATATGGGTAGCGCCTGCACGGATGGCGACGTCAAAGTCGTCGCTCATGCCCATGGAGAGCGTATCAAGGCCCGGCATTGTATTGCCGAGAGATGACAGTGTCATGGCAAGTCGGCGAAACGCGCCGGCACCACGGTCGGCGCTGTCCGGGCGTGGAATGGCCATCAGCCCGCGCAGCCGCAGCCGGGGCAGGGTGGCGATCACAGCGGCCAGAACCGGGACCTGCTCCGGGCTGATACCGGATTTGCTGTGCTCATCATCAATATTGACCTGTATGCAGACGTTCAGCGGCGGCAACCCGTCCGGGCGCTGATCGTTCAGGCGCCGGGCAATCCTGTCCCGGTCGACCGAGTGCACCCAGGCAAAATGGCTGGCGATATCGCGGGTCTTGTTGCTCTGGATCGGGCCAATGAAATGCCAGCACAGGTCGCGGTCGGGCAGGGCGGTGATCTTGTCCAATGCTTCCTGAACGTAGTTTTCGGCAAAGTCGCACTGGCCAAGAGCGGCCAGTTCGGCCACCTCGGTGGCAGAGCGGGTCTTGCTGACAGCAATCAGCTGCACACTGTCCGTCGCCCGGCCGGCGTCCCGGCAGGCAGACTCCAGTTCTGCCTTCACCCTGTAAAAGCGGGATGACAGCGTGGTGGTTGTTGAATGGCCCATGGTGACGGGGTACCTTTAGGCTCTCGGGCGATGGTGTGAGGATCTCGCCCTCGGATAATAACAAAGGGGCAAGCCAGGTCGCCCCTTCAACCACCTTACATTTTTCCCGGGATCGCCATGGATATTACCGAACTGCTTGCCTTCAGTGCCAAAAACGGGGCGTCCGACCTTCACTTGTCCGCTGGCCTGCCGCCGATGATCCGGGTCGACGGCGATGTTCGCCGGATCAATCTGCCGGCGCTGGAGCATAAGGAAGTGCACGGGCTCATTTATGACATCATGAATGACAAGCAGCGCAAGGATTTCGAAGAATTTTTCGAAACCGACTTCTCCTTCGAGGTGCCCGGTGTGGCCCGTTTCCGGGTTAATGCCTTCAACCAGAACCGTGGCGCCGGCGCCGTGTTCCGGACCATTCCGTCGAAGGTACTGTCGATGGAAGATCTCGGCATGGGCAAGGTGTTCCAGAAAATTTCCGAAACGCCGCGCGGCATTGTGCTGGTGACAGGGCCGACCGGTTCCGGTAAGTCGACCACGCTGGCGGCGATGATCGACTACATCAACAACACCCGGTACGAGCACATTCTCACCATCGAAGACCCGATCGAATTCGTCCACGAATCAAAAAAATGTCTGGTCAACCAGCGCGAAGTACACCGTGACACCCTCGGTTTTGCCGAAGCATTGCGTTCAGCGCTGCGGGAAGATCCGGACATCATTCTGGTGGGTGAGATGCGAGATCTGGAAACCATTCGTCTGGCACTGACTGCTGCGGAAACAGGTCACCTGGTATTCGGCACCTTGCATACCACCAGTGCGGCAAAAACCATTGACCGGGTGGTGGACGTATTTCCGGCGGAAGAAAAATCCATGGTCCGTTCAATGCTGTCGGAATCACTTCAGGCAGTAGTGTCACAAACGCTGCTGAAAAAGAACGGCGGTGGCCGAGTGGCAGCCCATGAAATCATGATCGGCACCCCGGCAATCCGGAACCTGATCCGCGAAGACAAAGTGGCGCAGATGTACTCATCAATCCAGACCGGTGCCGGCATTGGCATGCAGACGCTGGATCAGTGCCTGCAAAACCTTGTCAACAAAGGCGTGGTGTCGCGCGAGGCGGCGAGAGAAAAAGCCAAAATCCCGGAAAACTTCTGATCCGGACCGACTGAGAGCAGGGCAAGACAATGGAATTCGAAGATCTTCTCAAGATCATGGTTCAGAAAGGCGGTTCGGATCTGTTCATCACCGCTGGCGTACCGCCGTCGATGAAAATCAACGGCAAGGTCGTGCCGGTGACCAAAACTGCATTAACCCCGGACATGACCCGCGATATTGTATTCGGCGTGATGACAGAAAAGCAGCGCAAGGATTTTGTTGAGCAGAAAGAGTGCAACTTCGCGATTTCTGCCCGCGGCATTGGTCGTTTCCGGGTATCCGCTTTCTATCAGCGCAACCTTGTGGGCATGGTGCTGCGTCGTATCGAAGTCAAGATTCCGTCCGTGGATGAGCTGCGTCTGCCGCCGATCATCAAGGAACTGGCCATGACCAAGCGCGGTCTGGTAATTTTCGTTGGCGCTACCGGTACCGGTAAATCCACCTCGCTGGCGGCGATGATCGGTTACCGTAACAAAAACTCGAAAGGCCACATCATCACCATCGAAGACCCGATCGAATTTATTCACCAGCATCAGGGTTGCATCGTCACCCAGCGCGAAGTGGGTCTGGACACCGAGAACTTTGAAGTGGCCCTGAAGAACACCCTGCGGCAGGCACCGGACGTGATCCTGATCGGTGAGATCCGTTCCCGCGAGGTTATGGACTACGCGCTGGCGTTTGCCGAAACCGGTCACCTGGCGCTGGCCACCCTGCACGCCAACAACGCCAACCAGGCGCTCGACCGGATTATTCACTTCTTCCCGGCGGATCGTCACGATCAGTTGTGGATGGATATGTCACTGAACCTGAAAGGCATTGTCGCCCAGCAACTGATTCCGACCCCGGATGGCAAGAGCCGTCGTGCCGCGATTGAGGTGTTGCTGAATACGCCGCTGGTGCAGGACCACATCCGCAAGGGTGAAGTGCACCTGATCAAGGAGTTGATGCGGCGTTCCCGCGAGCAAGGCATGCAGACTTTTGACCAGTGCCTGTACGATCTGTACGCGGCCGGCGAAATCACCTACGAGGACGCCATCCTGCACGCTGACTCGCCGAACGATCTGCGTCTGATGATCAAGCTCGGTGCGGAAAGCGATGCCACCTCGCTGGATTCGGCCACCCGCGGCCTGAGCCTGCAAGACACCGAATAACCTGTAGGAGCCGTCGATCGACGGCGATAGCTTTTCGCCCTCGATCGGCCGCTCCTACAAAGGGCAATATTTGCAGGAGCCCTCGATCGAGGGCGAAGGCTTTTCGCGGCCGATCGGCCGCTCCTACAAGGGGCAATATTTGTAGGAGCCCTCGACCGAGGGCGATCGATTTTCGCGGCTGATCAGCCGCTCCTACGGAGCTACCTTCAGTTCGGCCGGCTGGCATCCAGTTTCGGCTTCAGCCAGAAAGCGCCGTACAGCAGCACCAGTGCGGCGTCTTTTGCAGTTGGCTTAACACGATCACGCAGTATCGTGTACATCAATCCGACTTCCGCGGCATGTGCCAGCAAAATCAGGATGCCGAGGTCACGCATCATCGGGCTGAGTTTTCCCGGCAGTACGGCCGCCGCCCCGGCAATCGCCAGTGCCCAGAAAATCAGTGTGCCAATTCGACCGGCCTTCATCAGCATGGAAAGATCCCCGCAGGATAATCAAGAAGGCCGCATGGTGCTGTGCCATGGGGTTGAATGCAATGACGCCCCGTGCAGCAGAGCCGGACATGGGGGCAGTGAAGCCTCGCTCTACGATGAAAGTCTGAGAGAAATTTTCTGTGACCGGCGGCGCAGCGGCCACGCCTTGAGGTTCCGGCCGTCGCCGTTGGGGTCTATAGTAAGGGCTCCGAGAAATCAACCCTGCAGGGCAGGATGCCATGATATCTGATCGACGCTCACCCCGTTTTCTTCTCTTGCTGGCGGTTGCCGCCGTTTTTTCCGCCCAGACCGCACTGGCTGATTCCACAGCGCTGGTTTCTGCCGCGAAAACCGAACTTGCCGCCGGCAATGCCGAGGCCGCGTTTTCTGCCTTGTCTGCAGAAGAGGCCAGCTATGCCGGCGAAATCGAATTCGATTACTGGTTGGGTCTGGCAGCCAACCGTGCCGGAAAATTCAGCCGTGCGCTGTTTGCACTTGAGCGGGTTCTGGCGCAGCAGCCTAACCACGCCGCTGCACGGCTGGAGCTGGCGGTAACTTACACGCGACTGAATCTGGGCGAGGCTGCGCGGCGCGAGCTTGATATTCTGGAAGCGCAGAATCCGCCGGCGGCGGCGCAACAGCAGATAGCCGAACTCCGCCGTCAACTGGGGCTGGGTGATCAGGCCCGAAGATTCGACAAGCGAATTGCTTTCGTGACGCTGGAGGGCGGTTTTGACGACAACACCGGCACCTACCCGAAGGATTTCGGCTTTATTGCCGGCCCGGATGAAATCGAATCTCCCTACGGCCTGGTCGGTGCCGGGGTCCGTCAGCGTATTGACCTGAAATCCAACCAGAGATTGGCCCTGTCCCTGAATGCACAGGCCAAGCGCTTCACCGATGACGGCGACAGCATCAACGATGATGCCACCCAGTTCGATCAGGATTTTGTTGGCGGCCGCGCCGAATGGAGTCGTGATCGCGATGGCCTGCATGAAATAGCGCTGGGCGCGGATTTTGGTTATCTCGAACTGGATGGTGAGCACTACTACACCTATTTCGGTGGCGATGCCGAGTGGCGCAAGCAGGTTAATGCGGAAACCCGCACGCTGTTTACAATCGGCGTTCGGGATATGCAGTTTGAGAATGATCAGTACGATAACCTTATGTCCCGCATCCGTGGTGGCGTGCGTTATCGCGCCAGTCGAACCTGGTTGTTGAGTGGCGATGTGGCGGTGGAGTATGAATCCGAGAAAAACGAACGTCCCGGCGGCGATGCCATTCGTGCATCCCTGACCGGCGCCGCCACCTGGCAATTTCGTCCGGCCCAGCGCCTGAGCGGTGATCTGAATTATGCACGCACGGAGTACACCACGGACTATGGCGCGCCGTTTAGTGATTCCCGGCGCGATGACCGGATCCTCGTTGGGGTGAACTGGGATAAGACATTCCAGCAATTGTGGCAGTTGCGGGCCAGAGTACAGTACCGCGATCAGGACTCCACGCTTACCACCTACACCTTTGACCAAACCAGTGGCAGCGTGTCTCTGACACGTTACTTCTGACACGGAGGTTTATCATGAATGCCAAACGTCTTTCCTGCTTTTCTGTGCCGCTGGTTCTGCTCTGGCTGTTGTCATTGCCGGCGCAGGCTGCGATCGAAGCCGGCCGAATCCTGTTTGCCCGCGGCACAGTCTCGATTGTTGACGAGAACCAGTCTGCCCGTGGCGGCAGCGTTGGTTCGGTATTCTACGAAGGCGACAGAATCGTTACCGGCAGCAACAGTATTGTGCAGTTGCGGCTATCGGATGGCGCGCTGACTGCTTTGCGTAGTCATTCGGATTACCAGATTCAGCGTCAGCGCTTTGATGAGGCGAACAAGGTCTATGAGCAGGCCGGTCGTCTGGTGGCCGGCTGGATGCGCTCGGTTACCGGAGCAATCGGCGCGCGGTACCCGGGAAATGTCAAACAGGGCACTGCCGTGGCCACCATCGGTATCCGTGGTACCGCCTATCAGATCATCCACGTACCGGACGAAGGGCTTACGGAATTTCCGAATCTGCAGCCGGGCACCTATGTCTACCTGGAAAGCGGGCAGATCGAAGTTTCCAATGAAGCCGGTTCGCGTATTGTCAATCCGGGCCAGGTTGTTCGTATTACCGGAGCCAATGTTGAGCCGGAGCTGGCTCCCGAGTTGGTTGAGCTGTTCCAGTCGCAACTGCTCTCCAGGATTGAAGTTGATCGCGACGAAGGTTTCAGTGTGCGCAACCTTCTGGAGCGGACAGAGGATGTCCTGGTAGACAGGGTTGCCGGCAGTTTTCCGCGACCGTTTTCCGGCACTGTTTCCGGGGTCGGTGCGTTCGGTGGTGAATTTGCCCAAGCCGGCCGGGTATCGTCAAGCAATCTGTTCTGGACTGGCGAAGGCCCGGGCCGTTATGTCGAAGCGATGATTATTGATGCCGGCAATGGTGAAACGCTTTCCCCCTATGATCTGTCCAGCAACGGCCTGGGTTCTGTCAGTGGTACGCAGTACCGTCAGATTGTGGGTGCTGACGGTCTGGCGTCGCAGGTTCATTGGGGCCTGTGGACAGAAGGTCAGTTTGATGCGCTCGACCCGGGCGGTCTGCCTGTCAGTCCTACCGGTATCTGGCATTACATGTTTGCCGATAACGCTCTGGAGAGCGGGACCAACGATATTGTTGGCCTCGGTTTGACCGGTCGTTTTGCCTATAACTATATCGGTGGTACGGAGCTGAACGCGCTAGACAGCGACGGTTTGCCGATTGCCCTGATGGGAACAATCGATACAGCGACGATTCTTGTCGACTTCGGTAGCCTGAACATGGATTTCGATATCAGTTTTGACAATGGTTCGGATTTGTATCGTCTGGTAGGCAGCGGTGACGTCGACAGTTTTTATGGCGTCGGTGTTTTCCTGAGTTCGACCGATGGTCAGGGATCGATTAACGGCAGCATTTCCGGCACCTTTGTCGGCCAGCAAGCCGAGGGGATCATCAGTGCGCTTACGGTTTCCGACTTCGTTAATTCTCTTTACTACTATGGCACTGCTGCATTTCAGAGTGAGCTGACGCCGGCTCGTGTTTTCGGTGGCGTATCAGTCCTTTCTGATGGCTTCGGCCGGGTAACGACGGTACCGAAGTTCTGGGAAATGGTTGTCGGAGAAAACGCCAACGGTGTTTTTGCAGATCAGCTTCAGTTCGGCGATTTCAGCACGACATCCACTGCTTCGAGTACGGCCGCCGCTCCGGGCCAGCAAGGCGGGATTGCTCTCTATAACACTTCAGGGGATGCACAAAGCGGCGTAGCCACCGAGGTTTATTGGGGCATTTGGGATAAAGCCAACTATGAGGTGGTGGATTCGTTAGGCAATCCGTCTACTCCAGTATCGGACTGGCATTATATGGTCGCCAGCAACCCGTTAACGGAAGATATGCTGTTAGCAATTGGTCTGACAGGCACCTACGACTACAACCTTGCTGGCGGGACGCCGTTGCGCGAAGTCGCAGGGGCGACGGGCGACTTGGCTATTGACCCAACATCGTTTGTGAGAGTGGACTTTGACAATCTTTTTGCCAACGGGATTCAGGTGGATCTTGGAGTCGGGGCCTTAAATATGACGGGCGCCGGTTCGGTATTTGACCTGTATGGTTCCGGTATCGGATTGACTGATGCTGGAGGAGATATCCTCGCTTCTGGTTCACTGGCAGGTACTTTTGCCGGCAATCAGGCAGAGGCATTGGCGACGGTGGTGACTTTAGACTACAACACAGAGTCCTACATCGGCACGGCCTTGTTCGAGAAGGACCCGACACCGGTGGTCGTACCCTGAGCTCTACTGCATGATAAGAAAGCCGCCACTTCAGGCGGCGGCTTTCTTTGCCGGCATGACGGTATTCTAGCTGTCTCAGGCATTGCGCTGCATGATGGCTATTGCGTCATGATCCATTTCCCGTACCCGCAAGCCATGGTGCCGGGCAAGCCAGCGGAAAGTCTGCTGCCGATAAAAGCAAACATGGGTCGGGTCGCGCCGATAGTGCCATTTGTGAAAATCAATCCCGTCATGCAGCAGGCCGGTCATAATCGCCAGCATGCCACCCGGCCGGACCAGGCTGGCCAATAGCGTGAATTCTTTGGCTGGCTGATGAAAGTGCTCCACCACTTCCGTGCAGGTAACAAAGTCGTACTGCTTTTCAAGTGCGCTGACATCCGGAGCAAACAACGGATCGTAAATAGCCATCTGATGACTGCGCTCTGCCAGCATTGTTGCCAGCGCCGGCCCCGGGCCGCAGCCGAAATCCAGGCCTTCTGATCCGGGCTTCAGTCGTTTACACAGAGGGGTGGCGAGCCGATCGAGAAACGCCCGGTAGGCGGGATCGTCCGGATCATTTTCGTGCAGATCGTAATGGACGCGCTCGGCAGCGGCCGCGGGAAGCTGCTGCGGGTGCAGGAATGTCAGTTCACAGCGTTGGCAGCGAAAGTAGTGGCGTCCATCAGCCCGGGCGAACGTTGGGCACTCATGCTGTTGGCAGAGAGGGCAGCGCATCATTATGCATTCAGGGTGATCTCCACATTTAAATCAGGAGGGCAGGAAATAAATAATGGCTGCCATGCCCCGGCCTGATCCCGAAAACAACAGATGATACACCAGTTGTCCGGTTGTGAGTGGCGCTATCCGGAAGCATCGACCCGCTGTAGCTTGCCGGCAGTCGAGCCTTTACTATGACGGCGGGGCCTGCATCCACGGTGGATCTTTTTTCATTCGGAGAAAGCTTTTGAAAACAAAGAGCGTGGTCGTTATCGGTCTTGGAACCTTTGGCAGCACAGTTGCCAGAGCACTTGCCGAGTTCGGCAATCAGGTGCTGGGAATTGATATAGATGAGCGTCGCGTGGCCAAACTTGCAGACACGCTCAGGGATGTGGTGATCGCCGATGGCCGGGACGAGGATGCATTAAGAGAGGCGGGAGTTGAAGGGTACGACATTGCTGTTGTTGCCATTGGCGAAAACCTTGAGGCTAATATCCTCTGCACGATGAATGTGAAGATGCTTGGTGTCGAGACTGTATGGGTCAAGGCGCTGAGCGAAACGCACCATCGTATCCTGAGCAAGATCGGTGTGGATCGGGTGATCCATCCGGAGGAGGAAATTGGCCAGCACATCGCACAGGTGCTGCACAATCCTCTGGTCCGTGATTACATCAGCCTGGGCAACGGATTCTATATTGTCGATGTCCAGGTGTCGGAGAGGTTGGATGGCCATTCTCTGAAGGAACAACAACTGACCAGGCATGATCTGCGTTGTCTTGGGCAAATGCGAGGGCTCTCTCTGCTGGAAAGCGTCGACGGCGAGTTCAGGCTGAAGTCCGGTGACAAGCTGTTGATGTTTGGCAAGCGTGATGACCTGCGCCGTTTTGGCGAAACGCTATAATCTGGATGCAATATGTCAGTTGGCAAACCAGCTCCTGTGCAGAATCGCAGGCTAAAGCTCCAACCCCCGCTAGCTTTGGCAGCGCTTTATGCCATGTGTATCCTGCTTGGCGCGAGCTTGATCATGCTGCCGATTTCGACTTACGCGCCGATCACCTGGGCTGACGCTTTCTTCACGGCAACTTCGGCGGTGACCGTTACCGGTCTTGCGGTGCTGGATGCTGGCTCGGATTTCACCTTGTTCGGGCAGTTTGTCATCATGCTGCTCATCCAGCTGGGCGGTTTGGGTTTAATGACATTCGCCGTGCTGGTGATTTCCCTGCTGGGGCTGCACGTTGGCATCCCTCACCGGGTCTATCTCAAAGATGACCTTAATCACACCAGCATTGCTGATGTTCTTCATCTGGTCAGTATAATTTTTCGGGTTGTTTTGATTTTTGAGTTTGTGGGCGCAGCATTACTGGCTACGGTATTTGTTCCTGAATTCGGCTGGAAAGAGGGATTGTGGCAGTCAATTTTCCATTCGGTATCAGCATTTAATAACGCCGGATTTGCGCTGTTCCCGGACAGTCTTTCCCGCTGGGCAGGTGACCCATTAATAAATACTGTGATCCCCGCATTGTTTATCACAGGCGGGATTGGCTATGCGGTTATTTCGGATATCTATCAGCAACGGTCCTGGCGACGCTTGTCCTTGCACAGCAAGCTGATGCTGTTCGGAACGGCGGTGCTTATTCTGGCTTCATGGCTGCTGTTTGCGGCCCTGGAGTGGAATAACCCCGGCACACTCGGGGGGCTTTCCTCGACGACGGATCGATGGCTGGCCAGTTGGTTCCAGGCGACGACAACTCGTACGGCCGGGTTCAATACTGTCGATATCGGTGCCATTCATGACAGTACCGCCATGCTGTTCATGTCGCTAATGTTTATCGGTGGCGGCACCACGTCCACAGCAGGGGGCATAAAGGTCACTACCTTCATCGTTCTGGTGCTTGCGGTTGTGGCGTTTTTCCGCCGCCGCCCAAGGCTGCGCGCCTTCGGGCGCAGCCTTGGGCCGAATGAGGTAATGAAGGTGCTTGCTCTCACTGTGGTAAGTTTTCTGACTGTGTTGGCTTCTATTTTTATCATCACCATTTCTCATGACGGCGATTTTCTGCAACTGGCTTTTGAAGCGGTATCTGCTTTTGGCACGGTGGGTTTGTCGCAAGGGGCGACGGCCGAGCTGGATGGCGTGGGCCGGTCCGTCATTATGTTTTTGATGTTTATCGGGCGCGTTGGCCCGTTGACATTAGGTTTTTTCCTGGCATCGCCGGTGCCGACGCGGATACGCTACCCTGCCGGGAAAGTCGGGTTGGGGTGATTGCCGGGGCGTACTGCGAAGGGCCGGCAATCCAGGGTGTATATAAAGCAAAGGCCGCATCGCGGCCTTTTTCATCTGGCGCACCCGACAGGATTCGAACCTGTGACCCCTGCCTTCGGAGGGCAGTACTCTATCCAGCTGAGCTACGGGTGCTTGCTGGGCCGCGAATAATAGCGGCTTTGCGCGCGCAACGTCCACCGGCATGGCTTGAAAAGCTGCGAGCGGGGCTTATTCTTGCCGGACGCAGTCGCCGAACCGGGAGTGATTGTGATTCCCCGCGGCTGCCACTCCTGCGGGCTGGACTGCTTCGGACGGCCTGATTTTACAATGTTTTCCAGCGGCAAACGGGCATGCCGATTAAGCTTTTGAAACGGCCGGCCTTTGCAAGGCGGAGTTGAGTAGTCCCGCGCTGTCTGCGGAGGCCAGCCTGTCTTACTTCCGGTCATGGAGAGATCGCGTGCGAATTGCCTATCTGGAAGATGATCCCGCCCAGGCAGAACTGGTCCGCCACTGGCTGACTGGTGCCGGTCACACCTGCTCCCATTGCGCCAATGGCCGCGAATTGATGACCCTGTTGCGCCGCGACAGCTTTGATCTGTTGCTGCTCGACTGGGAAGTGCCGGACATGTCCGGGGTCAGCGTGCTGGAAGAGGTGCGTGGTGCCGGCAACCGGATTCCGGTGCTGTTTGCTACCCAGCGCGATGACGAGGCCTCCATTGTCGGGGCGCTGGGCAAGGGCGCTGACGATTACATGGTCAAGCCGGTCAAACAGGCCGAGCTGCTCGCCCGCATCGCCGCGCTGGGCCGTCGTGCCGGTATCGAAGATGCCCATCAGCAAGAGGCCTTCACCCTCGGTCCGTGGCAGGTTGATCGGGCCCGCCGTATCATTCTGGTGGATGGTGAGACTGCCAGGCTCACTGACAAGGACTTCGAGCTGGCCTGTTACCTGTTCCAGAACGTCGGCAAGTTGCTGTCCCGGGGTCATTTGCTGGAGAAGGTCTGGGGCATCATGACGCCGATCGAGTCTCGCACCGTCGATGTGCACGTCAGCCGTATCCGCCGCAGCCTGCATATCCGTCCGGAGAACGGCTACCGGATCAAGACGGTGTATCAGCACGGTTATCGCCTTGAGGCTTTAAGCGCCGGCCCCTAGCCCCTAGTGGGGGCTGCACCGGCAAGGTATCGGGAAAAGGCATTGCAATCCGTTCCGGTTCAGCATAGATAAGGAATTTGTCTGAACCGGAAGGGACTCCATCCGTGGCCGACCCGTTGTTGCGACATTATTTGCGCCGTTTCCACCTTGAGCACCTTGGCCTGACCATGCTGCTCGGTGTGCTCTGTGCCCTGCTGGTGCTGACCGGCGCCCTGTCATCGTTTGACCGACGCCTGTACGACAGCCTTTCTACCGTCCTGCCGGCCGAGCCGGAACCGGGCATTCTGTTGGTTACCATTGATGATTTCAGCCTGCGCCAGCTGGGCCGCTGGCCCTGGGATCGGGCCCTGCATGCTCGCCTGATTGATCGCTTGAATGAGCAGGGCGCCAGGGCGGTGATCTACGATGTGATGCTGGCGGAGCCGGACAGCCGGCGTCCGGAAAGCGATCAGGCGCTGGTCAACGCCATTGCCAGCCATGGCCGGGTGTATCTGCCGGTGCATGTCGAACAGCTGCGTGGCGGCCAGCTGGTCGAGGCGCTGCCGTGGCGGCAGTTTGCCGAGGCCGCTCACCGGCTGGGTCATGTTGATCTGGTTCAGGACAGCGATGGCTTGGTGCGCAGTCTGTGGCTTCGCTCAGGTGTCGCCCAGGCATTCTGGCCGCATATCGCTCTGGCCATCCTTGAGGACGAGAAGCCGCTGCTGGCGCGGCAGTTTCAGCGCCGGGAGCGCGGCGAAAGCGGTGCCGCGCAGAACGTTCGTGAATATCCGCGCCTGATCCCGTTCAGTCGCAGCGACTATCCCCGTATCTCCGCCGCCGATGTGATTGATGGCCGGGTGCCGGCACAGTTGCTGGCTAACCGGATTGTGCTGGTGGGGGCCACCGCCGAGGGATTGGGAGATCTGTTCCGCACGCCGCTGGCAGAAGATCTGCGCATGCCCGGTGTCGAGATTCACGCCCGGGTGCTGAGTGCGCTGCTGGAGGAGCGGCTGATCAGTGATGCGCCAATGCTGATGTCGGTGATGATCAGCCTGATGGTGGCGATGATGGCACCGCTGTGGCTGCCGTTCTGTGCGCCGCGATGGAGCGTGCCGATGCTGGCGGCGCTGATGCTGGCAGCGTTGCTGCTGAGTGTGCTGTTGTTGGGTTCGGCCCAGCTGTGGTGGTCGCCGGGAGCAGCACTGTTGACCATTGCCGTGGCCGGTCCGTTATGGACCTGGCGTCGTCTCGAATACAGCCTCGACTATCTGAAAACCATGATCCAGCGGACCTTGCGCCCTGGCGAGCAGGGCGGCCGGCTGACCCGGCCGGCGGATCTGGCGCCGCTGCTGCGCATGCTCAAGGTCCTGCCGCTACGCGCCTGGCGGCTGGAAAACCGCGCTGCCGGCGAGCTGCAGGTTGGCGGCGAGCGGGTTGAAGATGCCAGCTGGCAGGGCCAGTCGGCGCGCCATTATCCGTTGTGCCGTCGTAATGAGGAGCTGGAACTGAGTCTGGTCTGGAACACGCCTGTGCTGGCCGGGCAGATGGATGGTCTGGTGCGGGCCATGCTCGGTCGGGTGTCGGCGCCGCCGGCTTCGACAGGGCGGGCGCTACGTTCGGTGGCAGATTTTATCGACAGCCTGGGGGGCATGGAGCGGCGTCAGCGGGGCCTGACCCGGGCCCTGCATGCCAGCCTGACCCGCCTTGATCTCGGCGTGCTGGTGGCGGATGCCTGCGGCGAGGTGCTGCTCGCCAACCCGCGATTGCTGACCCAGCTTGAGCTGGACGGCCGGCCTCTGCAGGGCTGGCACCTGCTGGATCTGGCCCGTGATCTGCGGCTGGAACCGCCCAGCTGGTCGGCGCTGGTGGCCGCGGCGCTGGAGGAAGGTCTGGCACGTCAGGAGCTGGTCGGCCGCCACGGCGAATGTATGCAGCTGACGCTGGCCCGGGTCGAGGCCGGCGGTCAGGTCGGCCAGATCCTGTTGCTGGAGATTGAGGATGTCACCGAGCTGGTGCGGGTGCGCAATACCCGTACCGAGCTGCTCAAGTTCCTGTCCCACGATCTGCGTTCGCCGATGATATCGATTCTGGCGCTGACCGAAAAAATGCGGCAGAGCCCGGGCAGCACACCGCTGGCGGACTTCCTGGCCCAGCTGGATATGCACGCCCGACGCAATCTCGGTGTGGCCGAGCAGTTCCTGCAGCTGATCCGGGTGGAGTCGATGCCACGGATCGAGATGATCGAGCTGGATATGCTGCCGGTGGTGGAAAGCGCCATCGAACAGCTGCGGGCTGAGGCGAACACGGCAGACGTGACCCTGCGGGTGGACTACCGTGATGATGAGCCGGTCTGGGTGCGCGGCAATCATGAACTGCTGGTACGATTGCTGATCAACCTGCTCAGTAACGCCGTGCGTCATAGCGTGCCGGGCAGCTCGGTCGATGTCCGGCTCTACACCGAGGGTGACGAGGTCTGCTGTGATGTCCGCGACCGTGGTCCGGGCATTCCGGCGCAGCGGCAGGCGGGTCTGTTCAGCCAGTTGCACGAAGGTGGCAAGGGGCTGGGGCTGCGCTTCGTGGCACTGGTGGCCCACCGTCACGGTGGTCGTATGGTGTTGGAAAGCCAGCCCGGCGAGGGGGCCCGGTTTACCCTGGCATTACCGGCGCTGGCGCTGGATGAGCTGTAACCACTGTAATCCCTGTGCGGCGTGGGTATAATGCCGCCCGAATACGGCCTTGGCCGACCCAGGTATCAAGAGGTGAACCCCGTGAAAAAGCTGATTGTGACTGCCGCTCTGTCTACCCTGCTGGCTTCCGGCGCCGTGCTGGCCAAGAGCACCAAGGAAATTTCCCCGCATCCGCTCGGCGAGCGTTCCACCTTCAGCGAACGCGCCATTGCCGAGCGCATCAGCCCGGTCGGCAGCGTCTGTGTTGAAGGCGAAGACTGTGGTGGCCCGGCCGCTGCCCAGGTTGCTGCTGGCCCGCGCACCGGTGATGCGGTGTACAACGGCGCCTGCATGGCCTGTCACGCCACTGGCGCGGCCGGTGCCCCGAAAGTCGGTGACAAGGCTGCCTGGGCTCCGCGCATCAAGCAGGGCATGGCTACCCTGTTCAAACACTCGCTGGAAGGTTTTAACGCCATGCCGGCCAAGGGCATGTGCATGGATTGCTCGGATGACGAGATTAAAGCCGCCGTTGAATACATGGTGAGTCAGAGCCGTTAATTTACGGCTTGAGAAAAAGAAGGGCGCTGCGGCGCCCTTTTTGTTGGTGGTTTTCTTTTGTTGGTGGTTTTCGTAGGAGCGGCCGATCGGCCGCGAATCTTTTAATCAGAAGCTTTCGCCGTCGATCGACGGCTCCTGCAGTCAGGTGCGGTCAGCGACCGAGCATCGCCTTGATCGCCGCCAGCGTATCCTCCGCTACCTGATCGGTTTTCGATTCGTCTACCTGCACGCCCTCGCCCTGGAAGTCGATGTCATCCGCCGGCATTTCTTCAACAAAGCGGCTGCGCGCGGTATCAATTCGCTCACCATACTGTTTGCGTGACAGTGCATGCGTCAGGGTCAGGGCCTCCCGGGCGCGGGTAATGCCGACATACATCAGCCGGCGCTCCTCGGTGATGGTGTCTTCCTCGATGCTGTTGCGATGTGGCAGCAATTCCTCTTCCACACCCATCATGTAGACATGCGGATACTCGAGCCCCTTGGCGGCATGCAGGGTCAGCATCTGCACCTTGTCGGAATCGTCTTCCTCTTCCTGCTGCTCCAGCATGTCGATCAGCACCAGCTTGCGGATCACCGCTTCCAGATCGGAGCTGTCGTCTTCCTCCTCCTGTTTGCTCAGCATGCGCTCGATACTGGCCACCAGCTGGCCGACGTTCTCGACTTTCTTTTCGCCAATGCGCGGGCTGCTGGCCTGGCTGAGCAGCCAGCCTTCGTAATCCATGTCGCTGATCAGCTCGCGCACCGCCTGCAGGCTGTTGTCGGTAAAACAGAACTGGCGTTTGTGATCGAGCCAGCCCTTGAACTCGCGCAGCCGTGCTGCGGCCTTGCCGCCGAGGATCTCATCCAGCGCCACATCATCGCAGACGTGATACATGCCCTGATTGCGGGTCACCGACCAGTTGGCCAGCTTTTCCAGCGTTGCCGGGCCGATTTCCCGGCGTGGCGTGTTGATGATGCGCAGGAAAGCGTTATCGTCATCCGGGTTGACCAGCAACCGCAGGTAGCACATCAGATCCTTGATCTCGGTGCGGGCAAAGAAGCTCTGCCCGCCGGATACCTTGTACGGCACCTGCATGGTCTGAAACTTCATTTCCAGCAGCCGCGACTGGAAATTGCCGCGATAGAGCACGGCGAAATCTTTCCACTTCAATGCTTTGGTCAGGCGCTTGTGAATGATGTCGCCGGCGATCCATTCGGTTTCCGCGTCTTCGTCTCGCAGCGACATCACCCGGATCGGATCACCATAGCCATAATCGGACCAAAGTGATTTCTCGAACACGTGCGGGTTATTGGCAATGACTGCGTTGGCGGCTTTCAGGATGCGCCCGGTGGAGCGATAGTTCTGTTCCAGCTTGATCACTTTCAGATCGGGAAAGTCGGTTTGCAGTTGGGCCAGATTCTCCGGTTTCGCACCACGCCAGGCATAGATCGACTGGTCGTCGTCACCGACCACGGTGAACTTGTTCAGCGGTTCGACCAGCTGCTTGACCAGCTCGTACTGGCAGCCGTTGGTGTCCTGGTATTCGTCCACCAGCAGGTAGCGAATACGGTTGCGCCATTTCTCCAGAATGCGCGGCTGTTCGCGGAATAGCAGCACCGGCAGCAGGATCAGGTCATCAAAGTCCACTGCGTTACAGGCGCGCAGCATGCGGTTGTATTCGCCGTAGGTGATGGCGGCGCGTTGCAGTTCTTCGGAATCGGCCGTTGAGAGCGCCTGCTCCGGTGTCACCAGATCGTTCTTCCACTGCGAGATCTTGCTCTGGAAAAACTCCACCGCCTGGGCATCGCGTTCGGATTCACCGCGATGCAGCAGCTCGCGCATCAATTCGCGGCTGTCGGACTGATCGAGAATGGAAAAGCCGCTGCGCAGTTTCACCGCGGCCATCTCGGTTTTCAGGATGCGCAGGCCAAGATTGTGGAAGGTCGAGACAATCAGGCCGCGGGCGTCTTCCCGAGCCACCAGCTTCAGCACCCGCTCCTTCATTTCGCGGGCGGCCTTGTTGGTAAAGGTCACTGCGGCGATATGGCGCGCCGGCATGCCGCGCTCCTGAATCAACGCTGCAATTTTCTGCGTGATCACGCTGGTCTTGCCCGAACCGGCGCCGGCCAGCACCAATAGCGGCCCATCGGTCCAGTTCACGGCTTCCTGTTGGCGGGGATTCAGGCGACTCACAGCGGGGGTTCCTTCGGCGGGCAGCCATGATAGCAGCTGCGGAACTCCCGAATAACCCGTAGAAGCCGTCGGCCGACGGCAAAGGCTTTCGCGGCCGATCGGCCGCTCCTACGGTGGAGCTGTGAGATTCGTTGTAGGAGCCGTCGACCGACGGCGATAGCTTTTCGCGGCCGATCGGCCGCTCCTACGGTTGGGGGCTTTCGATGACAGCTGCGGCCGCTGCCATGAGCGATTCCGTCCTTGTTGCAGACGGGGGCGTCCTTTAACGTCTGGTCTTTCATGAGTCCGCCGTGCGGAGTGCGGACCGTCTCCGACCTTGAGGGCCCCGTCATGACCGATAACCTGTTCTCCCTGAGCGGCAAACGTGTGCTGGTTACCGGCGCGTCCAGTGGTTTTGGCGCCCATTTTGCCCGGGTGCTGGCCGGTGCCGGGGCCGATCTGGTGCTGGCGGCGCGGCGGGTGAAGAAGCTGGAAGAGACCGCAGCAGCGGTGCGGGCACTGGGTCGTCATGCCGTGGTGCTGCCGATGGACGTGTCCAGCCATGTCAGCATTGAAGAAGCGTTCAGCGCCATGCCGGCGATTGATGTGGCGATCAACAACGCCGGCATCAATCGCGTCGGTACCTGCGATGGTCTCGAAGAGGAAGACTGGGACGCGGTGGTCGACACCAACCTGAAAGGTGTCTGGGCGGTGAGCAAGTTTGCCATTCGCCATTGGCGCCGCGATAACCGCCCCGGCAACCTGATCAACATCGCCTCGATTCTCGGCCTGCGTGTTGGCGCCCAGTTGCCGCCCTATGTGGCATCAAAGGCGGCGGTGATCCAGCTGACTAAATCCATAGCTCTGGATTACGCCCGCTACAACATTCGCTGCAATGCCATCTGCCCGGGTTTCTTCCGCACCGAAATCAACAGCGACTGGCTGGAAACCGAAGCTGGCATGAATCAGATCAAGCGTGTGCCGATGCGTCGCACCGGTGAGATGAAGGAAATGAGCGGGCCGCTGCTGATGCTTGCCTCTGACGCCTCAGCCTATATGAGTGGTTCCATTATTGCTGTCGATGGCGGCCACCTGTGCTCGTCGCTGTAACGCGGTTGCCGCCAAGGAGACACTGATGGATTTTTCCCTGCCGTCGTCTATTGAGGCGCTGCGCCTGAAGGTGCGGGATTTTGTCGCCAGTGAAGTGATGCCGCTGGAAAAAGACAAAGCCAACTTCGATCAGCATGAAAACCTGAAAGAAGAAGTGGTTACCGCGCTGCGCGCCAAAGCGAAGGCAGCAGGATTGTGGGGCTTCCAGGTGCCGAAGCAGTATGGCGGCCTGGATACCGGGGTGGTTGGCATGGCGGCGCTGTATGAAGAAGCCGCGCGCTCGCCGTTCGGTCCACTGGCGTTCAACTGCGCACCGCCGGATGACGGCAACATGATCGTGCTCAACAAAATTCTTTCCGAGGAGCAGAAAGCTCGTTGGCTGCAGCCAATTATCGACGGCAGGGTGCGTTCTGCCTTTGCCATGACCGAGCCGGATGGCGGCTGCGGTTCCGATCCGTCGCTGACCTACACCACCGCCACCCGCGAAGGTGATAACTGGGTGATTCGCGGTCGCAAATGGTTTATCACCGGTGCCGAAGGCGCGCAGACCTTCATCCTGATTGCGAAAACTTCCGATGATCCGCGCAAGGGCCTGACCGCATTTCTGTTTGACGCTGACCAGCCCGGTTGGGAAGTAGTACGCCGCATCGGCATCATGGGGCCGGAAGAACATGGTGGTCACTGCGAACTGAAATTCGACGGTCTGGTCATTCCCGACAGCCAGCGTTTGCTGAATATTGGCGATGGTTTGAAAGTCACCCAGATCCGTCTGGGCACGGCGCGGCTGACCCATTGCATGCGCTGGCTTGGTCTTGCCAAGCGCTGCATGGAAGAGGCCGCGGGCTATGTTGAAAAGCGCATGAGCTTTGGCGTCACCCTGGCGCAACACGAAGGCGTGCAGTGGATGCTTGGTGATGTGGCTAAAGATATTGAAGTCGGTCGCCTGCTAACCATGCAAGCGGCGTGGAAACTCGATCAGGGCGACTTTGCCCGCAGCGAGATTTCCATGGCCAAAATTCATGTTGCCGACACCTTGCACAAGGCGGCCGATACCGCGATTCAGTTATGTGGTGCCCGTGGTTATTCGAAAGACACTCTACTCGAATGGATCTACCGCTATGCCCGTCAGGCGCGGCTGGTGGATGGCGCCAGCGAGGTGCACAAGATGGTGCTGTCGCGGGCCTACCTGAAAGAGAAGTCCGATTTCTTCCGCTGGGGCGTTTGATGCAGCAGCGCGAGCGGCAGGCAATAGAAAGCTGGCTTACCAGCAAAACCGGCAAGCCGGTAGCGCTGCATAATGTCCACAGCCTGTCCGGTGGCGCCATTCAGGAGAACTGGGCGGCAGATATTGATCTTGGTGATGAAAAAATCGAAGCAGTGATTCGTTGTGATGCGCCGTCGTCGGTTTCCGATTCACTGTCGCGCAGTCAGGAATTTACCTTGCTGAAAGCGGCGTTCGCCAGTGGCGTGACGGTGCCGGGGCCGCTCTGGCTTGGCGACACCAGTGTGCTTGGCCGCGAGTTTTTTATCATGCGCCGCGCTGCCGGAACGGCGGCCGGGCACAAGCTGGTCCGCGACCTGTCACTGGCGGCAAATCGCCCGGCCTTGGCCCGCCAGCTTGGCCGCGAGCTGGCGCGCATTCACAGCATCCGGCCGCCGCGCGATGATCTCGATTTTCTTGCCGTGCCGGAGCGGCATCCGGCGCTGCTGTTTATTGAAGATTCGCGCTGCTTTCTTGATGCATATCACAGCGCTTTCCCGGCACTGGAATGGGGCCTGAACTGGCTCGAAGATCATTTGCCGGCGCTGGAGCCGCTGTGTCTGGTGCATCGCGATTTTCGCACCGGTAACTACATGGTTGATGAAAGCGGCCTTACCGCGGTGCTCGATTGGGAGTTCACCGCCTGGTCACAGCCGCTGGAAGATCTCGGCTGGTTGTGCGCGCGCTGTTGGCGGTTCGGTCAGAGCGGTGATGATTATGCGGTTGGTGGTATCGGCAAGCGCGAAGACCTGTTCGCCGGTTACGCGGAGGTGTCTGGTCGACTGCCGGGTGCCAGTGAAGTCTGTTACTGGGAAGTGTTTGCCCATCTGCGCTGGGCAATCATTGCCATCAAGCAGGGGGAGCGGCATCTGTCCGGCGCCGAACCGTCGCTGGAGCTGGCGCTGACAGCGCATATCGTGCCGGAGCTGGAGCTGCATATCTTGCGTATGACCGGGCTGGAGGGATAGCCGATGCGGATTCAACCGGACGGCATCAACCTGCTTGATACAGTTATCAAGGTGCTGAGTGACGAGGTGTTGCCTTCTCTGGCGGCGCAGCAGCAGTACAGTGTGCGCATGGCTATCAATGCCCTCGGCATTGCCCGGCGCCAACTTGCTCGGGGTGACGCCGGCGAAACGCAGGAGCAGGCGTTACTGGCGGAGTTGCTCGGCGCAGGCGGCAGTCATGCTGAACTTTCACGGTTGCTGGCACAGCGGATTCGAGACCGCCAGGCGAACAACGATCCGGCGTTGCAGAAGCTGTTATGGCAATTGACGCTGCAGCGAGTGGCCGAAAGCGCGCCCCGCTATCTCCAACAGGAAAACCTTTTCGCCGTCGATCAACGGCTCCTGCAATAGATCCAGCCGCCTCTCCCGGAGCGGCTGATCAGCCGCGAAAGCCTTCGCCGTCGATCGACGGCTCCTACGTAACTCCAGCGCCTCCTCTGTAGGAGCGGCTGATCAGCCGCGAAGCCTTTTCGCCGCTGAGTGACGGCTCCGGTCTGCAATCAGGCCATTCCAACGGAGACCGTCGTGCCGAATTGGCACAAAATGCCCTGAAACCGGGTGTCGAGCGGCTGCATACTCAGTGCTAAGTCACTGCATCAGGAGCCAGCATATGAATGCCAGCGCCCAGCCCGCCCTGCGTCGTACCAACAACAGCGATATCCAGCCACGGAAGATGGATTTCGAGTTTGATCCAGCCATCGAGCGCTACTGGTTTGGCGGCGATCAGTTCAAGACCCTGTTGCTGACCGCACTGTCCTGTACTTTCCCTGAGGGCGAGCGTTTCTTTGTTCGTTCGGTCCGCCACTTCCAGAAAAACCTGACTGATCCGTTGCTGAAAGAGCAAGTAAAAGGCTTTATCGGTCAGGAAGCCCATCACGGTAACGAGCACGAAGCCTTCAACCAGTTCATGGAAGAGCGAGGCGTGCCGACCAGCAAGGTATCGAAGTTTGTTCTGGACGGCCTGAAGATGCATGCCAAGTGGTTGTCGCCGGAGCGGCAGCTGGGCAAGACCTGCGCGCTGGAGCATTTCACTGCCATGCTCGCCGAGCTGATTCTTGAACATCCGGATTTATTTGACGACATGGATCAGCGCATGCTGCCGCTGTGGCTCTGGCATGCAGTGGAAGAGAGTGAGCACAAGTCCGTTGCCTTTGATGTCTATCAGGATCAGGTCGGCAGTTACTGGATCCGTTCCAGTGAAATGGCGATCACCACGGTCGAGTTTATCGGTTTCACCATTTTCCATTACCTCCAGCTGCGCGCCGGCATGGATGACGAGCGTGATCTGCGATCAGTGCTGAAGGGCCTGAACTGGCTGTTCGGCAAGCCGGGCTGGTTGCGCCGTCTCGGGCCGGCCTGGCTGGCCTACTTCAAGCGCGATTTCCACCCGTCCAAACGTGACAGCAGTGTGTTGCGCCAGCGTGGCCTGGAAAAGCTGGCTGCATTGCTGGATCGTCTAGAGCTGTTGCAGCCGGCGGCCTGATCCCGTTCCACAGAAAAGGCTTTCGCGGCTGATCAGCCGCTCCTACGGGTGCGGTGGTTGGATTTGCTGTAGGAGCCGTCGACCGACGGCGAAAAGGCTTTCGCGGCCGATCGGCCGCTCCTACGGGTGCGGTGGTTGGATGAGCGGGGGTATGTCATGGGCTGCTCAGGCGGTAACTGAGCGCTTCGGCCAGGTGCGCCGTGCTGATCTGATCGTCGCCACTCATGTCGGCCAATGTTCTGGCCACTCGCAAGGTACGGTGCAGCGACCGTGCCGACAGCGCCATCCGCTGCATCGCTTCGCTGAGCCAGCCGCCATGGGCTGACAGCACCGGCTCCAGCTCACGAGTACTCAACAGCTGATTCAGTTTGCCCTGCCGCGACAACTGTCGGATGCGGGTGGCCTGGACCCGTTCGCGTACCCGGGCACTGGGCTCGCCGGGGGATAGCGATACCAGTTCCTCCGGTTTCACCGCACTGACTTCCAGGTGCAGATCAATGCGATCCAGCAGTGGCCCGGACAGCCGGCCCTGATAACGCCGTGCTTTTTCGCAGCTGTAACCACAGCTGCGCTGCGGATCACCGAAATAACCGCACGGACAGGGGTTCATCGCCGCGACCAGCTGAAAGCGTGCCGGGAATGTGGTTTGGCGGGCGGCGCGGGCAATGCTGACTTCACCGGTTTCCAGCGGCTCACGCAAAACCTCCAGTACACGTCGATCAAACTCCGGTATTTCATCAAGAAACAGCACGCCGTGGTGAGCCATGGAAATCTCCCCCGGGCGCGGGTGACTGCCGCCGCCGACCAGAGCAACTGCTGAAGCGGTGTGGTGCGGGCCCCGAAACGGCGGCAGATGAAACAGCGCCGGCGGACGTGGCCGATGCAGCGAATGAATGGCCGCGACATCCAGTGCCTGCTGCTCGTCCAGTGGTGGCAGCAGGCCGGGCAGGCGGCTGGCGAGCATGCTCTTGCCACTGCCCGGGGGGCCGCAAAGCAGCAGGGAATGGCCGCCACTGGCAGCAATTTCCAGCGCCCGGCGCGCCTGTGCCTGACCGCGCACTTCCGACAGACAGGGGCCGGCCATTGATGGCGGCGGTGGTTCTGCGGCCGTCGCTGGAGTTAACGGCGTAATGCCGTTGAGGTGCGCACAGGCGGCCAGCAATCCTGGCGCACCGAGCAGCTTGCCGCGGCGGCACAGCCGGGCCTCTTCAAGGTTGTCCTCCGGCAGCAGCAGGGTGCGACCGGCCCGACCGCAGGCCAGCGCAGCCGGCAGCACACCAGTCACTCCACGCAAATCCCCATTCAGGGCCAGTTCGCCAAGGCATTCGAGTGATTCAGCGGCGCGTGAGGGCAACTGACCGTTGGCGATCAGGATGCCAAGAGCAATCGGCAGGTCAAAGCGACCGCCGTCCTTGGGCAGGTCGGCTGGGGCCAGGTTGACGGTGATCCGGGTTTGCGGAAACGGAAAGCCGGCGTTGACGATTGCCGAGCGGACCCGGTCACGGGATTCGCGCACTGCCGCCGCCGGCAGGCCGACGATAGTAAAGGCCGGCAGCCCCGGGCCCAGATGGGTTTCGACCCGAACTTGGGGGGCTTCAATGCCGAGCTGGGCGCGACTGAAAATCTGTGAGATGGCCATCTGTCCTCCTTGCGCAGGAGTGTCAGGGTGGCCGGAGTGAGATGCTGTACGCTGGTAGCGGGGATGGTTGTCAGCAAGGCTCCGCTATTGCTGTGCGTCGCCGTCGGCCAGCAGCCGCTTGCGCCACGGGCCGATGGCAAACAGCAGTACGGCCAGCGCCATCACCAGATAATGCTGTAGTTCGGGCTGGCGGATCAGGCAGGGGTCGCAGTCGACGAACAGCGCTGCGCCGACGAGCACCGACAGCATGATGGTGGCGATCATCCACAGTACGCCCGGCCACATGGCCCGGCGTCGCGCCAGCGCCACGGCCACCACCAGCAGCCATAGCGCCAGCATCGGTGACAGTGCCAGCGCGAAGAATGCGGAGGGATGCTGATCGATCGAGGGCCATTGCCAGCCCGGTGCTTTGCCACCTCGCAACTGCTGCTGCAGTTCGTCAGGCATCGACCAGCTGTAGCAGCGCAGCGAGCAACCCTGTGCGTTGGCCTTGTCCGGATCGGCCCCGTAGCGCAGCATCAGGGTGACCAGCGGCCAGCGCTGCAAGCGGGCAGCGCGCAGCAGGGCACTTTCGCCTTCGGCCCCGGCGAGGTCCGGCGACAGACCGGCCACCAGCAGCGCCTCGGCGATTTCGCTATTGGCGTTATCGCTGCCGATATAGTCGAGCAGCAGCAGCGGGTGTCGGTCAGTGACATCGGGCAGTGCCCGGATCATGGCCTGAATGGTCGGCAGGCGGCCTTGAGCCATGGCCTTCGGCAGCAGTGAGCGCTCACCCGAGAGGGTCCGGGTTGGTTCTGCTCCGGCCTCCATCAGGGCCTGCACCAGCCATAGCTGGTCGGCATCCAGCGCCCGTTCCAGCGCGGTCATGCCCTGGGCATCGCGGCGGTTCGGGTCGAGCCCGGCCTCCAGCAACAGCGTCAGTTTGGCTTTGTCGAGAGAGCTGCCGCCGTCGGCAAACGGTGGCGGTGGCGCAATAAAGGCAGCGGCCAGCGTGCCGTGCTGGCGCGAACCCAGATTCGGGTCGGCGCCACGCTGGAGCAGCGCTCGACTGGCCTCGAGACTGGCGAAATACAGGGGCGGGAAGCCGCTTTCCGGCAGCCGGTTCAGCGGGAAGCCATCGGCCAGCAGCCAGTCCAGCTCGGCCAGATGACCAAGGCTGGCCAGTCGCCAGGCCAGATCGCTGCCGCCCTGGCTATAAACCAGCAGGGCGTCGGCGCCAGCGCGCCAGAAGCGTTCGGCGCTTTCCATTCGGCCGCCGTTCCAGAGCAGTTGCGCCAGCGCCCGGCTGGCATCCACCGGGTCCAGCTCCAGCATCGGGAAACGTGCCAGCAGCTGGTCGAGCAGGTCGGCGCGTTGCTGTTGTATCAGGGTTTCCACTAACAGCTCGAGCCCGTCGTCAGCGAGATCGGCACCGGCAGTATCAAGTAGCAAGGCAAAGGTCAGGGCATTGCCGGGGTGGCGGACGGCATGATCAAGAGCGGTGTTGCCGTTGTTGTCGGTGACCAGCGGATCGGCGCCCAGCGCAATCAGTTCGCCACTGATCATGCCGTCTGGCTCGGCACTGGCCAGATGCAGCGGGTGCACGCCATCGTTATCCGCCAGATTTGCTGTCGCGCCACGACTCAGCAACAACAGGGCGGCATCACGAAAAAAATTGGCATGAGCTGGTTGTTGCAGGCCGAGCAGGGCCAGATGCAGGGCGCTGCGGCCGTCGCCATCGACACTGTCGACCGGGCTGCCGGCATCAAGCAGGTCAGCAGGTTGTAGCGCCGGGAGGGTATCCGTGCGCGGGCATTTCAGCAGGCGGTGCAGGGCCAGCGAGTCGGCCGCCAGCACGGTCAGCGCTTCCCCTTCGGCAGCGCTGAGCGCACACAGAGGATCATCACTGGCCGTGACGCTGGCGCTGACGGCCAGTGCAGCAATAACCAGAAGCGCTTTCACGGGGCCAGACGACGCTCCAGCTCAGCCACTTCCTTTTCCAGTGCTTCCAGTTTCTCGCGGGTGCGGGCCAGCACCTGCTGCTGGATATCGAACTCTTCCCGACTGATCAGGTCAAGCCGGCTGATGCCTTCCTGGAGAATGGCGCGGGCGCTGCGTTCGACTTCGTCGCGCAACTGTTCCAGGCCGGCGGGCAGATGGCGGCCGATGTCGGCTACCAGGCGATCGATAAAGGGTTGGTCTGTCATGGTGGAAGCAAGTCCGGTTGCGGCCGAAAAGGACAATCATGGTAGCACGGCGCAGGACATGAAAAGAGTTGCACCATTTTGGGGAGAGCCACGCATTCGTGCGCTATAATCGCGCCATAACCCGGGGCCGCGGCCCCGTGTTTTTTTTCAACCCTCTGAAATAACACGCATTTTATCTATTGGCATGGATCGTGCGTTTAGCGAGGCAAGCAGGGGGAAACCTCTGAAGACTGGAATGAGGCACCGCCTCGATTCGGAACAGGTACGGCGCCGGTAACGGCGCAGCCATCAGGAGAGAGACATGAAACTTGTCACTGCCGTTATCAAGCCGTTCAAGCTCGACGATGTGCGCGAAGCATTGTCCGAGATTGGCGTGCAGGGCATCACGGTGACCGAAGTTAAAGGCTTCGGACGCCAGAAGGGCCACACCGAGTTGTATCGCGGTGCGGAGTATGTGGTGGATTTTCTGCCGAAAGTGAAGATCGAGGTGGCCATCGCTGATGGTTCCCTGGATCAGGTGATCGAAGCCATCGCCAAGGCTGCGAACACCGGGAAGATTGGTGACGGCAAGATCTTCGTCACCGAGCTTTTGCAGGCAATCCGAATCCGGACCGGCGAAACAGGCGAAGACGCGGTTTGACCGCCTGACGCTAAAACGGTTTGCAGCTTGATCGCTGCAGAAAAGACGTCACGATCCATGCCAACGATTTGACGTGTCCATCTGGAGGGTTACACCGTGGAAAACAACATTTACGAACTACAGTACGCCATCGACACCTTTTACTTCCTGGTGATGGGCGCACTGGTCATGTGGATGGCCGCTGGCTTTGCCATGCTGGAAGCTGGCCTCGTCCGCGCCAAGAACACAACTGAAATCCTGACCAAGAACGTCGCCCTGTATGCGGTGGCCTGCATCATGTACATGGTGTGTGGTTACGCAATCATGTATGGCGGTGATGTATTCCTCTCCGGCATTGCCGATGTGGATGCAGACGCTGTACTGGGTGAGTTCGCGGCCCGTGAAGACGGTTTCCGTGGCGGCTCCATCTATGCGGCGGCTTCTGACTTCTTCTTCCAGGTGGTGTTTGTCGCCACTGCCATGTCGATTGTCTCCGGTGCTGTTGCCGAGCGCATGAAACTCTGGGCATTCCTCGGCTTTGCCGTGGTCATGACCGGCTTCATCTACCCGATGGAAGGCAGCTGGACCTGGGGCGGCAACGATGTGTTCGGCTTGTACAACCTTGGCGACCTTGGCTTCATCGACTTCGCCGGTTCAGGCATCGTTCACATGGCGGGTGCTGCCGCTGCGCTGGCTGGTGTGCTGCTGCTCGGTGCCCGTAAAGGCAAATACGGCAAAGACGGTTCGGTTAACGCCATTCCGGGTGCCAACCTGCCACTGGCTGCACTGGGTACCTTCATTCTGTGGCTGGGCTGGTTCGGCTTCAACGGCGGCTCGGTACTGAAGCTGGGCGATATCGGCAACGCTGCTCTTGTGGCCATGGTGTTCCTGAACACTAACGCTGCTGCTGCCGGTGGTGCGATTGCCGCGCTGATCACTGCCCGCCTGCTGTTCGGCAAGGGTGACCTGACCATGCTGCTGAACGGCGCGCTCGCTGGTCTGGTTGCCATCACTGCCGGCCCGGATACCCCGAGCGCCCTGCAGGCTACGATCTTCGGCGCTATTGCCGGCGTGCTGGTGGTGTTCTCCATCGTCACTCTGGACAAGCTGAAGATTGATGACCCGGTTGGCGCCATTTCGGTACACGGTGTGGTTGGTCTGCTCGGCCTGCTGCTGGTACCGGTTACCAATGGCGACGCCAGCTTCACGGGTCAGCTGATCGGTGCTGCCACGATCTTCGTCTGGGTATTCGTTGCCAGCCTGATCGTCTGGGGCATCCTGAAGGCCACCGTCGGCATCCGCGTCTCGGAAGAAGAAGAGTACGAAGGTGTGGATCTGTCGGAGTGTGGCATGGAAGCCTACCCGGAGTTCGCCAGCAGCAAGCAGTAATCGCTGCCGGGCAACACCATGAAAAAGGGCGCCGGCGACGGCGCCCTTTTTTGTTGCCTGGAGCCCGTCTTCCGGAAAGCATTCTGACCGGGGTGACTGGCGAGCGCCGGCAGATTGCGATTCGGCCAACGGCGACATTGGCTGCCGTCACTAATATCGTCCGATATCTGTTCTGGCGGTTGGCGAGAAATTCCCTATGAACTCTACAAAAAAACCGGTACTTTCCGGCGGCGTCACGCTGGCGGTGACCACCTGGGGTGACCCGTCGGCGTCGCCGCTGGTACTGGTACACGGTTACCCGGACAACCATCGGGTCTGGCAACCGGTGGCCGAACAGCTGGCGGACCGCTTTTATGTGATCGCCTATGACGTGCGCGGCGCTGGCGATTCCGATGGGCCGACGCGGGTGTCGGATTACCGCATGGCGCAGTTGTCGGCGGACCTGCTGGCGGTAGTCGAGGCGCTGATCCCCGGCCGGGGCTTCCATCTTGCCGGCCATGACTGGGGCTCTGTCCAGAGCTGGGAGTCGGTTACCACCGAGCCGTTGCGCTCGCGTATTCTGTCTTTCACCACCATCTCCGGCCCCTGTATTGATCACGTCGGGTTCTGGATGCGGCGGCGTTTCGGTAGCCTGTCCTGGCCGGAGCAACGCAAGGCGCTGGGCCAGTTGGCGTCGTCCTGGTACATCATGTTTTTCCAGTTGCCGGTCATTCCGCCGCTGCCCTGGAAGCTCGGCATGGACAAACTCTGGCCGCTGTACCTGAGCAAGCGTGAAGGTGTGCGCGAAGCTCATCCGAATCCGCATCAGCGCAAGGATGGCGAGAATGGCATCAATCTCTACCGTGCCAATTTCCAGAGCAAGTTGCTGAAACCGGACTCCCGTTACACCGATGTGCCGGTGCAACTGATCGTGCCGACCGGCGACAATTATATCGGCACCCAACTGTTTGACGAGCTGCATCAGTGGGTCACTGAGCTGTATCGCCGCGACATTGATGCCAATCACTGGGTGCCGCTCAGCCACCCGGCACTGATTGCCCGCTGGATCGGCGAGTTCGCCGGGGCAGTCGATGCCGGCAGTCAGAAGCAGAAATTCTCCGCTCTGCGGGTGGGCCTGCCAATCGGGGAAACCGGTTAAGCATAGCGGCTGGCCGGTCGTGAAAATCTTTCGCCGTTGACCGGCGTCTTCTACAGCGGCTCGCCGCCGGGGAAGAACATTTTTTCGGTGCCGGGCAGTTGAATCGGCAGTTCTGATTTGTCTTTCAGGTGGTAGCGGTCTATTGCCATCCGCTCGTGCATTTTCTGCAGTGTTGTCAGCGGCGCCCGGGTGGCAACCAGATTGGCAAGCCAGGCCGGGATCATGCCGCCCGGATCGACAAAGGTTTCGAAAGTAATCCGTGTCCAGCCGTCGGCAAGGGGTTCAAGAATAAAGCGGTTGTCCAGCGCTGGCAGGCGAACCGTGCCTTTGACTTCATCAAGTACGCCATGAGCTGCGATCGAGTGTAGCGTGGTTTTCAGGGTGTCGGGATCCTGAATAATTGTCGTGCGCGCCACACCATCGCGGTCCGACACCGGCCAGATGCCCTTGATATGGATATAGACAAGATCATCGCTGACTTCCGGCATCAGTCGCGCGGAATGGCACTGAAACACCCACTCGGGATAATTCTCGACATCCGCCAGCACGGCAATGGCCGTCAGCAGGGGGTAGGGTACTTCGGTCTGGCCGCGAAAGGCATTCAACGGATTGCCTTCGACCGGCATTACCCAGATGCTGACGTCCATGCGTTCACTGGCAGTACGAACCTGCCTCCATTCGTCGGCCAGTGAACAGGCAGGTAACAGGCAAAAAGCCAGCATCAGAAAACGGAAAACAGGGCGCATCGAAAACCTCCGGGTCATTAGCTGCCACCGCTTCGCAGCCATTCCACAGCTGCCATCAGAATGATTTCAGATGCTAACAGTGGTTAAGACATTGCGCCTGCCGATGTAAGCCATTAATGACAGTGCAGGTAGGAAAAACCAGACAACAGAGCTATTTCCGTGGCGGCTTTATCGTTTTGCCCTCGCTTTCCAGCAACGCAGTGACGATGCTTGCAATCATTTGCCGGTGGTCGCCCGAAAGCAGCTCGATCAGGGTGGCCAGTGTGCGCGCGTCATAATGTACCGGCGCTTCACCCACTGCCTTGCCGGTATTGCGTTTGCGCGGGCGCGGGTCATCTCCGAAGCGCAGCCACTCTGGTGACACGCGCAGCCAGGCGGCCAACACGACCAGCTTGTCCTGAGTCGGGATGGCGGTGCCTTCGAGCCAGCGGCGAACAGCCTGAACGGATATTGGTGTATCCGGGTAGAGGAGGTTGAACTTGCGCGCCAGCTCGGTCGGGCTGGCGGCAGATACACCCGCCTGCGACAGGGACTGTAGCAGGCGTTCGCTGAACCGGACTTTCTCAAGATGGGTTGGCATTCCGGTACGCTAGCACCGGGCCAGTAACTATCGGTTTTGAATTAGAATACATGTCGGTTATCATGACAAGTAACCGGCCGGGCAGCTATGGAGAAATAGTGCCGGGGAAGGCACGCAATAAACGCGAGGGAAGGCTTTTATGAATTACCCCGATCATTTGACCACCAGGCGCTCCGCCCCGGAACGGGCCGTGGTGATCGGTGGCAGCTTAATGTTGATGCTGTTGATGCTGCCGTTATTGTTCTGGTTCGACGGGCGAGCGCGCAACAGCGCGCGGGTGCCGGATTGTGATTCACTGCCGGTGCTGACCCAGCTCCGCAAGGTTTATCCGCAGGTTGCCCATGCGCCGCTGAATGGGGTCATACGCGACTTACAGAGTGTCGGCATGGATCGCCGTCTCGGGCACCGGATGTGTTACGCCCGAGTGGATGACGGTCAGCAGCAGCGTCAGCTGAAGTATGCGGTGTCGTATCAGGACGATGCGAACGATAGCGTCCGCATCGAACTGGTCAGCGACTGATCAGAACATCCGGCTGATCATCTTCAGCGGCAGATTGCGCATCAGGAAGCCCATCACTACCCACGGCCAGCGCGGCACGCAGGCCTCGGCGGATTCCTTCTCGATGGCGCGCACCAGCAGCCGACAGCCGGTTTCGGTATCGACCATGAACGGGGTTTTCTTCACTTTCTCGTTGATTTCCGAACGGATATAGCCCGGGTAGATAGTGCTGACCTTGATAGGCTTGCCGATCATTTCAGCGCGAATGCCCTCGGTCAGCGACGCCACGCCAGCCTTGGTAGCGGCGTAGGTGTTGAGATTTTTCGGCATGCCGCGGACGGCGCTCATTGACGAGATCATCACCAGATGGCCATCGTTCTGGGCCCGGAAAATCTCCATCGCCGCTTCGCACTGTGCCAGCGCGGCAACAAAGTTGGTTTCCGCAGTTTGCCGGTTGGCCCAGAAGTAACCGGTGCCAAGGGGCTGGCCCTTGCCGATGCCGGCGTTGACGATAATCCGGTCAATGCTGCCGAACTCCTCGCGGAATGCCCTGAAAACCTCGAACACCTGATCGTAATTCAGCACATCCAGCGCCCGCACCGATACCCTGATGCCGCTGTATCTGCTTTCCAGTTCCTGCTTCAGTTCTTCAAGACGGTCGGTGCGCCGGGCGCACAATGCCAGGTTGCGACCCATGGCCGCAAATTCGCGGGCCATGCCGCGGCCGAGGCCGGAACTGGCGCCGGTAATCAGAATGGTCTTGCGCATAGCAGGCTCCTGTCAGCGGTAGGTAAGCAGGCGACGGTGCTCGCCTTCGAAATGTCCGTGATCGTTAAAGGTACTCAAATGCATGCCTCGGCGACCAACCACGATCTTGGTCATCGAGGCGTTCGTCACCACCCGGTTCAGCTTGCGCCACTCGCTATCGGGCATGTTCCACAATCGCTTGACGGTGGCACTGATAGCCCCGCCGGATGTAAACACCATGGCGCTGTCGGCCTGATCATTGACGATGCTGTTCAGCGAATCATCAATGCGCCGGCGAAACATGGGCCAGCTTTCCCGGTACTCATCGTCATGGACACCGGACACCCAGCGATCCAGCGCCTGTTCAAAGAAGCTCTGGAAGGCTTCCTTCGGTTTCAGGGTGCGCGCCAGATCGGCCATCATGTAGGCGCGGCTTTTGTATTTCGGATTCTGGCGAATGATCAGTTCCTGATGATCATATTCATTCCAGCCCGGATCAATGCGCCACTCGGCGGACAGTCCCATATGGGTCAGGACATGTTCGGCAGTCTGTTTATGCCGACGCATATTGCCAGCCACGATCATGTCCGGCCGGCCAATCCGTTTCAGCAATACGCCGCCGAGATGCTGCGACTGGGCGATGCCGGTGGCAGAGAGATCGTCGTAATCGGCCTTGCCCCACGACGCCTGGCCGTGACGAATCAGATAAATCACTGCCATATCAGCGCTTGCCCCTGATCACTTTCTTGCTGGTGTGATGCAAATAGTGGTTGAACAGCCAGAAATGTTTGAACGCCGGGTTGCGCGTTTGCTTGTGGTGATAGCGATAGTAGATCTGCTGCACGATAACCGCCAGACGGAACAGGCCATAGACTTCATAGAAGGTCCAGTTGTCGGGCTTCAGGCTCATCCGTTCGCAGTAATATTCGACCACCTCGCGGCGGCTGAACATGCCGGGCAGATGCGTCGGCTGGCGGCGCAGCAGCTTGTTGATACGGTCATCATCGGCCTGCACCCAGTAGGCCAGCGTGTTGCCAAGATCCATCAGTGGATCACCGAGGGTGGCCATTTCCCAATCGAGAACGCCGATAATGTTCTGCGGGTCGTTGGCATCCAGCACCACGTTATCGAAACGGTAATCATTGTGGATGATCACAGTGGCAACATCGTCGGGCATATTGGCATTCAGCCATTCGCGCACTGATTGCCAGCCGGGTACATTCCAGGTTTTCGATTTGTCGTAACGACCGGACCAGCCATGGATCTGGCGCTGGACATAACCGCCGCCCTTGCCCAGATGCGACAGGCCGGCAGCCTGATAATCAACCTGATGCAGCTCAATCAGCTTGTCGATCACGCCCTTGCACAGTTGCCGGGTCTGCGCTTCGGACAGCGTCAGGCCTTTTGGCAAATTGGCGCGCGGAATAATGCCCTTGATGCGATCCATGACATAAAAATCGCAGCCCATCAACGCCTGGTCCTCGCATAGTGCAACCATGTTCGGCACGGCCGGGTACACCGGCTTCAGGGCTTCCTGCACCCGATATTCGCGCACCATGTCGTGTGCGCCTTTTGCCTTGTGGCCAAACGGTGGCCGACGCAGGATCAGGTCGCGATCGGGATAGCTGACCAGATAGGTCAGGTTGGATGCGCCACCGGAAAATTGTTCTACCGTCGGTTCGCCGGCCAGCGACGGCACCTGATTTTTCAGCCAGGCATCCACCTGCTCCATAGCAAAGCTCTCGCCGTCGCGAACCTGTTTCGGTTTATCAATCAGGGCATCGGCGGCAGTCATATCGGTAACGGGAACACGCTGTAGCATTCATCCTCTCCAGCTATAAACGCAGCCGCGTTGCTCTTCGTCGGAGCGGCTGATCAGCCGCGAAAGGTCTTCGCCGTCGGTCGACGGCTCCCACAAGGGCTCAGGCCTTGTATTTCATTAACTCGAATTTGGCGATCAGGCCACGATGCACTTCATCCGGGCCATCGGCAAGACGCAACGAGCGTGCCGCCGTCCAGGCGGCGGCCAGCGGTAAGTCTTGCGACAGGCCACCGCCGCCATGAATCTGCATGGCCATATCAACGACCTGTTGCGCAACATTCGGGCAGATCACCTTGATCTGCGAGATCTCGCTCATCGCTGCGAACACGCCCTTGGTGTCGATCAGCCAGGCCGCTTTCAGCACCAGCAGACGCGCCTGCTCAATCATGATCCGTGCTTCGGCAATGCGTTCACGATTACCGCCCAGATTGATCAGCGGCTTGCCAAAAGCGACCCGCTCGCTACCGCGTTTGCACATTAACTCCAGCGCCAGCTCCGACAATCCGATCAAGCGCATGCAGTGATGAATCCGGCCCGGCCCGAGCCGGCCCTGGGCAATCTCAAAACCGCGGCCCGGCCCGGCGATAATCGCGCTTTTCGGCAGGCGCACATTGCTGAATTCCACTTCGCCGTGGCCGTAGGGCTCGTCATACATGCCCATGGCGGTGAGCATGCGGGTAACTTTTACGCCGGGGGTGTCTTTCGGCACCAGCACCATCGAGTGCTGGGCATGGCGGCTCGCACCCGGATCGGTCAGGCCCATAAAGATCAGCACCTTGCAATTCGGGTGGCCGATGCCGGTGCTCCACCACTTGGTGCCGTTCAGCACTACTTCATCGCCTTCGATTTTTGCCGTGGCCGCCATATTGGTGGCATCCGATGAGGCAACGCCCGGCTCGGTCATGCAGAACGCCGAGCGGATCTCGCCGGCCAGCAGCGGAGCAAGCCACTGCGCTTTCTGCTCGTCGTTGCCGTAGTGATACAGCACTTCCATATTGCCGGTGTCCGGCGCGTTGCAGTTGAAAATTTCCGGGGCGATGGCGGAGCGGCCAGTCAGCTCTGCCACCGAGGCATAGTCGGTCACCGACAGCCCGGCACCGAGCTTGTCGTCCGGCAGAAACATATTCCACAGGCCTTCGGCTTTGGCCTTCGCCTTCAGCTCATTGATGATCGGCAGCACCACCCACTTGTTCTCCAGGCTGTGCAGCTCGCGGTGATAGGCCTCCTCGGCCGGGGTGACGTGCTCGTCCATAAAGCGTTTGGTGCGGTCGTAATAATCCCGGGCTTTCGGGGAAAGGCTGAATTCCATGGTCGTCTCCGCGTGGCTGGTAGCAGGCACGAGTCTATGGCAGGCTCAAATGCATAAAACGAATATAGCCAGAATCGGCCTGAACCTGAACCGGCTCACCGCCGGCCGTCTGGATCTGGCCATGGACGTGCAGCTACCGGTGTACTGGCAGAGCGGCTGGCGGATCGGCGTTTTATATCGGCGGCCTTGCCACTACAGATGCCGGCGATGGCCATGCACCTTTACTGGCACCGGGATCTGGATGGTGATCCGGGGCATCGGTGGTTAAGGGCGCGTGGAATCGGCGGGTTGTTCATGCCAAGATTCAGCAGTGCATATGAATGAGGGTCGCTCGATGGACTTCCAGAAGCTTGAAGATGAGGTGATGCATCTGCCGATCAAGCAGCGAGCGCGCCTGATGCAGCGGCTGTTATCAAGTCTTGAATCGCCGTCAAGCGAAGAACTCCGCGCCGATTGGCTGGAAGAGGCCAGGCGCAGAGCAGAGGAGCTTGATAACGGTTCGGTCCAGGCGGTGCCAGGTGAAGATGTGCTTGCAAAGGCGAGGGCATTGATTAAGTGACATATCAGTTTCATCCGGCAGCGGAAGCCGAATTTCTGGAGTTGGTGGGTTTTTACGACTCCAGAGTGCCGGGATTGGGGCGAGCATTGATCGACGAAGTGGATGCTCTTTTTCAGCTAATCAGCGAGTCTCCGAAAGCGTGGCAAGTAGAGGCCCATCCGGATATCCGCCGGGCCCCGCTCAGGCGATTTCCGCTATCAATCATCTATCGGGAGGCTTCTGTAGGCTTTCAGGTGTTGGCGGTAGCGCATGATCGCCGGCGCCCGCAGTACTGGTTGGAAAGACGTTAAATTGATTCAGCCCGCTTCATATCAATACGAAGCCCGCTTCCCACGCAGATAATCGACTATGTCTACTCAGGCGACTGTTTTTCTCGCTCTCGTTGACCCGAAAAGCCCGACCAATGTCGGCTCGGTCATGCGCGCGGCCGGGTGTTATCAGGTCGATCAGGTACGCTACAGCGGCGGCCGATTTGAACGCGCCGCCCGCTATCAGACCGACACCAAGGATATTCTCGGCAAGATTCCGCTGGTGCGAGAGGATGACCTGCTTGCCAGCCGGCCCGCCGATATGAAGATCGTTTGCGTCGAGTTGGCCGAAGGCGCGACACCACTACCGACGTTTGTTCATCCGGGTCAGGCAATTTATGTTTTCGGCCCGGAGGACGGTTCCATTCCACAGGCGCTGATCGATCAGGCCGATCATGTGGTGTACGTGCCGACCGTCGGCTGTATGAATCTGGCGGCTGCGGTGAATGTGCTGCTGTATGACCGGCTCGCCAAGTCACCTTCGGGTGTTCAGGGTGATGACGTTATAAGACGTAGCCGTGATATTAATAACCGCCTGAAGGTGCGCAGGAAGCTCGGGTCAGGGATGTAGGGGGCTTCAGCTTCAATTAAGCTTTGCCTGAGACACTGGGCCCATCAATCTGATGATGGACCAGGATCATGGCTGCTCATACTGTTCGTGTTTGGGATCTTTTTGTACGTCTATTCCACTGGCTTCTGGTGGTGGCCTTTGTCGTCGCCTATGCCAGTGAGGATGACTACCTCGATATCCACACCGGGGCGGGCTATACCGTGCTGGCCCTGCTTGCACTGCGTCTGGTATGGGGCTTTGTCGGCACCCGGTACGCCCGCTTTTCGGATTTTGTCCGCCCGCCCGGGCAGGCGCTGGGTTATGTGAAGGACACTCTGTCAGGCAGGGCCAGGCGCTATCTCGGCCATAACCCCGCCGGCGGGCTGATGATCGTGACGATGCTGCTGTCGCTGTTGGCGACCACCGTCTCGGGGATGGCATTGCTCGGCGCTGAAGAAGGGGCTGGCCCATTGGCAGCCCTGATGAGCGGCGTGTCCCATTCCCCTGGCGAGGCTCTTGAGGGGTTCCACGAGTTTTTTGCCAACTTCACCGTGCTGCTCGTGCTTGGTCATCTGGTTGGCGTGCTGTTCGAAAGCCTCGTCCACCGGGAGAACCTTGTAAGAGCGATGATTACCGGTGACAAACCCCTGCATGACGAAGAACCGGAATGATCAGAAGTTAAAGCCAACCCCGACCATGTACACCCACGGATCAATCTCGACATCAATCACCGCGGCGGTAGCGCCATTCACTTTCACCCGTGCGGTGGTGTCGATATCCACATTCCAGGCGCTGGCGGTAAACACCAGATTGTCCTTCAGCGGAATATCAAAGCCGACCTCCCAGGCGATACCCTTCGAATCGGTTAGCGACAGATCGGTGTTGCCGCCCAGTGCCACATCCAGTTCCGGGTCGGTCTTCTCACGGAAGAACATGGTGTAGTTAAAGCCGACGCCAACGAATGGCTGGAATTTTTCACTGACGTTCGGGTAATAGTTCACCAGCAGGGTCGGCGGCAGGTGCTCGGTGGAACCGACATCGACCCCGGCCAGCGCGCCACTGCCATTCAGATCATGTTCGAAGGGCAGGGCGCCAAGCAGTTCAACGCCGACGTTATTGTGCACCATCCAGGTGGCGCTGATACCGAAGCCGACACCGTTGTCGACGTCTACCAGATCCGGGTTTGACTTGCTGTCCGGTGCGACCAGAGCCGGGCCGAAGCGGACGATCACGTCACCGGCTTCATAGGCAAGCGCCGGCATGGCAAAACAGGACACAGCAACAGCAAGCAGGGTGGGACGCAGAATGCTCATGGGGGCTCCTCGTATTAAGATGTCCTGCCAGTTTGCGTAGTCCACCTGCGGGGGAGACTGATCTGGATCAAATGACCATATGATCTTTATGGGATTGTCCCGAATTAACGGAAGGTGCTGATGACGCGTTACGCGGTAATCGATTTTGAAACCAATGGTCAGATGCCCGGTCAGGGTGGGCGGGCCCTGGAAGTGGCCGCGGTACTGGTAGAGGACGGGGTGGTTGTCGACCAGTTCGCCAGCCTGATGAATCCGGGTGGCCGGGTGCCGGCCTTCATTACCGCGCTGACCGGCATTACCCCGGCCATGGTGCGCAAGGCACCGCCACCGGATGAAGTGATGCCGGCGCTGCGTGAGTTTGTCGGAGCATCGATGCCGGTGGCCCATAACGCCAGCTTTGACCGACGTTTCTGGGAGTACGAACTGGATCTGTGCGGCGCGCCTTGCCAGCGTGATTTTCTCTGTACGGTTCTGATCGGTCGCCGGTTATATCCGTGGGCGCCGAATCACAAGCTGGCGACATTGGTGGAGTTGCACCGAATCCCGGTGGAGGGCCGGCATCACCGGGCGCTGGCGGATGCGGCCATGACCGCGCATCTGTTTATGAAAATGCAGCGTGATCTTTCCGTGTTGTATCCGCAGGAGTGGCAGGCAGAGGATTTTCTCGCACGCTATCAGAAAACCGGCAAGGCGCTGGTACGCAGCACCTCGCCGGGTTTTTCGTAGGGGCCGTCGATCGACGGCAAAATCTTTCCGGATCAAGCGCCAGAAAATTTCCGGCGTAATCGCGGCCAATCGGCCGCCACTACAATACGAAAAAGATCAGGCGCGTTTCAGATCGGCTTCACCGGTTGCCTTGCTGCGTTTGGCAGTGGTGCCGGCCTTTTTGGCCGCCGTTTTCTTCGGCGCATCCGCCGGAGTCGGTACGGCTTTTACCGTCGGGCGCGGGTTGCGGAACTCAAGGACGCCGTCATCAATCTTCGTGTAACGCAGTTGCGCCAGATCAAAGAAATAGTTCTGTTTGGTGGCCCACGGTGCCTTGTTTCCCTGCTTCGGGAAAATATGCTTGGCCCGCTGGATGTAGCCGGACTGCATGTCGAGGAACGGCGACTCGGTCACTTCCGGGTCGCGCTGGCGTGGGGTTACCTGATGCATGCCGATCTTGTCCATATGGTTTATCAGACGGCACAGGAACTCGCTGCTGACATCGGCCTTCAGGGTCCAGGACGCATTGGTGTACCCGAAAATCATCGCTGCGTTCGGCAAATCCGACAGCATCAGCGAACGGTAGGACATCGAATCGGACACGTTTACCGCTTTGCCATCGACCGCCACTTCAACACCGCCGAGCAGCTGCAGGGCAAGGCCGGTGGCGCTGATGATGATGTCGGCCTGCAGCTCCTTGCCGGACTTCAGCCTGATACCGTTCTCGGTAAAGGTATCGATATGGTCGGTGACCACGGACGCCTTGCCCTTGCGAATCACCTTGAACAGATCGCCGTTTGGTACCGCGCAGAGGCGCTCATCCCACGGATTGTAGCTCGGGGTGAAATGGCTCATGTCGGCGTCTTTGCCCAGCTGCTTTTTGACCATGGCCAGCAGCAGCTTCTTGACGAATTTGGGCTGCGACTTGGACAGGCGATAGACCCCGGCCTGCAGGGCAACATTGCGGACGCGAGCCAGGTGATATACCACCATCTCCGGCAGCACCTTGCGCAGCTGCACCGAAATCGGATCCTCCTGCGGCACCGTGGCGACATAGCTCGGCGAGCGCTGCAGCATGGTGACGTGTTTGGCCTTGTCGGTCATCGCTGGCACCAGCGTCACGGCGGTGGCGCCAGAGCCGATGATCAGGACTTCCTTGTTGCTGTAGTCGAGATCTTCCGGCCAGTGCTGCGGGTGAATAAAAGTGCCCTTGAAGTTGTCGCGGCCGGGGAAGTCCGGGGTGTAGCCCTGATCGTAGCGGTAGTAGCCGGTGCAGCTGATCAGGAAGTTGCCGCGCACTTTCGATTCGCTGCCGTCCTTCTTCTGCACGGTCAGGGTCCACAGAGCCTCGTCGCTGCACCAGTCGGCGCGCAGCACCTTGTGGCCAAAGCGGATATGGCGGCGCACGTCGTACTCGTCGGCGGTTTCATTAATGTAGTCGCGGATCAGGTGGCCGTCGGCAATCACCTTCGGCTCGGTCCAGGGCTTGAAGTTGTAGCCGAGGGTAAACATGTCCGAATCGGAGCGGATGCCCGGGTAGCGGAACAGGTCCCAGGTGCCGCCGATGGCATCGCGGCCTTCCAGAATCATGAAGGTCTTGTTCGGGCAGTCCTTGCGCAGGTGCACTGCGGCGCCGATGCCGGACAGGCCAGCGCCGATAATGATGACGTCTACGGTATCAATCGACATATTTACACTCACCAATGTCAGGGTTCGATGGATTGAACCTTATCCGGGTGGCCCGATATGACGAAGGTCATTCTGGGCCGTTCAGGGTCGGGGACTGGCCGGGGCGACATTTTGGCCAGGGCGCTGGGGTCTGTTGCCTGAATACACTCGGCCGGCCATATTTGTTGCGTGGTGCGCAACATGCTGGTTTTCCGGCAATGATGCTCAGCGTAGAACGATGATTATGCAGAACCCTCCACACCCCGGTGAGTTTATCCGCGAGATCTATCTCATGCCTTTTGGCATTAGCTCGCGCCAGCTTGCTTCAAGCCTGGGGGTTGCCCCCTCTACTTTGTCGCGTTTGCTGAAGGGCGATAGTGGCATCAGCCCGGAGATGGCCCTGCGGCTGTCCAGGGTTCTCGGCCGCACGCCGGAAAGCTGGCTGGTTCTGCAGGATATGTATGATCTTTGGGTGGCACGAAACACGATCAATCTGGATGATATTCAGCCGCTGGATTTTGAGGCGGTTTGCCGTACATTGCCGTGGCTCGTTATATCGCCAGGTATCTTGGGCTGGCGGTGATGGAGTCTCACCTGAAGCAGCAGCCTTACTTCGTTGGCAATTCGCTTACCACGGCAGATATTGCGCTTTATGGTTATACGTACGTCGCCGAAGAGGGCGGTTTTGATCTGACGGAATATCCTGCGGTGCGGGAGTGGCTTGGTCGGATTGGCAGCCGTCCCGGTTATGTCGGGATGGCGTGACTTTCTGAAAGGTCGGCCGCTCCTGCAGGGGCTCAGTTCAGTGCTTTTTTCATGAAGGGTGGCAATTGCAGTGCGCCTTCATGGATGCCAGCGGTGTAATACTGGGTGTCAAAAGTCTTCGCTGCGGAAGCTTCACGACGGAAGCTGCCAACGTCGCAACCCTTGCCGGCCATGGTGCAGCTCCACCAGCCGCTCGGGTAAACCGGCTGCGGGAACGGCAGGGTCCGGGTGCTGGTGAAACCGGCTTCGCGCATGTTGGCGTGCAGGTCCTTGATGATGGTGTCGGTGTGCAGCAGCGGTGATTCGCTTTGCTGGACGATGATGCCGCCGTCGCGCAGCACGCGATGGCAATCGCGGAAGAAATCGGCCTTGAACAGGCCTTCTGCCGGGCCAACCGGGTCGGTGGAGTCAACGATGATCACGTCAATACTGCCGGCTTCGCATTCACGCATCCACTTCACGCCATCAATAAACAGCAGCTCGGCGCGCGGGTCGTTGTTGGATTCGCACAGTTCCGGAAAATATTTCTCGGACATGCGGGTGACCATCTCGTCGATGTCGATCTGGGTGGCTTTCTCGACATTCGGGTGGCGCAGCACTTCGCGCAGGGTCCCGCAATCGCCGCCGCCAATGATGACCACGCGCTTCGGGTTGGCATGGGCGAACAGCGCCGGGTGCGACATCATCTCGTGATAGAGGAAGTTGTCGCGGCTGGTGACCATGGTGCAGCCGTCAATGGTCATCAGGTAGCCGAAGGTATCGGTTTCCCACATTTCGATGTGCTGGTACGCGGTTTGCACCTGTTCGATCTTTTTCTTCAGGCGCAGGCCGAAGGCGGTGCCGGCGGAGTCGAAATGTTCAATAAACCAGCGTGATTCGGTCATGGAGGGTACCTCTATATGCGTGCCCCGGCGGGGTCGGTGCGTGTCCCCCGGAGGCGGGGGCATAAACGGCCGGCATTCTAGCTTGAATAAATGACCAATTCCTTACCTTCTGCAGGTGCATGCCGATTTCTGTAGGAGCGGTCGACCGACCGCGAGGCACGCAGTGCCTGTGACCGGAAAACCTTTCGCGGCTGATCAGCCGCTCCTACAGGTTGGGGTGGAGTCCGTCTATACTGCCGGCCACACGAAACGGAGGTGCCATGAGCAGTTGGAGTACCGCAGACGCCCTGAGAATCTACAACGTGGACCGTTGGGGTGACGGCTATTTCGGTGTCGACGCCGACGGCCATGTTACGGTGCGCCCGTGTGGCACCGACGACGGCCCGACCGTACGGCTTGAGGATGTGCTCAGCGCCTGCCGCGCCGAGGCCCTGCGCAGCCCGGTACTGGTGCGCTTTGCCGGTATTTTGCGCCACCGGGTGAAAATGCTGGCCGGTGCTTTCCGCGCTGCTATTAGTGCCCAGGACTATCAGGGCGGCTATACCCCGGTGTATCCGATCAAGGTCAACCAGCAGCGCCGGGTGGTCACCGAGCTGCTGCGCGGCGCCGAGGGCGATCAGGTTCTGGGGCTGGAAGCCGGCTCCAAGCCGGAGCTGCTGGCGGTGCTGGCATTGTCTCACGGCGCCGGCAGCACCATCGTCTGCAACGGCTACAAGGATCGCGAGTATGTGCGTCTGGCCCTGATGGGCGAGAAGCTCGGTTTCCGCGTCAACATCGTGGTCGAGAAGCTGTCCGAACTGGCCATGATTCTGGAAGAGTCGGCCGCGCTGGGCGTCGAGCCGCGCATTGGCCTGCGGGTACGGCTGATGTCAGTCAGCAAGGGCAACTGGCAGAACTCCGGTGGCGAGAAGGCCAAGTTCGGCCTGTCCGCAGCGCAGCTGATTGAGGCGGTGGAAGTGTGCCGCGCCGCCGGCAAGCTCGATTGCGTGCGCATGCTGCATTTTCATCTCGGCTCGCAGGTCGCCAATATCCAGGACATCAAGGCCGGCATGCGCGAGGCGGCGCGCTATTATCAGGAGCTGCGTGCACTGGGCGCGGCGGTCGACACCATGGATGTCGGTGGTGGGCTTGGTGTCGACTACGAAGGCACCCGTTCACGCTCTTACTGTTCCATGAACTACGCCATGGCCGATTACGCCTGGCACATTGTCCAGACCTTGAAGCAGGTCTGTGAGCGCGCCGGGCTGCCGGAGCCGGACATTATTTCCGAATCCGGCCGGGCGCTGACCGCCCACCATGCGGTGCTGCTGGCCAACGTGATTGATCGGGAAACGCTGTCGGTGAGCAATATCGAAGTGCCGCCGCCATCCGCCGCCGGTGAAGTGCAGTTGCTCTGGCAGTTGAGTGAGTCGCTGCGCGGGCCGAACCCGAATCTGCTGGAAACCTATCAGGAAGTGCTTGGCGCCTGGCAGGATGTGCACCAGCGTTATCTGCTTGGCGAGCTGTCGCTGCCGGAGCGGGCCATTGCCGAGCGCTTGTATATCAATTGCCAGCTTGCCATTCGCGGCCGTCTTGATGCGGCGCGCAAACATCAGCGGGCGTTGCTCGATGAACTGAATGAAAAACTGGCCGACAAACTGTTTGTCAATTTTTCGGTATTCCAGTCGGTACCGGACGTCTGGGGCATTGACCAGATTTTCCCGATTTTGCCGTTGTCCGGGCTGGACCGGATGCCGACGCGCCGGGCGGTGTTGCAAGACATTACCTGTGATTCGGACGGTCGTATTGACCAGTACGTCGACGGCGAAGGTCTGGAAACCACGCTGCCGATGCCGGAAGGTGCGGATACCGAGCTGGGCATTTTCATGGTCGGTGCGTATCAGGAAATTCTCGGTGATCTGCACAACCTGTTTGGTGACACCGATTCGGTTGATGTGGAGATTGACGATCAGGGCCGGATCAAGCTCGATCACGCCATTCAGGGTGATACCGTCAGCAGCGTGTTGCGCTATGTGAACTTCGATCCGGACAAGTTGCTGGCGGCGCTGCGTGCCCATGGCGAGCGCGCGGATATCACGGCGCAGGAACGCGATCAGTTCCTGCTGGAAATGAGCGAAGGCCTGGCGGGGTATACCTACCTTGAATGACACAGACGAACAAGAATACCGTCAGGCGCTGGCGCGGCTGGACAAGTATTCGAAAGTGACCGATTCGCAGTTCCGCATTCCGCTGACCGGGATTCGCTTTGGTATTGATCCGATTCTCGGCATGATCCCGATCATCGGTGATTTTATCGGCCTGCTGCTGTCGTTGCCGGTGCTGATCGAGGCAAACCGGATCGGTGCACCGGCCCGGCTGAAACGCAAGATGATCCGCAACATGATTATCGAAGCAGTGATGGGCATTGTGCCGGTGCTGGGCGACTTCTTTGATGTTTACTGGAAAGCCAACACCCGCAACACCGCGCTGCTGCGTGGCTGGATACAGACGCAGATTGTGCCGGAGGAATCGGTACAGAAGCGCGAGTGGGGCGTGATTATTCTGCTCGGCGTGGTGCTCGTGGCGATGCTGGCTGGCTTGATCGCACTGTAGGAGCGGCCGATCGGCCGCGATTGCTTGGCGAAATATCGCCGTCGGTCGACGGCTCCTACAAAAAACGGCCCTTGCGGGCCGTTTCTGTTTCATGTCATCGCCATGAATCAGTGCTGATGGCCGCCTTCGCCATGCACGTGGCCGTGTGACAGCTCTTCTTCCGACGCGGCGCGCACGGCGGTTACCTCAATGGCGAAGTTCAGCACTTCACCGGCCAGCGGATGGTTGCCATCGACAGTAACAGTGTCGCCGTTCACTTCGGTGATGGTGAACAGGCGCGGGCCGGCGCCGGTATCGGCCTGGAATTGCATGCCTGGTTCCAGGTGCTCAACGCCTTCGAAGGCTTCACGCGGAACCTGCTGTACCAGCTCGGCGTAATGCTCGCCATAGCCTTCCGCCGGTTGTACCGACACGTCAAATTTGTCGCCGATGGTCTTGCCAGTCAGGGCGCTTTCCAGGCCCGGCACGATGTTGCCGTGGCCATGCAGGTAGGCCAGCGGCGCACCGTGTTCAACGGACGAATCAATGGTTTCGCCAGCCTTGTCTGTCAGGGTGTAGTGGATGGATACCACCATATCTTGGGAAATTTGCATGTCTGTCTCTGGTGCGGTCATGGATTTGAGTCGCCCATCCTAGCGGCCGGGCGCGGCTCTGCCTACCTTGGCCGGTCAGAACAGGCCGCTTTTTCTGTTTTTGACCTGCCGGGCGGGGGTACACTGACGCCATGCTGACTGACCGATTTGGCCGTCAGGTCGATTACCTGCGGCTGTCTGTAACTGATCGTTGTGATTTCCGCTGCGTGTACTGCATGGCGGAGGAGATGACGTTTCTGCCCCGCGCCGAGGTGCTGTCGCTGGAGGAATTGCAGCGCGTCGCCGCTGCCTTTGTTGCGCTGGGGGTGCGCCGGATCCGGCTGACCGGTGGCGAGCCGCTGGTGCGGCGCGGTGTCGAGAAGCTGGCGGCCGGCATCAGCGCGCTGCCCGGCCTGGATGAGCTGACCCTGACCACAAATGGTGCGCGCTTGCGCCAGTTTGCCGGGCCACTGCGTGACGCCGGCGTGCGCCGTCTGAATATCAGTCTCGACAGCCTTGATCCGCAGCGCTTCGCCACGTTGACGCGCACGGGCCGGCTTGCCGATGTGCTTGACGGCATTCAGGCGGCGCGGGAGGCCGGGTTTCAGCGTGTTCGCCTGAACAGTGTGATTCTGCGCGGGCGCAACGATGATGAGGTGCCGGCGCTGGTCGACTTTGCCCTGCGTAATGATTGCGATATCGCCTTTATCGAGGAGATGCCGCTGGGGCAGATTGCCGAGCACAGCCGGGGCGAGGCGTTTGTCTCTTCAGCAGAATTGCGTGAGCTGATTGCGGCGCAGTTCGAATTGCTGCCGGCCACGGATGTGACTGCGGGGCCGTCGCGTTACTGGCAGGTGGCGGGGTCAAAGCGGCGGGTCGGCTTTATTTCGCCGCATTCGCACAACTTCTGTCATTTGTGTAACCGGGTGCGGGTGACGGTAGAGGGGCGTTTGCTGCTCTGCCTTGGCAATGAGCACAGTGTTGATCTGAAGCCGCTGTTGCGAGAGTTTCCTGATAATGATCAGCCGTTGCGGGAAGCGATCGTGGCTTCCATGGCGATCAAGCCGGAGCGGCATCATTTCAGTCATGAGCCGGAGGAGCAGTTGGTTCGGTTTATGAATATGACGGGGGGCTAATCTGGAGCGGCCGACCGGCCGCGATTCCGTAGGAGCCGTCGATCGACGGCGATAGCTTGCAAAGAAATCGCGGCCGGTCGGCCGCTCCGGTCAGAGGACGGTTCTTGCCCGTGCCACGGCGGCGCGCACCTGTTCCGGTGCGGTGCCGCCGACATGATTGCGGGCGCTGACCGAGCCTTCCAGGGTCAGCACTTCAAACACGTCGTCATCAATCTGGTCGCTGAACTGGCGCAGCTCGCTCAGTGACATGTCGGCCAGATCCTTTTTCGAGCTGACGCCGTAGCCGACCGCCTTGCCAACGATTTCGTGGGCGTCGCGGAAGGCGATGCCCTTGCGGACCAGGTAATCAGCCAGATCGGTGGCGGTGGCGAAGCCGCGGCGGGCGGCTTCGCGCATGATTTCGCGGTTCGGTTCGATTGCCGGAATCATGTCGGCGAAGGCGCGCAGGCAGCCTTTCAAGGTGTCGGCGGCGTCGAACAGTGGTTCCTTGTCTTCCTGATTGTCCTTGTTGTAGGCCAGCGGCTGCGACTTCATCAGCGTCAGCAGGGCAATCAGGTGGCCGTTGACGCGGCCGGTCTTGCCGCGCACCAGTTCCGGGACGTCCGGATTTTTCTTTTGCGGCATGATCGAGCTGCCGGTGCAGAAACGGTCCGGCAGGTTGACGAACTGGAACTGGGCGCTGGTCCACAGCACCAGCTCTTCGCTCATCCGCGAAAGATGGGTCATGCACAGCGCGGCCAGCGCGCAGAATTCGATGGCAAAGTCGCGATCACTGACGGCATCAAGCGAGTTGTAGCAGACCTCGTCGAAGCCGAGCAGCTCGCGGGTGCGTTCGCGAATAATCGGGTAGGTGGTGCCGGCCAGCGCAGCAGAGCCGAGCGGCATGCGGTTGACGCGCTTGCGGCAGTCGGCCAGACGCTCACGATCACGCCGCAGCATTTCAAACCAGGCCAGCATGTGATGGCCGAAGGTGACCGGCTGGGCAGTCTGCAAGTGGGTGAAGCCGGGCATGATGGTGGCGGCTTCGCGTTCGGCCAGATCGAGGAAGCCTTGCATCAGACGCTGCATTTCGCCGTCGATAAAATCGATTTCGTCGCGCAGCCACAGACGGATATCGGTGGCCACCTGATCGTTGCGCGAGCGGCCGGTGTGCAGTTTCTTGCCGGTGATGCCAATGCGATCGGTCAGACGTGCTTCGATGTTCATGTGCACGTCTTCCAGTGCCACTGACCATTGGAACTCGCCGCGCTCGATCTCGGCCTTGATGGTAGTCAGGCCGTCGATGATGGCGTCGCGCTCGGCGTCGGTCAGCACCCCGGCTTCGGCCAGCATGGTGGCGTGGGCGATGGAGCCGCGGATGTCCTGAGCATACATACGCTTGTCAAAGGTGACGCTGGCGGTGAAGGCCTGGACAAAGGCGTCGGTGGACTCGGTGAAGCGGCCACCCCAGAGCTGGTTCTGCTGTGAATCGGTCATGGTGATCGGGCTCGGCGGATCGGGTCTCAGGGGGCGCAGTATAAAGGCAAGCGTGCCGGGATTCATGCGCTGTCTCTCCCCGCTGTCTATCCCCGTTCAGTCGGCTGCGGTATAACGGACATTGCCGACGAGGGACGAGATGGCCAACGAACAACAAAGACAGTTTCTTCCTGACCTGTGTACGGCCCAGGCGGTACTGGTGGTGGTCGTGGTGGCGCAGCTGCTGGCGGTGGTGACGACCCTGACCGCTGCGCTCTACAGCAGCTTCTCATTTGAGCGGCTGGCCCTGTCTTCACTGTTTATCCAGTGGGTGGCACTGACCTCTGCGGCGCTGCTCTGTGGCCTGCGGCCGACCATTAACCGCATGTCGCTGGGCTGGGCCGGGCTGGCGGTGGTGATGGTCGTCGTCGTCGATGCCTTCTGTTTCAGCCTGCTGGCCGGGCTGGCGCTGGAGTGGATGGTGGACGATTTATGGCTGGACCGCCGGGTCTGGTTGCGCGAGGCGTTTATCAGCGCCGCCATCGCCGCGATCATCGGTGGCATGGTGATGCGCCATTTCTATGTTCAGGAACAGTTGCGGCAAAAAGACGAGGCCGAGCTGCAGGCCCGTATTCAGGCGCTGCAGTCACGTATTCGCCCGCACTTCCTGTTCAACAGCATGAATATCATTGCCTCGCTGATCAGCGTTGATCCGGATGCTGCCGAGCAGGCGGTGGAAGACCTGTCGCGACTGTTCCGCGCCAGCCTCAGCGAGACCGGCAATCTGGTGACACTGGAGCAGGAGCTGTCACTGGTGCGTCGCTATATCCGTATCGAGCAGCTGCGTATGGGTGAGCGGCTGCGGGTCGAGTGGGATATCCGGCTGGAAACCGGGAATGTCATGATTCCCCAGCTGACCCTGCAGCCGCTGGTGGAAAATGCCCTGTATCACGGCATCCAGCCGCTGCCCGGGGGCGGGGTGCTGAAAATCGCCGTCTGGCCAGAGGGCGACCGGGTGCGTATTCTGATCAGTAACCCGAAACCCCCGGGTATCAGCAGCCATCAGGGCAACCGCATGGCGCTGGAGAATATCGGCCTGCGTCTGCAGGCAATATACGGGGCCGCTGCCAGCGTGCAGGTCACGCCGACGGCAGAGCGCTACGATGTGTTGCTGGCCTATCCGCTCAAGGGAGAGTGAGAATGCGGGTACTGGTATGCGATGACGAAAAACTGGCCCGGGACCGTCTGGCACGGTTGACCGAGGCCGTGGCTGACACCGAGGTGGTGGCCGAGGCCGGTAATGGTCGGGAGGCGGTCACCCTGGCCCAGTCCACCCGGCCGGATGTGGTGCTGCTGGATATCCGCATGCCGGATATGGACGGCATCGAGGCAGCCCGTCACCTGCTCAAGCTGGAGTATCCCCCGGCGGTGATTTTCTGCACCGCCTATGACGAGCACGCCTTGCAGGCTTTCAAGGTGCAGGCTGTGGATTACCTGCTCAAGCCGGTGTCGCGGGAGGATCTGGCGGCGGCACTGGGCCGGGTCAAGAGCCTGACCCGCAGCCGTCTTGAGGCGCTGGAGCAGGAGGTCCATGCCGATGGTGAGCCGGGCCAGCGCCGCCATATCAGCGCCCGTACCCATCGCGGCATCGAGCTGGTGCCGGTGGACGAGATTCGCTACTTCCTTGCTGACCAGAAGTACGTCACCGTCAAGCACCCGGGCGGCGAGGTGTTGATTGATGACACCTTAAAGGAGCTTGAGGACGAGTTCGGCGAGCGCTTTGTCCGCATTCACCGCAACGCGCTGGTGGCGGTGGCCTGGCTGGAAGGGATGGAACTGGCCAACGCCGGCCATTATCAGGTGCGGCTGAAAGGGGTCGAGGAAAAGCTGGTGGTCAGCCGCCGTCATGTGGCCGGATTACGCAAGATGATGGCCCGGTTATGACGTGTTATTCTGCCGGCCGGTCCCGCCCGGCGAGGCGGCCCAGTCCAACAACAGAACAACAACAGCACAACAAGGGGATATGGGTATGAAGAAGCTGATGGTGCTTTGCGCTGCGATGGTCCTGCTCGGCGGTTGTGCCGTTTCGAAGAGTCCGGTGACCGGCATGATCTATTCCAATATCAAGGCACCGTTGACCGCGACGCCGGCCCCGGAACAGCCGCAGCGTGTCGGCCGTGCCAGTGTGCGTTCAATACTTGGCCTGATCGCCACCGGCGACGCCAGCATCCAGACGGCGGCCCGCAATGGCGGTATCCGTGAGATTCACTTCGTTGATTACGAGTCACAGAATTTCTTCGGTGTGCTCGCCGAGTTCACCGTGGTGGTATACGGCAACTGACGTCGTTATGAGCGCCTGCGCGAGCGGGCGCCGCCGCTTTCTGGCACACTTGCGCCTTCGCAAGTGAGGCCGCCAATGACTGATATCCTTCGCATCGCTACCCGCTCCAGCCCGCTGGCCATCTGGCAGGCCGAGTATGTCCAGCAACGGCTGATCGTCCTGAATCCGGCGCTGACGGTGGAACTGGTGCGGATCAAGACCCAGGGCGACATCATTCTCGACACCCCGCTGGCGAAGATCGGTGGCAAGGGTCTGTTCGTCAAGGAACTGGAACAGGCCATGCTTGATGGCCGCGCCGATATCGCCGTGCACTCGATGAAGGATGTGCCGATGGAGTTGCCCGACGGCCTGACGCTGGCGGTGATCTGTGAGCGCGACGATCCACGCGATGCATTTGTCTCGAATGTCTACGAGCGTTTCGATGATTTGCCATTTGGCGCGCATGTCGGTACGTCCAGCCTGCGCCGCGGTGCCCAGCTGAAAGCAGCGCGCCCGGATCTGCGCATCTCCAGCCTGCGTGGTAATGTCCAGACCCGGCTTGGCAAGCTCGATGCCGGTGAGTTCGATGCCATTCTGCTGGCCGCTGCAGGCCTGAAGCGGCTTGGTCTGGGCGAGCGCATTCGCCATGAGCTGACCCCGGAAGTGTCGTTGCCGGCGGTTGGGCAGGGCGCGGTCGGTATCGAGTGCCGCGAGGATGATCCACGGGTACATGCCTTGCTGGCACCACTCAATGATCCGCTGACCTGGGATCGGGTGGTGGCCGAGAGGGCCATGAACCGCAAGCTCGAAGGGGGTTGTCAGGTTCCCATTGCCGGCTATGCCGAATTGCATGACGATCAGCTCTGGTTGCGTGGCCTGGTGGCCAGCGAACAGGGCGACCGGGTGCTGCGTGCGGAAGCCCGGGCGCCGCGCAGTGATGCTGCCCGGCTCGGCCGCGAGTTAGGCGAGCAGTTGCTGGCTGCCGGCGCCGGCGAGATTCTGGCGGAAGTTTACGGTCGCTGATGAGTCGTTCATCGCTACATGTGCTGGTCACTCGTCCGGATGGACAGCAGCAGACTCTGGTACGGGCGCTGACCGAGGCGGGCTTTGCTGTCAGCCATCAGAGTGCCCTGTGTATCGAGCCGCTGGAGTTGTCTGCTGCCGGGCGCAAGCTGTTGCTCAATCTTGATCAGTACCACGCGGTTTTTTTTGTCAGCACCAATGCTGCCCGGTTGGCGCTGCAGGCGCTGGATGCGCTGTGGCCGCAGTGGCCGGTGGGCGTGCACTGGCTGGCGGTGGGACCGGCTACGGCAGAGCTGCTGTCGGCTGCCGGCATGGCGGCGGAGTTGCCGCGCACCGGGTTTGATTCCGAGGCCGTGCTTGAGCTTGATTGCCTGAGAGACTTGCCCGGTAAGCGGGTGCTGATCTGTCGTGGTGATGGCGGCCGCGAGCTGGTTGCGGAAACCCTGCAGCGCCGCGGTGCCGAGGTCGACGTACTGCCGTTGTACCGGCGTATCTGCAATGCCGCATTTGTCTGGCCCGCCGATCCGGTGGATCTGCTGCTGGTCACCAGCCTGCAGAGTTGGCAGTGCATTTCCGGCCGGGTGCCGGCCAGTTGCCAGGTGGTGGCCGCCAGCGATCGTATTGCCGAGGTGATCGCAGGCGCCCACCCGGTAACAGTGGCTGCCTCGGCACGGGATCAGGATATGCTGGCGGCGGTGATGCTGGTGGCAGATCAGTCCGGTATCGGATAGGTATTGGCCGGACACTTTCTTTTCCTGCGGCCAGCAGTTGCCGCCCGGGCTCGCGGGATTTATTGTCGAGGCCATAACAGGGCCTGTACCGGGCCGTTTGCGGGGAATCCGATGACATATCACCTTTTGCCCGATCAGTCGCGACAACGCGGCTCGGCGCTACCGTGGTTATTGATCATACTGCTGCTGCTGGTCGCGGTGGGCGGTGGTTGGTATGGCTGGCAGTTTGCCGCGCAGCTGGCTGATGACCGCGCGGCGCTGGTGACCGAACTGGGGCGCCTGACGGTGGCCCAACAACAACAGCGCGAACAGTATGATGATCAGGTTGCCCTGTTGGCGGAACGCCTGAATGGCATTGATCGCATGGTGGAGGAACGGGATCGTCAGCTGACTGCGATGCAGGAAGGCGGTATGCGCCGCTGGCTGGTTGGCGAGGCCGAGGCGCTGGCCAGTCTCGCCGGCGAGCGCCTGTTGCTGACCGCCGATCTGCAAGCCACCCGGCGCCTGCTCGAAGGCGCAGATGCAACGCTGGCGCGGATCAGTGACCCGGAAATAATGGCAGCACGTCGCGCGCTTGCCACTGACATCGAAGCAGTGCGCGGCGCTGAACAGGTTGATGTGCCGGCGTTAGTGCTGCGCCTGGCGGCACTGCAAGCTCTGGTTGCCGAGCTGGCAGTGCCGGCTTTGCCTGCAGCCGCGCCGACAGCGAAAGATCCGTTGCCGGTAGACGCTAACTGGTGGCAGCGTTTGTGGTACAGCATGCCGATTCATGTTCAGCATGATCCGGTGGGTGTGCCGCTGCCGCTGGATGCGCAGCAGGCTGCATTGCTGCGCCTGTCGCTTGATAACAGTTTGCAGCAGGCGCAGCTGGCGTTGTTGCAGGCCCGTCCACAGGTATATCAGGCGGCGCTGGATCAGGCCGATGCATTGATTCGCAACCGCTTCGATGCCAGCGAAGCCCGGGCCAGACATCTGCTCAGTTCAATCAACGAATTGCGCCAGCAAGCGGTGGCGCAAGCATTGCCGGAAATCGGCGCCGGGCTGGCAGCGATCCGTGCTCTGAAGATGGGGCCGCAGCAATGAAGCGCACGCTGGTTCTGTTGATCCTGCTGACCATTGCGGCGCTGTTGTTTGGCCGCTGGCTGCTGGATGATCCCGGGTATGTGCTGCTGATCCGTGATGGCCTGCGGATTGAAACCAGTCTCGGTTTCTTGCTGCTGCTATTGATTGTTGCAGCGTTGCTCTGGTCGGTGCTGACTCTGGTGTTTGTTTCGTTGTGGCATCTGGCCGGTCTTGGCCGTCGCAGTCGCTGGCAGGAGCTGCTGGCCCGACGGCGTCTGCGTGCCGGTTTTTTTGCCATGGTGGAGGGCGACTGGGCCCGGGCCGGGCGTCTGTTTGCTGCGGTCAGCAACAGCAGCAGCTGGGCGGTGCCGGCCGGTTGTGCCGCAGCACTGGCGGCAGCGCAGCGCGGCGACCACGAGCAGGTTACTGCGATTCTCAAGCGGGTGGCAGGCGAGCGCCGTGGTCAGCCGGCGGCGGACTTGCTGGCCTCGCGACTGCTGCTGGAAGAGGGCGCGGTTCGCCAGGCCCGTGCCCGGTTGGAGCGATTGGCCGGCAGCGCCGAGCGCAATCCGCATCGCCTGCGTTTGCTTGCTGAAGTGCTGGAGCGAGATCAGGACTGGCCGGCACTGGTGGAAATATTGCCTGCCCTGAAGGCGGTGATGGTTGACCACAAGGCATATGCAGGTCGTGAACAGCGTGCCTGGATGGAGCTGCTGAATGCAGTGGCGGCGGCGCCGGGGGAGCCCGGCAAGCGGCTTGAGGGCCTGCGTCGCACCTGGAAAGACATGCCGGACAACCTGCAGAAAAAAGCCGTGGTGCGGGCGCTGTATGCAAATTTGCTGGTTGCCAGTGGTGATGGTGCAGCGGCCTTTGCTCTGGTGCGCAAGGATATTGAGCGCAACTGGGATGATCGTCTGGTGACTGTGCTGGAGAAGATTGATGATGTCGGCCCGGAAAAAATCCTGCAGCAACTTGAGCAGTGGCTGGAAGTCCGGCCCGGTAACGGCGCCCTGCTGATGTGCGCCGGGCGGATGGCAATGAAAGCAAAACTGTGGGGCAAGGCGCGCAGCTTTTTTGAAACGGCAGCGCGTGCTGGTAACGTCACCGCGCTGGCTGAGCTGGCCCGCTTGCACAGTGCACTGGGTGACACAGACCGGGCGCTGGCAGCGCTGGAGCGGCGGGTCATGCTGCTGAACGAAACCCTGCCGGCGTTGCCGCTGCCGGCGGCACGAAACAGCCTCGACAACTAACTCCTGATTCCCTGTAGGAGCGGTCGATCGACCGCGATTCACGTCGAAACAATCGCGGCCGGTCGGCCGCTCCTACAGGGGCTCGTTATCTCGGCGCGTAGTCAAACACGTCAGAGTGAATGTGATGCGGTGGTACGCCAGCATCTACCAGCGCATCAAATACTGCCCAGGCCATCACCGGTGATCCGCCGACATAAAACAGTGGCGCAATCGGGTTTTGCAGGACCTTGATGGCGGCTTCATGCACCATGCCGTGGAACTGTCCCGACGCTGGTGCCTCGTTGACCGCCAGCGTTTGCCGGAAATCTCTCAGTATCAGCGCCGGATCATTGTTCCACTGTGGCGGGTAGATATCATCGACACGGCGGCCACCGCGAAACAGTCGCACCGGCAGGCTGAAATCCAGTTGCATCAGGCGCTCGATCATTGCCCGGGCAGGAGCGAATCCGGTTGAGCCGCAGATAAACCAGATCGGTTGCGATGGCGCCTGATCAATCCAGCGATTTCCCAGTGGCAGCGTAACCGGCACGGTGCGCTGCTCTTGCAGCTGCTGCATCAGCTCCATCGCTGACAGATTGTCGCTGTCGTGGCGAATGTGCAGAAGAATATCCCGGCCGCCATCCGTGGCGGCGTTGGCAATGGAAAAGGCGGCATCCTGTTGTTCGCCGAGCAGCAGATACTGGCCCGCATGCCAGTTCAGCTTCTGCCCGGCGGGCAGGCGCAAGGTGACAGCGCTGACGTTATGGTTCAGCGGCTGGATTGCGGCGATCTGGCAGCGCAGGCTGGCGACCGGCAACTCTCCGGGGGCAGTAATCATGGCAGCGTCGATCTCGCAGTCAGTGTTGGCTTTCGCGACACAGTACAGCACCTGATCACTGCCTGTGTCTTCGGCCCGTAACAGGGTATTGCCCTGCCGCACTTCACCATTTTTCAGACGGCCGGCGCAGCGGCCGCAGTTGCCGTTGCGACAGGCTTTCGGAAAGCCGAAGCCGGCACGCAGCCCGGCTTCGAGAATGGTTTCGCCGGCACTGGCGACAAAGCTGCCTTTGCTGCCAACCCGGATTTCCGCCATGGCGAACTCAGTAGCGCTCGACGCCGCGCGCCGTACCCATCAGCACCACGTCGGCAGGGCGCCGGGCGAACAGTCCGTTGGTAACCACACCAACGATGTTGTTGATCTGCTCTTCCAGATGAATCGGCCGGGAGATGTCGAGGTTGTAGACGTCGAGAATGATATTGCCATTGTCGGTGACGAAACCGTCACGATACTTCGGCTGGCCGCCCATGGCGGTGAGTTTGCGACCGACATAACCGCGTGCCATCGGAATCACTTCCACCGGCAGGGGAAACTGGCCGAGACGTTTGACCTTTTTCGATTCGTCGACGATGCAGATAAACTTGTCCGCCACAGCGGCAACGATCTTCTCGCGGGTCAGTGCGCCGCCGCCGCCCTTGATCATCTCGCGGTGTTCGTTGACCTCGTCGGCGCCATCGACGTAGACCGGAATCTGGCCCACCTCGTTGAGGCCGAACAGGGGGATGCCATGGCCTTTCAGGCGCGCCGCCGAGGCCTCGCTGCTGGCCACGGCGCCACGGATATCGCCCTTGATGGTGGCCAGCGCATCGATAAAGTAGTTGGCTGTGCTGCCGGTGCCGACGCCGACGATGCCGCCCTCGGGCACATAGCCAAGCGCCGCTTCCGCCACCGCTTTCTTCAGAGTTTCCTTGTCCATGCTGTTTCCCCGTGTCAGAGCCGGCGATTATAGGCTGATCCATGGCGTTTTGCCGCCCGGCTGCGTACCATCCGATCAATCTTGTGTGTCGGAAACCCCATGTCAGACCGTTCCCTGCTTGATCAGTATGTGCGCCGTATTCTGGAAGCCCGTGTCTATGACGTTGCCGTCGAGACACCGATTCACGCAGCGCCGCTGATTTCCCGTCGTCTCGGCAACACGGTGTTGCTGAAGCGCGAGGACCTGCAGCCGGTCTATTCGTTCAAGTGCCGCGGTGCCTATAACCGCATGGCCGAGCTGAACGAAGAGCAGCGTGCTCGCGGCGTGATCTGTGCCTCCGCGGGTAACCATGCCCAGGGCATGGCGCTGGGAGCAAAATATCTGGGTATGAAGGCGGTGATCGTGATGCCGCGCACCACCCCTGAGATCAAGGTGCGGGCGGTGCGAGAGCACGGTGCCCGCGTGGTTCTGCATGGCGATACGTTTGATGATGCCCTGCTGCACGCCCGCGAACTGGAAGAAAAGGAAGGCCTGACCTTCGTTCATCCCTATGACGAGCCGGCGGTGATTGCCGGCCAGGGCACGGTCGGCATGGAAATTTTGCGCCAGCACGGCGGCCCGCTGGATGCGATCTTTATTCCGGTCGGTGGCGGCGGCCTCGCCGCCGGTGTTGCCGCCTGGGTCAAATACCTGCGCCCGGAAATTCGCATCGTCTGCGTCGAGCCGGAAGATGCTGCCTGCCTGAAAGTGGCGATGGAGAAAGGCCGGCGCGAAGTGCTCAAGGAAGTGGGTCTGTTTGCCGATGGCGTCGCGGTGAAGCAGATCGGCAAGGAAACCTTCAAGGTGCTGAAGCACTACTGCGATGAAGTGATTACCGCCAACACCGATGAGATGTGTGCGGCGATCAAGGACACCTTCGAGGATACCCGGGCGGTAGTCGAGCCGGCTGGCGCACTGGCGCTGGCTGGTCTGAAAAACTGGGTGGCCAAACATGGTGCCGAGGGCAAAACCCTGCTGGCAATCCAGAGTGGTGCCAACGTCAACTTCGACCGGCTGCGGCATATCTCCGAGCGGGCCGAGCTGGGTGAGCAGCGCGAAGCTATTCTGGCGGTGACCATCCCCGAGCGGCCGGGCGCGTTCCGCCAGTTCTGTCAGGCGATCGGCAAGCGCGCGGTCACCGAGTTCAACTACCGCTACAACGATCCGAAGCAGGCGAATATTTTTGTCGGCGTGCAAACGCGCCCTGGCGGCGCTGACTTGCAACCGCTGCTGGAGTCATTGCGCGACAAGGGTTATCCGGTCGAAGACATGACCGGTAATGAAATGGCCAAGCTGCACATCCGCCATATGGTCGGCGGGCCGTCGCCGCGCAATGAACTGGCTGAGCTGTTGTTCCGGGTCGAGTTTCCGGAACGCCCCGGCGCCCTGATGACTTTCCTGCTGGCGCTCGGCACACGCTGGAACATCAGCCTGTTCCACTACCGCAACCACGGCGCAGCCTATGGCCGCGTGCTGGTGGGTTTTCATGTTCGCAGCGGTGATCAAGCCGCCTTGCGCCAGGATCTGAAACAGGTCGCCTATCCGATGGTTGAAGAGACCGAGAATCCGGCCTATCGGCGCTTCCTTGCCTGACTGGAATGGTGGCGGTTCAGATACTGTTCATATGGGCAGTTATCCACAGAACCTCATCAGAAATTTGTGATTCGCGTCGTAACTTATTGACTTTCTGTCCAGAAGTGGTCATTTTTTGAACTGCTTCGCATTCTGTAGACAATCTTCGGCCTAAAGTGGCGATCCTTGTGAATCTTTCGTGATGTCTTTGTTTCGGGGTAGCTGGAAATGAATAACAAGAAGCCGGATGCTCTGCTGATTCTGGCCGTACTGTTCGCTGCGGGGGTATTGTTCAGTGCCATCAGCCACGGTGGTGGCGAAGGTCGCAGCGATACACTGGCGGGCTATCAGGGACAGGTTGCCCCCATTCTCAGCCGCTGATCCTGCACATTTCTAATCCGTGATGATTTCGTCCAGGGGTTGATCCCAGGGCGCAACCGGTAACTTATCGATCTTCTGGAAGTAGTGGGCCACGCCGGTGAGGTGTGGCCTTTTTGGTTGGCGCTGCAGCGCCGCCAGTGCCCGGTCATAAAACCCGCCACCCATTCCCAGTCTGTTTCCCTCGGTATCGAAGGCCACCAGCGGCAGCAACAGCATGTCCAGTCGCCAGAGCGGTGTCAGATGACGCCCATGTATAGCGGGCTCGCCAATGCCGTAGCGGTTCGGTATCAGCGGTTCGCCCGGTATCCAGCGCACGAAGTGCAGCACCGCATCCGCATGTTTCGGCAGTACCGGCAAATACAGGACGCGTCTGGCGTTGTCGGCACCAAGCAATGCAGGCAGGGGGTCCAGCTCGCCGTCGGCGGCCAGATACAGACCGATATGCCGGGCACGGCGAAAAGTCAGGGAGCTGGAAAGTCGGCTGGCGAAACGCTGGCTGGCGGCCAGCTGTCCGGCGCGGCTCAGTGCCTGACGGCGCCGGCGTATGTCGCGGCGCAATTGCTGGCGAAGTTGCCGGTCATCAGCGGTGAGGGTCATCAGGCTGGCCCGTGTCCCGGGCATCCGGCCCGGTGTTCTGGATTAAAGGTGTTCCCCGATCGTGCCGCTGCTGGCCTGGTCCTTGAACCCAAAGGTTCAAGGTGGAGACGGCAAATGGAACGTCAGGCTTTCCGCCGCAGCGGACATGCACACAGTGCCACTGTGTTCGTCCCCGGGGTATAAAACATCGGCTCAGGGACATAGCCTCGCTGGCGAGCACACCAGGGAACACCGAGGCCAGTATAGCGCAGAGCGGTGAGGATTGAGACAAGTCCGATGGGGACGGAATCAGATTTCGCGCAGTGCCGATAATTCGGCTTCGACTCGCTCAAGCAAACGGCCGACACGGTTGCCGCCGTCCTGTTGCTGAGACAGCTGGCCATTGGCCAGCAGCAGCTCGTGGGCAAGGTTCAGTGCGGCCATCACGGCGATGCGTTCCAGCCCGAGCACATTGGAGGCACGGATCTCGCGCATCTTGTCGTCAAGGAAACGGGCAGCGCGGATCAGGTTTTCCTTTTCCTCAGGCGGGCAGCCGACCCGGAATTCCTTGTCGAGCAGATGGACGACCACCGACGAGGCTTCGCTCATGGCTCCTGCTCCAGTGATTTGAGGCGGGAAATAATGGCCTCGACTTTTGATTTGGCGACATCATTTTTTTTCAGCAGGTCAGCGCGTTCTTCCACGAGCTTGTGCTCCCGCACCTGGAGAGCCTGATTCTCACGGCGCAACCGGGCACTGATGCTCACCAGTTCCTCGATACGCTGTTCAAGTTGTTGCAGCTGCTGTTCCGTGGTCATGGCAAATGGCAAGCTGTTCGCCTATGGTTATTGTCCCGCGGAGATATCCCCCGACACCTGACTATAGACAGGGGTTTGCGGCCGGTCAACGCGGATTCTGCTTTGCTGCCAGACAGTTAGCGACCTTTTCCACATTTTTTATCAAGTGCGACCATGACTGATAGTGATTCTGACCTGTTTCATCCACTGGCCGAGGCCCTGAGCCACGCCGGTGTGCGCCACAGTCCGTCCGAGCTGCATGGCGTGATTTGCGGCCTGCTCAGCACCGGCATCGAAACCGAAGCGCCGGCCCTGCTCGGGGTGTTGGCCAGCCATGCCGGGGTGACGGAAGGCTGGCCGGAGCGAGCCGCTGATCTGCTGGTGAGCCTGCGGGATCAGGCAGTGCTGGCATTCGACGGCGACGGTCTGGATCTGGCTTTGTTACTGCCCGATGATGACGAAGATCTCGCTTTGCGGGTTGCCGCACTGGCACAGTGGTGTGAGGGCTTCCTTACCGGCTTTGGCACCGGCTCTGCCGGGGTCAAGGATGCCGGGCTGGCGCCGGCGCTGCAGGAAGCGATTGCCGATCTGGCCGCAGTCAGTCAGGTGGATGTCCCGGACAGCGATGGCGAGGAACAAGAGGCGTTACTGTCTCAGGTGACAGAGCATTGCCGCATGGCGGCGCTGATGGTCTTTACCGAATGGCAACTCAAGGCCCGTCAGCCTGACAAGCAGTCCGCCCCCGTGACCCGGCACTGAGCCCCTTGAGCAGATGTGAGGTAGTACAGCGATGATCTCCCGTCAGGAATTTGCCCGTCGCCGCCGCGAGCTGATGGACAACATGGAAGAGAACAGCATCGCCATTTTGCCGGCGGCGCCGGAGCGGCGTCGTAACCGCGATATTGATCATATGTACCGGCAAGACAGCGACTTCTGGTATCTGTCCGGTTTTCCCGAGCCGGAGGCGGTCATGGCGCTGATCCCGGGTCGCGAGCATGGCGAGTTTGTCCTGTTCTGCCGTGAGCGTAATCGGGAGATGGAAACCTGGCACGGCTATCGCAGTGGCCCGGAAGGGGCGGTCAGCGATTATGGTGCCGACGATGCCTTCCCGATTTCTGATATTGATGAAATCCTGCCCGGCCTGATTGAGGGGCGTGATCGTGTCTATTACGACATGGGGCGCGATACTGATTTTGATCGCCAGGTGATGAGCTGGGTTAACAGCATTCGTGCCAAGGTGCGCAGTGGCGCCCATCCGCCGGGCGAATTTCTTGCCCTGACGCATCTGCTGCACGACCAGCGATTGTTCAAGACCGCAGCGGAAATGAAGGTCATGCGGCGTGCCGGTGAGATTGCCGCAGCAGGTCATGTCCGTGCCATGCGGGCGGTGGCGCCGGGCATGTACGAATACCAGCTCGAAGCCGAATACCTGCACGAGTTCATGCGTCACGGTGCCCGGTCGCCGGCCTATCCGACTATTGTCGGTGGCGGTCGCAACGGCTGCATCCTGCATTACATCAATAATGACCAGAAACTGAAGGACGGTGATCTGGTGCTGGTTGACGCCGGGGCGGAGTACGAATGCTACGCCTCGGATATCACTCGCACCTTTCCGGTGAACGGAAAATTCTCGGCGGAGCAGCAGGCGGTTTATGAAGTGGTGCTGGCATCGCAGCTGGCGGCCATTGACCGGGTCCGGCCAGGCCGGCACTGGAATGATCCGCACGAAGCCGCCGTGCAGGTGTTGACGCAGGGCATGAAGGATCTCGGTCTGCTCAAAGGTGAAGTCAGTGAACTGATCGAGCAGGAAGCCTACCGGCGTTTCTATATGCATCGTACCGGCCACTGGCTCGGTCTTGATGTGCATGATGTTGGCGACTACAAGGTCCATGACGAATGGCGTGTGCTGGAGCCCGGCATGGTGATGACGGTGGAACCGGGGATTTATATCGCCCCGGACGATGACACCGTTGCAGCAAAATGGCGCGGCATCGGTATCCGCATCGAGGATGATGTGGCGGTGACCCGCAAGGGGCATGAAATTTTCACCAACGATGTACCGAAATCGGTTGCCGACATCGAAAAGCTGATGAAGAAGAAAAAGCGTGCCGCCTGAGATCGATATTGTCATCGTTGGCGGCGGTATGGCCGGCGGTATGCTGGCAGCGTCGCTGGCAGGGCAGCCGCTGAATATCGTTTTGCTGGATGCCGCGGTGGCGCCACAGTTTCCGCAGGGCGAACCGGCATTGCGGGTTTCCGCACTGACCGAGACCAGTGAAAACCTGTTGCAACGAGCGCAAGTGTGGCCGCTGATGCCGGCGGATCGCCTGCAACCCTATGCGCGAATGGAGGTGCGTGACGGTGACGGCACCGGCGCAGTGCATTTCAGTGCAGCAGATGCAGACGCCAGCCATTTGGGCACGCTGGTGGAAAACGATGCAGTGGTTGCTGCACTTTATCAGCGCTGTTTGAGCCTGCCTCGTGTTCAGTGGCGTAACGGTTGTCGGGTCAGTGAAATTGCTCGCGGCGATGGCGCCTGGCAGATTACCCTCAGTGATGGTGAAGTTCTGCAAACACGTCTGCTGGTCGGTGCTGATGGCGCCCGTTCCATGGTACGCAGTGCCGCGGGGTTGCAAGCGCAGCCCCGCGACACTGGCCATGTGGCCATTGTCGCGACACTGAAAACCGGGCTGCCACATCAGCGCTGTGCCCGTCAGGCCTTTCTTGATAGCGGCCCGGTGGCGCTGTTGCCGCTTTATGGTGATGGCCACAATTGTTCGCTGGTCTGGTCGTTGTGGCCGGAGCGAGCACAACAACTACTGCAGCTTTCGGCGGCGGAATTTTCCCGTGAGCTGACGCAGGCAACCCAGTCCTGGCTCGGTGATATCAGTCTTGCCAGTGAGCGTCTGGCGTTTCCTATTCATGATCTGCATGCCGGAAATTATGTTGCCGATAACGTCGCCTTGATTGGTGATGCAGCGCATGTGGTTCATCCGCTGGCCGGGCAGGGCATCAATCTTGGCCTGCTGGATGCTGCGGTGCTGGCCGAGGAAATTTGCCGGGCGCTGGCAGCAGGCAGGCAGTGGTATTCACTGCCGTTGTTACAGCGTTACCAGCGCCGTCGTCGTGGCCACAACGCCATGGTGGTATCCGCCATGCGCGGCTTCAAAGTGCTGTTCGAGCAGCGTTCGCCGATGCTGCGGTTTGTTCGCAATGCCGGCATGTCGATGGTTGACCGGCATCATCTTTTCAAGGGGCTGCTGGCGCGGCAAGCCCTTGGTCGCTTTGACGACGCTCCTTCGATCTGAACTCGGAAGGCCGATGCGACCTGCCCACCATAAATAAACGCTTTCGCGGGAAAAGTTTCACACTCTTATGACACTGCCATCACAGCTGCCTCACAGTTATGTCGCAGTTTTGTATTTTATTATTTTTTCTATGTGCAATTGACCGTTCATTGACGGGGGCGGGTCAACATTGCAGCTCTTCTTGATGGATTTTCATCACAACAGTCTGGAGGTGTGCAATGGCAAGGCGGAAAAAGTGGTTGTCAGTAGGTGCTGTGTTGGCGGCGACGTTTCTTTCAGCATGTGGAGGAGACAGCAACACGCCACGATCAGAGCTGAGAGTGATTCATGCCGCCGGTAACGCGCCAGCGGTGAACGTGAACGCCAACGGCGGGCCGCTTTCTGCGGTACAGGGACTGGAATATGGGCAGGCAACATCAAAGCTCTCTCTGCGAGCTGCCAGCTACTCGGTTTCTGTTGACGGTGTGCTTCCGGGCGATCAGGTCAGTGAAGTGGTTGCGCCTGTTGATCTGGCACTGGATCGCGGTGAGAGCACGACTGTCGTGGCGATTGGCAATCTGGGCGAAGTCGGTGACACCGCGTTCGGTCCGGAAGTAATTGTTACCCCGAAGGCATCTGTAGCAAACACCGAGACTCGGGTTCAGGTGGTGCATGCGTCTGCGGCTGCGGAGACAGCACTGCCCGGTGGCGTCAGTGTTTATGTGACTGCTCCGGGTGCGGACCTTGCATCGGCGACAGCGCTGGTGACCTTCAACTTGCGAGATTACACCGAGGCGTTAACGGTGCCCGCCGGTCAATATCAGATTCGCGTGACACCGGCGGCAAGCACCACGCCGGTGTTTGATTCCGGCGAGATTACCTTGCCCGGCGGCGCCGATCTTATGGTGCTGGCGATTGACAGCTACGGCCCCGGTTCGCCGGTGAAGCTGCTGGTATCGACCGGCGATGCCAGCGCTGATTTTACCCTGACGGATGTTGATGCGAACACCGATTTACGGGTAGTGCATGCGGCATCCGGTGTTGGTGCAGCGGAAGTGTTCGCAACCGCCGACAGCATCATGCTGGCGACCACCGAAGTGATTGATGCTTTTGATTATCGCAGCAGCGAGAACCTTGCTGATCTGACGCCGGCTGCGGATTATGCCTTCGCGGTGAATGCAGATGGCGGCGGAGCCGTCGGCGCGCCGATCAGTGCCAGCGATATCACGCTTGCCGGGGGCTCGGCCTATACCGCACTGGCGGCGGGGGATCTGCCGGCGATGGGCGATCCCGACCTGACCCTGCTACTGGCCGAAGATGATCGCCGTAGTATTGCTACCGAGGCCAGAGTGCGCGCGATTCATGCCGCATCACTGGCCGGCACCGTTGCCGTATTCATTACCCCGGCCGGCGATGAGACGGTGGCCAGTATCGAGATGGGTGAAGTGACCCCGACCTTGCCGGTATTCGAATACCAGAGCATTACCGACTACATCGGTCTGGCGGCGGGCAGTTATGACGTTCGGGTTGCGGTGCCGGGTGCTGGCGGCCAGTACACTGTGGCCATTGATCAGGCAGGTGTGGCGCTGGCAGAGGGCGATATTGTCACTCTGGTGGCAACCAACCCGGCAGCGGCAGGCCAGGAATTTGCCTTTGTTGTACTGAGCGATTAATTCGCTGTGTCACCGGAGGGCCGGCTTGCGCCATGCGTGGGCCGGCCTTTTTATTGACGCCGGTCAGCGCGGCTGGCCGGATCGTTCTTCACACTCGGCCCACTTGTATTTCCCCGGCACATCAAGATAATGAGAACCATTATTATTCTTGTTGGCCTTTGGTGGAGCTGATTATGCGATTTACCCTGCGCCTTGTTTCTGTGTCATTGCTGGCTGGTTGGCTGGCCGCCTGTTCCGAATCGCCGAAAGATCCGGAAGTGGTGGTTTATACCTCCCGCAAGGATCACCTGATTCGTCCCGTTTTTGATCTCTATACCCGGGAGACCGGGGTCAAGGTTCGCTATACCACTGATGACGATGGCGCCCTGATTACCCGGCTGGCAGCCGAAGGCAGCAACAGCCCGGCGGATCTGCTGATTACGGTGGATGCCGGTAACCTCTGGCAGGCCACCAAGCAGGGTCTGTTTCAGGCGGTGGAGTCGGATGTGCTGACGGCAAATGTGCCGGCCAATCTGCGCGATGGGGAAAATCGCTGGTTTGGCCAGACCGTGCGGGCCCGGACCATGGTGTACAGCACCGAGCGTGTGCAACCGGAGCAGCTGAGCAGTTACGAAGCGCTGGCGGAGCCGGCCTGGAAGGGGCGTTTGTGCCTGCGGACCTCGAAGAAGGTCTATAACCAGTCACTGGTCGCCACTCTGATCGAGCGTCATGGCGAGGAAAAGGCTGAAGCTATCGTTCGTGGCTGGGTCGATAATCTGGCCACGGATGTGTTCTCCAACGACACCGCGCTGATTGAGGCGATTGCAGCCGGTCAGTGCGACGTCGGCATCGTCAATACCTACTACTTCGGCCGGCTGATCGTCGAGAAGCCGGAGGCGCCGGTGGCCCTGTTCTGGGCCAATCAGGACAGCAGTGGCGTACACATCAATATCTCCGGTGTTGGCCTGACTGCGCATGCGCCGAATCGGGAGCAGGCCATCAAGCTGATGGAATGGATGTCGACAGAGGCGCCGCAGCAACTGCTGGCCCAGCAGAATATGGAGTACCCGGTGAATCCGGCAGTGCAGCCCACCGGCGTGGTCACCGCCTGGGGGGAGTTCCGCGCTGACGATCTGAACGTGGCCGTGGCTGGCCAGCGCCAGGTGGAAGCCGTCAAGCTGATGGACCGTGCCGGTTACCGTTAAGGCCGGTTTGAGAGTCTGCACCCGCTTGGGCGGGTGTAGTGGCGTGTGGAGTCGTGAGTGTCAGTTCTGACCTGGTCGTCGCCGCTGTTGAGGATTCCGCGGCCGGATCCGCTCATCGCTATCGCTGTGCTGCTGGCAGTGGCGGTGCTGTTGCCGATTGCGGTGCTCGGCCTTTCATGGTTGGGAGACGAGTCGGAAGTCTGGCGTCATCTGGCCGATACGGTACTGCTCAGCCTGCTTGGCAATACCTTGTTGCTGGTGGCAGGTGTTGGCGCCGGCGTGTTGTTGCTCGGTGTCAGCCTGGCCTGGATGACAGCAACGCTGGAGTTTCCCGGGCGCCGCTTTTTTGATTGGGCCTTGTTGTTGCCATTGGCGGTGCCGGCCTATGTGCTGGCGTTTGTGGCGCTTGATCTGCTCGATTTTTCCGGCCCGCTACAATCCATTCTGCGTGACCAGGTTGCCGGCTTTCACGGCGCCAGTGCTCGCAAGCCGGTGCTGGTGATTATTACCCTGTCGCTGGTGCTGTATCCGTACGTTTATATGCTGGCGCGGGTGGCATTTCGCGCTCAGGGGCGAACCCTGATGGAGCAGGCACGTATCCTCGGGCTTTCCCCGGCGGCTGCATTCTGGCGGGTGGCGTTACCCATGGCGCGCCCTGCCATTGCCGCAGGCCTGGCACTGGCACTGATGGAAACACTGGCGGATTTTGGCGCCGTATCGGTGTTCAATTTCGATACCTTTACCACAGCTATCTACAAGAGCTGGTACGGTTTTTACAACCTGAATGCCGCTGCCCAGCTGGCATCGCTGTTGTTGTTTTTCGTACTGGTCAGTCTGTTTGTAGAGCGTGCCGGTCGCGGTCGCGCCAGCTATGAACAGCAGAGCGCAAGAAAGCTGAAGCGGGTGCGGCCGCGATTCGCCCGGCGCTGGCTGCTGTTTTGCTATGCCGCCGCGATCTTTCTGTTCGCCTTTGCCATTCCGGTGGCGCGGTTGCTGTTCTGGGTGCTGGATACCGGTGCCCGGGATTTTGATTCACGCTACTGGGGGCTGGTCTGGCATACCCTGCTGCTGGGGGGTGGCGCTGCCATCGTCACCGTGGTGACAGCCATTTTTCTTGGCTATGTACGACGTACCCGCCAGCATTGGCTGAGTGCGCTGGCCGTCCGTGGTGCAACAGTCGGTTATGCCATGCCGGGATCAGTGCTGGCGGTGGGCATTATGCTGAGCTTCGCAGCAATTGATCGTTGGCTGGATCTGCAGTTTGGCACCGGCGCGTTCATGATTGGCGGCCTGTTCGCCCTTGTTCTGGCTTATGCGGTCAGGTTTCTTGCTGTTGCCTATGGCCCGGTCGAGGCGGCATTCGAGCGCATTCGTCCGCGTATTCTTGAAGCGGCCAGAACGTTGGGGGCGACCCCGGCAGAAACAGTACGCCGGGTATGGTTGCCGCTACTGACGCCGGGGGTATTGTCGGCGCTGCTGCTGGTGCTTATTGATGTCATGAAGGAGATGCCAGCAACGCTACTGCTGCGGCCTTTCGGTTGGGACACACTGGCGGTGCGGATTTTTGAAATGACATCGGAAGGCGAATGGTCTCGGGCTGCATTGCCGGCATTGACACTGGTCATTGTCGGGCTGTTGCCGGTCTATCTGCTGATGAAACGTACTCGCTGATCAAGCGACATCGGCGAGTGTCCGGATATTCCGAGGCCTGAAGCAGTAGCCGGCCCGGCCGGTGGCCTGCCCCGGCTGCCAGGGCTGGCCGTGAACGGCCGCCGTTGCCATGACCGGGGCCGGCATTCGATGTAGAATGCCGGCCTCAATCGGTTACCGGCAGACAGGCTCCCATGGGTCATCGCACTCCTCTTTATGACGCCCATCTGGCCGCAGGCGGCAGGATGGTGGATTTCGGCGGCTGGGACATGCCGATCCACTATGGCTCGCAGCTGGACGAGCACCATCAGGTACGCCGCGAAGCCGGCATGTTTGATGTCTCGCACATGACCGTGGTCGATGTCTCTGGCGCCGGGGCTCGCGACTACCTGCGTCACCTGCTGGCCAACGATGTTGATCGCCTGACAGTTGGTCGTGCCCTGTATTCCGGCATGCTCAATGCACGGGGTGGGGTGGTCGATGACCTGATCGTTTACCGCCGTGCTAATGACTACCGGCTGGTGGTGAACTGTTCCACCCGTGAGAAAGATCTGGCCTGGATGAACAATCAGGCTGCCGGGTTCGATGTTCGCATCAGCGAGCAGCCGACGCTGGCGATGATTGCCCTTCAGGGGCCGAAAGCACTCGACATGGCGCGCTCGCTGATGCCGGCGGCGGACAGGTTGATGACGCTGAAGCCGTTTCATTTTGTTGAAAGCGGCAACTGGTTGCTGGCGCGCACCGGCTATACCGGTGAAGACGGCGCGGAAATCATTTTGCCCGGCAACAAGGCGGCGACCTTCTGGCAGGATCTGCACGCCGCCGGTATCAAACCCTGTGGTCTTGGCGCCCGTGACACCCTGCGTCTGGAAGCCGGCATGAATCTGTACGGCAATGACATGGACGAAACCATCTCGCCGCTGGAAGCGAACATGGGCTGGACGCTGGTATTCAACGATCGTGATTTTGTCGGTCGCGCTGCACTTGAGGCACAAAAGGCGGCGGGTCATGCCGAGCTGGTCGGTCTGGTGATGGCAGAAAAAGGCGTGCTGCGCGCCCATCAGAAAGTGTTTACCAGCAAAGGCGAAGGCGAGATCACCAGCGGTACCTTTTCGCCGACGCTGGGCCTGTCGATTGCGCTGGCGCGCGTGCCGGCCGGCAGTCAGGGTGATGCGGAGGTGGAAATCCGCAACAAGCGCATGCCGGTGAAAATTGTCCGGCCGCCGTTTGTGCGCCATGGCAAACAGGTTTACAAGTTGTCGTAACTGCACCGCAACCACACTATCCACCGCAACCAAAGGACAGAGCAATGAGCCACATCCCTGCTGAACTGCGTTATGCCAAAAGTCACGAGTGGGTGCGCCTGGAGCATGACGGCACCGCTTACGTCGGCATCAGCGAACACGCCCAGGATGCGATGGGCGATCTGGTATACGTCGAACTGCCGGAAGTCGGCCAGACCGTTGCCGTTGCTGATGAAACCGGTGTAGTTGAATCAGTCAAGGCTGCTTCCGATATCTATGCGCCGGTGTCCGGCGAAATCATCGCCGTGAATGAAGCGCTGAATGACACGCCGGAGCTGGTCAATCAGGATTGCTACGGCGATGGTTGGCTCTACCAGATCAAGGTAGCTGACAAGGCGGATCTTGAAAGCCTGCTCAGCGCCGAAGATTACGCCGCCCAGATCGAAGAAGACGCCTGACCTGACACGGAACCCCCATGCCCTATATTCCCCACACCCCGGAAGATGTGCAGTCCATGCTCGACGCCATTGGCGTTGCCCGCATTGAGGATCTGTTCGACGAAATTCCGGCGCATCTGAAAGCCGGTGCACTGGAAAAGCTGCCCGACGGTCTCACCGAAATGGAAGTGACCGCGTTGATGGCAGTGCGCGCCCGTCAGGATGAAGGCGCGGTCTGTTTTATCGGTGCCGGTGCTTATGAGCACCACATTCCGGCGGCAGTGTGGGAAATTGCCACGCGCGGTGAATATTACACTGCCTATACGCCGTATCAGGCGGAGGCAAGTCAGGGCACGCTGCAGACCATCTATGAATACCAGTCGATGATGGCGCATCTGACCGGCATGGATGTCAGCAATGCGTCTGTTTATGACGGCGCATCCGGTTTGTCGGAAGCGGTGTTGATGGCGCTGCGCGCCAACCGCAAATCAAAAGCCAGTCGTGTACTGATGCCGACTTCGGTGCATCCGCTGTATCGCCGCGCTACCCGCGACATCGTCACCAATCAGGGTGTCGATATCGAGGAAGTGCCGTTCTGCACTGAGCGTGGCACCACGCTGCTGGAATCGCTGGCACCATACGCCGGTGAAGATTACGCCGCACTGGTGATCGCCCAGCCGAATTTCTTCGGCTGCCTGGAAGACGTCGATGCACTGACCGACTGGGCCCATGCCAATAACATGCTGGTGATTGCGGTGGTTAACCCGACCTCATTGGCGCTGCTGAAACCGCCGGGTGAGTGGGGGGCAGATGGCGTAGATATTGTTGTCGGCGAAGGTCAGCCGCTTGGTGTGCCGTTATCCTCCGGCGGTCCGTACTTCGGTTTTATGTGCTGCAAGCAGCAGCATGTCCGGCAGATGCCAGGGCGCATCATTGGTCGCACCGTGGATCTCGATGGCAAGCCCGGTTTTGCCCTGACGCTGCAGGCCCGCGAGCAGCATATTCGCCGTTCCAAGGCGACCTCCAACATCTGCACCAATCAGGGCCTGGCGATGACTGCGGCAACGATCTACATGTCGCTGCTCGGCGCTGATGGTCTGGCCAGTGTTGCTGGCCACTGCCATGCCAATACCAATCTGCTCGCTGACAAACTCTGCGCCATCAAGGGTGTCAAGCGTCGCTTCAGCAGCGCGACCTTCCACGAAGTGGTGATCGAGTTGCCGCAATCCGCCAACCTGACCCTGAAAGCGCTGGCAGCAAAAAATATTCTTGGCGGCTACTCGCTGGCACCGGCCTATGGCTTCGACAATGCCATGCTGGTTTGCGCCACCGAAGTACGCACGCTGGATGAAATCGAACAGTATGCAGCCGCGCTGGCGGAGGTGCTGGCATGAACCGCGAAGCCCAACTGATTTTTGAAGTGTCCAAGGCTGGTCGCCGAGCATATTCGCAGGCGCCGAAGCCGGTGGCAGATGACAAACTGAATGATCTGCCGGCCGCACTGCGTCGACAGAGCAAACCGCTGCTGCCGGAAGTGTCCGAGCTGCAGGTGGTGCGTCATTACACCAACCTGTCGAGCAAGAACTTTGCCATCGACAAGCAGTTCTATCCGCTCGGTTCCTGCACCATGAAATACAACCCGCGTGGCGCCAATCGCGCGGCCATGCTGCCCGGTTTTCTCAAGCGTCATCCACTGGCGCCGGAAAGTCACAGCCAGGGTTATCTGGCTTGCCTGTTCGAGCTGCAGGAATTTCTCAAGGAAGTGACCGGCATGAAGGGTGTATCGCTGACACCGATGGCCGGTGCCCAGGGTGAGTTCGCCGGTGTCGCCATGATTCGCGCCTACCATGAAGCGCGTAACGACCATGAGCGCACCGAAATTCTGGTGCCGGAAGCCGCGCACGGCACCAACCCGGCCACCGCCGTGATGTGTGGCTACAAGGTGCGCGAAGTGCCGGTCAATGCTGACGGCGACGTCGATCTTGAAGCATTGAAAGCGGCCTGTGGTCCGCAGACTGCCGGCTTGATGATGACCAACCCGTCCACCTGCGGTGTGTTCGAGCGGCAGGTTGAAGCGATTGCGAAAGCGGTGCACGAAGCTGGCGGCCTGCTTTATTACGACGGCGCCAACCTGAACGCGATTCTCGGCAAGGTGCGCCCGGGTGATATGGGCTTCGATGTGATCCACATGAACCTGCACAAGACGTTCGCCACGCCGCATGGCGGTGGTGGTCCCGGTGCTGGTCCGGTGGGTGTGTCCGAGCGCCTGAAACCGTTCCTGCCGACGCCGATTGTTGGCCAGGATGGCGACAGCTATCGCTGGCTCACCGATGCGGATCTGCCGCAAACCATTGGCCACCTGTCTGCCTTTATGGGCAACGCCGGTGTACTGCTGCGTGCTTACTACTACGCACGCGCGCTTGGTCGCGAAGGCATGCTGCGGGTTGGCGAATACTCGTCGCTGGCGGCCAACTACATGCTCAAGCGCCTGCAGGCAGTCGGTTATACCGCCGCCTACCCGGATCGTCGTGCCAGCCATGAATTTATTCTAACGCTGGCGAAAGAAGCGAAGGCGTTTGATGTCTCGGCCATGGATGTGGCCAAGCGTCTGCTTGATTACAACCAGCATGCCCCGACCACCTACTTCCCGCTGCTGGTGCCGGAGTGTCTGCTGATCGAGCCGACCGAAACCGAAACCAAGGAAGCGCTCGACGAGTTTATCGACGCTATGGCAAAGATTCTCGAAGAAGCGCGGGAAAATCCGGAGCTGGTAAAGGGCGCGCCCTACAGCCAGCCCGTGCGTCGTCTTGATGACGTGCGCGCGGCGCGCGAACTGAATCTGGTCTGGAAATCGGGGTAATTCAATTCTGTAGGAGCGGCCGATCGGCCGCGATATCCCGGCAATGGGTTCGCGGCCGGGCCGCTCCACCGAACGGAGGGTGCCCTGCCCTGTAGGAGCCGTCGACCGACGGCGAAATCTTTTCGCGGCCGATCGGCCGCTCCTGCGGGGTTTCTGCATATTTCCTCAATACATGGTGGCTACTGCTGCCCCCAAAGGTGACAAGCGATGTCAGTTCCGGTTCTGAGACTCAAGCGTGGTGAAGAACGCCGCCTTCGCAGTGGTCATCTGTGGGTCTATTCCAACGAGGTGGACACCGCTGCTACGCCGTTGAAAACGCTGACACCGGGTGGCGAAGTGGTGGTTGAGGACAGTCGCGGCAAACCGCTGGGCCGGGCCTACGCTAATCCGCATTCGCTGATCTGCGCGCGGTTGTTTGCCCGCGATCCGAACCAGTCGCTGGACCGGGTTTTTCTGGAAAAGCAGATTGGCCAGGCCGTCAATCTGCGTGAGATGTTGTTTGAAGGGGGCTGCTATCGCGCTGTGTTTGGTGACGGCGATGGCTTGTCCGGTCTGGTGATTGATCGCTTCAACGATACTTTCGTAATCCAGTCCGGCACCGCCGGCATGGATGCTGCGCTCGACGATATCGCCGCGGCGCTTGACCATCTCTACCAGCCGAAGAATATTGTCGTCAAAAGCGAAAGCGCGGTGCGTGAGCAGGAAGGTCTGGGTCCGATGGTGCAGGCGCTGAAGGGTGAGCTGCCAGCGCAAGTGCTGCTCAGGGAAAATGGCGTCGATTATTACGCGCCGCTGGAAGAGGGGCAGAAGACAGGCTGGTTCTATGATCACCGCGCCGCCCGTCGTCGCATTCTGCCGCTGGTGGCCGGTGCCCGGGTGCTGGATGTATTTTCTTACTGCGGCGCCTGGGGTGTGCTGGCTGCAGCGCGCGGAGCCTCTTCGGTAACTTGTGTCGATTCCTCGGCGAGAGCCATCGAGTTCGTTCAGCGTAATGCCGAATTGAACGGCGTGGCGGAGCGGATGACCACGCTGGCGATGGAAGCCAATGCGGCGATGAAAGAGCTGATTCTGCAGGGCCAGCGTTTTGATGTGGTGATTATTGACCCGCCGGCATTTATCAAGCGCAAAAAGGATTTCAAGAACGGTCTTGCCGGTTATCACGCCATCAATGAGCTGGCCATGCGTCTGGTTGAACCGGGCGGCATACTGGTGAGCGCCTCCTGCTCCATGCATCTGTCGCGCGATCAGCTGATGGATGTGGTGCGCTCAAGCGGCCGCCATATTGATCGTTTTGTGCAGGTGTTCGCCACCGAAGGTCAGGCCGAGGATCACCCGGTTCACCCGGCTATTCCCGAGACGGAATACCTGAAAAGTATTTTTGCCAGAGTGTTGATGAATTCCTGAGGCCGCGTTACAAGGACTATTCTTCTTTCTTTCGCTGCGCCCTTGGATGCGCACCATCATAAACGCTGGCCAGATGCTGGAAATCCAGATGAGTGTAAATCTGTGTAGTCGACAGGTTGGCATGGCCAAGCAGTTCCTGCACCGCACGCAAATCACCACTGGCTTCGAGCATGTGGGTGGCGAACGAATGCCTGAGCATATGCGGATGCAGGTGCTGATCCAGTCCGCGCAGCTTTGCCGCCCGTGCCAGTCGCTGTTGCACAGTGCGGGCTGAAACACGGCCGCCACGCGCGTTGACGAACAGCGCTGTTTCATTCGGATCTTTTATCAGAGTAATGCGCAGCTTGATCCAGGCGCGCACGGCGGCGATCGCCGGGGCGCCCACTGGCAGCATGCGTGATTTCGAGCCTTTCCCGATCACCACCATCTCGCCGTCACGGAAATCAATGGTGTCGATATCCAGGCTGACCAGTTCCGCCAGCCGCAGGCCGGAAGAATAAATCAGCTCCATCATGGCCTGATCGCGCAGCGCCAGCGGGTCATCCTCGCTGTTGTTGTCGGGCGGATGGTTGTCGAGCAGATGCCCCACCTGTTCCTGATCCAGCGTTTTCGGCAAACGCTTCGCGCTCTTCGGCGCGCGAATGCCGTCGGCGGGATTGTCCCTCGCCAGGCCTTCACGCAGCAGAAAACGGTAGAAGGTGCGCAGCGATGACAGCATCCGCTGGATCGACGTCCCGCCTTTGCCACGGCGATGCCACATGGCTACCAACGCCCGCACTTCATGCTGGGTAACCGCAGACCAGTCACTCAGGCCGCGTTCCTGCAGCAGGCTGGCAGCCTGCTGCAGATCGCGTTGGTAATTACTCAGGGTGTGGGGCGAAAGGCGTCGCTCACTGCCGATGTGTCTGGCGAACGCCTTGATGGGCCCGGCAAGCGACGCCGGTAGCTCAGGCACGCTTGGCTTCGAGACGGCGCGAGTCACGCAGGGTATCTGCCAGGCGTCGGGCGATGACGTCGCCCAGATGGGTAATGAACAGGGTGCCGAGCGAGCTGCGGAAGTGGTGTTCATCGAAGCTGCCGATGGCGAGCAGGCCCTGACGGCCCTGAAAATCGAGCGGTACCATGGCGGCGGATTTCACTTCATCGGCGTGCTGCGGGAACAGTTCACGGACTTCGTCGTCGCGGAGAATACCGCAAACCGCCTTGCCCTGGCGCAGCAGGGTTTGCAGGGCGTCGTGCTGGGCGCCGCTGTCGACCGCACGGACATGCTCGCGTAGCGCGCCATCAATCGAAACATCACGGTCATAGATCAGCAGAGTCACGGCGTCAGAGCCGAACTGGCTCTTCAGGCTGTCCACCAGCGCCTTGCACAGTGGCTCAAGCCCTTTGGCTTCAATCATCTTCAGGGTCAGCTGGCGGGTTTTCTCGAACAGGCTGTCGTTCTCGCGAGCGATATCGAGCAAGGCATTGAGGCGCTCGCGCAGCTCGGTGTTGCGATCCCGGAGGATGCTGGCCTGGCGCTCCAGCAGGGATACGGCCTCGCCACGCGGATCCGGCAGGCGCATCAGCTCAAGCAGATCCGGCCGGGTCTGGAAGAAGTCCGGGTGGTGGCGCAACCAGGCGGTGACCTGCTCGGCGCTGGTGGCGTTTTCCTCACTCATCCTCGAACCCCCTCAAATCTCAATGCGGCCATCATAGACGTGGGCCGCCGGGCCTGTCATCAGAATGCCCCCCTGACCGGTATAACGGATCGACAGCGAGCCGCCGGGCAGGTCCACCTGGACGGTGTCGTCAAGAAAACCGCGCCGCTGACCGACCACCACTGCGGCACAGGCGCCGGAGCCGCAGGCCAGCGTCTCACCGGAGCCGCGTTCGAACACCCGCAGGCGGATATGGCCGCGATCAACAATCTGCATAAAGCCGACATTGACCCGCTCCGGGAAGTCCGGATGGCTCTCCAGCAGTGGCCCGACACTTGCCACCGGGGCGGTATCGACGTTCTCCACCAGCAGCACACAGTGCGGGTTGCCCAGGCCAACGGCGCCGACCTCGAAGGCCTGCTTGCCGGCAACGATAAAGTAGGTCTCAGCCTCCTCGCTGGCCTTCAACGGGATGTCTTTCGGTGCCCAGCGTGGCGCGCCCATATCCACCGTGACCTGACCATCGCCGGTCAGGTTCAGCGTCATCTGCCCGGCAGCGGTCTCGACCCGGATGGAGTCCTTGTCGGTCAGGCCCTGATCGCGGACAAAGCGGGCAAAGCAGCGGGCGCCATTGCCGCACTGGTTCACTTCGGAACCGTCGGCGTTGAAAACCCGGTAGCGGAAATCGACATCCGGGGCAGAGGCCGGCTGCACCACCAGCAGCTGGTCAAAGCCGATACCGAAGTGGCGGTCGGCAAGCGCACGAATCCGCTCCGCCGGCAGCGGCAGGTCGCTGGCTGGCAGGTTCTGGCGCATGCCGTCGATCACCATGAAATCGTTACCGAGGCCGTGCATCTTGCTGAACTGGAGGGTCATGAAAGCTTCCTGCTGGTCAGTGGCGGACATTGTAGGCGTTGGGCCGGTTGGCGGGTAGGGCGGTGGCGGTCAGCTTGTTGGTGCAGTGCTATCCCGGCACAATCGGGTTTATGGAAGAGCCGTTTTGGCTGCACGCTGCAGTCTTTCAGTGTTGTCGGGGCCTGTTATGACCATTCATCCGCACGCATCAGAACCGAATGACGCCTTTTACAAGACCCTGCTGGAGTCCACCAGGGCGATTCCGTGGAGGATTGACTGGGACTCGATGAAGTTCGCCTATATCGGTCCGCAGATCGAGGAGCTGCTCGGCTGGGCTCAGGACAGCTGGCTCAGCATCGACGACTGGGTTGAACGGATGCACCCGGAAGATCGTGACTATGTGGTGAACTTCTGCGTGTCCCAGTCCCAATCCGGGATTGACCATGAGGCTGATTACCGTGCGCTGACTGCGGATGGTAATTACATCTGGATTCGCGATGTGGTTCATGTGGTGCGCAGCCGCAGTGGCGACGTAGAAGCGCTGGTTGGCTTCATGTTCGATATCAGCGAGCGCAAGAAAAATGAAGAAGCATTGCTCAGGCTGCAACGCGAGCTGGAAGAGCTGTCGTACCGGGATGGCCTCACCGAGGTGCCGAATCGAAGGATGTTCGATGTGGTGATGGAGCGCGAATGGGCCAATGCCCGTCGTAGCGGCCGGCCACTTTCAGTGGCGATGCTGGATATCGATTATTTCAAGGAATACAACGACCACTACGGTCATCTTGCCGGCGACGAATGTCTGAAGCGGGTTGCCGGGATGCTTGGTCGGGCTGCGTCAAGGCCGCGAGATTTTGTGGCCCGTTTTGGCGGCGAAGAATTTGTCATGGTACTACCGGAAACAGATGCCGAAGCAGCTGAGGTGGTGGCGGAGAAATGCCGTTGTCTGGTACTGAAAGAAATGATTCCGCATCATCGTTCCAAAGCAGACCCGTATCTGACAGTAAGTCTTGGTGTCGGCACTATTGTTCCGAGAGCAGCAGACGATCCTTCAATATTTATTGAAGCGGTCGACAAGATGCTGTATCGCGCCAAGCAACGAGGCCGTAATTGCGTTGAGTACAGTCGCCATCAAAGTGGTGCGGCGGTATAGGCTGAACTGAAAGAAGGGGCCTTGCGGCCCCTTTTCTGCTACTGAGTGACAGCTCTCTGCGCTTTCAGTACCGCTTCGACGCGACGGTTCCTGGCGCGGCCTTCAGCGGTGTCGTTGCTGAAGGCCGGAGCATCTTCGCCACGGCCGACGGCATCAATCCGGCCGCCATCGATGCTGAAGCTTTCAACCAGTACCTGCTTGACAGCTTCAGCGCGCTGTTGCGACAGCCGGCGGTTCAGATCGGCACCGCCAGAGCTGTCGGTGTGACCTTCGAGCAGCAACTGCACATCCGGGAACTCGCGCATCCGCGCGGCAACCCGAGCAATGTCTGCCATCGAAGATTCGGCGACAGCAGAGCCGCCGGTGCTGAACTGTACGTATAGCGTTTCGCGAATATCTTCGGTCAGGACAACATTGCAGCCGGATTCGTCAACTTTGGCGCCTGCACTGGTGCCGGCGCATTTGTCGAGCGGATCGGCTACGCCGTCACCGTCGCTGTCGATGGCTGCAACAACGGCACCCTTCGTCTGTTCGGCGGCATCTTCAGTAACCTTTTCCGCCTGCGCTGCTTCGCGCTCGACAACTTCGGCTACGCTGGGGCTGGTGTCATCAGTGCTGCCACCTCCGGCGGCAACGACGAAATTGATCGCGGCATAGATTTGGCCATCCCAGCGCTCATTGTCGAAGCTGTACGCAGGCCGAGCGCCGAGATCAAGTATGAACCGTTTGCCGAGGCCGCGTTGCAGGCCAAATTCGAAGGCGCCGAGAGTATCTTCGTTGTCCTCTGCTTCCTGATGGCCAACGGCGGCTCCAGTGTAAGGCTCAAAGCCCAGAAACTCATTGTCACGGTAGTGATGACGAGCGGAAATGAAGTAGTGAGTGAAGCTGAAATCACCACCGCCGGTAGCATTTCCCAGATCACCTTCTTCACCCCATACTTGCACTGACCACTGGTCCTTGAAACGGATGCCGAGCTGGGCGCCAGGTAGCAGGCCGGCATCCAGGTCCGCGTTGGCACCGTGATCAGTTATGTCAAAGAAATGTTCGGTCAGGTGCAGACCCAGATAGCCATAGTTGGCTGGAACTCTTTGCTCAGCGATTGCGGTGGCGGAGAGGGCGGTAATAGAGGCGGCGAGTAGCAGCTTTTTCATGGCGACAGTCCAGGTTGCCTTGGTGAGGCCGCCACTATCGCCTTGTGCCGCTCTGGATTCAAGCTGGCTTGATCTTATGCCTGTTTTCATTCTTTTTCATGAAGTTGATGTTATGCGGAGCGGTTCACACTACGCAGCGCCGCTGCACCAATCTTGAGTATCCGCATGTCGCCCCATGGTGTACCGCTGCCTGCGTTGACGGTCAGTGCAACCGACAGATTTCTGGCCGGGTCCGCCCAGGCCCCGGAGCCTCCGAAACCGAAATGACCGAAAGCTTCCCGTGGTCGCCGTCTGGTTAATACATATGGCTGGTGATAGCCAAGCCGCCAGCGCATCGGCGAGAACAATGCCCGGTCCAGCGTGTCGACCTGCTGCGCACTGATAACCGGCAGCATTGCTGCATCCAGTATGCGCACACCATCAAGTTCACCGCCATTGGCCAGAGCCGCATACATCCGTGCCAGCGAACGGGCGGTAAAGGTACCGTTCACTGCCGGCATAGCGGCTCGCAGTCCCTCGGTAGTGACGAGTTTGCGTGGGTGAAAGCCACGCACACTGACCGCGTCTTCAAAAGGTGAAAAATCCGGGGCCAGCCCGCGTTGCTGCAATGCGATCAGGCTGGAGCGCAGATTGCCTGCGAGTTTCTTCTTCAGTGATTTTCGTATTGAGGTAGGGCGTGTGGAGGAGCCAGCCGGGGACCCCATCAATAACATCGCGACACGATGATGTTCAGTGTCTGGTGCGCCGATATAGAAACCATCCAGAGCCAACGGACGGGAAATTTTTTCCTGAACCAGATTGCTGATCGAATCACCGCCAGCGCGACGAATGACTTCACCAACCAGCCAGCCATAGGTCAATGCGTGGTAGACGCTGTGCGGCGCCTTCGCGTGATTGCTTGGCGCTGCAGCGAGTGCGGTGCAGGCCCTGTCCCAATCAAGCAGATCTTCGAACGACAGCTTCAGATCGCGCATGCCGTAGAGCCCGGCCCGATGGGTCAGCAGGTCGCGCACAGTTATCGCCGACTTGCCATTTGCGGCAAACTCCGGCCAATAGTGTGCTACCGGGCTGTCGTAATGGACTTTGCCTTCTGCCACCAGCTGATGTAGCAAGGTTGCGGTCACGCCCTTGGTGGTGGAAAAGGAAACGCTGAGGGTATCTTCCTGCCAAGGGTTGCCATGGTCATCACGAACGCCACCCCACAGGTCAACCACCTTGCGACCACGATGATAGACGCAGACGGCGCCCCCGCCGGGGGTTTTCTGGAGCTGCTCGCGAAAGGCTTTCTCAACGGACTGAAACGCCGGGTCGGCATGGCCCTGTATCATTTTCATAACGGACTATAGGGTTGCTTGCAGTGGCCACAGGTTATACCGGCTGGGCGCCGCGACCACAATTGGCTGTCGGCCTATTGGCTCAGCTGTCCGTATATGGAAGTTCATCAGGCATCAGCACTGGTGAGGGAATAACGCGAAAGCGAACCAGGCCGATCATCTGTCCTGTACCGGTGACAACCTGCACCTCCCAGTCACCAACCGGGTCTGCGGGGAAATGCAGCTTGTGGCTCCAGGCCCGGTAGCCTTCATCACGGCCACCGTTAATGGTCATGGGAATACGATCCACTTCCTCCCCGTTTTGCCGCCAGACGTGGTACACGGTTTCGCGCAGGCCGCGCGGCACACGAATAGCGGTCCAGGCATACAGGCCATCCCAGTGGAGCTTGCTCGCGTCTACCTGGATCACGGGTTCGCCCGGGATACGCTGCGCACGATTAATTTCATGGGTTACCGATACACTGGCAAGGCGCATTGGTACACCCGGTACCCACTCGCGCAGTTGCCAGGTTGCCAGGGCCAGCATCAGAAGAATGACCGCAAGCACCGGTACCCGCCAGAGCGCATCGGCGGGAAACAGTGTTTTCAGGCCGGGCAGGATTAATATCAATGAGATGCACAGTGCTGCAATAAAACTTTCGGATGTAGTGAGGTGAACAATGATCGGCAGCGCGACCAGCAGGGTGGCAAACAGGGCCAGCGCATGGAATATGACAAACAGGGTGCGCCTTGGCGCCAGACCGCGAAAATACAGTGGATCAATCAGCGTCACCAGCGCACACAGGGCCAGCAACCCGGTAACAGCAACCTGGCCGGTATGCCAGTGTGTGGCGGCAAGAAAGAAAGGCAGAACGAAGAAAAAGCTTTCCTGATGCACCATCTGGGTGGCGAAGCGGATCAATCCGGGCGGCAAGTCCAGGCCGAAGCGGGACAGCACACTTTGCCGCAGGGTTTGTTCCAGCGTCAGCCATATCCAGCTGACCAGCATCATCAGGGCGATGCCCTGAGCCACCTGTTCGCTGCGCTCGATCAGAAAAAAGCTGGCCAGACCGGAGAAGAATCCAAACGCTGCCAGTAGCCCGGGGTGGCGCTGGGCCAGGCTGATCAATCGTAACAGCAGGGCTTTCAGGATTTGCATGGTTCCCGGCTGGTCAGGGGTGATGGCGAGTCAGACCACGCCATGCCCCTGTGGTTCAGCATAAGTCAGGCTGAAGCGTTGATCGGCACGTACTTGCTTGGCAGGGAGTAACGCAGGATGCGCCAGATCACTTGTGAGAACTGGCTCAGCAGCGAGCCGGCGTTGTAGTGCACACCATAACGCTGACAGATCGCCCGAACCTCCACCGACAGTTCGGCATAACGATGGGCCGGGATATCGGGGAAAAGGTGATGCTCGATCTGATGGCTCAGATTGCCACTCATCACATGCAGCAGTTTGCTGCCAGTCAGATTGGATGAGCCGCGGATCTGGCGGAAGTACCAGTGGCCGCGGGTTTCGTCTTTCAGCACCTTCTTCGGGAACAGCTGGACATCAGCGGTAAAGTGACCGCAAAAAATAATCGTGTAGGTCCACAGGTTACGAATGCCGTTGGCAACCAGATTGCCAAGAATAACCGGAACGAAGAAAGGGCCGGCCAGCAGCGGGAAAATCACATAATCCTTGATTAGCTGGCGGCGTGCTTTTTTCAGGAACGGCTTCATCTCGCCAAGCATTTCCTTGCCGCTTTTCTTGCCGTTGAAGAACTTGCCGAAGCGCAGGTCCTGGATCGCCACGCCCCACTGAAACAGCAGGGCAAAAATAAGCGCGTAGATCGGCTGGCCGAGGAAGAATGGACGCCAGCGTTGCTCCGGGAACAGCCGTAGCACGCCGTAACCGATGTCCTCGTCCATGCCCTTGATGTTGGTGTAAGTGTGGTGATTGTAGTTGTGGGTCTTGCGCCAGTGATCGCTGGTGCCGACCAGGTCCCACTCGAAGGATTTGCCGCTCAGGTGCGGGTCATTCATCCAGTCGTACTGGCCGTGCATGACGTTATGGCCCAGCTCCATATTGTCGAGAATCTTGGCAATGCCAAGCAGCAGGGTGCCGACAATCCAGGCTGGTGGGAACAGACCGAAAAACAGCAGGCCACGACCGAGCACTTCGGTATAGCGTACGGCGGCAACAATGCGGCGAATATAGCGGGCATCGCGTTCGCCCAGATCAGACAGGGTGCGTTCGCGCAGCGCATCCAGTTCGGCGCCAAAGGCGGCGAGCTGCTCATCGCTCGGGCGGTTAGCTTTTTTCTGGCTGCGGTTGAGTACGGAAGTCATCGAAGAAGTCATGATCAGAGTTCCAGAGTCAGATCAGAGTTGGCGCTATTGATGCAAAGGCGCACGGGGCTCGGCTCGTTCTGCACGGTGCCGTTACGGGTGTCGGTGGTGCTGCCGCTTTGCTTCTGGCACGAGCAGGTATTGCAGATGCCCATGCGGCAACCGTAGGCGGGTTTCAGGCCGCTATCTTCCAGCGCTTTCAGCAGCGGAGTTCCGGATGGAATCTGTACGCTGATATTGCTTTTGCTGAGCGTGACGGTGACCGGTGCGCCGGCTCGGGTGACCACCGGCGCAGGGCTGAAAGACTCGGCACGGAACAGTGCGGCCTGCGGCTCAACCAGTTCGCGTACGCTGTTGACGAATCCGTCCGGCCCGCAAACATAGACACGGCGACGTTCCAGATCCGGAACGAGATTGCGGAACAGGGCTTCCCGTGGCCGGCCATCAAGCTCACCGGGCAGACGTTCGCTTTCGCGAGTCAGGACAGTGTGTATTTTCAGCAATGGATCGCATTTGCCGAGGCTGTGCAGGTCTTCACTGAAGCACAGATCGGCCCGGGTCCGGGCCCAGTAGATCAGTGCCACCGGCTGCTCCAGTGGTTTCTGCAGCAGGGTCTGCAGCAGGCTCATGATCGGGGTAATGCCGGAGCCGGCCGCGACGAACAGCCAGGCGGCTGCTTCTTTCGGCAGGGTCATGTCGCCAAAGGTGGTGCCAAGTTCGACCACATCGCCGACCTTGCTGTGGTGGACAAGGTGCCGGGAGACCTTGCCTTCCGGGATCGCTTTGATGGTCAGGCGGATGCGGCCATCGCTGCGCAGCGCGTTCGACGGGCTGTAGCTGCGGGTCAGGCGGATGCCGTTGACCTTCACCGTCACATTCAGGTGCTGACCCGGCTGGAAACCCTGAAATCGCCGGTTTGGCTTGAGCACCAGGCTGATGGTATCGCGGGCCTCGACATGGCGAGACTCGATCCGGGCCAGGCAGCGCTCCCAGCTCAGGGTCGGAGAAAGCTTCTGTGCCCAGAAGTCGTACACCGCCGGGTCCACCAGCGGGGCGACAAAGCGTTTGAGGGTCTGGCTGGCCGTCATTCTGGGGCTCTCCGGATCAAGATGCCGGCGATTATACAGATGTATAAACAATTATCTATACACTTGTGCATCAAAAAAGCAGTATCATCCCCACTATCCGGCCAGCCTGCTACAGGACGATGACCATGAATGAGATTGCCAGCGACGAGCTACGGCCGGCGCCGCGCGCCCATCAGGGTCGTCGGGCGGTGATTTCCCGGGAAGATCTCATGGCCGCCGCCATGGTGCTGGTCGGCCCGAATCGCAGTATTTCAACCCTGAGTCTGCGCGAGGTGGCGCGCGAGGCCGGCATCGCGCCGAACAGCTTTTACCGGCACTTCCGTGATGTGGATGAGCTGGCAGTGACGTTGATTGAGCAGGCCGGCGCTTCCCTGCGCCAGGTGATTGGTGAGGCTCGTCATCGGGCCATCACCGGGCGCAGCGTGGTGCGCGGCTCGGTCGAAGCTTTCATGGAGCAGCTCTGGAGCGAGCAGAAGTACATGCAGCTGCTGTTGCGTGAGGGCACGGTTGGCTCCGATGCTTTCAAGGCAGCGGTGGAGCGGCAGCTGGTCTATTTTGAAGACGAGCTCGGTGTTGATCTGGTGCGGCTGGCCAGGGCCAATAACAGTGGCATCTATCGTCCGGACCTGGTGGCCCGCTCGATTACCCGGCTGGTGTTTGCCATGGGCGCTACGGCGCTGGATCTGGCGCCGGAAAAGCGCCGGCAGGCGGTGGAGGACCTTATCATCATGGTGCGGATGATTGTGGTCGGCACCCAGACCATTGCCGCAGGTCGGGCCAGGATCGATTAGGGAGGCGCCGAAAAACGGCGGCACCTGTTGTAGGAGCGGCCGATCGGCCGCGATTTCCCGGAGCGAATCGCGGTCGATCGACCGCTCCTACAGCAGTTGATGGTTCAGATCAGTTCCAGTGACTTTACCATCTCACGCACCGCAGGCATTTCTTCACTTCGGTCCTCTTCGTCACACACGTAGCTGACGATTATCGCGAGTTGGCCGGCGGCCAGATACCAGATATGCCGATACTCGCCATCTGCCTGCAGCGCGATGCTGAAGCCGCGAAAATGCTTGCTGCGGAAATTCTCCTTCACCGCTTTCTTCGGCGCCTCACCGGCAAAGGTCTTCAATTCCTGTTCGCTGATGTCCGCGTCGCTTTGCATCGCGGTCACCTGTAACACGCCGACCCCGTCCGGACGGGTAAATACCGAGGTGTCGCCATCATCATGGCCTTCCCAGCCGTCTGCCAGATCAATCGACCAGCCGGTTTCTGCTGCTTCGTTCATGCCTGAGACTCCTCAGATATCTGCATAGTTTTCGCCGCCTTTGAGCCAGCGGCGGATCAGGGGTTCAACCTGCTGCGGATGATCACGCAGCAACGCTTCGGCCATATTTCTGGCCGGTTCCATCAATGCTTCATCGCGCATCAGGTCAACAATGCGAAATGCCAATTCTCCGGTCTGCCGCGTGCCGAGCCACTCACCGGGGCCACGCAGGCGCAGGTCCTCTTCGGCGATTCGAAAACCATCGGTGGTATCGCGCATAACGCCGAGTCGGCGCTGGGCAGTATGCGACAGGGGCGTCGCATACATCAGTACGCAGTAGCTTTTTTCACTGCCCCGGCCAACCCGGCCGCGTAGCTGATGCAGCTGCGATAACCCCAGCCGCTCTGCATTCTCGATCACCATCAGGGAGGCGTTGGGCACATCGACACCGACCTCGATCACCGTGGTGGCTACCAGTAACTGGGCTTCGCCATTGGCAAACCGCGCCATGCGCTCGGCTTTTTCTTTCGACTTCAGGCGGCCGTGCACCAGTTCTATACCGAGTTCCGGCAGCGCCTCTGTCAGTTTTGCCCAGCTATCTTCTGCAGCGCTGGCCTGCAGTACTTCCGATTCCTCAATCAGGGTGCAGACCCAGTAAGCCTGAGCGCCGCCGAGGCAGGCATTGCGAATCCGCTCGATCACCTGTGGCCGGCGCGCCTCGCTGATGACCACGGTATCAATGGCCTGACGACCGGGAGGCAGCTCGTCAATCACCGAGGTGTCGAGATCCCCGTACAGACTCATCGCCAGGGTTCGCGGAATGGGCGTTGCGGTCAGCACCAGCTGATGGGGCACCTGATTGTCGAGCCGGCCTTTCTCGCGCAGAGCCAGACGCTGATGAACGCCGAAACGGTGCTGTTCATCAATAATGGTCAGGCCCAGGCGGTGAAACTGCACGGCTTCCTGAAACAAGGCATGGGTGCCAATCACCACCTGTGCCGACCCGCTACTGATTTTTTCATTCGCCTCACGACGCGCCTTGATACCGAGACTGCCAACCAGCCAGCTGACTTCAAGGCCAAGCGGCTGGAGCCAGTGACTGAAATTGCGAAAATGTTGCTCGGCCAGAATTTCGGTCGGTGCCATCAGTGCTACCTGATAACCGCAGGCAATTGCCGACAGCGCCGTGCAGGCAGCTACCAGGGTTTTTCCGGAGCCGACATCGCCCTGAACCAGGCGTAACATCGGATGCGGAATCTGCAGGTCGGCGTCGATTTCATTGATTACCCGCTGCTGTGCCCGGGTTAGCTGGAATGGCAGCGAGTCCAGTAATTTCTTGCGCAAGCCGTCGGCGTGGAGAACCGGCGCCTGATGGGCGCGTTGGCCGGCGCGGCGACTGAGCATGCCAAGCTGGTGGGCAATCATTTCTTCCATCACCAATCGACGGACGCTCGGGTGTTCGCCGGCCAGCAGCAGATCGACCGGGTCATCAGGCAACGGGTTATGCAGCTTTTGCAGCGCCTGTTGCAGTGACGGCAGGCCCTGTTGCTGCAACACGGGTTCCGGCAGCAAATCCCGGGGCGGTTGTTGGCGCAGCACTGACAGTGCCTCGCGCATCATCTTGCGCAACAATAACTGGCTGACGCCTTCGGTGGTCGAATACACCGGTGTCAGCGCTTTCTCCAGCGGTGGCAGTGATGACCACGCCACCTGATACTCGGGGTGGTAGAACTCAAGCCCCGAGGCGCCGACGCGTGCCTCGCCATAAACACGAATCCTTGCGCCGCGCTCCAGGCTGTTTTTCTGTGCCGCGGAGAAATGGTAGAAACGCAGCGATACAGTGCCGGTGTTGTCGCCGATCTTGCACAGCAGGCTGCGGCGTTTGCCGAAGGTGATATCGCTAAGCAGCACTTCTCCCTCAATCACCGCAGACTGCTCCGGACGCAGGCTGCCGATCGGTACAATGCGAGTGCGATCTTCATAGCGGAATGGCAGGTGGAACAACAGATCTTCCACCGTTTCTATGCCAAGCTTGCCAAGGCGCTCGGCCACTTTCGGGCCGGCACCTTTGAGTCGGGTTACCGGCGCTTGCGCCAGCGAGGTCACCGCGCCAGCCCTTCCTTCGGCACTGCCTGACGTACCACCTCAATGGCTTTGGGACGCGGGAAGCTGTCGCGCCAGACCAGTGCGATGGTGCGCATCGGCACGGGTTTGATAAAGGGCCGCACGGCGAAGGTGTCTTCGCTATAGCTGTTATGGCGCAGTGCCGAGTCCGGCAGGATGGTAATGCCGAGGCCGCCGGCCACCATATGCCGCAATGTTTCAAGCGAGCCGCCTTCGATCTGCACCAGCTTTTTCTGCTTGTGTGAATCAATCGCCGGACACAGCTCCAGCACCTGCTCGCGGAAACAATGTCCCTCGCCCAATAACAGCAGGGTTTCGTCCAGTAGCTGATCGGGTTTGATATGTTTTTGACCGGTCCAGGGGTGGTTGGCCGGCAGCAGCACCGAGAACGATTCCTCATACATCCTGGCGCGCACCAGACCACCGCCGGAAAAAGGCAGCGCAACAATAATGGCATCCAGCTCGCCCCGTTCGAGCTTGCCCCGCAGGACGTGGGTGTAGTTTTCCTCGATGAACAGCGGCATTTCTGGCGCCGCCTTGCGAATTCTTGGCACGATCACCGGAAACAGATAAGGCGCCACAGTAAAAATGGCGCCGATTCGCAGTGGCGCACTGAGTTGATCGCGTTGCTTGTCGGCCAGCTGCTCAAGCAGTTCGGCCTGCTCCAGTACGCGCTGGGCCTGATTGATGATCGGTTCGGCTTCGGCGCTGACGCGAACCTCTCGCGGGCGCCGCTCGAACAGGGTCATGCCGAGGTGGTCTTCCAGCTTTTTGATCGCCGCGCTGAGGGTGGGCTGGCTGACGTTGCAGATGTCGGCGGCGCGACCGAAATGCTTCTCCCGCGCCAGTGCCACAAGGTAGCGAAGTTCTGTTAGAGTCATGATCGGCCTTGGTTTGATAGAGATTAACTATGGCGCAGTGTAGCAAGTTCGGTCGCTGACGGGAGAAGATTTTGGCGCATATTCTTGTCGCCGGTTTGGGTGATCTGGGGCGGTCTCTGGCTCAGGGCTGGCTGGCGGTTGGCCACCGGGTCAGCGGTATTCGCCGTGGTCAGGACGGTCCGGCTGGTGTCGACCTGTACCCTCAGGATTTGTTGTCAGATCCGCTGCAGTTACCGCCCGACCAGATCGACCTGCTCTACATCATCATGACGCCGGGCAGTCGTGATGACGAGGGATATCGTGATGCCTATTTGCGTGCGCCAGCGCGGCTGCTGGATGCACTGGCGCGGCAGCAGCCTTTGCCGCCGGTCGTCTTTGTTTCCAGCACGGCGGTCTACGGCGACCAGGGTGGTGAGCCGGATGAACATACCGAACCGAGGCCGGATGCCTTTAATGGGCGCATTCTGCTGGCGGCTGAACAGGAAATTTCCCTGCGCACGCTGACGACAGCGGTGCGGTTCTCCGGCATCTATGGTCCGGGTCGGGAGCGGTTGCTAAAGCAGGTGGAAAATATTCGTGACGGCGCTGCGCCGCCAGCGCCGCAGTGGAGTAATCGAATTCACAGTCTCGACTGTGTCGGTATCCTGCAGCGTGTCGGCGAGGGCTGGCTGAACGGAGACATGCAGTTACCGGTGGTGGTGGGAACCGATGCCGAGCCGGCACTGAATGTCAGTGTGTTGAACTGGCTCAGTGCACAAACCGGCGAACCGCTGCAGCTGTTCGAGCCGGACATCGCGCCGGGCAAGCGCATTCGTAGCCAGTTTATTTCCGAAGGGCGGTATCGTCTGGTTTATCCGGACTATCGCCAGGGCTACGCGGCAATGCTGAACCGCTAGGAATCCCGGGAAAGCTGCCATATTTGTTGCAGGAGCGGCCGATCGGCCCTCCTGCGGGCTAGTCAGGCCAGGACCTTTTCAGCATCGCTGTATCAACAAAGGCGTTACTCAATCACCATGATGCCGTCCATTTCCACCTGCGCATCCTTCGGCAGTGCCGCCACCGCGACTGCAGCGCGGGCCGGATAGGGTTGCTGGAAATAGCGCGCCATGACCTCGTTGACCAGAGCAAAGTGCTTGAGATCAATCAGGAAGATATTCAGCTTGACGATCTGCTGCAGGCTGCCGCCGGCGGCTTCACACACTGCTTTCAGATTCTCGAACACCTGGACAATCTGCGCTTCCATATCGCCGGTGGCGAGCCTCATGGACTTCGGGTCAAGCGGGATCTGGCCGCTCAGGTAGACAGTGTCGCCTACCTTGACTGCCTGGGAGTAAGTGCCGATAGCCTTCGGGGCCTTCTCGGTGGAGATAATCGAACGGTTAGGCATTGCCTGGGTCCCCCACAGATAAACAGGATTAGTCAGAGCCGCTGAATCCGGATCACATTGGACAGGTTTCGCAGCTTTTTGATGATCCGGGCAAGATGTACCCGATTATGGACCATGACCGTGACATTAATCACGGTGAGCGTGGCATCTTTCTCGGCCATACTGATGGTCTCGATATTCGAGCCGAGCTCGGCAAGATGGGTGGCAAGGGTCGCCAGTACCCCTTTTTTGTTGATCAGCTCGATGCGCAGGGCAGCGCTGAACTCGTGATCAACGCCCTGTTCCCAGCCCAGCGCAATGCATTTTTCCGGATTGTTGCGCAGCTCTGCCAGCACGTTCTTGCAGGTATCTCGATGTACCACGATGCCTCGGCCGGCGCTGAGGTGGCCGAGAACGTGATCGCCGGGTAGTGGGTGGCAACATTTTGCATAGCTCACCAGCAAGCCTTCGGTGCCGCGAATCGCTATCGGTTTACGTTCTTCCCCGGGCATCACTTCTTCGTGTTCGCCCATCAGTTTTCTTGCTACCAGTGGCGCCAGCCGATTGCCCATACCGATTTCTTCGAGCAGGGCATCCAGTGACGGATAACCGTTGGCCGCCAATTCTGCCACCACCCGCTCAATGGGTAATTCATTCATGGTGCGGCCATAGGCAGACAAGGCTTTTTCCAGCAGTCGCTCGCCCAGCTCGAGGGATTCTTCCCGGCGCTGGCTTTTCAGGAAATGGCGGATGTTTGAGCGCGCCTTGGCAGTGACGACAAAATTGAGCCAGGCGGGATTCGGAGTAGCATTCGGCGCAGTAATGATGCGCACGGTTTGCCCGGATTCCAGTTTCGTTGACAGCGCGGCCAGCTGGCCGTCGATGCGCGCAGCGACACAGGTATTGCCGATTTTTGAATGTACCGCGTAGGCAAAATCCACCGGCGTGGCGCCGGCCGGCAACTCCTTGATCTGGCCCTTGGGGGTAAAGATATAGACTTCGTCCGGGAACAGGTCGACTTTGACGTTCTCGATAAATTCGATTGAGTCGCCGGCTTTTTGCTGCATTTCCAGCAGGCGCCCCATCCACGACTGCGCCCGGCTCTGGGTCGGGCTGCCGGGTTCGGTTTCATCAACCTTGTAAAGCCAGTGCGCCGCAATGCCGTTGTTGGCCATTGCCTCCATTTCCTCGGTGCGGATCTGGATCTCCAGTGGCAAGCCTGAACGCGCTTTCAGTGTGGTGTGCAGCGACTGGTAGCCGTTTGCTTTCGGAATGGCAATGTAATCCTTGAAACGGCCGGGAATCGGAGTGAAATAATTGTGCGTTGCGCCAAGCACTCGATAACAGGTGTCAACGCGGTCGACGATGATCCGGAATCCGTACACGTCCATGATGTCAGCAAAACTTTTTTGCTGTTCTTTCATTTTCATGTAGATGCTGTACAGGTGCTTCTCGCGGCCGATCACCCGTGCTTCGATGCCTTCCTGTTCGAGGCAGTGTTCAATGCTGGCTTTCAGAGTTGAGAGAATTTCCTTGCGATGGCCGCGTGCCGATTTCACCGCCTTGGCAATCAGTCTGGCGCGCATCGGGTAGATGGCATTGAAGCCAAGGTCTTCGTACTCGACGCGCATGTTGTACATGCCGAGACGGTTGGCAATCGGTGCGTAGATTTCCATGGTTTCAAGGGCGATGCGTTTGCGCTTTTCCGGCGGCATCACATGCAAGGTGCGCATATTGTGCAGGCGGTCGGCCAGCTTCACCAGAATCACCCGGATATCGCGGGTCATGGCGAGCATCATCTTGCGCAGGTTTTCTGCCTGTTGCTCGGCCTTCGATTCGAATTTGATCTGGGCGATTTTCGATACGCCGTCAACCAGTTCGGCCACTTCCGGGCTGAATTGGGCAGCAAGCTGTTCTTTGCCAATGCCACAGTCCTCAAGTACGTCATGCAGCATTGCCGCCATCAGACTCTCGTGATCCATGTGCATGTCGATCAGGATATTGGCGACCGCCAGGGGATGGCTGATGTACGGGTCGCCGCTGCGCCGGTACTGGCCCTCATGGGCGCGCTCGGCAAACTCGTAGGCACGCACAACCCGGGCGATCTGATCGTCGTCCAGATAACTTTTCAGCCGTTTAACGAGATTGTGAATGGTGGCCAAGCCGCGCCTTCAGGGTTTGTGTGTCAACCCTAGGGAGCTTAGGACCGGCGTGCCGGTTTGTCTATGACGCTTTCTCAAGAAAGCGTCATGACTCATTGAAAAAAAAGGGATTTTACAATCCCTCCGAATCCTCAGTTGCTGAACGACTCGGTCAGCAGGGCGAGCTCGTCAATGGCATCGCGGCGGGTTTCTGCCTCGCTGTCCATCGAATTAGGGGTCACCAGACCCTCGGCGATCTCACGCAGGGCCACCACGCTTGGCTTGTCATTCTCCCAGGCCACACGGGGTTCCTTGCCGCCGGTCTGCAGCTGACGGGCGCGGCGAGCCGCTACCAGAACCAGCTCGAAGCGGTTTTCCATGTTTTCCAGGCAGTCTTCAACGGTTACACGAGCCATAGGTCACCTCTTTAGCGGACGGCGATTCTACTGCGCCGGGGCATCCCCGGACAACAGGTCACTGAGCAGGTCGACGCAGCCGGTCATCTGCCGCCTGGTACGCTGGCGTTCGGCACGGAAGATTGCTGCCATATCGGCCAGCGCCCGGTCGAAGTCATCGTTGACCACCAGATAGTCATACTCGCCGTAATGGCTGATCTCGTCGCGGGCGCCGGCCAGCCGGCGGGCGATCACGTCTTCGCCATCCTGGCCGCGGCCGCGCAGGCGTTCGGCCAGCATCGGCAGGGACGGCGGCAGGATAAAGATGCTGATGGTTTCCGGCACCAGCCGGCGGATCTGCTGGGCGCCCTGCCAGTCGATCTCGAGGATCACGTCCTTGCCGCTGCGCAGGGTGGTGGTGACCCAGTCCGCCGAGGTGCCATAGAAATTGCCGAAAACCTCGGCATGTTCGAGAAAGCGGCCCTGCTCGACCATGCGCACGAAGCGGGTACGGTCGGTAAAGTGATAGTCGACCCCGTCCACCTCGCCCGGGCGAATCTGCCGGGTGGTGTGGGAAATCGACAGACACAGGGTCTCGGTCTGCTCCAGCAGTTTGGCCAGCAGGCTGGTCTTGCCGGCGCCGGAGGGGGCCGAAACGATAAACAGGGTGCCTTTGATGATGGTCATGGGTTACTCGATGCTCTGACACTGCTCAGCTCGTGCATGGGGAAAGCCGGGTATCTGTCATTGTGGCCGTCGTTCCTGAAGCTGCTATGCTGCAGCTCATCGTAAACATCTGAACTTGAAGGCGCCTAGTCTAGACCACCAGCTGGCGCTTGTCGGCCCTGATGGTGCCATTTTGCGGCAAGCAGGCAGGGCCTTGGTTTTTCTTGCCAATGCAATCGCCGCGATCAGCTCAGACATCGCCAGAATATTCCGCAGTTGTCCGGCTGAGTCGTTAGCTGAACCTGATTGGCCGGTGATTTCGTGGTGTTTTAGGGGGAGAGCATTTCATGGGACCAGGATACCGATTGGCGCCACAGCGGTTGATTGCCCTCTGCCTGTTGATCGCTGTGAGTGGCTATTGCGTCGCTGCCTATATTATCTTCAAAACCCCTGTTTTAGGGGTGTCGCTGGCGAACACGGCCAGCGGTAAAGGGCTGGCGGTGGCATCTGTAGACCCGGTACTTCAGCCTGAGATGCAGCCTGGCCGGATATGGTTGTCGGCTGGCGGCGAGGGCGGGGACGCGATACCGCTTGACCGGCAGGCCATTCTTCCCGAACCAGATGTGCTGAGCTATCGGGAATTGCCATATTTCTATGATCGGCAGAGTCAGCTTGCCCGGTATATGCGTGATGGTGCGCTACCGGTTCGCCTGAGCACTGGAGAAGTTACGGTGCTCGAAACTTACAGCGGGAAACACTTTCGTTCGTTAACGGCGATTTTCTGGTCCCATGCCATTTACTCGTTGATAGCCATCGCATTGGTGTCTGGTGTCTGGGCGTTTCGCCGCAGAGAGCGGGCGGCACAATTGCTTATGCTGTCTGGAGTCGGCTTTTATTTTTTGAACTTTGGGCCGGCTATATATGCCAATCGCGAGCTCGCCATAGATGGCATGACTTTTCAATGGCTGTCGTGGATCAATCACGCCGGCACGGTGCTTAATATCACTTCCCTGTCTGTTCTCATGTGGGTATACCCGCAGCGACTCGCACGTCTCCCTGTGGCAAGTGCGATGTTCGCATCGGCCGCGTTGACGTTGCTCGCAGATGTGCTGAGGCTTGGAAATGGTGCGGCAAAAACCCACTACATGCCCCTGTTGATTACCTTTATTTTCGGTGTCGGATTTGCCGTGGTGCAGTGGCGAAAAAGTCGCAGAGAACCGCTGGATCGCGCCTCATTGCGCTGGGTGGTACTGGCGATTTTTTGGGCGACTTCAACGAGCATCTTTCTGCTGGTTGTCCCGGTAGTTCTAGGGTTCGATCAAGTGCTTCCCCAGCATGTAGGGTTTGCACCCTTGCTAATCATGTATGTTGGGTTGATCGCCGGGATACTACGATACAGGCTCTTTGAGCTGGAGATCTGGTGGGTAAGAAGCTGGATATGGGCGGCGGGTGGCGTATTTATTATCGTAGTGGACTTGGTGCTGGTTGCGGTGCTGGGCTGGAGCCACCCTTCATCCGCTATGGCGAGTCTTTTTATTGCCGGTTTTATCTATTTTCCGCTGCGACAGCTGGCCTGGGATCGACTGACTTCTACCAGCAACAACATGATCGCAAAAACCATTTCCAGTATGGCGGGTGCGTTAGTTGTGGTGCAGGACCTTTGTGACCTCGAGGAGAGCTGGGCCGAGCAGGTCAGGCAGACTTTTCAGCCCTTGCGAACTCATGAGCTGCCGGACAGGGTTGTAGCCGTCAATGTAGGTCAGGCAGGGACCACGCTTGATGTGCCCCGGCCTTCCGGGCGGGGCACGCTGCGGTTGGAATACCCTTATTTGGGCGGCAGGTTATTCAATCGGCGTGATCTGATACTGGCACAGGCCATGGCTGATGTCGGAGAGCAGGCGGCCAAGACGCTGACAGCGCGAAGATCCGGTGCAGACGAGGAGCGCAAGCGGATTATGAGAGACATGCATGATGATCTAGGTGCTAAATTGCTGACTCTTATTCATTCTGCCAATAATGATGAGGCTAAGGTAATCGCCCGATCGGCACTGGCGGACTTGCGTTCCATTGTTGCTGCGCGAGACTATCAATCAATCGCTCTACCAAACCTGATGTTAATTATTCGTCAGGAGTTTGAGCAGCGCGTTGCTCTGGCTGATCTCACTCCGGCCTGGCGTCTGGAGGGCGAGGTGCCGGATCGCACCATGACGGGCCGTTGGTCTGCTAATGTCAGCCGTATAGTCCGTGAAGCAGTTTCCAATGCCATTCGTCACGCGCAGGCATCGAGAATTTATCTTCTGATCCGGGTGGAGACTGGCCATGTTGTGCTGAGGATTAGCGATGATGGTTGTGGCGCCGGAGAGGGAGGCTGGCAAGCTGGTCGAGGAATGGCGACCATGCAGCACCGGGCGGAGGAATCAGGCTTTGATCTTGATGTGGATCTGAATCAGGCACAGGGTGCGAGAGTTGAGCTGCGCTGCGCGCTATAGGGCATCAAATATGAAAAATGCCAAGTTTGATAGCTAGAGCACTGGCTTCAGCGCGGTTAGAAATGTTCATTTTTCGGTAAATGCTTTTGACATGAGTGGAAACGGTGTTCTGACTGATGAAAAGTTCTTTTGATACTGCGGGCAAGGAAAGGCCTTTGGCAATCAGTCGTAGCACTTCTGTTTCCCGTCCTGTCAGGTCAGCGAGGCCTGGAGTGTCAGGCTCCTGATGGAAATAACCCAGCAGCCGTTGCGATACTTCCGGCGACAGTGGTGGCCGCCCGGCGGCAATTCCTCTAAGCATCTCAATCTGTTCTTGCTCTGTCTGGTCTTTCAGAATATAACCGCGGGCGCCCGCACGAATGGCCGGGAAAATATGGGCGTCGTCATCAAAAATCGTCGACACCACAGAAAGACAATCCGGACGCTCTCTTTTGAGTAGCCGAATCAGTTGTATGCCGCATCCATCGGGCAATCCGAGATCAACCAGCGCAAGCTCCGGCTTGATTGACGGCAGTAACTCGAACGCGGAAGAAACTGAGTTGGCTGAGTGAACTTGGCTGGTCGGAAAGGCCTTCCCGATCATGTTGGTTAGCCATTCACGGCTTTTAGGCAGATCTTCCAGCAGCAAGACGGCATTGATCTCCGGAGCTTCGTTCACGTGCATGGTGAAACATCTCATTATTGCTTTCCAGTGACGGGCAATATCACCTGAACAGGGGATGCCGGTCAAACAACGTCTTTATCATACTGACCTCTGTTACCGGCGGGGAGCCGATTGTGATCTGTTGGCGGTTTTTGGGTCGGGCTGTTTGGCGGGGGTCTTGGTTAACAGATGAATAATCATTCTCTCGGTCGCGTTTGCGCCGCCGTGATGGTAGTTGGTGCGGTTACTGTTGGTCATGCGCAGTCTAGGGCGTCCTCGGATGAGAGTATGTATCTCGGCTACCGGGTCGGTGCCGCCGTTACCGATGTTGATGTCGATTCCGGCACGCTTTTGGGGAAGGACAACGTAGATCTATCGCAGGGCGTATTGATCGGCTATCAGTTTGCGTCACCCTGGGCAGCGGAAGTTTTTTGGCAGGATGCCGGTAATGCAGAGGTCCTATCCGGGGAGACCGGCAATACCAGCGGCATTGCCGATATAAGCCTGCTCGGTGCCGGTGCGGTCTATCGTTATGCCTCCGGGCCCGTTATCGAGCTCTATGCCGAGGCGGGGCTGGCTTCTCTATTAAAGCGCTATCAGTATGCCGAGCTCAGCGATGAGGATGAGGTTGTGCTTTATCTTGGTGGCGGCGTGCGCTGGTCTCCGCGAGAAAACTGGCAGTTGCGTGTCGGCTATACCTTCTATAGCCCGCAGGTTCAGGTTGCGACGGTAGGTATCGTCAGGCATTTCCGCTTTGGAAGTCGTCCCGAAGCAGTTTCCCTCGCTGCACCTGAGACCGCCTCGTCACCACCGATGCAATGTAAGGACTTCACTCTTGATTTCGATGGTATCGAGTTTAACAGGGCTTCTGTTGAATTGACCGATGAGTCGATCGCCCGTCTTGATAATCTTGCCAGGCAGTTAAGGCTGTTGCCGGCGGATATTGACATCGAAATACGTGCTTATGCCGATGAAGATGGCGCGGAAAGCTACAACTACGCACTGTCACTGGTTCGAGCCCGCACCGTGCGGGATTATCTGGCGTCACAGGGTATCGCGCTCAGCCGTATCAAGGCGGAAGGCTATGGTGAGTGGGCGTTGCCCGGCGATAACAGGCAAAGACTCCCTTCAGGCCACAGTCGTCGTGCCGAGCTTACGTTGCTCGGTATCGAAAAATATGTCGGAGAGTCAGTTTATTGTCAGAGCCTGGTCAGGCCGAGTCAGCAAGTTGACCAATCCGCAAGTGACAAGATGCAGGTAGAGGCAAAGGGTGAAGGGGAGATATCTCCTGAGCAGGGGGTGCTGATCAATCAACCGGCTCCATAGGCTGAGTTGAGGACTTTCCTGAATTCGACGTTCGGGTGTGTGGTTGATGAGCTGTTTGTCTGGAGTCCATTTTCAGACGTGAGGATGTCATGGCCGAGTCGGGTGTGGCAGGGGATCGGGTTAAAGCGAGGGTATAATCATGTTGCCAACTTTCCGGCTTGTAGCGTTTATGTTGCTCATTTCCGCAACGCTTTCCGGTTGTCTTGATGAAGTAAATGTGGCGCCGGACCCTGCTGAGGCAGCTCCCGCCGTGACCGGTGCGATCGCCATCAGTAATACTCGCGTGCGTGTGAGTTTTAGTCAGCCTATGGCAGCCGAGGCCGAGCAGGCCGCCAGTTATGTGGTGGCACAGCAGAACGTGAACGGAGAAGCCGGAACTCTGGCTGTCACTGCCGCAACATTTGCCAACCCGGAACATACCGCAGTAGACCTTGTGACCCTGTCTCAGAACGATGTTACTTATAAGGTGACAGTGGTCGGTGTGCGTAGCGAATCAGGGCAGGAGTTCTGGGTCCAGGCTACCAATGGTCTGGGTTTTGTTACGGCAAACAGCGCCAGCTTCGCCGGGGCGCCGCCTTCTGGCGCAGGCATCGACACGGATATCGATGGCCTGGCAGACAATGAGGAGCAGCGTGGGTGGTTGGTCACCACCATCGATGTTAATGGCACCGTGATGACCCGAGAGGTCACCAGTGATCCATTCAGTGCCGATACCGATCGCGATGGCCTGAGTGACAAGCTGGAGCGCAGTCTGGGCACGGACCCGCGCAATCGGGATACCGATCAGGACGGGCTCGCGGATGCCCACGAATACAATGGTCTGTTTTCCTCGCCAACCAATCAGGATACTGATGGCGACGACCTTGGCGATGGCAGTGAAGTCACTTTTTTCAAAACCTCGCCACTGCTGCAGGATACCGATGGTGACCAGATCATGGATGATGACGAGGTGATTCTGGCCAATCGCAACCCGCGTCTTGCCGATCTGCCGCAGCCGGTGATCAGAATCGAAAGCATTGCTCTGGAGCTGGATGTCCGATTTGACGAGACCACGGAGCAGGGTACTACTCAGGGGCAGACAGAGAATTTTTCCAGCACCCTGAGCCAGAGTGCTGAGCGCACCCGTTCTCGCACGTCGGAGGTGAACGACAAGGTTTCGGCTGGTTTTGCTGCTGAAACCAAATTTGAAGCCGGAGTAGGGGTTACTTTAGCGGGCACGAAATTTTCCAACAAATTCAGTGTCAGCGGCGGTTTCGAGCATAGTTGGTCATCGTCCTGGTCTGATGAATCCAGCAATGCGACGCAGAAAGAATACAACCGATCGCTGGAAAGCGCTCAGGAGGTCACCGAGAACATCAGTATTTCTCGGGTAGTTGAAGATGCGCGAATCAGCACGCTTGTCTATCTGTCCACGGCGGGTGATGTTGCTTTTACGCTCAGAGATTTGCAGATTACCGCGCTGGTTGATGATCCCCGCAATCCGGGGCGTTATGTGCCAGTGGCAACACTGGTGCCGGCGACGGAGAACGTATTCAATCTCGGCCCTATCCGGGGAGAAATCGGCCCACTGGTTTTCTCCGCCCGGGATATTTTCCCCGGCCAGGTTGAGCGGCTGATGCAGGATCCCAGTGGCGTGATCTTCAAGATTGCCAACTACAACATCGAAGACGAAAGCGGGCGTAATTTCGCCTTCAGCTCCCAGGAAGTGACTGACCGCACCGTATCGCTGAGCCTCGACTTCGGTGGCGAGCCGGCCACCGAGTACTATCGGGCGGCCAGCAGCTTCGGCCAGCCGGTGGGCAGGATCGCTGGCAAGCTGGCCGTGAGCGAGGGTATCAGCGAGGCGGAGCTGCGCTATCAATTCGGTCTGTTGCCCAGCGACGTGGACAGCCCGCTGGCCTTTGATCTATCCGGCAAGAATATCGGCGTGGTGTTCCATGACATCATGCAGGATGTGCTGGGACTGAACCACTACGATGCGGCCACTGATACCACCAACCAAACCACACGTTTCAACAGCTATGCGACGGAAATCGGTGCCAATGGCGTGGAGAGAGTTACCCGGATCCGGCAGAGCGAAGGCAAGCCCGAAACACAAAGTGGCTGGATGGTACTGACGCCCAGCGGCCTGATCATGTCCGGCGAGCTGTCCTTCGGTGATGGAGATGTGCAAGCGGATGATCAGCAATTGTTCTCGGGCACCGGTATCAGTCTGGCCTATGTCCAGGACAAGGACAGTGATCGGATCCCGGCCCGTCTGGAGGCCCTGCACCGTTGCTCGGACACCTTGGCGGACAGTGACGGCGATACCTTGAGTGACTATTTCGAGGTATTCGGCGAGCCGCGCCTGCCTTCAGGTGCTAGGGAAAACCCCGACAATGTGTGGTTGATCGAAGTGGTCGGCGCACCGAACTACGAGGCCTTTTCCAGTTGCAATTCGGTAGATACCGATCAGGATGGTATCTCCGACCGGCTCGAATATCTCAACACGAAAACGGACGGCCCATACAGCAGTTACCGCACCGATCCCAAAAAGGTGGACACCGACGGCGATGGGCTCACGGATCAGCAGGAGATCAACGGCTTCCTGACCTGGCTGAATGATATCGGTGGGGCGCTGACGCCCGCCGATACCAGCAGAGCCCAGGAAGTCTGTGTGGATACCACCGCACCCTCGCCCTCGCCTTTTCCTGACAGGCGCGCAGTGCTGTGTAAGACCGACCCGTTGAACCGGGACAGTGATGGCGACGGCATCATCGATGGTGCCGAGCGTGCCCTGTTTGCCAACCCTACGACCAACGACATCAGTGATCTTGACGACCTGGATGGCGATACTCTGATGGGTTTCGAAGAGAACAATGGTTGGCCAGTGACTGCTACGATGTTGATTAATGATGCCTCGGTCACCGAAACCTGCGAGGTGATTGCTGGTGCGGCTACAACTGCATGTAATCGCTATGTAGCGGCGTTTGGCCTCGAAAATGCCGCGCCCTCCTCTGACCCGCTGAAACCGGATACAGATAATGACGGACTTCGGGATAATGAGGAACGTGATGCGGGCACCCATCCTCGCGTCAACGACAGTGATCTTGATGGTCGAACAGATGAAGAAGAGCTTTTGGGTGGCGGTGAAAGTGTTTTTACTAACCCGCTGCACTGGGATACCGATACTGACCTGTTGTCCGATGGCGGTGAGCTTATCGGATGGCTGGTGACGACGGTAGGAGGCACTCCTTACCCGGTTAAATCCAATCCGCTGTTGTCGGATGCGGACAGCGACCTGTTTCCAGATGGCGAAGAAAAGGCTGCTGGAACGGATCCCGATAAGTTCAATACAGATGACGACAAATACAATTATTCGGACTTGGAAGAAGGTGTGCTCGGGCTCAGCCCGCTCGACGGTTCGGATGTCTGTGTGGGCGTAAAATTCACCACCAGTGACTCGGTGGCGGATGATTCCGAGGTGGCGCTAAGTGTGCTGCTTGAGGATCCTGCGTTCGTGAATGATACGAACAACAAGAAATGGATCTACAGCCAGAACAAACGGCCTGGTAATCATGGTCCGATTTACGTCAAGCTGAAGACGGCGCGGCGGCTTCAGGTATTTATCAATTCGCCATCAGCCTTGGTGGGCGGCACCTGGCGAGATATCGCTGTCGGGTCCAGCCAAACAGATGCCTGGTACGATATTGACAGTTTTGAGCCTGCAACGCAGATAAAAAGCGGCAGCCACACTTTCGGGCCGAATCAGTTCAGACTTGCCGCCTCGACCACGTTGACGGTGTCGTGGACGGTGACGGTGCTGTCCCCGGCGAATGCCGATGCTGACAACCATTGTATTGGTTCGCTCTGATCTTCAGTGAAGGTGTGCTGTGTATGGACGACGTTTCATGGGCGGCACAGCCAAACCGATGTTGCGAAGCTGAGCGGACGCAGCCCGGCAACAATCAGCCGGGAGCTGCGGCCTAATCGGGGCGACCTGGTGACCGGGCATGGTCATTCCGGAGCCATTGTCACGCTTGCCGAACGGCGCACACAGGCGGCACTGATCCGCAAGGTCGACGCCAAGGCCTCGGACACCGTTCGCCGGGCGATGAGCTGGGAATCGAAACGTATTTTGCGGATCCCTACGCATCCTGGCAGCGTGGATTGAACGAGCAAATCAACGGGTTGATCCGGAGTATCCCCCGAAGAGCAGGCGGTTTGATGACGTCACCGATGAGGAGCTTGCGCTGATCGAGAAGAAATTGAATAATCGACCGAGAAACGGGTTGGGTTTCAATACACCGAAGCAGGCGTTTCAGGCGCTAGGGAACCTCTGAAAAACTGCGATATCTGTTGTAGGAGCGGCCGATCGGCCGCGATTTTTCCGAGCCTATCGCGGCCGATCGACCGCTCCTACGGGTTATTCAGAGCTTCCCTAGCCAAAGAACAGGGCGTTGCACTTCGTCTTTGAATCCGGGCCCTGTCTGAGGGCGGCGGAAGCTATTTATTGCAGGCAAACTGACAACAGGGCATTCACAACCTGACAGACAAAAAGCAAAAAAATCGAAAACAGGAATGCCACTCTCGCCCGTCCGGCGACTGACGCCTCCCTGCTTTTTGCTCGAAGTTTGAGCGATTTGTTTTTCTGACTTCCTTGTCTGCAAATTTCTTTGCGATCTGAGTTGAGTTTTTTGTCCCGGTTCTTGCCGGATATTTATCCCGGCTTGAATCAGTAACCCGCCAATCTTCCACGCCATGCCTGAAACCAGTCCGGCATGTTATCACCGCTCTGGCAGGCTGCGATCGTCAGACGAAACTGACAGCAAAAGGCCCGCTTTTTCGGGTTTTTTGACATCAACGACAACGGCCGTTAGTCGTACACTTCGCGCCGGTGCGCTACCTTCAACACCAGTACCACCAGTCGGTCATCAAAGATCTCGCAGATGATCCGGTAATCGCCCACCCGGTAGCGCCAGTAACTGCCCAGCCGATCGCCGGTCAGTGCCTTGCCCAGCTCGCGCGGGTTGTCGTGCTGACGCACCCTGTCCTGCAAAAACTGCGTGATCCGGCGCGCCGTCTGCCGGTCCAGCTTGGCCAGCTGCTTCTCTGCCTTGCCGGTCAGCTCAATCGTCCAGACCAAGATCCTTCACCACTTCATCCAGCGTATAGATTTTTTCCTTACCTTCCCGGACGCGCCGGGAGGCCTGCACAGCGTCGTAGTAGTCTTCCAGGTCTTCCAGCTGCTGTTCCAGCGCCTGACGAACATAAAAGGCCTTGGTGCGGCCGGTACGGCGGGCCAGCGCATCCAGGCGCGCTTCCAGCTCTTCGGGTAGTCTGACGGACGTGGGCATGACGGGCTCCTGCGGGTGAATACATGTATTCATTTTGCCAGCTCGCGGGCCAAACAAGAAGCCCGGGATTACCCGGGCCCTTTTGGGGTGGCCCGTCACGTTCTGTCCACCACTTTGCCCACCAATTATGGCTGGAAGCGGGGAGATTCAGGTGGATGCTGGCGGACGCGAAGCCAAGAATATATTAAGAAAAACAGATATATACGTATCTTCGCAGAAGGCGGTGGGTTCTATTCGATGTTCTGGACCTGCTCACGCATCTGCTCGATCAGCACTTTGAGTTCGACGGCGGCCTGGGTGGTTTCGGTATCAACGGATTTGGAGCCCAGCGTATTGGCTTCGCGGTTCAGCTCCTGCATCAGGAAGTCGAGTCGGCGACCGATCTGGCCGCCGTCCTTGAGCGAGCGGCGCACTTCACCGACGTGGGCAATCAGCCGGTCGAGCTCCTCGGCGACATCCATCTTCTGGGCAAGGATAACGATTTCCTGTTCCAGCCGCTGCGGGTCCGGGCTGGCAATGACTTCCTCGACGCGCTTTTTCAGCTTGTCGCGCAGGCTGTCCAGAATCGTCGGCAGGGCGGCGCGGACCCGGTCGACCTGTGCCAGCACCCCGTCCAGGCGGTCTTCGAGCAGGCCGGCCAGAATCTCGCCCTCACGGGCACGGGCTTCGGCCAGTGCCTTGAGTCCGTCATCAAGCAATGTCAGCGCCGCCTTGCCGAGGTCGGACAGGTCGGTTTCCATGCCCTGCAATACGCCGGGGAAGCTCAGAATTTCCGCCACATCCACTGGCGCCGGGTGCAGCATAATGTCGCCGACCCGACGCGCTGCGACGGCCAGTTGCTGAACCAGCTCTTCGTTCAGGGTCAGGCTGCCGTCACCCCCTTTGAGCTGGTAACGCAGGCCGACTTCCACCTTACCGCGGCCGAGCGCCTTGCGGCACTGCTCGCGCAGCGGACCCTCCAGATCACGGAAGGCATCCGGCAAGCGCGGGGTGACTTCCAGATAGCGGTGGTTAACCGATTTCAGCTCCCAGATCAGGGTGGCCGCATCGAGTCGCTTTTCGACCCGGGCGAAGGCGGTCATGCTGTGAATCATGGTGGATCCCTGCTGGCGTAAAGCGGCGATTCTAGCAGCTCCCGGCAAATGCTGTCCGTTTTCACCGCCCCGCAGCACGCCACTCTGGTCTACAATGGCCACCCGCCCATTGCCCCCAGGACAGAATATGCGCCCTTCCGGCCGCCAGCCTGACCAGCTCCGCGAGATCTCCTTTACCCGTCAGTACACCCGCTATGCCGAGGGCAGCGTGCTGGTCGAGTTCGGCAACACCAAGGTGCTGTGTACCGCCTCGGTAGAAGAAAACGTGCCGCGCTTTCTCAAGGGCAAGGGGCAGGGCTGGGTCACCGCCGAGTACGGTATGCTGCCGCGCAGCACCCACACCCGCAACCAGCGTGAGGCCAGCCGCGGTCAGCAGGGTGGCCGGACGCTGGAAATCCAGCGTCTGATCGGCCGTTCACTGCGCGCTGCGGTGGACCTTGGCAAGCTTGGTGAGAACACCATTACGCTGGACTGCGATGTGTTGCAGGCCGATGGCGGTACCCGCACTGCGTCGATCTCGGGTGCCTGTGTGGCGCTGGTGGATGCGCTCAGTCATCTGCTGGCGAAGAAACGCATCAAGGATGACCCGTTACAGTCGCTGGTGGCGTCGGTGTCGGTAGGCATGTACAAGGGAGTGCCGGTGCTGGATCTGGATTATGACGAAGACTCTCGCGCCGAGACCGATATGAATGTGGTCATGAATCAGCATGGCGGCTTTATCGAGGTGCAGGGCACTGCTGAAGGCGCGCCGTTCACCCGCGAGCAGCAGAACAGCATGCTGGCGCTGGCGGAACAGGGCATCGCCGAGATTGTCCGCAAGCAACAACAGGTACTGGGCTGGTAACAGATGGAAGCCTACAAAACGCAGTTTATCGAGTTTGCGCTGGCGCGCGGCGCGCTGAAGTTCGGCGATTTCACCCTGAAATCCGGGCGCCAGAGCCCGTATTTTTTTAATGCAGGCACCTTCAACAGTGGCGCAGCATTGGCTGCGCTGGGGCGCTATTACGCCGATGCTATTGTTGCCAGTGGCCTGAAATTCGACATGCTGTTCGGGCCGGCCTACAAGGGCATTCCGTTGGTCGCCGCGGTGGCTGTCGCACTGGCCGAGCATCATGGTCTGGATCTGCCCTGGGCATTTAACCGCAAGGAGGCCAAGGATCATGGTGAGGGTGGCTGGCTGGTCGGTGCGCCGTTGCAGGGTAAGGTGCTGGTGATCGATGATGTGATTACTGCCGGCACTGCGATTCGCGAGGTGGCGGCCCTGTTTGAAAAAACTGAGGCGAGCATGGCGGCAGTGCTGGTGGCACTGGACCGGCAGGAAAAGGGCCAGGGAGCGCTATCGGCGATTCAGGAAGTTGAACAGGTTCTCGGTGTGCCGGTTCGCAGTATTGTCGGCCTGTCCGATATCATCCAGTATCTCGGTAACCAGCCCTCACAGGAACAGCAGTTGGCGCGGATGCAGCAATACCGTAGCCAGTACGGCATCTGATATGCGATATGGTCCCTGGATAATTCTGATTTTGCTTGTGCTGCCCCTGGCTTCGACCGGGGTGCAGGCGCGTACGCCGGCGGCGCCGTCCGCCACCAAGGCAGATCAGGAGGTGTTGCCGCCGGGGGCGCTGTATCGATTCCGGAATGCCAATGGCAGCCTGATGATCAGTAGTGTGTTGCCGGAGCAGGCCATCTATAGCGGGTATGAAATTATCGATAACCGAGGTCGGGTGCTGCGTGTAGTAGAGCCGGCCATGCGAGAGGAAGAGCGGCGCAAGATGCAGGAGGAAATGCGCATCCGCCAGCAGGATAATCAGCTCAAGCGGCTGTATTCGACCCCGGAAGATGCCGAACGGGCGCGCGATCGACAGATTGCTTCATTACGTCTTGGCATTGACTATGCGCGCGGCAATATCGCCCAGCTGGATGCCAAACTGGCCGCAGAAGTGGCCAGAGCAGCCGAATCAGAGCGTGCCGGCCAGCCTGTCTCGGAAGCGGTTCAGGCTAACATAGAGCTTTACACGCGCCAGATCCGTGAGCAGGAAGAAAAAATCGTCGATATCGAACGGGATATCGATGTGATCACCGAAGAGTTTGCTCCTATCATTCGGCGTCTGCGCGAGATCGAACGGGAGCGCTGATGCCGTTTCGCCCTGTCACGGGCGGAAGATCAGTCCCTGCAACAGTCCCCACTGTTCATTCCAGTCCCGGGTCGGGGTGTCCTTGAATCCCGAGCGGACAAACTGGGAAATTCTTCCTTCTGTAGCGGCCAGCAACAGATTGGCGGTAATTGCCGGCGACGCCTGTGTACGCAGGTTCTGCTTGAACTCGGCATCGCGTAGTACTTGCTTGAGCTGACTTTCCATCCGGCTGTAGAACTGTTCAATGCGTTGACGCAGACGATCATTCTCGCCGGTCAGGGCGTCGCCGGTAAGCAATCGGGTAATGCCGGGATTGCCTTCGGTGAAGGCCAGCAGCAGGTGTAGTATTTGCCGCACCTGCGACAACGCATCCGGTGTTTCCTGGGTGATGCGGTTTACTCGCGAGAAGATACTGTCTTCGATAAAGCCGATCAGCCCCTCGAACATCTTTGCCTTGCTCGGAAAGTGGCGATACAACGCCGCTTCCGATACGCCCACCTCTTTGGCCAGGCCGGCGGTGGTGATGCGACCACCGGGCGTGGCTTCCAGCATATGTGCCAGTGCCTGAAGAATCTGTTCCTTGCGGGAGGGTGCCTGCTCGTTCATCGCGCTTCACCTATTTTCTTGTAATCAGGGTGCCGATACCGCGGTCGGTAAGAATTTCCAGCAGTACGGCATGAGCGACCCGCCCATCAATGATGTGCGATGAGGCGACGCCGTTCTGTACTGCGGACAGGGCACAATCAATTTTCGGCAGCATGCCGCCGAAGATGGTGCCATCGGCAATCAGTTGCTTGACCCGCTCAGCCGACAGACCAGTGAGGATATTGCCCTCCTTGTCTTTCAGGCCCGAGACATTAGTCAACAGAATCAGTTTTTCTGCACGCAATACCTCGGCAACCTTGCCGGCGACCAGGTCGGCGTTGATGTTGTAGGACTGACCTTCTTCATCCACGCCAATCGGGGCGATGACGGGAATGAAATCGCTGTCCAGCATCATGTCGAGCACGCCGGCATCGATAGCCTTTACCTCGCCAACATGGCCCAGATCAATTATCTCGGGTGCCTTCAGTTCCGGTGATTCAATGTCGCTGGCGGTCAGCACCATCTTGCGAGCGCGAATCAGTTCGCCATCCTTGCCGGTCAGGCCGATGGCGCGGCCGCCATTGCGGTGAATAAGGTTGACGATCTGCTTGTTGACCAGGCCGCCCAGTACCATCTGCACCACGTCCATGGTTTCGTTGTCGGTGACGCGCATGCCCTGAATGAACTTTGATTCCTTGCCAAGGCGGGCCAGAAGCTCGCCAATTTGCGGGCCGCCACCGTGCACTACGACCGGGCGCATGCCAACGGCTTTCATCATCACCACGTCGCGGGCAAAGGAGTTCTGCAGCTCCTCCGAATCCATGGCGTTGCCGCCATACTTGATGACCACGGTTTTGCCGGAGAAGCGCTGGATGTAGGGCAGTGCTTCGATCAGGACACGGGCAATCTCTGCGGCGCGGGTATGTTCCATTGTGGCTCCGTCAGAACGACAGTTTCAGGGAAGGATCAATCGCCTGCAGCTGTTCACGAAACAGTGTGGCGATACGTTCAAGCGCTGCCTTATCGCGGCCTTCAAAGCGGGCAACCAGTACGGCGGTGGTATTGGAGGCGCGCAACAGGCCCCAGCCATCCTCGAAGTCCACGCGCAGGCCATCAATCGTGCTGGCCGAGCCGCCGAAACTGTCAGCCCGTGCTTTCAGTTTCTCAACGACGGCGAACTTGGCCTTGTCGGTGGACGGGATGTTGATTTCCGGTGTCGTCACCCCGGTTTGCAACTGGCTGAATACCTGATCGGCATCGCCGCTTTCCAGTGACAAAATTTCCAGCAGACGGGCAGCGGCATAGGCGCCATCGTCAAAGCCGTGCCAGCGGTCGGCAAAGAAAATATGGCCGCTCATTTCACCGGCCAGCGGCGCGCCGGTTTCTTTCAGCTTGGCCTTGATCAGCGAATGGCCGGTGCGCCACATCAGCGGTCGGCCGCCATTGGTACTGATCACCCGGGCCAACTCACGACTGCACTTCACATCAAAGATAATGTCCGCTCCCGGCATGCGTGAGAGCAGGTCACGGGCATAAAGCATCATCAGGCGGTCAGGCCAGATAATTTCACCTTTTGGCGTAACCACACCGAGACGGTCGCCATCGCCATCAAAGGCGATGCCGATGTCTGCGCCATGCTGTTTTACGGCAGCAATCAGGTCGCGGTAATTCTCCGGCTTGCTGGTATCCGGATGGTGCGCCGGGAAATTTCCGTCGACATTCATATGCAGCGGAATGATCTCGCAGCCGAGCACGGCAAACAGTCGCTCGACCACAGGCCCGGCAATGCCGTTGCCGCAGTCCACGGCGACTTTCATCGGCCGTGCCAGCACGATATCGCGACCAATTTCGTCGATATAGCGTCCACTGACATCTTGACGACGCACCTTGCCCTCGCCGCTGGCCAACTCCCCGCGGGCAATGCGCTCGCGCAGTCCGCGGATACGCTCGCCAGTCAGGGTGACGCCATCAATGACAATTTTCAGGCCGTTGTGATTGGCCGGGTTGTGGCTGCCGGTCAGAGATACGCCGGACTGGCTGTCGAGTACTTTGGCGGCGTAATACAGCACCGGAGTTGGTGCAGGGCCAATATCAATCACGTCACGGCCGCTCATGGTCAGGCCGCGAATCAGCGCTTCCGACAGCTCCGGGCTATGCAGGCGACCGTCTCTGCCGACAATGACCGTTTGCTGTCCTGCCTGAAGTGCTTCGGTGCCAATTGCCCGGCCAAGCAGTTCGACGGTTTTGGGGGTCAGCGTCTCTCCGACAATACCGCGGATGTCGTATTCCCGAAAAATGGATTCCGGCAGCTGTTCACCGCTAATTGCGGAGGTAGCGGAATCGGTTAGCAGGGTGCTGTCTGCGGCGCTAAGACGAAATTCATCTTCATGGGTCGGATTGCCAGCAATGCGTCTTGACGTCGCCGGCGTTCCCGGTGCGTTGCCAAGTTCGGCCAGTTTACGCAGGCTGGCTATGACGGCTTCCAGTGGCGGGAAGGACAATTGACCTCTGGGGGATGCCTGGCCATGGTCGGTGAGATCTCCGGCAAAATGTGCGAGCAAGGCGGCATCCTTGCGCAAGGCGCTGGTGGCGGCATAAAAAGCAGAAAATATCGCCAGTGTGACAATCAGTAGCATGCCGACACCAACCAGCACGAACAACGTCAGCAAACCAGGATCCTGGGCCCCTTTCGGTACAATCACCTGTACTTCAACTCCGCCAGCAGCTTTCTGTGATGCCTGTTGCCCCTCACTGGTGACGCGCCCGCTAGTGAAAAGAGGTTGCCCGCCGGGTTGTTTCAGTACCACATAAACATTGTCCGGCGTCATTTTCGCGATCAGCGCACCCAGCTCGGAGAGCGGTTGTTCGAGCAGCACCATGGCGCCGGAGCTGGTGCTGCGCGATACATACAGCATCGGCGGCTTGCCTGGCACCATGGCAGAAACCGGGCCGTCAGCGTCGCGCGCTTGCTTGAGCACATCCCGGGCAGTGAATGACAGAGAGTCTGGTGGTAACACCTGCTCCGCAGGAAGCAATGTAACGCTGGCGCCCGGCAGTGCAGCGGAAAGCGTACTGGCCGCAACCGGATTTTCACCGGTAAAGGCTTGGTCCACTTCCGGGTTGCCGGCAATGCCGGAAACGGAGGCCTCTGCGGTGCGGACGACATTGCCAAGCAGAGCGGTGTACTGGTCTGCCAGTGTACGAGCCAGAAGCTGTTCGCTCATTTCCTGATGGCGACCAAACTGAAGCCAGCCCATGGCAAGGCTGCCGACAACAATCACCAGAGCACTGATGGCAGCTGCGCTGCCAAGGTAACGGGTCATCCCGGACCCGGTTTTCGAGCCTGAGCCGATTATCGGCGTGCCCGAGCGCTTACCGGCTTTGGCCGGCTTGGTGTTTTCTTGCAACGTTTCCGGCGATGCTGATTTCTTTTTCATTATCTGCTTCCCCCTGAATCCTTTAACCGGCGATTAACGCCGGCCGCTGTGGCCGAAGCCACCCTCGCCACGGTCAGTGGCGCTGAAACTGTCAACCTGTCGCAGGGATACCTGCTGCACCGGAACGATGACCAGCTGGGCGATGCGGTCACCCGGTTCGATGGTGAAGCTGAGATCGCTGCGGTTCCAGCACGACACCATCAGCTCGCCCTGATAATCAGCGTCAATCAGGCCAACCAGATTGCCGAGCACGATGCCATGTTTATGACCAAGTCCCGAGCGCGGCAGGATCATCCCTGCATAGCCCGGATCCTCGATATAAATGGCCATGCCGGTCGGCAACAGCAAGGTCTGCCCCGGCGCGATCACGGTGGTCTGTTTTACCATTGCGCGCAGGTCAAGGCCGGCGGCACCACCGGTAGCGTGGCTCGGCAACGGGAATTCGTGGCCAAGCCGGGGGTCGAGAATACGGAACTGCAATTCCATTCCTGCTCCTGATTTATTTACTGCCCTGGCGGATCGAGATCAGCTCGATCAGCTGTTTGGCAATCTGCCGCTTCGAAGCGAGCGGCAGAACCTTGTGGCCACCCGGCCAGATTACTGTCACGGCATTGTTATCACTGTTGAAGCCGACGTTCTCGCCGGATACATCATTGGTGGCGATCATATCGAGCTTCTTGTTCTCCAGTTTGCCCTGGGCATAGCTGATGACATCGCGGGTTTCGGCAGCAAAGCCGACGGTGAACGGCCGGTTGTCGTGGGCGGAAACGGCAGCAACGATATCCGGGTTCTTGATCAGGGTCAGGTGCACTTCTTCGGTGGACTTCTTGATCTTGTGATCGGCGGTAACCATCGGCCGGTAGTCAGCTACTGCGGCGGTGGCAATAAAAATGTCGCAGCCAGCCGTAACTACCTCCAGACAGGCTGCATACATATCCAGCGCTCGGGTGACATCGCGGCGCTGTACCCGCGCCGGCGTCGGCAGGTTTACCGGGCCGGCAATCAGGGTCACCCGGGCACCGGCTTCGGCCGCCGCTTCGGCAAGGGCAAAGCCCATCTTGCCGGAGCTTTTGTTGGTGATATAGCGCACCGGGTCGATGGCTTCCCGGGTGGGTCCGGCGGTGATTACCACATGGCGTCCGGTCAGCATCTTGTGATCGAAGACATTGGCCGCCGCCAGCGCTATTTCGCCGGGCTCCAGCATCCGCCCGGGGCCGACGTCGCCGCAGGCCTGGCTGCCCGAGGCAGGGCCAAAAACGTGAATTGCCTTTTCCTGCAGGATCAGCAGATTGCGCTGGGTAGCAGGGTCTGCCCACATTTGCTGGTTCATCGCCGGGGCAATGGCTATCGGCGCGCTGCTTGCCAGGCACAGGGTGGAGAGCAGGTCGTTGGCGTGGCCGTAGGCGAGCCGGGCCATGAAGTTGGCGCTGGCCGGTGCTACCAGCACCAGATCAGCCCAGCGAGCCAGCTCGATATGGCCCATGCCGGCCTCTGCTTCCGGGTCCAGCAGGGTGGTATGCACAGGATTACCGGACAGTGCCTGCATGGTCAGCGGAGTAATAAACTCACAGGCGCTGCTGGTCATGACCACGCGCACTTCCGCGCCGGCCTCTTGCAGCCGCCGCACCAGATCGGCGCTTTTGTAGGCGGCAATGCCGCCAGACACACCCAGCAGGATGCGCTTGTTGACCAGACGTTCCATATGAAGGGTCGCTTCAGGCAAAAGACGTAATTAAGGGCGTCTAGCGTACCACTGCCGCCCGAGGTTGCGTAGTGACCGCACACTTTGGGTTGATCTCCCACAAGGGTTGATGTCATCGACTGGCAGACCACTATTCAGTAACGGCTCAAGGTGGTCGCCTGCAATGCAAGGGTGGAGTGGTATGGCGATCAGTGACTGGCCGGCCGGCGAACGGCCCAGAGAAAAGCTGCTGCAGCGCGGCGCCGAGGCGCTCAGTGACGCAGAGCTGCTGGCAATATTCCTGCGCACTGGCAGCCGCGGTCGTACAGCGGTGGATCTGGGACGCGACCTTCTGACTGGCAGCGGAGGCTTGCGTGGATTGCTGGATACGCCGCCTGCGCGGCTCAGAGCACAATCCGGGCTTGGCGATGCCCGGTTAGCGCAGCTGCTGGGTGCGCTGGAACTGGGCCGACGATATCTGGAGGCCGGGCTGGTTCGCGAGCATTCGCTGACAAGGCCTGAGGACGCCGGACGTTTCCTGCTGGCCAAGCTGCGCCGTTACCCCCATGAAGTATTTGCCTGCCTGTTTCTCGACAACAAGCATCGGGTGGTGGCGTTTGAGGAGCTGTTTCGGGGTACCATAGACGGCGCCGCCGTATATCCGCGCGAGGTGGTCCGGCGTTGTCTGGAACACAATGCGGCGGCATTGATACTGGCGCATAATCACCCCTCCGGCGTTGCCGAGCCGAGCGAAGCGGACCGCTCGATTACCCGGCGCCTGGTAGAGGCAGTGGGGCTTGTGGATGTCCGGATATTGGATCATCTGGTCATCGGTGATGACCATTGGGTGTCGCTGGCCGAGCGTGGCTGGTTGTAGCGGGCCGGTCATATCGGGTATTTGATCCTGAGTTGCTTGTACCTCCGGCGCCCTTCTGGTATAAAACGCGCCTTTTCCGGGGGCGTCTCCCCCGTAATCGATGTCGGAGCAAGACAATGTCCAGAGTTTGCCAGGTTACCGGGAAGCGTCCGATTACGGGCCACCACGTTTCTCACTCGAACATCAAGACCAAGCGTCGTTTCGAGCCGAATTTGCACCATCACCGTTTCTGGGTTGAGTCCGAGAAGCGGTTTGTGCGTCTGCGCGTCTCCTCGAAAGGCATGCGGATCATCGACAAGCTGGGCATTGATGCGGTCCTGACCGACGTCCGTGCCCGTGGCATCAAGGTCTAAGGAGACAGGTCATGGCCAAGAGCGGCGCTCGTGAAAAGATCAAGCTGGTTTCAACTGGTGGTACCGGTCACTTCTACACCACCACCAAGAACAAGCGTAACCACCCGGAAAAACTGGAAATGAACAAGTTTGACCCGGTGCTGCGCAAGTACGTCCCGTATAAGGAAGGCAAGATCAAGTAAGCTCTTCGAGCTAACTGAGCTGCATAAAAAAGCCCGGCAGTGCCGGGCTTTTTTATGGCCGCCGGAAGGCGGCCCCGAAGAAGGCAGTCAGTCTCAGGCAACGCCAGGCGCCATGGTGTAGGCCTTCAGTTTGGCGGAGAACTCTTCCAGAGAGCGGATACCGGACGCTTCTGCCTCGGCACACCAGGCACGCAGCGCCTCGACCATCTCGTGCGAATTCTGGCTGGTGCGCGACCAGATGTCCTGCAAGCGCAGACGGAACTGGTAGATGGCGGCCAGTGTTTCACTCTCTGACATCAGTCGACCAAGTTTCTCGCGGCTGCTTTCATTGATCAGGGTGTCCTCGCGATGCAGCAAGGTGCTGGCGCGGCGGAAAAATGCACGGGTGGCTTCCGATGCCCGGGCCTTCTCTTCCTGGAACACCGGCACAATCACTTCGCGGCGGTAGCGGGCCATTACCTGGAACCGGTTTTGCATCAGGGATCGCAGGGTATCAATGTCGATGCTGGTCTTGTCCTCGGCGAACACCGGTCGCGGTGGCACCTTGTTCACTTTGGCCAGATGCAGCTTCTCGAACAGACGAATCCAGGCCCAGCCCATATCGAACTCGAAGCGGCGCACTGACAGCTTGGCCGAGTTCGGGTAGGTGTGATGGTTGTTATGCAGCTCTTCACCGCCAATCAGGATGCCCCAGGGGACAATGTTGCGGGACGCATCACGGCATTCGAAGTTGCGGTAGCCCCAGAAGTGACCGATACCGTTGATGACGCCGGCAGCAAATACCGGAATCCACATCATCTGCACGGCCCAGATGGTGATGCCGATCGGCCCGAAGCAGACCAGATTGATAGCGCCCATAAAGGCAATGCCCAGATTCGGGAAGCGGCTGTACAGGTTGCGCTCGACCCAGTCATCCGGCGTGCCGGTGCCGAACCGGTCCAGCGTCTCCTGATTGCGCGCTTCGGCCTGATACAGCTCGGCGCCTTCACGCAGCACTTTACCGATGCCGAAAATCACCGGGCTATGCGGGTCGTTCCCGGTTTCGCAAAAAGCATGGTGCTTGCGGTGAATCGAGGTCCACTCTTTGGTGTTGGTGGCGGTGGTCAGCCACAGCCAGAAGCGGAAAAAATGCGCCAGCGCCGGGTGCAGATCCAGTGCCCGATGGGCAGAATGGCGATGCAGGTAGACGGTGACACTGACAATGGTGACGTGCGTCAGGACAAGGATGATCAGCACCACCTGCCAGGCGGACGGGGAAAACAGACCGTTGAGACTCATGAGGATTCCACTGCGTTAATTTGTCTTTGTAGCGTGATTGATTTTGCGCGAATGCGCGTTCAGTAAACAGTGCCGATGGTGACACTTTTATGCCCGAATTACCCGAAGTCGAGACTACCCGTCGCGGTATAGCCCCCTATCTGGAAGGGGCCACTATTGTCCGCGTGACGGTGCGCCAGCCGCAACTGCGCTGGCCGGTGCCGGCGGAGGTCATCAATTTGCGCAGGGCCCCCGTTCAGGCAGTGCGGCGGCGGGCAAAGTTCCTGCTGATTGATCTGCCGGCCGGGCAGATGCTGATTCATCTGGGCATGTCCGGTAGCTTGCGGGTGCTGCCGTCGGGCACGCCGGCTGGCAAGCATGACCATGTCGATATCGAACTCAGCAGCGGTCAGATGCTGCGTCTCAATGACCCGCGCCGGTTTGGTTCGGTGTTGTGGACGGCGACGCCAGATCATCACCAGCTGCTCGATCATCTCGGCCCGGAGCCGCTTGGCCCGGACTTTGATGGTGCCCGGCTGGCGGCCCGGGCCGCCGGGCGCAGGCAGTCGGTAAAGGTCTTTATCATGGATAACCGGACAGTGGTCGGGGTCGGCAATATTTATGCGCAAGAGGCCCTGTTTCTGGCCGGCATCCATCCGTCCCGTCAGGCGGGCCGTATCAGCGCAGAGCGCTATGCACTGCTGGCCGAGGCTATCCGCACCGTGTTGAGTCGGGCAATCGCCGCCGGTGGCACCACGCTGCGGGACTTCAGCCGGGTCGACGGCCAGCCGGGCTATTTTGCCCGGAACCTGTCGGTTTATGGTCGTGCCGGCCAGCCCTGCCCGGTTTGTGGCACGCTTTTGAAGGGCGGCCGACACGGCCAGCGCACTACGTGCCATTGTCCGCAATGTCAGCGCTGATGGGTTGCCGCAGTGGAATCAAAGGTGTAGATTGTGAGCAATTGCCGGTTTATTAAGAACTTAGACGCCATAATGGCAGCGTTACATTAACTATAACAAGCAATTAGAGGGTTCCATCATGTTGCGAGCAAAGCGCCCGGTTCTGGCCTCGTTCCTCGCCTTCAGTATCTTGTTCGCAGGCGTGGTGCCGGTGGCGTACGCTTATGGCCCGGACAGTGACCGTCCCGGCGAAGTGGCGATGATTGCAGATACATTTTTCGCCCGTCCGGTTCTGGCGGCTTTTTCGCTGATTGGGCTGGGCGTTTTTACCCTGGCGCTGCCCGCGTCTATCCTTGGTGACAACGTCGATGAGTCAGCAGAGAAACTGGTGCGAGTGCCTGCGCGTTCCACCTTTCTGCGTTGCGTGGGCTGTACTCCGGCGCAGCACGATTTCCTGCAGAATGAAAAAGCAACGGAAAAAGCAAACCGCTGATGCCCGTCGTGCACCCGGTGCCCTGACTTGCCAGCAGCGTAAGAATTTCTGACGGAGAAGAAAAATGAAAAGAAGTTTTATCGGCTTGGTTGCTGCTGTGATGGCTAGCCTTGCGGCGGTGGCGCATGCAGGGGATGGCAATGCCTACATTGGCATCAACTACATGCTTATTGAGCAGGAAAGCCGCTTTGGCGGGGCTGAAGACATTGAGACCGGCGAGACGGTGGTTCGATTTGGCGGTGAAATCACAGATTATTTTTCCTCCGAGTTGCGTCTGGGCACGACTACCAACTCGGCAGAAGATGGTGTTGCAACGTTCAAGAACGTGTATTCCGTCGGTGGCCTCCTGCGTCTGCGCAAGGAGCTCGGCTCACTCACACCGTATGTAGGGCTCGGCTACATGTGGAGTCGGGAAAAATTGTCCCGTGCCGGCGCGCTGTCCGGAGAGCGGGAGGTGTCTGATGTCGCTGCTGCGGTTGGTCTGGATGTTTCTCTGGGCGAGAAGCTGGGCTTGAATATTGAGTATTTTGCCATGTCTATGGAAGCCTTTGGCAGCAGCATCAATCGCAATGGTCCGTCAGCGGGCTTGTTCTGGCGTTTCTGATTTCTGGCCCGCGACCCTTGCCGCGCCGATGCCTCTGGGGTCGGCAGCAGCCTCAAGTGTGTCGGTTTTACTATTCCACAGGATCGCCTGCATGTTGCCGTAGCGGCGACCGGTCGATTCCATTTCATGGCCGCGCACCAACAGTGATTTGCCCGCTTCGGTGCCAACGAAATCAGGTTCTGCCCGAACCATGTCGGGCTGAAACTGATGATGGAAGCGCGGCCGTGACACCCAGTCCTTGACCGGCTTGCCATCCAGCGCTTCCAGCGCCGCCAGCATCACCATGCTGATAATACGGCTGCCGCCGGGGGTGCCGAGAATGGCAACTTTTCCGTCCCACTCGATAAACGTCGGTGTCATCGATGACAGCGGTCGTTTGCCCGGCGCGATGGCATTGGCTTCGCCGCCAATTAGCCCATAAGCATTCGGCACGCCCGGGTTGGCAGAGAAATCATCCATTTCGTTGTTCAGCAACAGGCCGGTGCCGGGCACAACAAAGCCGGAGCCAAACGGCAGGTTGATGCTGAGTGTGGCGGCAACCCGGTTGCCGTCCTGATCAATAATGGAAAAGTGGCTGGTGTGATTGCCCTGCTCAACGGTCACAGGTTTGCCGAGACTGGCTGACGGTGTCGCGCGGTCAAGCCTGATGTCAGCGGCCAGTGCCGTGGCGTAGTCCTTGTCGAGCAGCTGCGTAATGGGCATATCAACAAAATCCGGATCACCGAGATGCAACGCCCGGTCACGGTAAGCGCGGCGCATGCTTTCAATGGCAAGGTGCGGCAGCAGTGCCGGGTCAGGTCGGCCGTCGTTGAAGCGTTCCAGAATGTTCAGTGCCTGTATCAGTACCACGCCGCCGGAAGAGGGGGGCGCTGCACTGATGATTTTGGCGCCCCGGAAAGTCCCGGTGACCGGTTCGCGTTCCACGACCTTGTAGCTGGCCAGATCTTCCACTGACCAGAGGCCACCGTTGTCGAGCACGCCGTTGACCAGCTTCTGCGCCAGCTCACCACGGTAGAAGCCGTCATGGCCGTGTTCTGCCAGCGCTTCCAACAGCTCGGCAAGTTCAGGCTGGACGATCAATTGGCCGGCTGCGGGCACCTCACCATTGCTGAGGAAAATACGGCGTGCATCCGGCGAGCGGTTCAGAACATCGCGACGCATCAGGGCGAGACGACGATAGTGTTCTGCCACCGGGAAGCCCTGTTTTGCCAGCCGGATAGCTGGCGCCATGCTGGTGGATAGTGGCAGACGACCGTAGCGAGAGGCCAGATGCGCAAGCGCTGCGGGCTGGCCGGGAATGCCGGCGGCACTGGGGCCATTGACTGCCCAGTCGCGCACCACCTGGCCACGATTATCCAGATACATATCGCGGCTGGCGGCGCCCGGTGCGGCTTCGCGGCCATCGATCATGATATTGCGACCGCCATCGGCCTGATGCAGCAGCCAGAAGCCGCCGCCTCCCATGCCGGAACCATGTGGTTCTACCACAGCCAGCGCTGCGCTGACGGCAACTGCGGCATCGAAAGCATTGCCGCCCTGATCGAGTATCTCAAAGCCGGCCTCAGTGGCGAGCGGATGGGCCGATGCGATGGCCGCTGCGGGCGGCTTGGCGTGGCCCGGTAATGCGAGGACGACCAGCAGGATGGCGCCGAAGCGGGTAATCAGGGTCTGGATCATGAAAGCCTCCTTACAATGCTGCAGCCGCTGACCGCAGCCGGACGGCCCGACGTCATGGCCGGGCATCTCGCTTGCGGGTCAGTGCTGTTGCCACCGGGGCCGGTACGAACTTGCTGATGTCACCATCCAGCAGGGCGATCTCCCGCACCAGACTGGAGGAAATATAGGAAAGGTGTTCCGCCGGGGTCAGGAATACGGTTTCCAGATCCGGTGCCAGCTGACGGTTCATGTTGGCCAGCTGGAACTCGTACTCGAAGTCACTTACCGCACGCAGGCCGCGCAGCAGGATATTGGCATTCTGGTCGGCGCAGAAATGGGCCAGCAGCTTGGAAAAGCCGACCACCTTGATATTGCTCAGGTGAGCCAGAGATTCCTCCGCCAACGCAACACGCTCTTGCAGGGTAAACAGGGGGCCTTTTTTCTCGCTGGCGGCGATTGCGACAATCACCTCATCGAACATCGCTGCGGCTCGCTCGATCAGATCTTTGTGCCCATTGGTGATCGGGTCAAAGGTGCCGGGATAGACAACACGGTTGGTCATGGCCAACTCCACTGAAACCGGAAGAGCGGCAAGGATAGCCGCTCGGGCCGGCAACCGAAAGGCCGCCGGCCCGAGCGGGGTCAGGCCTGTAGTGTGGTCGCCAGACGGGTGGCGTTGCGGGCACTGATGCTGTAGATGGTCAGCTGCGGGTTGACGCCGAGGCTGGTCGGCAGCACCGAGCCGTCGAACACATACAGGTTCTCCAGATGGTGATAGCGGCCATCACTGTCTGTCAGGCAAAGCTTCTGCTCCGCACCCATAGTGCAGCCGCCCATGACATGAGCGCTACCGGCGCCGGTCAGGCCGGGCGCGTATTTCAGGGTCGGGATTATGCTTTTCGCTTCCTGCCAGCTGCGGAAGAACGGCGCGTCACTGTGGCCCGGACGCACGCTTCGGGCACCGGCAGCGAACAGCATTTCCGTCATGGTCAGGTGACTGTGGCGCAGGCCATCAAGCACATAGTCATTCAGTGTATAGTCGAGCACGGCATCGCCGTATTTGCTCAACTCGACATTGCCGCCCTGGCTTTCTTCGTGGAAACCGTCACGGGTCAGGGCAATTGCTGCGGCGTAATGTGGCAGGCGTTCCGCCAGTGCCCGTGCTCTGCTGCCATAGCCGCCGATCAGTGAAATCAGCAGGCCCGGATGAGTCGGCATCACTTCCATCTTGTAGCCGATAGCGCCGTCGACACCGTCGCGCCAGGTGAACTGATCGGAATAAAGCGATTGCGGCGCGCCATAGTAGCCGTCAACGCGCTGTTCGAAATCACCCAGCGCCTGCGTGGTAGGATGCAGGAAGGTGCGCTTGCCGAGGCGTTTGTACGGATCGGGCACACCGGCGCGCATCAGCAGCGCCGGTGTATTGATGCCACCACCGGCGGCAACAATGGTCTTGGCCCGGACGCGCACCATTTTTCCGGTCGGACGGCGACGCGCATCCAGTGCCTGACAGATCACTGCGCTCACCCGCTTGCCATCATGCTCCAGCGTGCGCGCCTCGGCGCCATGCACCAGCGTGGCACCGTGCTGCATGGCCGAGGGCAGGGTAGTTACCAGCATGGATTGTTTGGCATTGGTCGGGCAGCCGGTGCCGCAGTAGCCCAGATTCCAGCAGCCATCAACGTTGCGCGGAATCACGCCCCAGCTCCAGCCAAGCGCTTCGCAACCGGTTTTCAGTGCGTTGTTATTGGCATTCGGGGGCATGGCCCACTTGCTGATCTTCAGCCGCTGCTCCATCTTTCCGAACCAGGGATCAAGCTCGCTACGGCTTAATCCCTTGACGCCGAACTGGCTCTGCCAGTAGGACAGCGTCTGCTCCGGGGTGCGAAAGCTGGAGGTCCAGTTCACCACTGTGGTGCCGCCGACGGCACGGCCTTGCAAAATGGCAACGCTGCCATCCTTGGAGGCTCGGGCGGCACCCTCCTGATACAGGTCACGATAGGCTTCGCCTTCGTCCATGTTGAACTCGTCGGTGCTTTTCAGTCGCGCCGCTTCAATGATGATCACGCGCAGCCCGGATTGGCTGAGAATCTCGGCGCTGACACCACCGCCGGCACCGGAGCCGATGATGACAACATCGGCTTCGAGGTCGGCATCTTCATGCAGTTGCGAGGCATCGATCACTGACCAGCCGTTAGCAATGCCTTCTTTCCATGGGTCAATAACGCCACGGATTTCCAGTTTTGACAAATCGTTCATGCATTCACCTTGCGCGGCGGGCCCGGGTAACCGGTGGTTTTGGCAATTTCGGGGTCGGTGTACCAGGCCATCGTCAAAGGTTGGCACAAACCGTTAAAAGCGAGACGGGCAAAGCTGTTCTGGTTACTGCTCCATTTGGCCAGGCCACTGTCGATCGCCTCACTGCTCTGTGATGCGGGATGCGCCCAGGCATCCGTTACCCACCAGCGGAACGCGCCCAGTTGCAGTACGTCGTACAACTTGAACAGGGCATCGCGGCTGCCTTGATTGAGGCCATCAAATAGCGTGTCCAGGCGTTGCAGTGCAGGCTGTACGTCAGCCTTTCCGTTGGGTAGTGCGCCGGCAAGAATCACGGGGACCAGTGGTGTCAGCAGTTCAAGGTCGGCCGGACGAAGATGCAGATAGCCGTCCGCTGCGATCATCGGCGCACTGCAGCCGCTCAATGAGGCAACGCCGGCACCGCCGGCAAGCAGGGCAGAACCAAAAAAACCGACGCGAAGAAACTCGCGCCGGCCAAGGGTCAGGGACTCGTTCATCCGTGCCTCACTTCATCAGGTATTTGTAGATGAACTTGTGTATGCCACGACCAAACGGTGGCAGGATATTTTTGGTCGGGTTGATGCGACCGCGACGGAACACGCCCTTGGTATTGGAGAAGGTCAGGAAGCCTTCGAAACCATGGTAGTGCCCCATGCCGGATGGGCCGACGCCACCAAACGGGAGGTCGTCGACGCCAACCTGGGTCATGGTGTCGTTAATGGCTGCACAGCCGGAGTGGGTATTATTGAGTACCTGATGGGCGCGTTTCGTGTCCCAGTCAAAGTAATACAGCGCCAATGGTCGCGGACGGGCATTGACGTAGTCCATGGCCTGCTGCAACGAGTCATATTCCATCACGATCATCAGCGGCCCGAATATTTCATCCTGGGCAATCTTCATGTCGTCACTGACATTCATTACCAGGGTGAACGGAATCTTGCGCGACTGGCTGAAGTCTTCGCCGGCCGGATTCACTTCCACCAGTGTCGCACCTTTCTGGCGCGCCTCTTCCAGATAACCGATCAGGCGTTTGTGCTGACGCTCATTGACCACTGAGGTCAGGTCCGGGTTGTTGACCATGGTCGGATACATCTGAGTGACCAGCGCTTTGAAAGCGGCAACGAATTCGTCGGTCTTGCCTTTTGGCAGCATGACGTAATCCGGTGCTACACAGGTCTGGCCGGCGTTGAAGCATTTGCCAAACGCAATCCGTTCCACGGCATCGCGGATGGCAAAATTGTCGCTGACGATGCAGGGGCTTTTGCCGCCCAGCTCGAGCGTCACCGGCGTCAGGTTCTCGGCAGCCGCGCGCATCACGTGGCGCCCGATCGAGGTGGCGCCGGTAAACAGCAGGTGATCAAACGGTAATTTTGAGAAGGCGACGCCGGCTTCCACTTCGCCGTTGAATACGGCGACGTGATCTTCGCTGTAGACCTCGGCAAGCATTTTTTTCACCAGCTCGCCGCTGGCCGGCGTCGATTCGCTCATCTTGATCATGACCCGGTTGCCGGCGGCCAGTGCCCCTGCCAACGGGCCAAAGGCCAGGTATATCGGGTAGTTCCATGGTGAAATAATGCCGACCACGCCAACCGGCTGATAGGACACCATGGCGGCGCCGGGCCACTGGGCGGCGCCAATCTTGCGCTTCTGCGGCTTCATCCACTTGCGCAGGTTCCTGGCGTAGTACTTGATGCCTTCGAGGCTGGTCATGATCTCGGCCAGCTTGGTCTCATCCGCGGAACGACCACCGAAGTCGCTGTTCAGGGCGGCGCAGATCTCGTCCTGATACTTCACCAGCAGCGGCCGCAGCCGGTTCAGGTGGTCAATGCGTTCTTCGGCAGTCGGATAGGGGTGGCGGTTGAAGGCGGCTTTCTGGGCCTGGAATACCTTCTCCATCCGGGTGATTTCTTCGCTCTGGCTGTACAGAGCCTGGACGTCGGCGACCATGGTTGTTCTCCTGATGTGCTTGACGATCGATTTTTAGAGCAATTACTCTAACTGTCAATCCCTGCTGACTGACGGTTGGGACCGGCTCGCATTGAACAGGATTTCTGGCTCGATATGACCAGCACTAAAGAGCGCATCCTTGCCACCAGTCTCGAGCTGTTCAACCGGCTGGGCGAGCGTAATGTCACCACCAATCATATTGCCGAGGCGCTGGGCATCTCGCCGGGCAATCTGTACTACCACTTCCGCAACAAGGGCGACATCGTCTTTGCCCTGTTCGAGCGTTATCAGGCCATGGTGGAGGCCTTTTTGCAGGTGCCGCCCGACCGGCCCCTGAGATGGCAGGACAAGGTCGGCTATTTCGAGTCTCTGCTGCAGAGCATGTGGGGCACCCGCTTCCTGCACCGTGACATGGCCCACCTGCTTAATCAGGACGAGCACCTGCGCGCCAGCTACAACGACTTTGTTCGCCACAGTCTGGCGCAGGGCTTGCGGGTTTACGAAGGGCTGCGGGCGGCGAATCTGATCGAGGTCGGCGATGAGGAGATGCAGGCGCTGCTGGTGAATACCTGGGTGGTGGCGGCGTCATGGGCCGGCTTTGTCCACAGCATGGTGCCGGCGGAGCGGCGCGACGAGGAGTTGGACCGGACCCTGCTGCGGCAGGGCATTTACCAGATTGTCTGCCTTGAGGCGCCGTACTTGCGAGGGGAGGCGCTGGAGCATTTGACTGCGATGAAGGCGCGCTACAGTGCCGGCAATACGTTGGAGTTGTTGTTGCCCTGATTGTTGTTTTTCGGACGGCATTGCGGTTTGCCAGTGAACCTCTCTGGTCTCACATTTGAGAAGCCTTTGAAAAGCTGCCATATCTGTCGTAGGAGCGGCCCATCGGCCGCGATTTTTCTGAGCATATCGCGGTCGATCGACCGCTCCTACGGATTTTCAGGGCTTCCCTGAAAATCACATCATCTGCCGCAACACATAATGCAGAATCCCGCCATGGCGGAAATATTCCAACTCCATCGCCGTATCCAGTCGCACCAGTGCGGCGAAGGATTGTTCCTTGCCATCGCGCCGGACGATCACCCGGGTCACCCCGTGCGGCACCAGATCATTGAGCAGATCCGGCAGGTCGATTTCCTCGCTGCCATCGAGCTTTAATGTCAGCCGGTCAACACCGTCGGGGAACTGTAATGGCAACACCCCCATGCCGATCAGATTCGAGCGATGAATCCTCTCGAAGCTCTCCGCAATCACCGCCCGCACACCAAGCAAATTAGTGCCCTTGGCGGCCCAGTCGCGTGACGAACCGGTGCCGTATTCCTTACCGGCAATCACCACCGTCGGAATACCGTCCTTGATATAGCGCATCGCGGCGCCATAAATCGGCAGCACTTCCCCCTGTGGCATATGCCTGGTGATGCCGCCTTCCGTGCCCGGCACCATTTCATTTTTAATGCGTATATTGGCGAAGGTGCCGCGCATCATCACTTCATGATTGCCGCGTCTTGAGCCATAAGAATTGAAATCCTTTGGTTCGACGCCATGGCTTTGCAGGTAATGGCCCGCAGGGCTGTCAGGTTTGATGCTGCCTGCCGGTGAAATATGATCGGTGGTGATCGAATCGCCGAACAGCGCAAGAATGCGCGCACCGCCGATACCGGTCAGTGCCGGTGGTGTTTTGGTCAAACCATGGAAGTACGGCGGGTGCTGAATATAAGTGGAATTATCTTTCCATTCATAGGTGGCAGCCTTCGGAATCGGCATCGCCTGCCAGTCTGCGTCGCCGTCAAATACCGAGGCATACTGGTTGCGGAACATCTCGCCGGTGACATTTTTCAGTGCTGCCTGGACTTCCGCATTGCTTGGCCAGATGTCGCGCAGGTAAACCGGCTTGCCATTCGGATCACGGCAGATCGGGTCCTTGCTCAGATCAATTTTGACCGAGCCGGCCAGAGCGTAGGCAACCACCAGCGGTGGCGAGGCCAGCCAGTTGGTCTTCACGCTCTGATGGACGCGGCCTTCGAAATTCCTGTTGCCGGAGAGCACCGAGGCAACCATCAGGTCGCCGTCATGAATGGCATGCTCGATGACGTTTGGCAGCGGCCCGGAGTTACCGATGCAGGTGGTGCAGCCATAACCAACCAGCTGGAAACCGAGTGCATCAAGATCGGATTGCAAGCCGGATTTGGCCAGATAATCGGTGACCACCTTGGAGCCCGGCGCCAGCGAGGTTTTCACCCAGGGTTTGCGCCGCAAGCCCTTTGCCAATGCTTTTTTTGCCAGCAGGCCGGCGGCCAGCATCACCGATGGATTGGACGTGTTGGTGCAGGAGGTAATGGCGGCAATCACGACATCGCCGTGGCGCAGTCTATGGGTCTGGTCTTCAATGACAATGCTGACTTCGCCGGGTGTGTGCGCCACCTCCGGCTGAATGCCGCCTTCGCTTTGCATGGCGGCGACATCGCGCACCGGAATCTGTTTGCTTTCCAGGTGGGCAAAGGTGGCCGCAACCTTGCTCAACGGCACGCGATCCTGCGGCCGCTTCGGCCCGGCGAGGCTGGCCTCGACGGTATCAAGATCCAGTGACAGCAGGTCAGTAAACACCGGTTCTGTCATGCCCGGTTCACGCCACAGACCCTGTGCCTTGCTGTAGGCTTCGACCAGTGCAATGGTGCTGCCATCGCGGCCCGACAGGGTCAGGTACTCCATGGTGCGTTCGTCGATCGGGAAGAAGCCGCAAGTGGCGCCATACTCCGGTGCCATGTTGGCGATGGTGGCGCGATCCGCCAGTGACAGATCGGCAAGGCCATCGCCGCAAAACTCGACGAATTTTCCAACCACGCCGCGCTTGCGCAACATCTCGGTGATGGTCAGCACCAGATCAGTGGCAGTGATGCCTTCGCGCAATTTTCCGGTCAGGCGAAAGCCGATCACTTCCGGGATCAGCATCGACACCGGTTGGCCGAGCATGGCCGCTTCCGCTTCGATGCCGCCGACGCCCCAGCCAAGCACGCCGAGTGCATTGATCATGGTGGTGTGGGAATCCGTGCCGACCAGGGTGTCGGGATAAGCCCAGTGTTCACCATTTTTTTCTTCCGACCAGACGCTGCGGGCCAGATATTCCAGATTGACCTGATGGCAAATGCCGGTACCCGGTGGTACCACGCGGAAATTGCGAAAGGCTTGCTGGCCCCAGCGCAGAAACTGGTAGCGTTCGCGGTTACGTTCATACTCGATGCTGACGTTGTCAGCAAAGGCGTCTTCATCGCCGAAGCGGTCCACCATCACCGAGTGGTCAATGACCAGATCCACCGGCGTTAGCGGATTGATACGCTGTGCATCACCGCCGGCTGCGGCAATGGCGTCGCGCATCGCGGCGAGATCGACCACTCCGGGCACGCCGGTAAAATCCTGCATCAGTACCCGCGCCGGCCGGAACGCGATTTCCCGGTCGGATGTGCGAGTCTCGGTCCATTTCACCAGCGCGCGAATGTCATCCTTGCTGACACTGGCACCGTCTTCAAAGCGCAGCAGGTTTTCCAGCAGGACTTTCAGTGAAAATGGCAGTCGATCAAGGCTGCCCCAGCCCTGTGACGCCAGTGCCGGCAGAGAGAAGTAGCGGTAGTGATGGCCGTCAACATCCAGCGTGGCGGCGGTGCCGAGACTGTCGTTGCCAAAGGCGGAGGTGGTCATGGTTGTCTCCCTGTCTGGTCCGTGAGGGGAATCTGATAGTACGCCTCGCCGCAGCGGGACTCAAAAAGCGTCACTCAGGGCGTCTGATCGTTGCTGGCCTGATCGTTGCTGAACAAGGCGTCGAGTTCGCGCAGCAGGGCCAGCAGGCGGCTGAGGTCCTGATCGGCAAGCTGTAATGCTTCCTCCGCCATAGGGGCAATCTGGCAACGCTCGGGCAACGGCAGGGCGCCGTCAAGGAGAGCACGAAAGCGCGCCACCATTACCCATTGCAGCCATTCCTCGAACCCCATGCGATCGGCGAAGAACGGCATGCTACTGGCAAAGGCCTGCTCCTCCGGCGGCTGTCCGGACCAGCAGCCGATCAGGCGCAGTTCCGCCTCGATATCATCAAGCATGCGCGACAGGTGCAGGGCGCGTGGATCAGTCATCAATCATCGCCAGCAGGTCGCTCAGTTCGTGCAGGTTGTGAATGCGGTGCGGATGCTGATCCAGATGATCCGGCCAGCGCTGATCAAGCAGGTTGGCCCAGACGGCGTGAAAGCCCTGCTGACGGGCTGCGTGAATATCTTCCTCAGGATGATCGCCCACATGGACCGCCTGATTGGCACTCACGCCAGCGGATTTCAGTGCCGCCAGAAACATGTCCGGTTCCGGCTTGCGGCGGCCGACCGATTCAGCCGAGTGATGGAAATCAAACAGCTCATGGATGCCGATTTTTTTCAGATCGGCGTTGCCGTTGCTGAGCGCACCGAGCTGGTAGCTGTCGGCCAGCATTTCCAGTATTTCCAGCGCGCCGGGGAAAAACACCACTTCGTTGCGGGCGTCGTGAAAAACCCGGAAGCCCTGATCGGCCAGCTGGGCCGCCTCATTGGTACAGTAGCCGGCTTCACGAAAACCCTGCGCCAGTGCGTCGCGGCGCAGGGCGGTCAGGTTGTGAACATAGCCGGGTTTGTCGCGCAGCAGCTGGTCGCGGATGCGGATCATGGTATTGCGGTTCATGTGGGCCGCAGCTTCCGGGTAACGCTCGGCAATCCAGTCGGCACAGCGCCGGTCGGCCCGGCGGATCACTTCATCCACCGGCCAGAGGGTGTTGTCCAGATCAAAAGTGATCAGTTTCAGCGCTGCCATGGGCTAAATGGTAGCCCCCAGGGTATGTCCGGGTCATTACCGATCAGCGCTGACTGCTATTATCAGCCCTTCGACTGAGGGCGGTCTTGCAACAGGGAATTCACAAGAGGCGCAGCTTTCTCATGAAGGAATATCCCGAGCGCAATCCTGCCTTGGACGCATCAGATTGGCGCGCCCGATGGTGGCAGCGCATCACAAGCCTGCAACTTTCAACCATGTGAGCCCATTCGCATCCTTGCCAGATCATCCGGCCTGAGCCACAGGCAAACTAAAAACCCAACAAAATCAAAATTTTGATAGATATCGCAGCGGCAGTTTGCGCCGCTGGCATGATGTATGCTTTGTTGCATCCATTGATGTGCACTTTTGCGATCAATACACACTAAACGCATAGACTTTAGGAGAACTCACTCATGGATATCAAACAAACACCCGTAACGGCGCAATTTCCCCAGTCGCGCTGGCAACAGGCATCGAAGGTCCTGGTCCTGTTGCTGCTCACTTCAGTTAGCGCCGCGAGTCAGGCAGCAAAATGGGGTGCTACCAATACCAACGCAGTCTCGGAAGGCGCCAGCCACTTCGCGGTCGAGGGGGGCGGTGAGGATATCTCTCAGGCGATGTCAAGTGGACGATGTAGCGGTAACCATGAGGAGAAAGGCAATGAACAAAAAAGCAGGAAAAACAGTCGGTCAGGACCGCCGCACCACACTGAGAATGCGGGCCTGCGTGGGACTCAGCATCAGCGAAGTAGCAGCCGCAGCCAAAAAAGTGATGGCGGGGCTTCTTCATCTACTACGTCGGCCCGCGCGACGACTACGGCTACAACCAGGCGCATTTCCAAGGTAAATCAGTCATCGCCGAGCAGCCCTGAGTCAAGGCCGTGGACCGGGAAAACGTCTCCGAGACCATTGCCATGCGAAAGAGGGTGATCAATATTGCCCGCCTTGGCCTTCTTCAGTGCCGAGCGCTAACGGACTCGCCAGCGGTCAAGCCGATTCCGGCCGTGATCTGAGCATTCCAAGACCTGCCCGACAGCGACCGCGGTCTGCCGGAAAGCGCCAGTCACCTCGCCGGCAACCTATGGAAAGTGGAAGTGGGGGCCGGCGCCGTCGTCAAACAGGGCGACCCGCTGGTCATCATCGAGTCGATGAAAATGGAATTTGCCGTGCTGGCGTCCGGCCACAATCCCGCTAACATAGACCGCTTTCACCACGTCCGTGCAGACTGAGCTGCATGGACACCCTATGCAGGAGAGCCCAGTGGCGGAAACCCGATTGAGCGCGAAGGACGTCTATACCCGCCTGCGGGAAATGATCCTCAATTTCGAGATCTATCCAGGCAGTCGGGTCACGGAAACGGAGCTGGCTGAATATTTCGGCGTGAGCCGGACTCCCATCCGCAGCGCGCTGCAGCGGCTCGAAGCCGAAGGCTATCTGACCGTACTGCCCAAGCAGGGCTGTTTTATCCGCAACCTGGATATCGAGGATCTGGGCAAGTACTACCGGGTACGGGAGACGCTGGAACAACTCTCCCTGCAACTGGCGAACACCCACATGAGCGATACCGCGCTGAGCGAACTCGCGGCGGATTGGGACCCCGCACGGCAGGTCGACCGCAGCGATGATCCCGAGGAAATGGAGGCGCGCGATGAAACCTTCCATCTTGCGCTGGCCGAGGGGGGCGGCAATCTGGTGTTGCGCAATTATCTGGCCGATGTCAATCGCCATCTGCGCATTGTCCGCCGACTGGGATTTACCCTGGCGGAACGCATCGACCAGACCTACGACGATCATTACCGGATCTGTCAGAGCCTGCTGCGTCGCGATCTTGCCGAAGCACAGGCGCTGATGCGCGACCACATCCAGCACGTCGAGCAGTTCGTCAAAACCATTACCCTGACGCAACTGGCTATCAACAAGAACCACAGCTTTCCACCGAAACGCGGCTGATCGCTTGATGGCATTCGCGCACTGCCCGGGTGCGCCAATGTCAGGTGCGCACCATAAAAACCCACAGACTTCTAGTGTCAGTGCCGAGTCTGAGCTCTCCCGTTATATTCCTCGCAATCCAATAAACAACTGAAAAATATACATTTTCCTCGTATTTTTTTGCGTGAGGCGCAGCCCTTGCGGCTGGCTGGCATGATGGATGCTTTGTTGTATATATCGATGTGCGCTTCGCAAAATCGAGATTATCCACATGCCAGGAGGAGAAACCATGCAACTCAAACACACACATGCCCCGGCAGCCTTGCCCCGGTCGGGCTGTCGCTCGGCCGCCCGGGTTCTGGTTCTGTCGTTGCTTGCGTCCGCAAGCGCGACCAGCAAGGCGGCGGATTGGAGTACTACCAATGTCCAGCTGCTGTATGGCGATGGCTACGAACTGGGTGACAACTCCATGGCTATCATGACGGTGGAGCACGCCAACGGCTGGAAATATGGCGACAACTTCTTCTTCCTCGACGTCAGCAACCCGGCCTCGGAAGGGACCAGCCACTTCGCGGAATTTTCTCCGCGCCTGAGTCTGGGCAAGCTCAGTGGCAAGGACATGTCGTTCGGCATTGTGAAGGACGTGCTGGCGGCGGGCACTCTGGAAATGGGCGATGCCGTGCGCGCCTACCTGTTTGGCATCGGCCTTGCTCTGGATCTTCCCGGGTTCGCCTTTGCCGACATCAACCTGTACTACCGCGAAAGCGAACGCGACTGGCTGCTGGAACAGAGCGATGCCGGCGCCCAGATCACGATCGACTGGTTGCTGCCGATCCAGCTGGGTGGGCAGAAGCTGGCTTTTGAAGGTTTTGCCGATTACGCCTGGGGTGAAAAAGGCGGCAGTGCGCCCAAGGCCGACAACCTGGTGGCAGGTCCGCGCCTGCTGATCGATATCGGCAACTGGTTCGGCGCGCCCGGCACGCTGCAGGCGGGCGTGGAATATCAGATCTGGCGCAGCAAGTTCGGGGTCAAGGGAGTCGATGAGGACATCCCGCAGGCGATGATCAAGTGGACCATGTAACGGCAACCATGAGGAGAAAGGGAATGAACAAAAAAGCAGGCAAAACCGTCGATCAGGGCCGCCGCACGGTGCTGAAAACCCTGGCCGGAGCGGGAATTGGGATCTTGGCCGGGGGATTGGGCATCAGCGAAGTGGCCCTCGCAGCCAAAAAAGTGGTGATGGGCTTCATCTACGTCGGCCCGCGTGACGACTACGGCTACAATCAGGCGCATTTCGAAGGCAAGTCGGCCATTGCCAGGCAGCCCTGGATCAAGGCCGTGGATCAGGAAAACGTGCCGGAGACCATCGCCGTGCAAAAGGCGATGGAGAGCATGATCAATCTGGATGGCGCCCAGGTGGTGTTCCCGACGTCCTTCGGCTACTTCGATCCGCACATTCTCAAGATTGCACCGAAGTACCCTGACGTCATGTTTCTGCATTGCGGTGGACTCTATGACGCCAGCAAGCACCCCGGTAACGTGGGTAGCTACTTTGGCTACATCGACGAAGCGGTCTATGTCTCGGGCATTGTCGCCGGCCACATGAGCAAGACCGGCAAGCTGGGCTACATCGCCGCCATCCCGATTCCCCAGGTGCTGCGCAACATCAACAACTTCACTATGGCGGCCCGTAGCGTCAATCCCGAAATCAGGGTGCAGGTGGTGTTCACCGGCGGCTGGTCAAATCCTGTGAAGGAAGCCGAGTCTGCCAACAGCCTGATCGATCAGGGTGTGGACGTGCTGACCTGCCACGTCGACAGTCCCAAGGTGGTGGTGGAAACGGCGGAGAAGCGCGGCATCTATTCCTGCGGCTACCACGCCGATCAGTCCAACCTGGCCCCCAGGGGCTTCCTGACCGGTGCCGAATGGAACTGGAGCAAGGTCTATCTCGACTACGCCACCATGATCTCCGAGGGCAGTAAAATCCCGAATCTGATCCGCGGCGGTTTCAAGGAAGGTCTGGTCAAGAGTTCGCCGTATGGCAAGGTGGTCAGTGCCGAGGCCCGAGCCCATGCCGACAAGGTACGCGCCCGGTTCGAGAAGGGCGACTTCGTTGTCTATCAGGGGCCGATCAAGGACAACACCGGTAAGGAGGTAATTCCCGAAGGTAAATCCTACGGGCAGACCGACATCTGGCTTGAAAGCATGGACTGGCTGGTCGAAGGCGTGGTCGGCAGCGCCAGGGGATAAGCATGCAGATGCCGCTTGCGCCAGTTCTTGTTCCCCTGACCGCGCTGGCCCTGTCCCTGATTTTATTCGGGGGCTTCGTTGGCCTGGCCGGGGCGAATGTGGTGGAGGTATACCACTCCATCTACCGGGGCGCCTTCGGCACCTGGTTTTCATGGCAAAACACCCTGACCAGCGCCGCCCCGCTCATGCTCACTGCCCTGTGTACCGCGCTGCCGGCACGTCTGGGGCTGATCGTGATCGGCGGCGAAGGGGCGGTGGTGTCAGGCGGTTTGGCCGCTGCGCTGACCGGGTTGCTACTGATCGACGCGAGCCCATGGGTCGCGCTGACCGGCATGGCGCTGGCGGCCATGCTGACCGGCGGCCTGCTGATCGGCCTGGTCGGCTGGCTGCGCTACAGTCGCAACGTCAACGAGACCATCAGTTCCCTGCTGTTCAACTACATCAGTATCGCCATTCTGAGTTTTCTGGTGATCGGGCCGCTACGCGATCCGACAACCCTCAACAAACCTTCCACCCACCACATCGGCGATACCAATATGCTGGGTGTGCTGGGTGAGACTTCCATCCACTGGGGCTTCGGTTACGGGCTGATCGCCTGTCTGATCCTGTGGGTGCTCTACAAGCGTACGGTGTTCGGCTTCATGGTTGATATGGTGGGCGGCAACGTGCGCACGGCCAAACTCTCCGGCCTGCCGGTGGGCCGCATTGTTTTTGGCGTGTGCATGATGGGGGGCGCCGCCGCCGGTCTCGCCGGGATGGTGGAAGTAGCCGCCGTGCATGGTCGCGCCAACACGTCGCTCAACGCCGGTTATGGCTACGAAGGCATCCTGATTGCCTTTGCCGCGCGCCACCATCCGCTCGCCATCATCCCTATGGCGATTCTGTTCGGCGGCATCCGCGCTGCCAGCGGCCTCATGCAGCGCGATCACGGCCTGCCGGACGCCACCAGCCTGGTGCTGCAGGGCATCATTTTCATTCTCATCCTGGCCAGCGAAGCCGTGTTTGACCGCCTGGCCAAACGCCGCGGGAGGACAGCATGATCGATGACGGGGGTCAGTGGCTGACGGTACTCATCGCTGTCCTGGGTGGTGCGATCCGGGTGGGCACGCCCTTTCTGTTCGTCAGCCTTGGTGAATGCCTGACCGAGAAAAGCGGCCGCATCAATCTCGGCCTCGAAGGCACCCTGATCATGGGCGCCATGGCCGGCTACGGCGTGGCCTGGATCAGCGGCTCACCCTGGTTGGGTGTGCTGGCTGCCGGTACCGCCGGCGTGGCACTGGGCTTCGTTCATGCCCTGCTGTGTCAGCAGCCGCGCGTGAACGACATCGCCGTGGGTATCGCACTGATGATTTTCGGTACCGGCCTGGCCTTCTTTATCGGCAAGCCGCTGATACAGCCCAGCGCGCCGCATCTGCCGGCCTTGTCCCTGGGCGGCTGGAGCCACAATCCGGCGCTGCAGGCGGCGCTGGAAATCAATGTGCTTTTCATCATCGGCGTGTTCCTGGCGCCGACTCTGGCCTGGTTCTTCCGCAGCACCCGTTGGGGCCTGGCTGTCCGTATCGTCGGCGAAAGCGACGACGCTGCCCGTGCGATGGGGTTCAGTGTCAACGGGGTGCGCATGCTCGCCACCATGGCAGGCGGTTTCCTGGCCGGTGTCGGCGGCGCCTTTCTGTCCCTTTATTACCCGGGCGGCTGGAGCGAAGGTCTGTCAAGCGGTCAGGGTTTGATGGCGGTGGCGCTGGTCATTTTTGCGCGCTGGGATCCGCTGCGCTGCCTGTATGCCTCCCTGCTGTTCGGCGGCGCCGGCGCATTGGGCCCGTCGCTGCAGTCGGTGGGGGTGACCTGGGGCTACTACCTGTTCAATGCCGCGCCCTATGTGCTGACTTTGGCACTGATGATTGCCGCCTCGTCAACGAAGGTGCGTTCCGGCATGCCGGGTTCTCTTGCGGCCCGCTAAAGATTCACAGGAGGAATGTTTATGAGTGCGTATGTTGCAGCCGACCCCTATCCCTGGCCCTATGACGGAGATCTGCGCGCAGGAAACACGGCCCTGATCATCATCGACATGCAGACCGATTTTTGCGGCTACGGTGGCTATGTCGATCGCATGGGCTACGACCTGACCTTGACCCGGGCGCCGATCGAGCCGATTGCCCGCACCCTCGCCATGGCCCGACAGCAACACATGATGGTGATCCACACCCGGGAAGGCCACCGCCCGGACCTGGCCGATCTGCCGGCAAACAAGCGCTGGCGCAGCCAGCGCATTGGTGCCGGCATTGGCGATCCCGGACCGTGCGGCAGGGTTCTCGTGCGCGGCGAACCCGGCTGGGAAATCATCCCGGAACTCTCGCCGCTGCCGGGCGAGCCGATTATCGACAAGCCGGGCAAGGGCTCCTTCTATGCCACTGATCTTGAGCTGTTGCTACACAAGGCAGGCATCCGCAATTTGATCCTGACTGGCATTACTACCGACGTGTGCGTGCACACCACTATGCGCCATGCTAACGACATGGGTTTCGAGTGCCTGCTGCTGGAGGACTGCTGCGGCGCCACCAATCAGGACAATCATCTGGCAGCTTTGAAGATGGTAAAAATGCAGGGCGGCGTTTTTGGCGCTGTCGCTACCTCCGGGCAGCTGATGGCGGCCTTGCCATGAGCAAGCTGGCACTCGAGGCTATCAACATCAGTAAGCGCTTCGGTGAATTGCAGGCGCTTGACCGGGTGTCCCTGAAACTCCGGCAGGGCAGCATCCATGCACTATTGGGCGAAAATGGCGCCGGCAAGAGCACTCTGGTGAAGTGCATCGTCGGTTTCTGCACGCCCGATACGGGCGAGGTATTGCTGGGCGAGCGTCAGCAAGCCATTTCCAATCCGCGCGATGCCCATGACCTTGGCATCGGTATGGTCTACCAGCATTTCACCCTGATTCCCAACATGACCGTGCTGGAAAATCTGGTACTGGCGCGTCCGCATCTGCCCGCCGTGATCGACTGGAAAAAAGAACGCCGGATGATTGGCGAACGCATGAGCAAGATGCCCTTCCGGTTGCCGCTCGATATCTCAGTGAATCATCTGGCGGCAGGGGAAAAGCAGAAGCTGGAGATCGTCAAGCAGCTTCTACTCAATGTAAAGGTGTTGATCCTGGACGAACCCACTTCGGTGCTCACCCCCGACGAGGCCGACGAAGTGCTGGGTCGCATCCGCGATATGACGCGGCAAACCGGCCTCAGCGTACTGATGATCACCCACAAGTTCCGCGAGGTCACTCTCTACGCCGACGATGTTACCGTGCTGCGTCAGGGCCGCTACCAGGGCTCGGCGAGTGTGCTCGACGTCGACGTGATGCGGCTGTCTGAAATGATGGTAGGCGGCGAGTTCACCCGTACCGCACTGGACAGGACGACGCTCGTCGATCAGGCGGTCAGGCTGGATATCGACAGCCTGGCGGTGGAGAACGACAGCGGCCTCGCCGCCGTGCGCGACCTTTCCCTGAAAGTCAGGTCGGGAGAGATCGTCGCCATTGCCGGCGTATCCGGCAATGGTCAGCGCGAACTGGTGGAGGTCTTGGCGGGACAGCGTCCACCGGCGCGTGGCGATATCATGGTGATGGGCGAGGCCTACGCCGGCAAACGGCCCGAGATGTTGCGTCACGGCTTTCACTGCCTGCCCGAAGAGCCACTGCGCAACGCCAGCGTGCCGCGTATGAGTGTTGCGGAGAACCTTGCGTTCCGCAGCTTCGATCAGCCGCCATTCAGCCAGGGCGGATTTTTGCGCCGCAAGCTCATGCGCGAAGCGGCTGAACGTTCCATCGTCGATTTCAAGGTTCGAACCCCGGGCCCCGCTGCGCCTATCGGCGACCTCTCCGGCGGCAACGTGCAGCGGGCCGTGCTGGCCCGCGAACTGGGTGGGCAGCCCAATGTGCTGGTAGTCGCCAATCCCTGTTTCGGGCTTGATTTCACGGCTGTGAATGAAATCCATGCCCGCATCATGGCGGCGCGCAACGCCGGGGCGGCGGTGCTGCTGGTAAGTGAGGATCTTGACGAGATCCTCGAACTGGCTGACCGCATCTACGTCATGTCCGGCGGGCGACTGGTCTATGAGACCACGCCCGGCGAGGCTGACCCTTTCATCATCGGCCGCCACATGGCGGGCCACGGCGAGGAAACACATGCGCATTGACGCCCGTCCCTACCCCTATGTTCTGCCCGAACGGGCCCCTGCTCTGGTCGTCATCGACATGCAGCGGGACTTCGTCGAGCCGGGCGGATTTGGCGCCGCGCTGGGCAATGATGTGGGCCGGCTGCAGGCCTGCGTGCCGGTGATCGCCCGGTTGCTGGCAACAGCCCGGCGGCTGGGCCTGCCGGTGATCCATACCCGTGAGGCGCACCGCCCCGACCTGTCCGACTGCCCGATGTCCAAGCGGCTGCGCGGCGACAGTCGACTGAGGATCGGCGATGTCGGACCGATGGGCCGGTTGCTGGTGGACGGCGAACCGGGCAACGCCATCATTGAGGCGCTTAGTCCCGTGGCGGGCGAGATAGAAATCGTCAAGCCGGGCAAGGGCGCGTTCTACGCCACGCCGCTAGAGCAAATATTGCAGCAACTGGGTGTGACGCATCTGCTTTTCACCGGCGTCACGACCGAAGTCTGCGTGCAGACCAGCATGCGGGAGGCCAACGACCGCGGCTACGAATGCCTGCTGGTGGAGGATGGCACCGAGAGCTATTTCCCCGAGCTCAAGCGGGCCACGCTGGACATGATCACCGCCCAGGGCGGCATCGTCGGCTGGGTGGCCGCGAGCGAGTCCGTCATCACTGAACTGGAAAAAGCATATGGCTGAGAACGCTTGCGGACTGGTTCTGGAGGACTTGGGTTCGATTCCGCAACGGCTGGACGAATTTAGCTGGAAACCGCTAGTGCCAGGTGTCGAACTCAGCTCGCTGCATCAGGATGCGGCAGGCCATACCAAGCTGGCCCTGCTGCGCTATGCCCCCGGCGCGACCGTGCCCGAGCACCTGCATGTCGGCATCGAATACATCCAGATACTGGCTGGCGCCCAGCAGGATGAGCGAGGGGAATATCGTACCGGCACCCTGATAGTGAGTTTTCCGGGCTCGCGCCATAGCGTTGCCAGCCCGGAAGGCTGTGTGGTTCTGGCGGTTTGGGAGGCACCCGTGCAGTTTGTGTAGAGCATGGTTTTCAGCCTGACCGGCATCAATGCCATTGGTAGCCGGGTCTGGCATGATGCGCGCCTGAATTGATGCTGCGGAGTTGCCGATGAGCGCACTACTTGCCTGCCCGAGCTGCGGCTCCGGTTTTACCTATGAAGACGGCGCCATGCTGGTCTGCCCGGAATGCGGCCACGAATGGTCGGCAGATGCTGCGCCTGCGCCGGCAGATGATGAGCGGGTCATTCGTGACGCCAATGGCACTGTGTTGACCGATGGCGATACCGTCACGGTGATCAAGGATCTGAAAGTGAAGGGCTCATCGCTGGTGGTGAAAGTTGGCACCAGGGTGAAGAACATCCGGCTGGTCGATGGCGATCACGACATCGACTGCAAGATTGACGGTATCGGCGCGATGAAGCTGAAGTCGGAATTCGTCAGAAAAGCCTGATCCGCCTGCTGCTACTGCGGACTAGCGGGTGTTTCAGCAATCCAGCGCAGAAATGCTCGACGTTCCTCTGCCGTGGCATTTTGCCAGCTGGCCTTGAGCAGATCGATATGGCTCAGGCCGCTGTCGGCTGCCGGCGCCACGCTGCTGACACTGGCAACTTCCGGTGCTGACTGGATCGTCAGAAAACCCTGACTCATCATCATGCCGCTGGCTTCGGTCGGGCGTTGTTCCGCCGTGGCCAGATTCAGGCTGTAGCCGGCAAAGTTCTTTGCCATCTCGCGCGCCTCATCAACGTCCGCCGGTTCATCAAAGCTCAGGCGATAACGACTGCCGGCCGCACCGCTGATGCGATAAAGCACCGGCGCGGATTTCACCACTTCGTGATTGTTGCCGGGCAGCTCAAACAGGTTCTTGTAGTAGGCAATGATCCGGTAATTACCGGGCCGCAGGTGCAAGGTGCGGTCGCCGAGGCTGAACAGCTTGTTGATGCCGTCGACCTTGCGTTCGTTGATGACAACGATTTCCAGTTCCATTGGCACATCCACCAGCAATAATTGTTCTGCTGGCAGGTCTGCGCCCTCGTAGAGCTTGATGTCCGGGCTGCTGGCACAGGCTGTCAGCAGCATCAGAGTCAGCAGGGTCAGGATGGTACGCATTGAAATCTCCACAGGGCTGCGGGGCGAGAGCTTCCGCGCCGGTCATGACAGTTGTGTGTCAGTAGCCGCGCATCGGCCGTGTCAGTGGTGCCGGTGCCGGCTCGGTGCTTGCGCCCGGCTCCGCATCGACCGGACAAGTTTGCTGGCACTGCTCCAGTGTTTCAAACGGCACCACACCCTCGCAGCCGCCCCAGATAAAGGCCCGGCAGCTTTGGCTGTCGGCATCAAACCAGTAGCGGGTATGGGCGGCCCGGCATTTGCCGGACTCGGGTTTCAGTGTGCAGTCCGCTGGCAGGCTTGAGCTGGCGCTCTGACAGGCGCCGAGCAGTGTGCCGGCCAGCAGGATTATGATAATTCGCATGGGTCTCTCCCTGAGCCGGATAGTTCTAGCCGCGGTGATCGCTGACAAAAGGGTTGGTCTGCCGTTCCTGACCAAAGGTGGACATGGGACCGTGGCCGGGAATGAAGCCCATGTCATCGCCGAGCGGGAACAATCGCTCGCGAATCGAGCGTACCAGATCCTCGTGGTTGCCACGGGGGAAATCGCTGCGACCGATAGAGCCGGCGAACAGCACATCGCCGACAATTGCCAGCCGTGATTGCGGCTCGACAAACACCACATGCCCCGGGGTATGGCCCGGGCAGTGCAGCACATCCAGACGGGTGTTGCCGACGCTGACACTGTCGCCATGCTCCAGCCAGCGGGTTGGCGTGAAGGCACGTGCCGGCGGGAAGCCGAACATCTGCGACTGCTGTGGCAGCATGTCGATCCAGAAACTGTCTTCGCGCTGCGGTCCTTCGATCGGCAAGCCGAGGCGCTCGGCGAGATCGGCGACCGCGCCGGCATGATCGATATGGGCATGGGTGACGAGAATTTTCTCCACCTTGCCGCCGATCTGTTGCAGCGCGTCGATAATTCGTTCGACATCACCGCCAGGGTCGACCACGGCAAGATTACCGGTTTCCTCACATTGCAGGATCGAGCAGTTCTGTTCGAACGGGGTCACCGGGAGAATGGCATATTTCATGACAGGGTATCTGCGGCATCAAATGACGCCGCAGTATAGCAGTAGAGAACCCCCGATGAAGGCTGCGGCCTGTCTGTAACTGTCAAGGCGGGGTGTCAGGCGCGGTCGGCCCGGCGGAAAGCCAGCAGCACATTGATGGCCCGGGCGTTAACCTGTTCTCTTGGCAGCTGTCAGAGAGTATCCCGACAAGTTACCACAGCGACAATCCGGCTTGCTTATCACTATGCTGGCTGGCCAGAATTCAGACCTTCATCAGACTACCGCGTGAGCATTGTTATGGCACAGGCCGAATCCGTTTTCACTCCGCTGCGCATTGCCGTGCTGACGGTCAGCGATACCCGCACCAGCGCCACGGACAGCTCTGGCGACCTGCTGGTGGCCAGATTGCAGCAGGCGGGGCACCAGTTGATTGCCCGGGATCTGGTCCGGGATGACATTTATGCGCTACGGGCGGTGGTATCGGCATGGATTGTCGACCCGAAGGTGCAGGCGATCGTGGTTACCGGCGGTACCGGATTTTCCGCCCGCGACAGTACGCCCGAAGCGCTATGCCCCTTGTTCGACAAGCCGATTGAAGGTTTCGGCGAACTGTTCCGGCAGGTGTCGCTGGAGGATATCGGCACCTCCACCATCCAGTCACGGGCACTGGCCGGGGTGGCCAATTACACCGTGATCTTCTGCCTGCCCGGCTCCAACAATGCCTGCGCCACCGGTTGGGACCGGATCATTGCGTCACAGCTGGACAGCCGGCAGCGCCCCTGCAACTTTGTCGGTCTGGTGCAGAAGAAAGGCCAGTCGGCATGATCAGTGTTGCCGATGCTGTTGTCAGGTTGCAGTCACAATCGGCCTGTCTGTGTGCGGAGGAAACGGTGGCCCTGTCAGCGGCGGCTGGACGGGTGCTGGCGGCTGACCTGATCAGTCCGATTGATGTGCCACCGGCGGATAACAGCGCGGTCGATGGCTACGCACTGCGCAGCAATGATGCGAATCAATCACTGCCGGTCAGTGACCGGATCTGCGCAGGTGAGGTGCCGGCGCCGTTGGCCGCCAACAGCGCTGCGCGGATTTTTACCGGCGCTACGGTACCGCCCGGTGCTGATGCGGTGGTGATGCAGGAAAACTGTGTGGCCGACGCCGATTCCGTGTCACTGCCTGCGGTAAAAACCGGCGCCAACATTCGTCGGCGCGGGCAGGACGTTCAGGCCGGTGCCGTCGTACTGACCGCAGGCACGCTGCTGACGCCCTGGCATCTGGGTCTGATCGCCTCCCTCGGGCTGGCCGAGGCGCCTGTGCGGCAACGTCTGCGGGTTGCACTGCTGACCACCGGCAACGAGTTGCAGCGACCGGGGGAGGTGCCGCTGCCGGGAAAAATTTTCAATTCCAATAGCGCGCTGCTGAGTGGCTTGTTGGAGCAGGTCGGCTGTGAAGTATCCGATTGCGGCATGGTCGCAGACAGTGCCGAGGCGACCGCTGCCGCGCTCAGGCATGCAGCACAGTCGGCGCAGTTGATCATCAGCACCGGCGGTGTTTCGGTGGGCGAGGAAGATCATGTCCGCGATGCCGTTGCCGAACTGGGCTGCATCGATCTGTGGAAAGTGGCGATCAAACCGGGCAAGCCGTTTGCTTTTGGCAAGGTCGAGAACAGTCTGTTTCTCGGTTTGCCCGGTAACCCGGCTGCGGTGCTGGTAACGTTTCTGGTGCTGGTCAAACCGCTGCTGGATCGTTGTCGCGGCGTGATTGCGCCTGCCCCGGTCTGGTATGCGTTACCGGCAGCGTTCGAGGTTGCCAAGGCAGGCAAGCGTGAAGAATATCTGCGCGTCAGGGTCAATGCGGACGGCGCGCTTGAAGCGCACCCGAACCAGAGCTCGGGGATGCTCAGCTCCGCCTGCTGGGCAGAAGGCCTTGCCCGTGTGCCGGCCGGCCGAACCGTCGCAACCGGCGAGCTGGTCGATTTTCTGCCCTTTGCGCAACTGCTTCGTTAAACCGGCTGGTATCGCTCAGAGGATCTGCTTATCGCACAGCGCCGGAACATGATCCTCCGGCAGCGCACTCTGGCAGCGCCAGACGCCGGGGAACCCGGTCGGCACCAGCATAAACCTGTGTCCTTCCATACCGGCAATGCCGTCGCCAAACTCGAACAGAATCGCTCCGCCGCTGTCCAGTCCGATCTGGCGGAAATAACGGTCTGCCATGCGGTGTGGTTCAGGTAAATCGATAAGCTGATTGCTGGTTGGCAGCTGTCCGGTCTCCAGCAAAAACTGGTTCACCTTCAGGCGAATGTCCTTGCTGCTTTCGATCTTGTCCTCGAGCACGTTGCGGACCGTCGCCGCGCGTTGCGTCAATGGGTCGAACTGCTTGTCGACGGCCTCGCGAACCGGCGTTGGGATGCTTGGCATTTGCGGGCTGGTGGGCATGCTTTGTCTGGCCACTGCATCATTACTGCGGCAGCGGGCAGGGCGCAGCTCGGCAGGCAGCGACCCTTCGTCACAGCGCCAGCGCACCGCGCCGCTGGCGGTCTTTTCCGGAATAAAAATCAGGGTGCGGCCCTGTAGTTGCTGCGAAGCGCCGAGAAAGGTGACGGTCAGCAGGGAAGACTGGCCAAGGCGGATATCGGCTATGACCTCGTCGCCCTGCAACAGGGTTTCATCCAGCCGTGCATCCAGAGGGCTGTTTGGCCAGAATCCGGTGCGCTCGATAAACTCGCGTAGCGGCGTCTGCACGGCTTCGACCCGCTTGACCGCATGGTTCAGGTGCTGTGCTGCCCGCCAGTCGTCCAGCCAATAGCGACCTTTCAGCCAGTAGCCGGCACCGAACAGGGCCGCCAGACCGAGGGCAGAGAGCAGAAACAGGGTCAAACGAAATCTTTTCAGGCCAATTGCTGCCATGATGGTTGCGTCCCCCCGGCGCCGCAGTTATCAATCGGGCCGACCTTACACCATGGAATCGATTCATGACACCGACAACCGGCACCGTCAGCAGCAATGGCATCGAGCTTTTCTACGAGGCGCGTGGTCCGGAGCAGGGAGAGCCGATCATTTTCGTTATGGGGCTGTCGGCGCAGATGGTGTTCTGGCCGGAGCCGTTGCTGGATGCGCTGGCGCAGAAGGGCTACCGGGTGATCCGTTTTGATAACCGTGATGTTGGCCTGTCCACCAGGCTGCGGGCGCCGTTCCACCATGATCCGGCCGCCGCGATGCTGCGCTACTTCATCGGCCTGCCGGTGCGGGCGGCCTATACCCTGCACGATATGGTGGCGGATACGATCGGCCTGATGGATGCGCTGGAGATTGATCGTGCCCATATGGTCGGCGCGTCGATGGGCGGCATGATCAGCCAGCTGATGAGCGCCCGGCGGCCGGAGCGGGTGCGCAGCCTGACCTCGATCATGTCCAGCCCGAACACCCGTTGGCCGTTGGCACCGCCAAAACTGTCAGCGCTGAAAGCGCTGGTTGGGCCGAAAGTAAAAATCGAAAATGCCGATCAGTTTGTCGAGTTTGGTCGCCGGATGATGCGCACGCTGGGCGGCTCGGTGCCGACCAGTGATGCGCTGGCCGAGAAGATGTTCCGGCAAAGTTGGGAGCGCGGCTTGTACCCGCGTGGTGTGCGGCAGCAATTGATGGCGGTGTTGTCCACCGGAGGGTTTCGTCACGAGCTGAGGAAGATTCGTGTGCCCACCACGGTGATTCATGGCAGTGAAGACCCGTTGATCCGTCCTGCCAGTGGCCGTGAGACGGCAAAGGCCATTCCCGGTGCCCGGTTCGAGTTGATTCGCGGCATGGGTCATGATTTGCCTGATCAGGCGTTGCCGAAAATTGCCTCGCTTATCGAGGAGACGGCGCGTCGCGCGTCGTGATCGTTTCCGGCTCGCTGCGCTGCCACTCCGGCGCTATCCATGCAGTTCGGGTCGTGGCGAATGCGGCGGTACTCCCACACCGCTACGCCGACAAAGAACGGAGTGGCAGCAACAAAGATCAGCTGGCGCAGATCCAGTGCCAGCCGGGGTGCTACCTGCTGCCAAAGGGCGGCCAGACCACTCTGCTCCACCACATCCCGCATCATCTCGATCAGTTCCATGGCGCACTCCGGTAACTCGTAGGAGCCGTCGACCGACGGCGATTCCCTGTCCAACCGCAATGACCCCATTCTGCCGCCTGGTGTTGGCCACCGACACCCTGGGCGAAGCAAGCTGCAGCGCGGGTTGCCAAAACACGGCCTTAGGGAACCTCTGAAAAACTGTCATATCTGTTGTAGGAGCGGCCGATCGACCGCTCCGGGTTATTCAGAGCTTCCTTAGCTGGCAACAGTGGCTGGATCGTAACGTGAGCAATTGGCGCGGCAGTATCTGCAGGATCGTGGTTTGGGGTTGAGTGATATTGCCTTGCTGCTCGGATTTTCTGAGCAAAGTGCGTTTAATCGTGCTTTTAAACGCTGGGTAGGTGTATCGCCGGGCAGCTCTACACTGCATCCTCGGAGATTCTTCCTTCGAGACCAGCCCTGAATGCTGCTATCAGCGGGGCAATACGATTAGAGCAAGTGGACCTATTTAACTACGCTTATCTAAACGGCTTTTTATTTTCCAATAAGCGAACCCGGGCAGACCGAATAGAAATAGCAAGAAAACCACATTAAAGATCGGAAAGGGCTCTGTGCGTGTGTTGGTTTCTTCTATGCTAACAATATTGGGGAAGGTTGAAATCAGCCGGATACGCCAGCCATAGTACTGAATCAGCGCAAGCTGGTCGCTGTCTTTGCTCAGCTGCTGGGCCTTGGCCTGCACATCGGCTGAATCGAATTTAAAATACCACGGAAATCCAAACGCGGTATCAGTATTGCGAAAAACGCTCACATCAATAGGGTTGTCGGGTTCGCCCGTGTTGATGAAGTAAATATCCCGCGTAGGGCCATCAGCGACGTTGTTTGAATTAATCACGCCTTGAGCATCCATGCGCTTAACTTCTACCCCGTTAATCACGACCACAGCATGTTTAGGTAAGAAGTAATGTAGCGATGCGCCAATCCCCAGTAGTGCCATCACCAAAAAACCGATCCCGATTGCTTTTAGTTTCTTCATAAAAATGGCTCTTCGCAGGCAGGCTATGCCTGTGCCTGTGCCTGCGTTTCAGGGTTGACCATGACTCTCAAGAAAGAAAGCCAGGTTTTTTCTGTACTCCAGCGCTCCTGTGACGTTTGCGAGACTACTTGTTGCCGCTCTCATATTCATTTACAGCTTCTTCCCAGGACTCACTGAGCGACTGATAAGCATCTGAGAAGCCTTTTCTCATCTGCTCCCAGGCGCCGGCCGAGCTGCTCTTGAAGCTGCCATAGGCTTCTGCCAGCTCATTTCTCTGCTTGCGCAGCGCTTTCAGGTTCGCCTTGGTTTTCTCCCGGGCCGACTGAGTCAGGTCATCCCAGTTGTTGTCAGCGCGAGTTTCTAACCCGTCAATGCGCTCATCAAGTTTCTTGATTGCCAGGTCGGCTTCTTTTAGAGCTTCGCCACGCTGTTTGGCGGAGTATTTTTGAAGGGTGCCAATCAGCTCCTGAGTTTCCCTCTTTACATCCTCAGTATTGACTGGTTCGTTGCCGGATTGCGCGTGCGCAGCCGGAATAATCCAAAGTGTCATGGCGGCGACGATGCTAATCATTAAAGTGTTTTTTCGCATGGCTTTCTTCCCTCCAGGCTAAAAAGCTGATTATATTCAGTGGCGATCTTGCCGAAATAATCGTTTGGCAATCAGGCTTATTCTTAATATTCTTCGCCCATAATCCGAATCGATAAGCCTCTAAAATTCAGCATGTATCTGCTTCAGAAAAAGTCTATCTCGAAGAAGATTTATTTAAACCGCGACATGGCAGAGCTAAAGGCGCGGCTTGCAGACTCCCAAGCTCTATCGGCACCAGCTTTAAGATCTTCCCAGGCATCGTCTCCAGCTTCACTTAACTCATCGAGTTTTTTTCTCACACCTTCTTTCATCGATTTCAGCTCATCTATCTGCTTGTAGTATTCCTGCCGAGCATCGGCTTCTTTGGCATCCGCTTTGGCTTTCAGCTTATCAATCTCGGCATTCCATTCGTCCAGTTTGGACTGAAGCTTTTTTACGTAAGTGTCTTTCATGCTCATATTCCATATCTCCTGTAAATACGTCCTATGCGGACTGATACGGCCGCGATCCTGCAGCATCAATCTATGGCGAGCTCTCGATAAAAATCAAGCTGCTCCCACCTCCAAACTAACATACTTAGCTAAGGCCGCGTCAACCGTGCCTCAGGGTATTGCCTCCCTGAAATGCCAGGCTGAAAGCTCCAAAAAAGTTAGCGCAATACGATTAGGGCAAGAGCGGCGATTTAACGGGGATTACGTTTCAGGCACTCATTTCAGGAACTTTGTTCGGGTTGGAAAACGTTACGAAGAAAAAGTTTCTCGCACTTTCTTCTGCTTAATCCCTAATGCTGCCCTTATCCAGTTCTCGGAAAGAATTACTTAACAGAATCAACGCTCGGCGTGTAAGCAATCTCTTACACTGCCGGAAACGCCAGTAGCCCCCGAATATCCTCAACACCAAGCTGCGCCATCAACACCCGATCAAGGCCAATGGCCACACCGCTGCAATCCGGTAGTCCGTGTTGCAGCGCAGCGAGTAATTGCGGGTCGGCGGCCATATCGCGCAGACCATGTTGCTGACGTAACTCGCGATCCTGCTGAAAGCGTGCCGCCTGTTCGGCTGCATCGGTAAGTTCGTGATATCCGTTGGCGAGTTCACAACCGCCAAAATAAATCTCGAAGCGCCGGCCAACCCATTCGCCGTCATGACCCTGGTGTTTGCGCGCCAGAGCCGCAGCCCAGCCGGGAAAATCATCGACTATCACCAGTTGGTCTTTTGCCAGCGCCGGTTCGACCACGGTGGCCATCAGCCAGTCCACCAGTGCCGGCTTGTCGAGCTCGGCAGGGGCGCCATTCTGCTGTGCGCGTTGCGCCAGTTCAGTAACGGAAGCGGTCAGCGGGTCCAGCCCGGTGTGTTGCCGGAAGGCGTCACGAAAGTGATAGCGCGTTACCGCCACAGGTTTCAGCAGCGGCGACAGCAACGCCACACATTCATCAATCAACTGATCGAGAGAAAACCCGGGCCGATACCATTCCAGCAAACTGAACTCGGGATTGTGCCGGCGCCCGGCCTCGCCATGGCGGAACACCCGGCTGATCTGCCAGATCGCACCGCTGCCTGCGGCGAGCAGACGTTTCATATGGTATTCGGGGGAGGGCTGCAGAAAGCCGTAGCCGGGCACTTCAATGCACTGGATATGCAGATCGGTGACGCCAAAGCGGGCGAGGCAGGGGGTTTCGACTTCGAGAATATCGCGTTCGGCAAAGAACGCGCGAACATAAGCAAGCAGACTGGCGCGCGCGGCGAGGGCTTCGCGAGCCGTGGCCGGACGCCAGTCTGTCACTGATCAGTCCTTGACGCGGCCGACGTATTCGCCGGAGCGGGTGTCCACCTTGACGATCTCGCCAGTCTGGATAAACAACGGTACGCGCACGACCGCGCCGGTGGTCAGTTTCGCCGGTTTGCCGCCGCTGCCGGCGGTGTCGCCTTTAACGCCCGGATCGGTCTCAATGATTTCCAGCTCGACAAAGTTCGGCGGGTACACCACCAGCGGTACGCCATTCCACAGCGTGACCTGGCAGCTGTCTTCTTCCTTCAGCCACTTGGCGGCGTCGGCCACGGCGGCTTCGCCGGCGGCCAGCTGTTCGAAGGAGGTCGGGTGCATGAAGTGCCAGAATTCGCCATCGCTGTACAGGAACTGCATCTCCTGATCGACAACGTCAGCGCCTTCCAGCGAATCGCCGGAGCGGAAAGTACGTTCCCAGACCTTGCCATTCTTCAGGTTGCGCAGGCGCACCCGGTTGAAGGCTTGTCCTTTGCCCGGCTTGACGTATTCATTCTCGAGAATGGCGCAGGGATCGCCGTCGAGCATTACTTTCAGACCGGGTTTGAAATCGTTGGTAGAATAGTTGGCCATTGGTCACCTGTTGCAGGGTCGGATCCCTTGAAAGAGCGCGCAATCATAGCGCAGACGCTGCCGCCCCGCGACTGGGACGGCAGCGCTGCCGATATCATCACCGACCCGGCTGAATTGCTGCGGCTGCTGGAGCTGGATCCGGCCAGCCTGCCGGCGGCGCTGGCCGCTGCCCGTGACTTTCCGCTCAAGGTGCCGCGCAGTTATGCCCGCCGGATTCGCCCGGGCGATCCGTTTGATCCGTTGCTGCATCAGGTGCTGAGCCGGGCCGAGGAGCTGGAGCAGGTGCCGGGCTATGACACCGATCCGCTGGCGGAGGCGCAGCACACGCCGGTGCCGGGGATTCTGCATAAATATCAGGGCCGGGTGCTGCTGATGGTCACCGGGGCCTGCGCGGTGCATTGCCGTTACTGCTTCCGCCGTCACTTTCCCTATAACGAGCATATGCCGACCCGCGATCGCCTCGCCGCAGCGCTGGACTGGCTGGCCGGGCAGAGCGATATCAGCGAGGTTATCCTCAGTGGCGGCGACCCGCTCAGCGTCACCGACCGGCGTCTGCGCGAGCTGCTGGCGGCGCTGGAGGCAATCCCCCATATCCGCCGGCTACGCATTCACAGCCGCCTGCCGGTGGTGATGCCGGAGCGCATAAGTGAGGGCTTGCTATCAATGCTGGCCTCGTCCCGCCTGAAGTCGGTGATGGTGATACATGCCAATCATGCGGCGGAGCTGAACCAGGAGGTGGCCGATGCGCTGGCTGCCTTGCGGCACAGCGGGGTACTGCTGCTAAACCAGTCGGTGCTGCTGCGCGGGGTCAACGACGATGCGCTAGCGCTGGCAGCGCTGAGCGAGCGCCTCTTCGATGTCGGTGTCACTCCTTATTACCTGCATCAGCTGGACCGGGTTGCCGGCGCCGCCCATTTCGCCGTCAGTGACGCCGAAGCGGCGAGCCTGATGTCGCACCTGCATCGGTTCTTGCCCGGATACCTGCTGCCTCGGCTGGTGCGGGAGGAGCCCGGCGCCGCTGGCAAGACGGCGCTGCTGCCGTCAGGTTGATTTACAACACATCGGACAATGGCTTAAAGTCGTGACTTCGGTCACAAAGCAAAATAAATCAAGCGCTTGTCATGCTTTATTAATACGTTGCCTGAGCAGGACGCCCAGACGCTGACATCGCTGCCTCACCTGAGGAATAGGTTGGCATGGAGCAATCCGCACAGAAAATCCGGCTGAAGCTCCCCGAACAGGATCTTCAATACCTGACGATAGGCAGTGATCAGCCGAAAAAACTGCAGGCCTGGGTCAATGAACTGCCACTGATGAACATGGGCGAGACTTCGCGCCAGTTGTATCAGTATGTGCAGGAGTTGAACCGTTTTCAGGTGCCGACACCGCAGCGTTTCCTGTTGCTGGAGATCATTCGTCCGGTGGTTCTGCATGTCTGCCGCTCGCTTGGCAAGCATTATCTGAATCAGTCTCTGGTGCTGCCGGACAAGGCGCGCCGCGTTGCCAGTCTGGCCCAGGCTCTGCAAACCCACCTTGCCGCCGGTTATAAACTGGTAGCTGTGCGCGGTGTTCGCCGTCTCAACGAGCGTGATGGCAAAACTCTTGTGGCGACAGCCATTCATCGCGCCATTAGTGCCCAGACCGATAATCTGGTGCGCAGCTATCAGTTGTACTTCCCGACGCCGCGCCATCTCTGGCTGGAACTGCACCAGTTGTTTCTGTTGGCGGAAATGAATCGTCTCGACGGCATCGAGGTTAGAGATCCTGATTTCAGGGAGATCGAAACCAGCACGGTGAAAGAAGCCTATGGCCGTGCCTTGCTGCTGTCCACGGCCAAGCCCAATCAGCTGCGCCAGCAGGAAATTGCCGCCTTGTATCGGGCCACGGAGGAGTGGAGTTCACTGATCGATATCAAGCCGGCCGGTGAGGATGCCGACCTGTTTGTGTTCGATTTGCAGATGGACAGGCCGCCCACTTACCGCACCCATGCTTCGGTGGCTGCGGAGAACAGTCGCTATATCGATTCGAAAGATCTGGTCAGTGATATCGCCTCCACCATCACCGGGCACAAGCGCGAGGGTTTTGCGGTGCCGGATGGCATTCCGGACAATATGCTGGTGCATTTGCAGCAAGCCTGGGGCGCGCTGGCTGAGCGTTCGTTCCGCCGGGTCGGCCAGACAGGTCCGATTGATATCTGCCTCGGTTTGTCGGCGCTGCACGGCCATCTCTCCGGCGGTATGGATTTTGATAAAATGGTCCGCGGCAGCGAGTTGCAGGTGCTCGCTCAGGGGGCGATCGAAAACCCGTTTCTTGCTGGCCGGGCCAAGGGCGGAAGCAATCTGCCCCAGGACGATGATCCCTGGTCGAAGGCATATGACGGGGGTGGCCACAGAATGTCGGAAGACATGATGGATGCCATCGACGTAAGTGGTATTACCAGCCAGCTGCGCCAGCAGCAGGACAGTAAGGACGCAAAAGCTGTTCTTGAGCACTTTACTTGCCAGAAGATCAATTCCAGCCCTGGTGGCTACTGTCTTGAGTGGGTTGGAGCAAGCCCGGCGGCACTGCGTACCGGCGAGTTGGTGGGAGTGCGTGAACTGGGTCAGAGTGAGTGGGCTATTGGTGTAGTACGCTGGGTCAAGCAGTTGGCCCATCAGGGCGCCCAGTTTGGTGCCGAGTTGCTCGCCCCCCGGGCGACACCGGCTGCCGCCAGGGCATTGCGCAAGACCGGTGACGCCGGTAACTTCATGCGCGCACTGCTGTTGCCGGCCCTGCATGCTATCGGCCAGCCAGCCACCCTGCTGGTGCCGACGGTAGGCTTTCAGGCGGGCGGCAAGGTTGATATGGTGGCCAACAATGAGAGCCAGCGGGTAGCTTTTCACCGCAAGGTGAATGGCACTGCCAGTTTTGGCCAGTATGAGTTCCGGGTCGTGCAGTCCGGGGGCAGCACGGCCGCAGCAGAGCCTGACGACAAGGACAGCGGCGAGGATTTCGATTCCATCTGGACGAGCCTCTGACGGCTGGCTTCACCTCATCGGGGATATTCCGGTTTTAATATCTGTTGCTGGCGGCAAGGTGCCGCCTTTTCCGGTGGATTTGAATGAGTTACACGCTTGAACATGTAAGGCTGCTGATCGTTCACGATTCTCAGGACGAAGCTGAACAGTTGATGAACCTGCTGCGGAATGCCGGCAAGGTTACTCGTGCTGAAATTGCCCTCAGTGAAGATGACTTCATTCGTGCCGTGAAAAGTGGCAGCTGGGAGCTGGTGGTCTGCCGTCCCCGGGTTGGTAACTGCGACTACAAGAAAATCCTTTCCCACCTGCACCGACTCGGCAAGGCCCTGCCCATGATCGTGCTGGTGGACGACTTTTCCTCTGCGGTCATGGCTGAGGCCATGACTGCCGGTGCCCGAATGGTGGCGCCGGCCAGCGACAAAGACCTGCTGATGTTGCTGATTGAACGGCAGATTGAATACCTGTCCTTGCGCAAGGAGTTGCAGCACAGCCAGTTGGCCCTGCACGACGCCGAGAAGCGTTTGTCAGTGTTGATGGATCAGAGTCGTGATGCCATTGCCTATGTAGTCGACGGCATGCATATCCATGCCAATGAGGTCTATCTGGAGAAATTCGGGTACGACACCTCCGATGATCTTGCCGGTATGCCGATTATGGATATGGTCTCGGCATCCGATCATGAAAAGCTGAAGAAACTGTTGCGTAGCCGGTCCCAGAACGAGAACCAGACCAACGAGCTGGAATGCAAGGGTATCGGCGCGGATGGTAAAGAGTTTGATGCAGTATTTGTGTTTTCCGCCTCTACCTACGATGGTGAGGCCTGCACCCAGATCGTGATCCGCTCGCCAGAAGTGGATGAAAGTGCATTGCAGGAAAAACTGCAGGAAATGAGCCAGGTAGATCAGGTAACCGGTTTGTATAACCGCAGCTGGTTCCTTGAGCAGGTCGACAAGGCGTTGGCGGATGCGGTCCGCAGTGGCCATATGTATGCACTTTCCCTTATTCGCATCGATGACTTTGAAGTGCACCAGAGTGCAGTGGGTCTGGACGGTGCTGATGAGCTGCTGCGGCAGATGGCAGCACTGATCAAGAGCAAGTTCGGCAGCGATGCGCACTTCTCCCGTATCGGCGGTGAGGACTTTGCCGTGCTTGCCAATGTCAATGATCGCGAAGTCGGTGGTGATCAGGCGGAAGCTGTCCGTTTTGCCATCGAGAAGATGATGCCTGAAGTGGCATCAAGAACCCTGCAGGTTTCTGCATCGATTGGTGTGGCGTTTGTCACCGATGACACCCGCTCGGCACAATCGGCGGTTAACAAGGCGCTGGAATGCTGCGTCCGGGCCCGCGAAGAAAGCAAGGGCAAGGGCAATGCGGTGTATGTGCACAGCCCGATGGATGATGTTGCAGCCGGATCTTCCGAAGCGGTGGCTCTGGTGTTGCGTGATGCGCTGGAGAAAGGCGCGTTGGGTTTGCAGTATCAGGCCATCATGAATCTGGAAGATGACAGCAACCATTTCTTTGAAGTGTTTGTGCATTTGCCGCAGCCAGATGGCACAGTCCTGCAGCCGGCGCAGTTTATGCCAGTGGCTGGCGAGTTGGGGATGGCCGGCAAGATTGATCGCTGGGTTTTGCTGAATGCGATCAAGGCCGCCGCCGCACTGCCGGGTGAAGTCCATTTGCTGATTAATCTCAGCGGCTTCTCGCTACAGGATGCCGGCCTTGCCGACTGGATTGGCAAGGCAATCAAGGCATCGAAGATGCCGGGCCAGCTGGTCACCTTCCAGTTCTCGGAAGTGGACATCACCAACCATTTCAAACAGGCCGCTGATTTCGTAGCAAAGATCCACCAGCTTGGTTGCAAGGTTTCGGTCAGTCGTTTTGCCGGCGCTCAGGAACCGTTCAAGCTGTTTGATCATGTGCCGGTTGACATGGTCAAGTTTGATGGCAGTTACACTCAGGATCTCGGCAACAGGGAAAGTAAGGAAAAATTCGCCAAGCTGATCTCTACTGCCTCCGGCCGCGGCAAAAAAGTCATGGTGGGTTTTGTCGAAACAGCCAGCCAGATGCAGACACTCTGGACCATGGGCGGGGTGAATTTCCTGCAGGGCTTTTACATGCAGCCGCCGGTCGGGCAGATTCAGATCGCCGAGGGCGAATAACACCGACATGTATGTGTAGGAGCGGTCGATCGACCGCGATGCTTTATGTCTCGGGGGAATCGCGGTCGATCGACCGCTCCTACAGGGTGTTCAGAGGTTTTGAAGTGGCGGGTTATTCCGCGCTGCCGGATGCCAGCAGCTCAGCCTGATCCCGGTCACGCACACCGATCAGATACAAAATACCGTCGAGACCCAGCGTCGAGATCGCCTGTTTGGCGGTTTCCTTGACCAGCGGCTTGGCGCGGAAAGCGATGCCCAGGCCGGCAATGCCGAGCATGGGCAAATCGTTGGCGCCATCACCCACCGCAATTACCTGCTCCAGACTGATGCCTTCCTGAGTGGCAATTTCGCGCAACAGTTCCGCCTTGCGCTGGCCGTTAACGATCGGCCCGGCAACCCGGCCGGTAACCTTGCCGTTCTTGATCTCCAGCTCGTTGGCATGGACATGATCAATACCGAGGCGCTGCTGCAGATATTTGCCAAACCAGGTAAAGCCGCCGGACAGAATCGCAGTGCGGTAACCCAGTGCTTTCAAGGTGGCGATCAGTCGCTCGGCGCCTTCGGTCAGCTTCAGCCGTGCACGCACCCGTTCCAGTGCGGCTTCATCCAGGCCCTCCAGCAGGGCAACCCGGCGGCGGAAACTTTCGTTGAAATCCAGTTCGCCGCGCATGGCCCGCTCGGTGATTTCCGACACCTGCTCGCCAACGCCGGCCTCGCGGGCCAGCTCGTCAATCACTTCCGACTCGATCAGGGTGGAATCCATGTCGAATGCGACCAGTCGCCGGTTACGGCGGAAGGCCGTGTCTTTCTGGAATGCAATATCGACATTGCGCTCGTTAGCGATGCGCAGGAATTCGGCGCGCATGGCTTCGCTGCTGGCAGGTTCACCGCGTACGGAAATCTCGATGCAGGCGCGGGCATCCTCATCGACGTACTCGCCCTCCAGGTGCACGCGACCGGACAGGCGATTAATGCTGTCGATATTAAGCTGGTTGACGGCCACCACCGCTGTAACGTCACTAAGTTGCTCAGCGGTGATTTTTCGTGCCAGCAGGGTAATGATGTAGCGGTCCTTACCCTGACCGGATACCCACTCCTCGTAGCGATCATGATCAATCGGCCGGAAGCGGACCGAGATATTCAGCTTGTGGGCCTCGAATAGAAGGTCTTTCAGTACCGGCGAGGTTTCCCGGCCCGGCGGCACTTCGATCAGGATGCCAAGCGACAGCGAATCGTGAATCACCGCCTGGCCGATATCGAGGATATTCAGCTGATACTGGGCGAGAATGCGGGTAAAGGCAGCGGTCAAGCCGGGCCGGTCACCACCGGTTACCTGAATCAGAATAATCTCGCGCACAGCGGGTCTCCTCGGAAGGTGGCGCACAGTATAGCGTGCCGCGCCGGGCGCTGCTGCTATACTGCGCGGCATAACCGGAGGGTCGGGCATGCCCGCAGACAGGATCGACTGGCGCAACTGGTGGCAACAGGAACAGCAGCTGATTCGTGAGCTGATGCTGATGCTGCTGATGGCGGTGGTGGTCGGCGTTTACTTTCTTGAGCACTCGCGCATGGCGATGGAGCAGAGCCAGCGGCAATCCGCCGAGGCGCTGGCCCAGCAGCTGGCGACTGGCGCGGCGGAATATCTGGCCTCTGGCAATCTGGTCAGCCTCAACGTTATGGCTTCGCAGACGGCCGATCTGGATCTGGTGGCGCGGGTGGAAATTCGCAATCACGCTGATCGTGTGCTGGCCAGTGCCGGCGAAAGTGCGGCGCCCGGCATGTCGGTGAGCCGGCCAGTGCGGATCGATGACCATACCCTGGTCGGCACGGCGGTGGTCTGGCCACATCCGGTTGACGCCGAGCGTGGCCGGAACCTGGAAACCCGTTTTGTGCTGGTGGCACTGAGCCTGCTCGGTCTGCGCTTGCTGGGCGAGCTGGCCTGGCGGCGCTTGCGCGCTGAGCCGGAGCCGCCGCCAGTGACCGAGGATGAAATACTCGAAGCCGATCTGGTGCCGGTGCTGAGCATGAACCAGACCAGCGAAGCACCGCGGGCCTGGCTGCGGATCGGCATTGTCAACTTTGACCGGATCAAACAGCGTTTCACTGCGGACATGGTGCGCGACCTGCTTGAGGATTACGGCGCCCTGCTGCATCAGGTGGCCGAGGTTTATGGCGGCAAGGTGCAACAGGTTCTCGGGCAAGAGGCATCGTTGATCATTAGCGGCGAAACCCGGGCCGAAGCCTGCTTCCAGACACTTTGCGCCGGCACCCTGTTTCGTCGTCTGGCGCGAGAGGTCAGCGAACAACGCAAGGAGCAGGGGCGCGCGCCGCTGGAGTTCAAGTTGCTGGTTACTACCGGCAGTGATCTCGCCCACAGCTGGGCCCTGTGTCTGGCCGGGTTGCCCGGGCGGGTGCATGTGCCGGAATCGGAAATGGTGCGCTTTGAACTCGACACCCGCCTGCTGTTTCATGGCGAGCGTTGCCTGAATGTGTTGTCGGAAGGAGGTGCGGTGCGGTTGCAGCCAATTGAACAGTTGGCGCAGCGTTACCAGAAACTGATTGCCGATCAGGCGGCGCGCCTGCTCGGCGAGCAGGACGCGCCCACCACAATGTAGGAGCCGTCGATCGACGGCGAAAAGCCTTCGCGGTCGGTCGACCGCTCCTACAGTAAACTTGGGGAAGCTCTGAAAAACTGCCATATCTGTTGTAGGAGCGGCCGATCGGCCGCGATTCTTCCGAGCGTATCGCGGTCGATCGACCGCTCCTACAGGGAGAGGTTCAGCTGAGCTTGCCGATCTTCTGGCCCATCTGTACCGGGCTGTCACTGGTCAGGCCCTGCAGGAACTCGGCCTTGCCTTCCGGGAACAGCAGGATGGCGGTGGAACCGAGCAGGAAGCGACCCAGTTCATCACCTTTTTCCAGACGAATGGCATCCCGCGCCGGGTAGCGAGTGCGCGTTACCGTACGCGCCAGCGGCGTCACCTGACCGGCAAAAACCGTTTCGATGCCGGCGACAATCATGGCGCCGACCAGAATCACCACGAACGGCCCCTGCTCGCTGTCGAACACACACACGGCGCGCTCGTTGCGGGCAAACAGATCCGGAATCTGCCGGCTGGTAGCCTGATTCACCGAAAACAACCGGCCCGGCACATAAATCATTTCCCGCAGCGTGCCGGACAGCGGCATATGCACGCGGTGATAATCTTTCGGCGACAGATACACGGTAGCGAAATGGCCGTTGATAAATTCGCTGGCCAGTTCCTGATCGCCACCGACCAGTTCATACAGGGAAAAGTACTGGCCCTTGGCCTGCAAAATGTCGGAGCCACGAATGCGGCCCAGCTGGCTGATGGCGCCATCCGCCGGCGAAACAATGGCGTCGTTGTCTGCGCAGACCGGGCGCAAGCCATCTTTCAGGGCGCGGGTAAAAAAGGCATTGAAGGTCGGATACTGGTCCGGGTCTTCAACTTCCGCTTCCTGCATGTTGATGTTGAACTGTTTCAGGAACAGGTTGATGAAGGTGGTCTTGATCCACGGTGTTTCGCTGCGCGCCAGCGCGCCCACCGCACGGGAAATCAGGTGATGCGGCAGGATCAGTTGCAGCAGGCCAAACAGCTTTTCAAAAAAAGGATTCACAGCAAGCCTCATTCAAGGTTCAGGACAATAGTCAGAATTTTTCCACCGGGGTATCCGGGTGGTTGCCCCACTCGGACCAGGAGCCGGCATAAGCGCGGATATTCAGATTCAGCAGTTTGCCCACCAGCCAGCTGTAGCTGGAGCGATGGTGGGTCTGGCAGTGAACGATAATTTCCTTGTCGGCAGTCAGGCCGCGTTCGGCCAGTTCATTGCGCACCGTATCAAGATTGCGGATGCGCAAATGCCGGCTGCGATCCATCGGCTCGGTCCACTCGTAATGCACGGCGCCGGGAATATGCCCGGCTTTTTGCGCGAACGCGCGCACGCCGGAATATTCCTCCTCCGAGCGGGCATCCCAGATGGCGAGCTTCGGATCATCAAGACGCTCAAGTAGTTCCTTCAGGGAAATATCGGTGTGATCAAGAATGCGCTCGATCTTGTACTCGGTGGCGGTGCGTTCGTGGCTTTGCATGTCAGTCGGCAGGCCTTCGGCAAGCCAGGCATGAATGCCGCCGTTCAGCCAGGAATAACGCTGATGTCCAATGCTCTCCAGTACCCACAACAGGCGCCCGGCCCAGCCGCCGCCCTCATCGTCACAGGCCACCACATGGGTGTTTGGCGTCAGGCCGAGATCACTGAACACGGCTTCCAGCGTTGCTTTGTCCGGCAGCAGGCCGGGGGCCGGCTGACTGCCTTTCCGAAGCGCGTGCGGATCAAGGTGCACGGCACCGGGAATATGCGCTTGCTGGAAAACCTGTGCCTTGCCGAGGTCGACGATCAGCAGGTCAGCCTCGCCAAGCCGTGCGGCCAGCGTCTGCGGTTCCAGCAGCAGGGGCAGGGTACTACCGCTCATGATCTTGGATCCTGTAGTTCAGAGGGGGCATTCTAGCCTGATTTTTCAATCGGAGCGCCGCCCCGGAAAGATCCCCCCTCGTAGGAGCCGTCGATCGACGGCGATAGCCTTTCGCGGCCGGTCGGCCGCTCCTACGGACGGAGCTGTTGTAGGAGCCGTCGACCGACGGCGATAGCTCTTCGCGGCCGGTCGGCCGCTCCGGAGGGAGCTGTTGTAGGAGCCGTCGATCGACGGCGATAGCTCTTCGCGGCCGGTCGGCCGCTCCTACGGAAAGGGCTGTTGCAGGAGCCGTCGACCGACGGCGAGTCAGCTTAGTAGCGCTCGCGGCCTTCCTCATCAAGGGTGTCGGCGATGCGGTAGAAGTTTTCCAGCCGCTCGGCACTGATGGCGCCTTGCTCCGCCGCCTGACGCAGGGCGCAGCCGGGCTCGTGACGATGCGAGCAGTTGCGGAACTTGCAGTGCCCGGCCAGCGGCGCCAGATCGCAATAGCCGCTAAGCAGCTCCGCTTCACTGATATGCCAGAGGCCGAATTCGCGCACCCCGGGGGAGTCAATCAGCCGGCCGCCGCCGGGCAGGTTGAACAATCGGGCGGTGACGGTGGTGTGCTGGCCTAGCCCGGAGCGGCTCGACAGCTCGCTGACTTCCAGCGCCGCCGCCGGCAACAGGGCATTCACCAGTGACGACTTGCCGACTCCGGACTGGCCGACGAATACCGAGGTGTGCCCGGCCAGCGCCTGAAGCAGCGGCTGCAGACCATCGCCAGCGGTGGCCGATGCCTCCAGCACGGTGTAGCCGATGCGTCGATACAGCGTGCACAGCGCCTCGATGTGCTCACGGTCGGCGTCGCTGATCAGGTCGGCCTTGTTCAGCACCAGCAGCGGCCGGATATCGCTCAGCTCGGCGGCCACCAGATAGCGGTCCAGCAGCACCGACGACGGGGTCGGCTGAGGTGCGAATACCACCAGCATCAAGTCGACATTGGCAGCCACCGGCTTCAGGTTGCCGTACTGGTCCGGCCGGCGCAGCACGGTTTGCCGCGGGACAATAGCGGTGACTACCCCGGTGGCAAGGGCAGCGCCCTGGTTCAGTGGCGGCTGGAACAGCACCCGGTCGCCGACCACCAGCTGCTCCAGTGTGGCGCGGAAATGACAGCGGAACGATTCGCCCTGCTCATTACCGACAATCACCTGCTGGCCATAGTGGGTGGTGACCAGACCATGCTGCTCGGCGCCGAAGGCATCGGTCGGTTCGTCGCCGTCCCGGGCAGCACGTTTTGCCGCCCGGGCGAGGCGCTCTTCCTGGATCTTGTCGATGCGCCATTGCTGACGGCGGCTGAGATTGCGTTTGCTCATGGCCGGCAACATAGCGGCAGAGCGCCGCCGACACAATGTTGGCGCGACGATGCTTGGGCCGGCCAGCACTTCGCGCTACAGTGCGGCAAGTGTGATCACCGGGAGAACAGCATGGGCGCCATGGCAATGCAGGGCAAAACCGTATTGATCACCGGTGCCAACAGTGGCATCGGCAAGGTGGCGGCAAGTACGCTGGCCGGCATGGGCGCGACCGTGATTCTGGCCTGCCGCCGGCCGGATGCCGCCGAAGCAGCGATGGCGGAAATCCGTCAGCAACACCCCGAAGCGTCGCTGGCGTTTGTCCAGATTGATCTGGCGTCGCTGGCCTCGGTGCGCCGGGCAGCAGCGGAAGTGATGGCAAAGCACCCGTCGCTGGATGTGCTGATCAATAATGCCGGCCTTGCCAATATGAAGCGCGAGCTGAGCGCCGACGGCTTTGAAATGACCTTCGCGGTTAATCACCTCGGCCCGTTCCTGTTCACCAACCTGTTGCTGCCGGCCCTGCGCGCGGCCAAAGGCCGGGTGATCACCGTGGCCTCCGGAGCCCATGTTGCCGGCAGGATGCACTGGGACAATCTGCAGCTTGAGCGTGGCTATTTTGTGCTGCGTTCCTACGCGCAATCGAAGCTCGCCAACATCCTGTTCACCAAGGCGCTGGCCGAGCGGGTGGCGGCGGACGGTATTCACGCCAACTGTCTGCATCCCGGTGCGGTGTCCACCAATATCTGGCCCGAGCGTAACTGGCTGGAAAGAACCTTCAGCAAGCTGCTGCGGCTGTTCCTGATTTCCCCGGAGCAGGGCGCGCGTACCTCTATCTGGCTGGCCAGCGGCGATGTCGGTGGCAAGGCCAACGGAAGCTATTTCGAAAACTGCCACGAGAAAACCCCGAGCCGTGCGGCGCGTAATCACGACGCTGCGGAAAAACTCTGGGATATTTCCGCCAACCTGACGGGGCTGCAATGACCAACAAGCGCGACAACCTGATCTGGATTGATCTGGAAATGACCGGCCTGAATCCGGACACTGACCGGATTATTGAAATCGCCACCATCGTCACCGATGCCCAGCTCAATATTCTTGCCGAGGGGCCGGTGATCGCCGTGCACCAGAGCGATACAGTGCTTAGTCAGATGGACGAGTGGAACACTACTCAGCACGGCGGCTCAGGACTGATTGATCGGGTCCGGCAAAGTGAGTATGACGAACGTCGTGTTGAAGCAGAAACCATCGACTTCCTGCAGCAGTGGGTCGAGCGCGGCATGTCGCCGATGTGCGGCAACAGCATCTGTCAGGACCGCCGCTTCCTCTGGCGCGGCATGCCGCAACTGGAAGCGTATTTCCACTACCGTAACCTGGATGTTTCCACCATCAAGGAACTGGCCCGGCGCTGGAAGCCGGAAGTATTGAACGGCGTAAAAAAATCCGGCGCCCATCTGGCGCTGGACGATATTCGTGATTCGATTGAAGAGATGAAGTATTACCGCGAACAAGTGTTCAGCATCTGACCAAATCGTAGGAGCGGTCGATCGACCGCGATCCGCACCAGAGAAATCGCGGCCTATCGGCCGTTCCTGCGACAGATATAGCGGCTTTCACAGCTTCCGTTCCGCTGGCATCAATCTGTTGCGATATCCATAACCGGTCGCACGTCACCGAACAATAACAGAAGAGGCCGCCATGAGTGAGCAGCAGTGGGATTACCTGATTCAGGGCGCCACGGTATTTGATGGCAGTGGTTCCTCACCGAAGCGTGAAGATATCGCCGTCGCTGATGGCCGCATCGCCGCCCGTGGTGTGAAGCTGGATGCCGGCAAGGCGCGCAAGGTGGTTGACGGCACTGGCCGCTGGGCCATGCCCGGCCTGTTCGATATTCACACCCACTATGATCTGGAACTGGAAGTGGCGCCGGGCCTGCCCGAGTCTGTACGGCATGGCACCACTACAGTGGTGATCGCCAACTGCAGCCTCGGCCTTGCCTTCGGTGCCCAGCGCAAGGATGGTGCTGACCCCATCGTTGATTGCTACGCGCGCGTTGAGAACATTCCAAAATCGGTGCTGCGCGCCACTGCGGATAAGGTCGACTGGCACAGCCCGCGTGAATACCTTCAGCATCTGAATGCACTCAGCCTGGGCCCGAATGTGGTGGCGCTGCTGCCGCACTCGATGTTGCGCATCGAAGTGATGGGATTCCAGAACAGTATTTCCCGCGATCCCACCGAGGAAGAGCTGCAGAAGATGGAAGCGCTGCTGGAGCAGGCGCTGGATAACGGCTATGCGGGCATGTCCACCGATGCACTACCGTTTCATTATCTTGCCAATCAGCCCAACACCGACAAGACCATTCCCACCCAGTTTGCCAAATATGCAGAACTGAAACGCCTTACCGATGTGCTGCGCCGTCGCGGCGCGGTGTGGCAGGCAACGCCGCCAAAAGACAATACCATCGGCACCATTCGTACCTTCCTGCTCAGCTGTGGCCGTCTGCACGGTAAGCCGCTGACCACCACCGTGGTGGCCGCGCTGGATGTGCAGGCGAACAGAAAGATCGTTCGTCTCGGTCGCTTACTGGCGCGTTTGCTGAACTCCCGCTTTCTGAATGGCGATTTCCACCTGCAGGCACTGGCGGCGCCGTTCAAGGTTTGGTCAGACGGCGCCGTTACGCCGTTGTCGGAAGAAATTCCAGAGCTGCGCGCGCTGAACGAAATCGATCTGGAAGATCGCGCCGGCCGCCGCCGGGTACTGGATGATCCTGCCTATATCAAGCGCTTCAAAGCCATGTGGATGCACGGCAAGACAGGCTTTGGCCCGGCCCGCCTGAAACGACTGCTGCGCCTTGAGGATTACGCCTTCAATCGCACCCTGGAAGATATGGTGATTGATCTGTGCCCGTTGCCAGCCTGGCAGGGAATGAATTTCCAGCAGGTGTTCGAGCGGGTGCTGAGTGCTAACCGACAGGCCGGCGCGGCAATTTCAGCAGAAGAACAGAAGGTGATTGCCGGGTTTTTCAGCCAGGTGCAGGACGAAGCCGACTTTATGCTTGGCATGCTGCGCGCCTTTGATCTGGAACTGAGCTGGTACACCGTGTCCGCCAACCGTGACGAGAACATGGTGCGCGAACTGCTGATGGACCCGCTGCTGCTGCCCGGCTTCAACGACTGCGGCGCCCACCTCACCAATATGGCGTTCTACGACGGCAATCTGCGCGCCCTGAAACTGGCCGCGCAGGGTGGTGAGCAGGATGTCGCCTATATGGTCAAACGCCTGACCCGAGACGCGGCCAGGGTATTCCGGGTAAAGGGCGGCAGCATCGAAGTGGGCGATCAGGCCGACCTGATCCTGATCGACCCGGAAGCGCTACAGCGCTTTGATCATCACAACAGTGTGCAACGTATCTACCGCGACGAGTTTCAGCACGATCAACTCGTGAATCGCACCGATGGCGTGGTGCCGCTGGTGATGATCAAGGGGCATCCGGCGTGGAGTGGCGATCAGTTCGAGCAAGGCTTCGGCGGGCAGCAGTATGGCCGGGTGTTGGAGACAGTGTTTTGAGTGCCGTCAGAATTCATGGCGCCAGTTTAGGCGCTAAACCCGTCCTTTATGATCTATAGGAATGACTGCCAGATTGATGGTTATTTTCCAGGGAACCTCTGAAAAACTGCCATATCTGTTGTAGGAGCGGCCGATCGGCCGCGATTTTTCCGAGCCTATCGCGGCCGATCGACCGCTCCGGGTTATTCAGAGCTTCCCTAGACTTTCTTAATCACGCTGACTATATACAGCAAGATAATCGCACCAATTGTCGCCATAACGATAGAGCCCAATAGCCCGCCAGCGGTAATGCCGACCAGGCCGAACAGAAAGCCACCCAGCACGGAGCCGACAATTCCCACGATGACATTGCCGATGATGCCGAACCCTCTCCCCTTGACGATATTGCCTGCAAGCCAGCCGACCAGAGCGCCGATTGCCAGAAAGATCAGTAAGCTGATGATGTCCATGTGTCCTCCAGTCAGTTTGAACTTGTTATGTGATTAATGCAGCCTGCTTGCGATGAGCCTGTTGAGACTTACCCCTGCTTCCGCAGCTTGGATTGCTAAAGATCGATGCGTCTGCGGAGGCACGCGAACCATAAACTTTCCACTATAATTCCTGGTGGAAATGGGCTCCGGCACAGCTTCGCCATTTGCCTCCATATCATGGATGCAATCTTTAACTAACTTTCGGATGCCTGCTAGCGCCTTCTCCGGAGTCTTTTCGAGCCAGCTCAAACTGTTAAGCTCGGCGCACAATCCCACATACTCTTGGTCCTCTTCTGACCAAGTCACTCGATACGTATAACGATCAATAAATTTAGCCATTTTCCGCCTCCAAACGCTCGATAGCAGCTAACACTTGCCGTACCTGATATGGCTTGGCTTTACCTTTGGCATTTTGGATATTGACTCTCGGATCTCCCTGCCATGCCACGAATAATATCATTATTGATACCATTGACAACCCCTGAGGTCAGGGAAAGGGCTATGTCCAACGCATAGCGCACCGATAGCTTCTACATAGCGAAGCGGCGTAAAGGCGTGCCGCGCATTTTATGCATTGCTTCCATCAGGCAGCCTAACCTGTAGAAGGTTATTCACCTCAGAAGTACTGCAAAGTAAAGCAATGTCGCTAATATCCCCAATTTTCAGCTTAAGGGGATCATCGCCGGGAATGCCTGTATCAAACGAAAATCGATACTCCCTCTGATGCTCGAATTCTTTTCTCTTACGAAATACTGCCTCATCCTCGGAGAAGCTCCCGCTGAATGCACTTGGATCGTAGTATTCAACTAACCCAGCCCTTAGCCCAAAACCTCTATCTTTTGCGGCACCCACGACTCGGTCAATGAGAGATTTGGCCTGAGTTACAACGACCGCATAATCTCCAAGCGTCAGAAAATCAGACGGCGGAATTTTTAAATGGTCTTTTAAATCGAAGATGTTCTCATCTGTGATCACTTCAAAGGGGCCACTATGAGCTGCGTAAATACAAAAAACGTTGAGGTCATTGTGTTGATTCATCTGCAATGAAACGGGCGCGGCAAGATCCTTTATTTCCAGGCCATTGAGGGTCAAGCTTATCTGGTCGGGCTGATACCAGCCAAGTACAGCCTCATCCCTATCACTGCGATTAGCTTGCGCATCTTCCTCAAGCTTCTTGAAGAACGCTAACCTATTTGAGTATAGAGTTCCTCGCAAAAAATCCTCTGCATGAGTTTTCTTGGAAAAAACCTTCACGAAGAAAAATATTGTTTTTGACATTGCTCCCCATGAATGAAGCCGCTGTTCAACGGCGAAGTTGACGTGGCGTACCTTTTTCGCCTTCTGCAAAAAGTGTGACGCGGAAATTTCGTCCTATTGGAACGCTTTGTTAGGCCGATGAAATTACAACCAGTCTCCGAATAGTGTTCCAACAAACCAAAAGGCATAGATAAACAGACCCACTCTCTTCAAGCTAAAGAACACATACCGTCGCAAACAGCGGCGTCAGCGTCCGCTATTGCTTTGCCTTGTTATGTATTTTAATCACCCAACCTCTTATCAAGGCCGAATAGCCGATTTACTGACGATGCAATCGGAAGCTTTCGGAAGGTTAAGCTGACCAAATAAAGCGCAGCGAAAAATGCCGGCGCTCCCAAGTATAAATTCTGCTCCTGCGGACTCATTGCCTTTACTGCTTCGGTATTAATATAGAGCGTTAAAATGAGGCCGACCCCGAATAGAGAAAGATAGAGGACAAAAAATAGGACAAGCCTAAGTAAAACCCGGACTGCTGCGGCAAGAAAGCGCTTAACTGACTCCATGGCTTAACTATCCCCCTACAACGCTTAGTTAACGTTCCGACAAAAGCACAAAAAAATATCCGCTCGCACAGAATTTATGACGTATCACCTGGCTCGCCCCTTTTGAGGTCACGTTCAACGTCTTGAACGACCTACACAGCGGCGCACAAAGTGCGTCCGGGCCCGAAGGGCCTTTATTGGTGCTTCTTGTTAGTCGCGACTCAAATGCGGCCGCACCAAATTCTCAATTTTTACGATTGCATTACGAATAGCAGGAGACAATCTATCTTCAGCCGCGTCGGAGGCGTTAATGTCAGCATTTATCCGAATGCCAAACTCACTATCCTGGAAGTCTTTTCTGCCGGAATACTCACTCCTGAGGAATGTGTCAATTGACACTCTAAGCCTTATAACATGACGCCTAAGATCCTGCGCAGCCTCTTTAATTTCAGAACCCAATAAAGCCTCAACTTCAAGAGTTACGGAATCAAACTCCTGAACGGCCTCCATCACAGGTTGCCACCTGTTATTGTATACATGAACCCATGCATCTCCTCTCTCTCGAGGGCTATGATCGCCAAGCGATCCTCGATAGCCTTCTGGAAACTCAGCGGCTGACACAAAAGGGGATCGGCAGTACTGAACTTCATTTCTCAATCGATAGACGGACTTCATGAACTGTCGAGCAACATCAAAGCTAGCCCGCCCCGAAAGTTCCGCCTTCCATTTTTCAAGGCCTTTATAAGCAACAATTGCTGTCGTTACGGCTGCGCCCGCAAGAGAGATATCTTTAATTGCTGTGAACACTTCTGCCAAGCACATTCTGCGCTCCTTTCGATTAACGCTATGCTCACCGGGTAAATTTTCGATGGCGGATTTTGTGCGGCCTCATGCACAAAATGTGACAGCGGAAATTTATCCGGTGCAGCTGATTGTTATGCACTTTCCTGAGCCTCGGCATCCTGTGACCATTCCTTCTTTGTCGCCTGACCAAGAAGAATAATTCCAAAAACCGTTCCGAGAGGGAACACAGGAATCAATATGACTCCAAGAAAGGCGCTAAGATAACGATAAGCATCGATTTTCATTAGATGCCCGATCAGTGCAACTGCATGCCCCGCGAGGATGACCCCATAAAGAGCAAACAACTGCTGACTCTCGGAGGGCTGGATATTAGCCAATAGAATGGCCAGACCAACACTCATAAAGATCACAAAGCCGCCGTGAATCTTCGCAATGGTTAATCTTGTGGTTGATATGACATCTTTATGTTCAATGCTCACAGAGACTCCTTCCATGCATAACGCCGTGAACACGCGCTTGTCGCGTGCTTCACCTGGTTAAGCAAGCGACGCTCATAGCCAACTACTGGCACGTTGCGAGCGAACGCGAGCCTGACCCTAATATGGCACCCGATAGAACGACACGGCTGGATGCCCCCAATAACCTGATTGTGGCAAGCCATGCAGAATGCGCAAGACCTGCTACACCACCAAATTCACTAAAGGCACAAGGAACGAAACTGCCGAGATAGGAACGGCACGATCCCTGATGCCGGACTGCCAGAAAATGGCAGCTACTTATGATTTGGCTCCGCCCTCTCAGAACAGAAAGGGCCGAGCGACTTAACGCTGTATTCATTAGAAACGTCGACATAACTCCAGGCCGACTTAACGTCTTTCATGTTTTGACGCACCGCAAAGAATGATTATTCACATCAATCACTTATCCGGCCACAAAAAATATCGTTTTCGGCAAAACCACGATGCATCGACATAATCCGGGGTATCTGGCGTGGAGTGTCAGCGGCAGTCAGCCTGGGGGTCAACCGGCGGCCGGTGAGCCAAGCCTGCCCAGCGCCCACTCCACATGCTCCCGCACCATCTCCGGCACATCCTCCCGCCGCTGCCTTAGTGCCGCAACCACCTCCACCGAAGCCGGCCCATTCCCCAGCGCCACTGCCAGGTTCCTTAACCACCCGGCATAACCGGTGCGCCGTATCGGCGAGCCTTCGGTGCGTTGCAGGAACTCCTGCTCACTCCACATAAACAGCTCCAGCAACGAAGCCTGGTCCAGTCCATGGCGCGGTTTGAAATCTCCCTCATCGCTGTGCCGGGCAAAGCGATTCCACGGGCACACCAGTTGGCAATCATCGCAGCCGAAAATGCGGTTGCCGATCAGCGGGCGCAGTTCAACGGGAATCGAGCCCTTGTGCTCGATGGTGAGATAGGAAATACATTTGCCGGCATCAAGTTGATACGGCGCGATGATTGCCGCAGTGGGGCAGATATCGATGCAGGCGCTGCAGGTGCCGCAGTGGTTGCTGGCAGGTTGATCCACCGGCAACGGCAGGTCGGTGTAGATTTCGCCGAGGAAGAACCAGCTGCCGGCTTTGCGGTTGATGATCAGGGTGTGTTTGCCCTGCCAGCCGAGGCCGGCTTTTTCCGCCAGCGGCTTTTCCATCACCGGGGCGCTGTCGACGAAGGCGCGGGCCAGTTCGCTGTCTTTTACTGCGTGGCGAATCTGCTGCGCCAGTTTGCCGAGCCGTTTGCGAATCAGTTTGTGATAGTCGCGGCCCAGCGCGTAGCGAGAGATATAGGCCTTGTTCGGATCACGCAGCACGTCCATGGTGGCGGTGTCGGCGGGCAGGTAGTCCATGCGCAGCGAGATCACCCGCAGGGTGCCGGGTTCCAGCTCCGCCGGGCGGCTGCGTTTGCGGCCGTGGGCGGCCATCCAGTCCATGCCGGCCTGATGGCCGTCGGCCAGCCAGGCATCCAGCCTTTGTTCGGCCAGGGTCAGGTCGGTGTCGGCAATGCCGACCTGCTGGAAGCCGAGTTCACGGCCCCATTGCCTGATTTGCGATGCCAGTTCGGTTAGGTCCACGGAAGCCCATGAGCTTGTCAGCAGGGAGGGCTATAATCGGCGCCATTCACGAGGGGTGCAAATATGCCAGCCAGAGAGTTTCCGGACATGCTGCATAACGCAGCCGGGGTGCGCGAGCTGGATCGCCGCGCCATCGAGCAGGCTGGCATTGCCGGCGAGACGTTGATGATCCGCGCGGGCGAGGCGGCGTTCCGGCGGCTGCAGGAGCATTGGCCCGGTTGCCAGCAGCCGGCGATTGTCTGCGGCGGCGGTAATAATGGTGGCGATGGTTATGTGGTGGCGCTGCTGGCGCTGCGCGCCGGGTTGCAGCCACAGGTGTATGCCACCCTGGCTCCCACGGATCTGGGCGGCGATGCCCGCACCATGGCGGACCGGGCGCTGGCGGATGGCGTGCCGGTAACGGTGCTAAGCCAGACCCGGCCGGATTTCAGCGGCCATGATCTGGTTGTCGATGGCCTGCTCGGTACCGGCCTGAGCGGCCCGGTGCGGGCCGGGCAGGCGGTGCTGATCGACACCATTAACCAGTCCGGCCTGCCGGTGCTGGCACTGGATATCCCTTCGGGCCTGAGCGCCGACACCGGTGCTGCGCAGGGAACTGCAGTGCAGGCCGATGTCACCGTCACTTTTGTTGGCATGAAGCGCGGTTTGCTGACCGGCGCCGGGCCGGCGCTGTGCGGCGAACTGTATTTTGAGGATCTGGCCATTCCGGCGGAGATCCAGCAGTCGCTGCAGGCGGATTGTCAGCGCGTGCTGCTGCAGGATTTGCCGGCGGTGCTGCCACGCCGCCGCCGTGATGCCCACAAGGGCGACCATGGCCATGTGCTGATTGTTGGCGGCGACCATGGCTATGCCGGCGCGGTGATGCTGGCCGCCGAGGCGGCAGCACGCAGTGGCGCCGGGCTGACCAGTGTCGCCACCCGGCCGGCCCATGTCAGTGCGCTGATCAGTCGGCGCCCGGAAATCATGGTGCGCGGGATTGAGCAGGACAGTGATCTGGCGCCGCTGCTGGCTCGCGCCAGTGTGGTGGTGTGTGGCCCCGGGCTGGGGCAGGACGTCTGGGGGCTGGCGCTGCTCCGTGCGGTGCTGGCCAGCAATCTGCCGCTGGTGCTGGATGCCGATGCATTGAACCTGATCAGCACCCATCAGCTCCAATGGGGCTCGGCGGCGGTGCTGACACCGCATCCGGGTGAGGCAGCGCGGCTGCTGGATGGCAGTACCGCCGAAGTGCAGGAAGATCGCTTTGCTACGGTACGGGTTCTGGCCGGGCGTTATCAGTCAACGGTGTTGCTGAAGGGCCCCGGCACCCTGGTTGCCGGGCCGGATACCGCCTTGGCGCTGGTGCATGCCGGTAATCCGGGTATGGCCAGCGGTGGCATGGGCGATGTCCTGTCCGGCATTATCGGCGCGCTGCTGGCGCAGGGGCTGGCGCCGTTTGATGCCGCCCGTTTCGGCGCTTTGGTACACGCACTGGCGGCGGATCGCGCGGTGCTGCATCAGGGCGAGCGCGGCCTGCTGGCAACCGATCTGATGCCGCATGTGCGGCGGCTATTGAATAGTATGGAATCCTGAGGCTGCGTAGGAGCCGTCGATCGACGGCGAAAAGGTTTCGCGGCTGGTCAGCCGCTCCTACGTGGCACGGGCAGTTTAATTAACGACGGGATAGAGGGTGACGACTGAAACGCTTTGGCTTGCCGATGACGCTGCTACCGAGGCGCTGGGCGGCGCGTTGGCAAAACGTGTTGCTGACGGCGTGGTCTGGCTGCAGGGCGATCTCGGTGCCGGCAAAACCACGCTGGTGCGTGGCTGGTTGCGTGCGCTTGGTCATGTCGGCGCGGTCAAGAGCCCGACCTACACCATCGTTGAGCCGTACCGTCTTGATGATCAGCCGATTTACCATTTTGATCTGTACCGGCTGGCCGATGCCGAGGAGCTGGAAATGATCGGCGGGCGCGACTATTTCGACGAAAATGCACTCTGTCTGGTAGAGTGGCCGCAACGGGCCGGCGCGGCGCTGCCGAAGCCGACACTGGTTGTAACACTGACGCCATCTGCTGGCGGCCGTGAAGCAACGCTGAACTTCCCGGAGTCCGCACAGGCATGATGAGGTGGTCAGTCCGAATGCTGCTGGTGATGCTGTGCTGCTGGTGCAGTGCGGTGGTCGCGGCCCAGCGTATCGACTCGGTGCGGATGAGCAAGGCGCCGGACTTCACCCGTCTGGTTTTCGATTTGCAGGGCCCGCTTGATCATACCGTCGACAAGCTCAGCAACCCGGATCGCATTGTTGTTGATCTGAACGGCGCCAGCCTCGATTTCAATTTCGCTACGCTTGATCTGGGTAACACCCCGATTCGCGAAATCCGCACCGGCCAGCATGCCGCCGACAAGGTGCGGGTGGTGCTGGATCTGCACAGTGCCCAGCGCCCGAAAACCATGATGCTGCCGCCTGCGGACGACAGCGGTTGGCGACTGGTGGTGGATCTGCTCAATGATCTCGACCCGGAAGGCGACAAGGTCGTAACCACAGCGCCGACTCGCGCGCCGGTGATCATGGGTGAAACCCGGCCGAGCGGCCGACCGATGATCATTGCTATTGATCCCGGTCACGGCGGCCAGGATCCCGGCGCTATCGGCCCGAGCGGTTCACGGGAAAAAGATGTGGTGTTGCAGATTTCCCGCCGTCTTGCCGATCACATCAACAAGCAGCCGGGCATGCGTGCCGTGCTGGTGCGTACCGGCGACTACTATGTGCCGTTGGCAGACCGACGCCGGATTGCTGCCGACAAACATAATGCCGATGTCTTCCTGTCGGTTCACGCCGATGCCTTTACCGATTCGCGTGCCCACGGCGCTTCGATTTTTGCCCTGTCTCATCGCGGTTCGACCAGTGCCAAGGCCAGCTATCTGGCGCGCATCGCCAACGACTCTGACCGGGTTGCCGGGGTGTATCAGGAAGAACGGGAAAACAATTCGCTTTTGAATGTGCTGGCGGACATGACCACCACCGGCTCGCTTGCCCACAGCATGGTGCTGGGCCGGATGATGCTTGAGGAAATGGGGCAGGTGGTCAAATTACATGGTGATCGCACCAAGGTGGAACAGGCCGGGTTCGCCGTGCTGAAAGAGCCGCGCATGGTTTCCCTGCTGGTGGAAACCGGTTTTATTTCCAACCGCAATGAAGAAAAAAATCTGCGCAGCAGTGTCCATCAGGAAAAAATGTCCAAGGCTATCGTCAATGGCCTGAACAAGTATTTCGAGATGCATCCGCAGCCGGAAACCTGGTATGCCGAGCAACGGCGCAAGGGCGGCGGCTCGCGGCCATCGACGCACCAGATTGCCAGCGGCGAAACCCTGTCCTCCATCGCCCGGCGTTATTCGGTGTCGGAGAACTCGTTGCGCGAACATAACAAGCTGCGTGGCGATTCCATCCGCGCCGGTCAGGTGCTGAAAATCCCGCCGGGCTAAGGAATCTCTGAACAACTCGTAGGAGCGGCCGA